>FWPU01002937.1_pt1 | contig 44950 bp, 38 predicted proteins | sample 2228361 | NCBI WGS metagenome assembly FWPU01 (sample SAMEA103939777, study PRJEB20133) | metagenome
CGTCTCTTTGTAGGGGCGCACCGATGTGTGCGCCCCCCGTTTGGTCCCGCACCAGGGGGTTTTGGGGCGGACACATCGGTCCGCCCCTACGAGTCCGTGGTCGGAGGTCTGCACGTCAACGTCTCTTTGTAGGGGCGCACCGATGTGTGCGCCCCCCGTTTGGTCCCTTACCAGGGGTCTCGGGGCGGACACATGGGTCCGCCCCTACAGGTGCGTGCGGGTGGGGTTTGACCCATGAACCCACACCGCAGGGTTCGCACTGTCAGCTTCACCCCGCCGGGTTCACGCCCCAGGGTTCACGCTGTTGTGTCGGCACATTCTCCGCCGAACTCTTGCTCTATCCCCCTCATAGCTCTTTGAGAATTTTTTCATCAGCTCGCCCCCTTGACTTTTGAAACCAGAATGATTCGATTAGGAATCGTTACTAGATGCAACTAGAGAAAGCTCAAGGAGTGCCGCCGAGATGGTTCGAATGACACGACAGAGAGAAGCTGTGCTGAATGTGCTGCGCCATTCCTGTGACCATCTTACGGCCGACCAAGTGTACGATGCGGTACGTCAAAGCATTCCGCGTATCAGTCTAGGAACCGTCTATCGAAACTTGGAAGTTTTGGCTTCAAAGGGTCTGATTCAAAAGATCGCCTCTTCTTCAGGCCCCATGCGCTTTGATGGCAACCCGCATCGGCACGCTCACGTCCGTTGTGAACGATGCGGTGCTTTGGAAGACGTGCCCCTGAAAAAAAATTTCGATCCTAAGGAATTTGTGGACGAAGGCTCGGGCCTCGTGGTCCGTTCCTTTGTCCTGGAATTTACCGGCCTGTGTCGGCGGTGCGTTTCAAGAGCACGCCCTTGAGAAGGAAGAGGCACAGCCGGTTCAAGGTGCGGCGCCCATCCGCCTTTCAAGGGGGATAGGCTCGGGAAAATGTTCAACCAGGATATTGCTAAATGCAAACCCAACCCAAAAATGGAGGACAATGATGGCTCGACTGAAAGGCACACGAACGGAAAAGAATCTTTTGACGGCTTTTGCCGGAGAATCCCAAGCTCGAAACCGTTATACCTATTTCGCTTCCCAAGCCCGCAAAGAAGGTTACGTGCAGATGGCGCTCATTTTTGAAGAAACCGCTAATCAGGAAAAGGAGCACGCCAAACGCTTCTTTAACTTCCTAGAAGGCGGTGAAGTGGAAGTGCAGGCGGCCTTTCCCGCAGGAAAAGTGGGATCCACCCTGGAAAATCTCCACGCCGCGGCCGCCGGGGAACACTATGAACACACGGAGATGTATCCGGCTTTTGCGGCTGTAGCCAAGGAAGAAGGCTTTGACGACATCGCCGCGGTTTTCATGAACGTGGCTGTGGCCGAAAAGCAGCATGAGAAAAGATACCGAGACCTGGCGGAAAACATTGAAAAGGGACGCGTGTTCAAGAGGGAAGCTCCCGTGACGTGGCGTTGTCTCAACTGCGGCTACATTTACGAAGGGGCCGAAGCACCGAAGCAGTGTCCCGCCTGTGCCCATCCGCAAGCCTATTTTGAGCTCCTGGGAGAAAACTGGTAACAAGGTCCAAAACGGAGCGCGCGGTTCTTGACCGCTCGCTCCGCCTGCCGGAAAGGAGGTGATTTTTCATGGCACCCGTGGCCATCAAGGAAAACATTTTCAATGTGGGTGTTGTGGATTGGAACATTCGCGATTTTCACGGATATTCCACATACAAGGGCACCACGTATAACGCCTTTTTAGTCTTGGACGAAAAGATCACTTTGTTCGATACGGTCAAGAAACCCTTTAAGAACGACCTTCTGCATCATATTCGCAAGATCACGGACCCTCAAAGGATCGACTACCTGGTGGTCAACCATGTGGAAATGGACCATTCGGGATGCATTCCGGAAATCATTGAAGCGGTGAAACCTGAAAAGGTTTTTTGTTCCGCCATGGGCAAAAAAGCCCTGGAAGCCCATTTCGGATCCCATGCCTGGCCTTTGGAAGTGGTGCCAAGCGGTCAGGAAATCTCTTTGGGAAAGCGCACGGTGCGTTTTCTGGAAACCCGCATGCTTCATTGGCCCGACAGCATGTTCAGCTACATTCCTCAGGACAAGCTTCTTATCTCCAGCGATGCCTTTGGTCAGCATTGGGCGACCAGTGAAACTTTTGACGATCAGGTGGCCATGTCCGAACTGCTGCGTCATGCCGCTAAATACTACGCCAACATTTTGCTTCCTTATTCACCTTTGGTGCAAAAGCTTCTGGCGACCGTTTCCGAACTGAAGCTGGAAATCGATATGATCGCTCCGGATCACGGTCTTATCTGGCGAAGTCGCCCGGACGTCATTTTGGACGCTTATGACACCTGGAGTCTTCAAAAAGCACAACGCAAGGCTCTGATCATCTACGACACCATGTGGCAATCCACGGAAAAAATGGCACGTGCCGTGGCCTCGGGCTTGGCTGAAGAAGGCGTGTCCTACAAACTCCTAAGCCTTAAACACAATCACCGCAGTGACATTCTCACCGAAGTCCTGGACAGTGCCGCGCTCATCTTCGGCTCGCCCACCCTCAACAACGGTATGCTTCCCACCATGGCCGATATCCTCTGCTATTTGAAGGGGCTCAAACCTGTCGGCAAGATCGGCTCGGCTTTCGGTTCCTATGGCTGGAGCGGTGAAGCGGTCAAGGACATGGTGCGATGGATGGAAGAAATGAAGATCGAGATCGTGGCCCCCCCCGTTCGCGTGCCATATGTCCCCAACCATGAGACACTGGCCCAGTGCGTGGAACTGGGCCGCCGAGTGGGTCGTGCCGTTAAGGAACGGGTAGCGTGAGCGAAAGAGTTCGGCGCGGGGCACTACCGGGCCGAATGCCAAGGAGGATTCGATGGATGCCTTGCTTTTGTCACGTCTGCAGTTTGCCGCCGCCACTTATTTTCATTTCCTTTTTGTGCCGTTGACTCTGGGACTGTCCATTCTGATCGCCGTGATGGAAACCAAGTTTGTGCGGTCGGGGGACGAAGAGTATCAACGTATGGCCAAGTTCTGGGGTAAGATTTTCCTTATCAACTTTGCCATCGGTGTGGTCACGGGAATCACGCTGGAATTTCAGTTCGGCACCAACTGGTCTCGATATTCCCGCTACGTTGGAGACATCTTTGGATCTCTGCTGGCCATTGAAGCCACGGCGGCTTTTTTTCTGGAATCCACCTTTATCGCCGTCTGGGCGCTCACCTGGAATCGTTTGTCCGCCAAAGCCCATGCGATCACCATCTGGCTTGTGGCCTTTGCCTCCAACCTTTCCGCCGTCTGGATTCTCACGGCCAACGCCTGGATGCAACATCCGGTGGGTTACACCATTCGAGGTGGTCGAGCGGAACTGACGGATTTTCTCGCCGTAGTGACCCAGCCTTTTGCCTGGCATACGATTCTTCATACCCTAAGCGGTGCCTACATTCTTTCGGGTATGTTTGTCATGGGTGTGAGTGCTTATCATTTGTTGCGACGTCAACAAGTGAGTTTCTTCAGCCGCTCTTTTCGTATGGGAACGGTGATGGCGCTTATTTTTTCCGTGGTGGCCGTGGTCCACGGCCATGTGCAGGGCTCCGAAGTGGCTCGCACTCAACCCACCAAGTTGGCGGCCATGGAATCCCTGTGGGAAACCAAGCAAAAGGCGCCTCAGTACCTTTTGGTCATTCCGGATGAAAAGGGGGAACGGAACCGGTTGGAACTCGGAGCCATCCCCGGAATGTTGAGCCTGCTCGCTTACCATGACGTCAATGCCACGGTGAAAGGCTTAAAGGATTTTCCCAAGGAGGACCGTCCTCCCGTAACCCTCACGTTTCTCGCCTTTCGCATCATGATCGGCCTCGGCTTCCTCTTTCCCGTTCTGGCTCTCTGGGCCTGGTGGAAACGCCATAGGTTGCTGGAAAGTCCTCGCATGCTCAAGGTGATGCTCTACGCCATCCCTTTACCTTACATCGCCTGCCAGGCAGGTTGGACCGTCACCGAAGTGGGACGACAGCCGTGGGTCGTCTACGGCGTTATGCGCACCGCCGATGCCGTCTCCCCGATTGCCGCTTCTCAGGTCGCCATGTCTTTGACGGCTTTCATCGTGGTCTATTCCCTGCTGGGTCTGACCGCCTTTGCGCTGATGGCCCGCTATGCCAAACGAGGACCCGTGGTGGAGACGACCCAATCGTGACGGGATTCTAAACAGGAGGTTGGTCCATGCTTGCAACCGTATGGTTTCTGCTCTGGGGCCTTTTGTGGGCCGTGTACTTCATGTTGGGAGGTTTTGACCTGGGGCTGGGTGTCGTGCAGCCTTTCGTGGCACGATCGGAAGAGGATCGCCGCCTGATCGGTCAAGCCATGGGACCCTATTGGAACGGCAATGAGGTCTGGCTCATCGCCGCCGGAGGGGTCACCTTTGCCGCTTTTCCCACCACGTACGCCGTCATGTTCAGCGGCCTCTATGCAGCCTTGATGCTCATCCTGTTTGGGCTCATCGTGCGCGGTGTCGCCCTGGAATTTCGCCACCTCGGGGGCGGCTCCGGCTGGAAATCCCTTTGGGATGTCTGCCTCTTTGTGGGAAGTTTTCTTCCCGCGTTTCTCTTGGGGGTGGCTTTCGCCAACATCTTTCAGGGCATTCCCATTGATGAAAACGGCGTTTTTCAAGGAACTCTCTGGACTCTATTGAACCCCTACGGGCTTTTGGGAGGGCTGCTGTTCCTTTTGCTTTTCGTGGAACACGGCACCCTGTGGCTGACTCTTAAGACCACCGGAGACCTTCATGAAAGGGCCGGTCGGCTGGCCAGGGGCTTGTGGTGGATTTTGGCGGCAACGGCCGTAGGGTTTCTGGCGGCCACTTGGTTTGCCACAAGGCTCTACGCCAATTACCTGCAAAACCCCATGCTCTTTTCCGTCCCCATCGTGCTGATTCCGCTCGTGACCGTCACGGCTCTTCTGGCCATGCGATTCTTTGCAGGAAAGAACCAGTGGGGTCGAGCCTGGATCGCTTCGGCGCTGACCATCGTGGGAGCCACTTTTTTCGGCGTGGTGGGACTTTATCCCAACATGCTGCCTTCCAGCCTGAACCCTACCTATAGCCTCACCATCCACAACGCCGCCTCCAGTCCCTTGACCCTGAAGATCATGCTGGTGGTGGCCGTGATTTTCGTCCCTATCGTCCTGGCTTATCAGGGTTGGGCTTATAAGCTGTTTCACCGCAAGGTGAGCCTTGAAGAGGCGGCTTATGCCTATGATGAAGCCTAGGAACTGGTGCCAGAAGGCACAATGACCGTTGGGTCGAAGGCCCTTTAAGGTGGGGGCGAGGCGGCGCCTCGCCCCTACAGACCTGAAAAGGGGCTAATCCTTCGAAGCACGAAGCACCGGCCCTTCCTTTTGCCGGCAGGACGCTCGCAACCTCAGGAAAACCGGCGCGTGTCCCGATCGTCGAAGGGTTTCCCGACTCCAGCCGTCATCCGCCCATCTCGGGCTTCCTTCGCTTTTCTTTTCCCCATTTCAAGCCATCTTTTTTGGACGTTTCCTATTCTTGACAAGAAGAAAAAATTAGAGGTAAATGGGTCTTGTTTGTGAAAAAATGCTTTTAGCCGAAAGCCAAGGCCCTTGGCGAAAAGGTTTTCATTTCGTTTTTTCTTGTGTTTCCTTTCCGTTAACCCTTGAGAGGCATGGGGCGGACTCATGAGCGAAGTGAAAAAGAGCGCGTCACAAAGGGGCGTCGGCATGATTTTCTTTCTTGCCGGATTTATTGGAGCGCTTCTGGTCGGCTGGGTGGTCTTTCCCAAGGTGTTGTATTCCACCAAAACGCAGCCGATCACTTTCCTGCATTCTTCTCACCAGGACAGCGACTGTCAGGACTGCCATTCTTTTCGAGAGGACGGATCGTACAGCGGGCTTCCCAAGCTGGAAAAATGCGCGGAATGTCATGCCGAACCGATGGGGGAAAGTCCTGAGGAAAAGAGGCTGGTGGAAGAATACATTCAGCAGGAGCGGGAAATTCCGTGGCTGGTTTATGCCTGGCAGCCGGACAATGTGTACTTTTCTCATGCCGCGCACACCCAGACTCAAGGCATTGAATGTGTTCGGTGCCATCGAGACGTGACCAAGGAAACCAAGAATCCTCCTTTCAAGGAAAACCGTCTGACAGGCTACAGCGACAAGACCATGAAGATGGTGGAATGTGAAAAATGCCATGCGGAGCGCGGAGCCAGCAATGCCTGTCATGTCTGTCACAAGTAGGGCAGGCGCCGTCGCGCCTTGAAGGTTTGGTTTAGACCCATGAGGTCCCTAACCGAATGAACGCGAGGGATTTGGAATGAGTCTTGGGCGAAGAGCATTTTTACAGTTTGTGGGCGGAGCCATCGGGGGCACGCTGCTCACCCCCATTCCATGGAAGTTGGCCGACGATTCCGCCATCTGGACCCAGAACTGGTCATGGCGGCCGTCGCCCGAGCGGGGGGAAATCACGCGCGTGCAGAGCATCTGCCAAATGTGCCCGGGAGGCTGCGGCATCACGGCGCGTCTGGTGAACGGGCGCCGAGCCGTGGCTGTGACGGGAAACGCGGCGCACGCCTTGTCCGGGGGTGGCGTTTGTCCGTTGGGAGCATCCGGCCTGCAGTATCTTTACGCCCCGTATCGCATTGCCAAGCCTTTGAAGCAAATGGGGTCACGCGGTGACGTCAAGGGGTTTCGTGAAGTTTCCTGGGATCAAGCCCTCAAAGAAGTGGCCTCTCAACTCACCCGGCTGCGTTCTGAAGGAGAATCCCATACCGTGGCCTGCTTGAGCGGTCAGAAGCGTTCCACCATGGCTCCTTTATGGCGACAGTTTTTAACAGCCTATGGATCCCCCAATTTTTACACCATGCCTGATGCCGCCGACAGCGGACGCTTGGCCGTGGCTTTGACCACGGGTATGGATGCGGATGTGGGATTTCATTGGCAGAAAGCCACCTTTGTCCTTTCCTTTGGAGCTCCCGTGCTGGAAGGTTGGGGAAGTCCCGTGTACCTTCATCAGGTTTTTGGGCAGTGGCAGGAAGCAAAGCCCGGAGTGCCCAAAACCATGTGGGTTCATGTGGAATCTCGAGCGAGTCTCACGGCCTCCAAGGCTAACCGCTGGATCGCCTGTCAGCCGGGCACCGAAGCCGCTTTGGCCTTGGGCATCGCCCATGTTCTTGTGCGTGAAAAACTCTACGATGCCGCTTTTGTCGCCGACAAGGTCTTCGGTTTTGAAGATTGGGTGGACCTTACGGGAGCGCAACGGAAAGGCTTTAAGAACGTGGTGCTGGCCAAGTACGGCCTGGACGAAGTGTCCAAGATCACGGGAGTGCCTCCCCAAACCATTCAGGAACTGGCCCGGCAGCTGGCTCAGCAAAAGCATGCTCTTGTCGTCTGGGGTCAAGACAAGGGGGACAAACCCAACAATCTCTACCACGATCTCGCTTTCCTGGCCCTTAATGCCCTTTTGGGCAATCTTTCCCCTGCCGGAACCTTGGCTTTGGTGCCCCACGACCCGTGGCAGGTCTTTCCCGAACCTATCCTGGATGCGGAAGCCTACCGAGGCCTCGGCCAGCCGCCTTTGGGACGTCCGGCCACGGTGCCTCGAACCCGAGTCCCCGTGAACACGGTCATGCCGTTCCTGGAAGCGATGGCGTCCGGATCGGAGTATCCTGTTGAGCTTTTGTTCATCCACGAAGCCAACCCGGTTTACACCCTTCAGGAAACAGCCCTGGTGACCCAGGCTCTGCAAAAGGCCGGCATGGTCGTTTCCTTTTCATCTTACATGGATGAGACCACCCAGTGGGCTGATCTGGTGCTTCCCAACCATAACGCTCTGGAGCGGCTGGACGATGTGGTCGGTCTTCCAGGGGTCCCGTTCAGCTATTACGCGTTGGCTTCCCCTATTTTGAAGCCTCAGCACGACACCAAATCCACCGGGGATGTGGTGCTTTCTTTGGCGGCGGCCCTGCAGGGCAGTGTGGCGGAAAGTCTACCGTGGAAAACCTATGAAGAAGTTCTGAAGAAAAAGGTTGCGGCCATCGCCGAAGCCGGATCAGGGCTTGTGGCGGCACGGGGTAGCTTTGATCCCGCCAAGGTCTCCGGGGATCGAGGCTTATCGCCCAATTTCAAAGATGCCACGGATCTCTGGAATAAGCTCAAAGCCGGAGCCTGCTGGGTGGATACGGCGCCGGCACCGCAAAGTTTTTCCACACCTTCACAACGTTATGAACTGGCCTGTCAGGGACTCATGGCCAGTGTGTCCGCGACGGCGGCCGACGATCTCTTCATGCCGCGGTTTCATCCTCTAAAACCTTCAGGCGATGAGAGCGAATACCCGCTGCTGATGACCGCCTACACTTCCTTGATGGTTTCCGAAGGCTATGTTCCCAATGCGCCGTTTATGAACAAGCTGCTTCCGGACGATCTTCTGCGCGCTCAAGACGTGTTCGTGGATATTCACCCGGAAACGGCCCGCAAATTGGGACTGGCCGACAAGGCGGCCGCTGTGCTGAAAACCCCTCGAGGGGAAGCCTCCGTGCGGGTACGCATCACCACCGGCGTTCAGCCTGGAGTGGTGGCGGTGCCTCAGGGGTTCGGTCACACCGCCTATGATGCCTATGTGCAAAAGAAAGGCTTCAATGCCAACAGTCTGATCGAGGTCCAGCTGGACCCTGTGACAGGGCTCGGCACCATTTGGGCGACTCGAGCCCAACTGCGGCGGGCTTAGGGAATTCGACGCATCGGCCGACCGGGAAGTGTCTTGGCGGCCTGTGGTTGTCAGCCTAACAAAGGATGTCACCCATGAGTGGAAGCGCACATTCGGAGCATGCGGAAAGCAAGGTCCGTTACGGCATGGTCATCGATTTGGACAAGTGCACGGGTTGTGGAGCCTGTTCGGTGGCATGCCAGCAGGAAAACAATGTTTCTTTTCGACCCGATGAAAGCGACAAGCTGCGCACCTTGTCCTGGATGACCTTGTATCGTTTGGAAAACGGGGCAGATTACCCGGACTATCGCGCGGCCATGCTGCCTCGGCCCTGTATGCACTGTGACTCCCCCCATCATTCACCGTGCACCTTCGTGTGTCCGGTGAACGCCACCATTCGCGATGAACACACGGGCATTGTGGACCATGTGGCCGTGCGCTGTATCGGCTGTCGTTATTGCATGGTGGCCTGCCCTTACCATGCCCGTTCCTTTAATTGGTGGGATCCCACATGGCCCAAATCCATGGAAGCCATGCTCACGCCTGAAGTGAGCCCGCGCATGCGCGGTGTGGTGGAAAAATGTACCTTCTGCCATCACCGCCTCAACCTGGCTCGAGACCGGGCTCGACTCAACGGGGAAGACCCCGACTCGGTCGTTTACACACCGGCATGCGTGGAGGCGTGCCCCACGCGTGCCATCACCTTTGGCAACCTCAAGGATCCCAACAGTGAGGTGGCCAAGCTGGCGAAGGATTCTCGAGCCTTTCGTATCTTGGAAAAACTCCACACGGAACCCAAGGTTTATTACCTCAGTTCCGCCCAGTGGATACGGCGTCAGTCGGACAATGGTCTGTGATGTCCTGAGTCCCCTTAGACTTTTTTTCAGGAGTCCGTCATGGATAAGGCATTGATTCCGGAAGGTGTGAAGCGTTGCCCTCTACCGGTCTTTGGCCTGTGGATGCTCTTTTTGCTGGCCGTCATCGCCTGGGGCATCTACGCCGGTCTCACCGTGCTCATCAAGGGTTTGAACGTCACCGGTCTCAACAACTACTTCGGGTTTGGGCTCTACATCACGGTCGACCTCGGCATCATCGCCCTCGGTGCCGGAGCCTTCTTTTCGGGTTTCATGTATTACGGGCTGTCTCGATTCTTTCCACGGCTCAAGGAGCTGCATAAGATCATCAATCTGGCGGTCATCGTAGGCTTTTGCTGTTACACCGGCGCCTTGTTGGTGCTTTTGTTGGAAATCGGGCAACCGCTGCGAGGCTGGTTCGGGTATTGGCATGCCAATGTGCATTCCATGCTCACAGAAGTCATCTTCTGTATTTCCTGTTACGCTATTGTGCTGGTTATCGAATTTGTGCCCATCATTTTGGAAAACCGCAAGCTGGACGCTGTAAAACCCCTTCATATTTTCGGACATAACCTGCATGAAATCATGGCCATCTTCGCCATGACGGGCACCTTTTTGAGCTTCTTCCATCAAGGATCTCTGGGCGGTGTGCCCGGTGTCATGTTCGGTCGGCCTTTTGCGTACCGCACCGGCTTTTTCATCTGGCCGTGGACCTTTTTTCTGTTCACTCTTTCGGCCATGGCGTGCGGACCTGCTTTTACGGCCCTCATTTGCCGTATCATCGAAAAGGTGAGCCGTAAAACACTGGTGGATCGCAGTGTTTATGAACTGATCGCCAAGATCACGGGGAGTCTGCTTTTGATCTACCTTATCTTCAAGAGCCTGGACACGTTGTATTGGGCTCTGGATACGGCCCCTGGTTTCGGTTTGAAGCTCAGCGACTTCTACCGGGCTCCCTACGGCATGTGGCTTCTTTTTGCGGAACTGGGTGTGTGTGGCGTCCTTCCCATCATCCTCCTGCTGACGCCTCAGACTCGAAATTCCAACGGGCTGCTCTTTCTAGGCTTTTTCCTCAACTGTGCAGGCATTGTCATCAACCGTTTTGCCATGACCGTGGAAGCCTTAGCCATTCCTGTGATGCCTTTCGATCAGTGGGCCGTCTATATTCCCACCTGGGCCGAATGGGCTCCGTGCATCGCCATGCTGGCCTACGGGGCCGTGATCGTGTCTCTGTCGTATCGGTATCTGCCCATTTTCCCAAGAGAAAAGGAGTTAAACCCGTAGAATGCAAGCCCGCTCCTAGAGGCTTTGGCGGAACAGGACGGGCGGATTGAAGGTCTGTCGCGTGTGGGTGACACAGACAGCAGGCAACGGAAAGCACACCAGCAGGGAGCGACGGCGCAGGCAAGCCTCGCTCCCTGAGGCTTTTTTGAGTCCGGCCTTTGGATTTGACACGGCTTGTCGCGAATGTTACCTTTCGACGTTCGAAATGACTCTATGAAGGCTGAGGCGATTGTCTTCCATGCGTACCGAGAAACCCCGGCTTCTGGATTTCTTTGAAAGCCATCATCATCTGAAGTTGGTCCTATCCTTGACGGTGCTGTTCTTGCTCATTCTCGAGACCCTCATTTACCTGACCGCAGCAAGCCAGGCGGGCCAAAGAACACGGCTGATCATCACCAATCCGGAAGGGCAAAAGGTTTACGAGACCACGGGAAGCACCCTGTCCAGTTATGAAAAGATGGTGTTTGAAAGCACCTTCGGGCCTCTGGATCGGTACCGCATGCAGCTGCACAGCGAGGAACGGCCGTTTCCGTTTCGAGCCTGGCTGTCGGCCGCCGTGGGTATTCCCATCGGGCTTATTTTGATCATCGCTTTTGCCATCAAGGCTTTTTTGAACCTACTCTATGGAGAGACCGAATCACCCCCTACGGCTGCCGGTCAAACAGGATCCACGGAAGGACGTTTCGGGTCCTTGTTTGACTTTTTCAAAGGAATTTCGGTGTTTCATGTGGGTGTTTTGGTGGTGGTGGGGGTTGTTCTGTTCTGGATGGTTCCCAATCTGCTCGGTGACTTTGGTCGAGTGGCCTGGGCGTTTCTCAAGGAATACAAGATCCTCGTTTTTGGAGGCGCCTTATTCCTGGCCGGTGTCTTGATCTGGATCATCTACCTGCGCTATCAGCTGTCGAAACAGGTTCTTCAAAATCAAGTGGAAATCGAAAGACTACGGCTTGAATACCATCGCGCGGGCGACGACAGACCCATGGAACTGCTGACGGCTTCGCCCTCCGAACCCCGCTCTGACGGATAATGGACTCCGGGAAAGGATCCGCCCATGTTCTTCAGCCGGCTTTTCAAGAAAAAGAAGCAGGAACCCGAGGAGAAAAAGCCCGACATCAATCAGGGCATTTTCTATCTCTATCTGATCATCGGTTTACAGGTCCTCTTTGTTTTCGGCCTCATGGCCGTCATTATCACTTTAGGCAAAGTCTTGGCGACTCCTCTCTGGGTCTTTCTTTTCAGCCTGGCTGTGGGAGCCACAGCCTGTTACTACATCTACAAGAAGGCTCAGCGCCAATTCCGTAAGATGCGTGAAGCCTTGAAACATGTGGATCTATCGGATCGAAACTACGAAATCAGTTTCATGGGCGGCATGCTGACCATGAGAGTGGAACACAACCCGCGTAAACTTCTGGAAGACCATTCCAGCGCCGTGGTGGATACGGAAACCCTGGATGCCGCCGCGGCTGCGATCCCTCCCAAGATCGCCGGCTTGTCCCGCTAATGGACGGCCGAGACTTCTTTCCGGGACCTGTGAGGTATCCCCCGAAGGCATCTCGGCCACCCGTTTAGACTGATCGAAAGCTGTCAAAACCTATCCGAAAAGGCGCCTTTTGCCCGGAGAGCGTAGATTTGCGAGCCGCTTCTCACGCGGGCGAAACATCCGCCTTCCAAGAAAAACACCAACTTCAACCAAATAGGATTGCGGCGCACTGGCATCCCTTGTCACGGCACGTCTTGATCCAGCCGTGACAGGTTCATGGCCGGCAAGGTGGGTTCTTTCCAGCGGGTAAGCACCGTATCCTTTCGCCAATGCAGATCGTCCTTTTGAGGATGATCCACATTGTAATGCAGACCTCGGCTTTCTTTGCGTGTGATGGCACAACGCACGATGAGTTCGGCTACCAGGGCCAAGTTTTGCAGTTCCACCAGGTCCGGGTGCAGAGGAATATGAGGAAGGTGTTCTTTGATTTCCATGCGCACCTGGGCGATATGAAGGCCCGCCAGGTTCAGCCTCTTATCGGTACGCACAATGCCTACGTAATTCCACATGAGGCGACGGATCACATCCCAGTTGTGGGAAATGAGGATCATTTCGCTTTGGGATCCGTTACCGGCAGAGGTTTCGATGGTCACTTCAGGTACATGGGGGTAAGGCCTCTTTTGCCATCGAGGCAGGTTTTCGCTGCAGTGAACAGCGGCTCGGTGCGAAAACACGGCCGCTTCCAGCAGGGAATTGCTGGCCAGGCGGTTGGCTCCGTGCAAGCCCGTGCAGGCACATTCCCCGATGGCGTAAAGATTTTCAATGGATGTTCGGCCCCAAATATCCGTCACGATGCCACCGCACATGTAGTGCGCCGCCGGTACCACGGGAATGGGATCCTTGGTGATATCGATGCCTAAGCTGAGGCATTTCTTGTAAATGTTGGGAAATCTTTGTTTCAGAAAGTCGGCGTCCCGATGCGTGATGTCCAGATACACACAATCGTCTCCGGTTCTTTTCATTTCCGTATCGATGGCTCGAGCCACCACGTCTCGAAAAGCCAGGTCTTTGAGCGGATGATACTTTTCCATGAAGGGTCGGCCGCGTTTATCGATGAGGCGCCCGCCTTCACCGCGCACGGCTTCCGAGATGAGAAAATTTTTCGCATGGGGATGATACAGGCATGTGGGATGAAACTGGACGAACTCCAGGTTCGCCAGAGCCGCCCCGGCCCGATACGCCATGGCCAAACCGTCTCCCGTGGCCACGTCGGGATTGCTTGTGTAGAGGTACACCTTCCCTGCCCCTCCTGTGCACAGCAGAGTGGCATGGGCCGTAAAAATATGAATCTCGCCGCTCATGGCATCCAGAACGAAAGCCCCCCAACAACACTGCTTCTGCTGCACCGTCACCGATCCCGCTCGAATGGCTTGATGATCGATGATCAGGTCCAGGGCCAGATGATTTTCAAAGATGGACACATTGGGGTGCGATTCCACCGCCTCTACCAGAACCCTTTCAATGGCCTGCCCGGTCATGTCTTCGGCATGAACGATTCGGTTTCGGCTGTGTCCCCCTTCCCTTCCCAAGTCAAAAAGGCCGTTGGGACTCTGACCGCGTGAAAAAGGCACACCAATACTGGCCAGTTCCTGAATACGTTCCGGAGCCGACCGGACCACCAGTTCCACCACCTCGGGTTTGCTCAAACCGTCTCCGGACTTCAAGGTATCTTCGATGTGCAACTGAAAGGAATCATCAGGACCTAGAGCGGACGCGATGCCTCCCTGAGCGTAATTGGTGCTGGTCTCCAGCTTGTCTTTCTTGGTGACGATGGCCACCGTGGCCTTTTGAGCCACCTTCAAAGCAAAAGTCAAACCCGCAATGCCGCTTCCGATGACAAGAAAATCGAAACGATGCTCCATGAACCCGTCCTTTCCTGAAAGCCTCACATCAGACGCATCCGTTCCAAGGCGCCTTCGCAAAGGTCCGCTTCTTGTCTGGCAACCCCGCTTGACAGAGGCGACTCTAATGCATTAGGAATGATGTGTAAAGTATTGGAAGATCAAAAACTTTTAAATGATCGAGTCCTCCATGCAGAACTTTTCATCGAATACCGTGGACACGAAAACGCTTACGCCCCGTAAGGCCTTGTTTCCTGCAGGGCTGCCTTCCGCCGTGGTTTTTGATTGTGACGGTGTGCTTTTTGACTCTCGAGAAGCAAACATTCGGTTTTACAACTTCGTCATGGAACGGTTTGGACGGCCGCCGCTGAGGCCCGACCAAGTTGACTATATCCATATGCATTCCGCACGGGAATCCCTGGAATACCTTTTGGGGTCCGGATCGGATCTGGAAGCGGCTTGGGATTTTTGTCAGAGTATGGATTTTCGCATGTTTAACAGGTATCTGAAAAAAGAACCCGGGCTCGATGATCTGCTGCAGTACCTGAAACCTCGATGCCGCGTGGCCTTGGCCACCAACCGTACGGTTTCCACTCTGGATCTTTTGGCCTCTTTTCACCTGGACAAGGCCTTTGACCTGGTGGTGACCGCCGCCGATGTGACCCATCCCAAGCCCCATCCGGAAAGTATGGAAAAAATCCTTAAGGCCTTTCGGGCTCTTCCGGACCATGTGCTTTTCATCGGAGACTCTTCGGTGGACGCTCTTTTGGCCCAGAGGACCGGTGTAATCTTTGCCGCCTACAAGAACCCATCCCTTTCGGCCCATATTCATGTGCCGTCCTTTGCAGAGCTTAAAGCCCTTTTGGCCTTGTCTTTGGACGGCGTGCTTTCAAAACCTTTGCCCGCGACTTCATGAACCGTGATTCGAAGCCAGGTCCAACTGTCTTTCTTGTGGGGACATGCCATCGAGACCCGCAGGGTTTTCGCCGCTGTCGTGCGCTTTTAAAGAAGCTTAACCCCGACGTGATCTTGGTGGAAGTAAGCCCTTTTGCCGTTCGGCTTCGGCGCGAACACGGCAGGTTCTTTGTGAAGCTCTTTTTGAAAAACCTGAAAAGGGCTTCTGCGGCAGCCCGCATGCCCCTTGCTTGGGCTTTGCGTTCCCCGCTCATTAAACCCATCCCTCGGCAATGTGCTTTGCCCTTTGAATTTCGAGCCGCTCGTCAAAGGTTTCAGGAAACGGGTACACCTTTTTTTTGCGTGGACGCCGCAGACGCAAGCCGCCTCTTTGTGGCCGACTGGCCTGAACTCTTGTCTTCGGCGAACCTGGAGCGGTTGCTCCAAGGGGGCTTACCGGTTCCTCCTTCGGCTTCGGAACAATACGCTCGAGCCCGATGGGTCTTGGCCCATGGAAATCGTGCTTTGCAGAACCGACGATGGAACGAGGATTCTTCTGGACGGGGATGGCAGGAAAGGGAACAATGGTTGGAAAAAACGGTGCGTGCCACCCTGCAAAGGCTACGCCCTGATCGTTTGGTCTATTTAGGGGGATGGTACCATGTGATCCCAGGCGGTGCCCTGAACCTTCACCATCGCCTGCACGATCTGGCCCCGCAGACCCTCCTTCTCGATGAATCCGACAATCCATCTGCCGCGACATTCCACCTGCCATGAACCCCCTGGAGGGGCGGACCCATGTGTCCGCCCTCAAATTCAAACCGAGACCCACGCACATTCCCTGTGCGGGCCGACGGATGCGATGTGTCGGCCATGAAATTCAAACCGAGACCCACGCACATTCCTTGTAGGGGCGGACCCATGTGTCCGCCCCTGAAAAACATCCCCCCTGTAAAGTTCTTCGGGGCCACCCGCATCGGGCGGACACGCAGGTCCGCCCCTACAAACCACACCGGAAACCGACACAGGCCCGCCCTGTAATCGATACTCCGGATTCGATCTCACACGACGTCAACAGCCCACAAAAAACCTTTAGGGAGAACCTATCTGCCTCCCTAAAACCAACAACACACCATTCCCCGGCAAATTCCCTGGAGGGGCGGACCCATGTGTCCGCCCTCAAATTCAAACCGAGACCCACGCAAATTCCCTGTGCGGGCAGACGGATGCGATATGTCCCAAAAACATCGCCCCTGTAAAGTTCTTCGGGGCCACCCGCATCGGGCGGACACGCAGGTCCGCCCCTACAAACCACACCGCCACCCCACGCACCTCCACCCCTGGAATGATCGGGCTCATCGATTCAGGAAAATGCTACGCATAAGCAAACTTTTTCGACCCCTAAAGATCCCCCGGTTGCACGTTGCCATTCGCTCTCGATTCTGGTATGAAGCACTGTCAGCTCAAAGCCGAAGGCCGGAAGGACGGCGAGATTGGTTGATAAAGAAAAGCGACCAAGCGTCTTCAAACAGCCTTGAAGGAACTTATCCGAGAACGACTTTGGCCTTGGAAGTGAGAGCAACTTGAAATAACATTCGATGCCACGGTCATTGTGAGTTCTCGGACGACTTTTAGGTTGAAATTCGTTTCGCCCTTGGTCGTGCTAGGTGGGGAGCTAGCGGTTCCCTGTACCCGAAATCCGCTTAGCGGGACTGAATTCCCTTTCGAGGGATCGGTCGGCGTGATCCGAACGGAACTGTTTCACCGGTCGGACACCTCGCAACAGACGGATGTGAACCCCGTCAGGTCCGGAAGGAAGCAGCGGTAAGCATTGCGGTCTGTGTCGAGGTCTATTCTGACTGGGTGTGGCAGGGAAGCCGGGTTGGCGCCGGGCGACTCGACAAAGGGTGCACGACCAAGGGTCTTTTTGTCTTTCAGCTTCGGCGCCCTGGCCGCCTCATTCATCCAGTGTGTGGGTCACAATGTTATAGTGCTCGGCAAACACAGGCCCTCGCCCTTTAAACATACTCACATGCGTGAGGACCCATTCGGCTACTTCAAGCCGCTTGGATTCCGAAAGCGCGTTAAAACAGGCAAACATGGCCTCTTCCGTCGGGGCTTGTTCCATCTGCCGCCAAATATCCGATGGACTCATGTGTTTCTCCTCATCCTTTTCCTGTTGTTCCCGCATTTTTTCTACGGCCTCTTCAGCGTGGCGCATGATGTCTTCCAAGTTTTCTCTAAGGCCCTGCACTACCTGGTGCAGCTCTTCCAACGATCCGCAACGAAGAAGGGTCTTCGACGATGTTTCTTGCGCTATCCATTTGATAACGAAGGTGCACCGGAACGGCTCAGTGTTGTTAGGAACCACTTCCAAGTCCAGGCGCATACCTGACATCGACGGCTTCATGCCTATCCTTTCCTCAATGTAAAAAAGTTTGCTTTCCTGATGGCATCAAGCTAACGCTTGCCAGAGCTTATGACAAGCGGCTGCGCCCACTTTGATGAAAACGCCCTCTTACGACACAAAAATCTTGATCCCACAGGCAACTTTTCTGAAGCTTTTGAAGCCCGAGCGTATATCATCGAACAGGGAATTTTTCGCACATATCTTTTTGTTCGAAAGGAAACGGTGAACAAAGAGGTCAAACATGCTACCCGACTTGGACCGCGTTAACAACGCCCCAGAAAAGCCGTCATGGACCGGGCCCCCTGTGGCCGTCTTGTGGGATCAGTCCCTGGTTTGGGGGCTTTTGCTGGTGGAAGCTCTGGAAGCCATGAATGTCCCTTATCGCCTTTTGACGTCCTCTCACATCCGTTCCCAGGCCTTGGAAAACTATGGGGTGCTTGTCGTTCCCGGAGGCTGGGCTTCTCATAAGGCGCGGGTTCTGGGTGCCGAGGGTTTGGAGCGCATTCGAGCCTTCCTCATGAAAGGCGGAGCCTATGTAGGGTTTTGCGGAGGGGCGGGACTTGCTCTTGCGGGCTCTTCATCCCTTAATCTCGTGCCCATTCAGAGAAAGCCCCTCGCGCAACGCCTGCCTAACGCCAGCGGTGAAGTATGGATCGAAGGCCTTTTGGAACATCCCTTTTGGAAAGGTCTGCCACAGAGAATTCCCGTCTCCATCTGGTGGCCTTCCCAATTTGCCTGGAATGAGGGCCCCGGCGTGGAAGCCGTGGCTCGGTACCGAGGTTATGGAGAAGATTTTTGGGTGGCGGATCTATGCGTCGCGGATGTGGCACGTTGCGGTGGATCCTGGAAGGATTGGGAAAAAAGCTACGGAATCAACCTGAACCCCGAACTGCTTTATGGTCAGGCGGCCATTTTATGCTGTCAGGTCGGCAAGGGAATCGCCGTCCTTTCCTACCCTCACCTGGAAACCCCTGAAGGCTGGGGAAGACGCCTTCTTTTGAACATCCTTCATTGTCTTCGAGATGCAAAAAGTTCGGCTTTGATGATCCCGCTTAAGTGTTCTGGTGCATGCCACCATGATTCGATCCTGGAACCTCCCAGTGTTTCCGCTTACCGTGCTGTGCAAGAAGCTTTGGAAGAGGCTCGATCTTTAATCGCCTTTGGAGAAAAGCATCTTTTGTGGCGCTGGCGTCGTCCATGGCTGCTTCAGTGGCAGCGTGGGGTTCGAGGTCTCGAGTATGGTTTCTTGTTTGTGTGTTTGCGTTTCGTGGTCTCCCAGTGTGCTCGGCTGACCTTGAAGGCCGAACCCTCATCCCCCTGGGATGAACTTGCCCACAGCCTTTTGGACGGCACGCGTGTCTTTTGCCAAGAAGCTCGAAAGCTTCTCTTGCAAGAAAAGGCGGCAAGCCAAAAGGGTCCGGTAAGCAAACTGCAGCCGGTCAATGCCAGCGTGGATCATCTGCGGGAAACCCTGTTCGGACGCGGCATGAGCCACACCGGGCTTTCCCAGGACCTCTTTGACACCCTGGATGCCTTGGTTTACTGGACTTTGGAACTCCGTTGTCGCAGAAGGTTTGCTTCGGGGGACTTTTGGACATGAAAGAGCGAAACTTTCGTCCTGCAAGGGTGTCGGCGATGAGGCAGCGTTTCCTGGGACCACGAGATCGTTTGAGAATTCAGCAGACGTTGGTTTTCCTGGAACCATGGGTCTCGGGTTCAGTCTTTGGGCGGGCGGAAGGTACGCGCTTTAAGGAAAAGAGAAAGGTGCAGGCTTGTAGGGGCGAGGCGGCGCCTCGCCTCTACGAACGCGAACGACGGCCGATCCATGGGAGCGCGGGCCTGTAGCGCCATTTGTGCGGGCGGGATACCCGCGCTCCCTGGAAGAAATGGTGGAATCGTGTAGGGGCGAACCGGCGTGTGCGCCCCGTGGACGTTCCCCGACCGGCATTTCTCGGGGGCGGACACATCGGTCCGCCCCTACAGAAGATGCGGTGGGCGGGTGGACAGATGGGTCAGCCCAGACAGGGGTGGCGGGCATGGGGGGCGGACACATCGGTCCGCCACGACAGATAACCCGGCCGGCGGGCGGACACATCGGTCCGCCCCTACAGGATTGTGGCGCGAAGGGCGCAGACGTGAGCTGCGCGGACACATGAGTTCGCCCCTACAGATTGTGACGTGCGGGGGTGGATGGAAGGTTCGTTTTGAATGGTTCAGGTCGTGAAAAAAGGATAAGCGGGAATATTTATGCCGGATGAGCTTGAGAGAATCCGTCGGGCTTCCACGTACCTGGCGACACTTCTACGCCGTTCCGAAGATAATGTGGAATGGCTCTGGCAGCAGAAAAACCTTCTTCGGCGCTATGCGGTCACCGACCTGTATGAGGACCTTTCACGGACGCTGGTCACAGCTACCTCATGGCCTGAGGCACAAAAGGTTTTTCGGCGCTTTAAACAAAGGCATTTTTTACGCATCGGAGGCCGCGATCTTTTAGGACTGGCCGATCTTTCGGAAACGACGGCTCAGCTGAGCGATCTGGCTCAGGTGGCTCTGGAAGCGGGTCTACGATGGCTTCACAATCATCCGCATCTTTGGGCATCCTCCGCCGTGGCTTCACAGGTTCCCAAGGTCTTCGACCGATACACACTGACGGTGCTGGGTTTGGGAAAGCTCGGCGGTCGAGAACTCAACTATGTCTCGGATATCGATCTCCTCTTTCTACGGCAACATAAGCCGTCATCGAAACTTCATCAGGAAGATGATGAAGATCTTTACGAAGTTCTGTGCCTGACATGCCAGAAGCTGGTCAGCCTGCTGGCGGATTCCGTGGAAGGCGACCGTGTGTTTCACGTGGACCTGCGTCTGAGGCCTCAAGGAAAAGACGGGGAACTGGTGCCGCTTCTCGCCGGCGCGGCGTCTCATTATTTGCTTCACGGTAGAGCCTGGGAACGCCAGATGCTTTTGAAAGCCAGACCCGTAGCGGGAGATCGCGCGCTGGGCATGTCTTTTCTTATGGAAGTGCGTCCGTTTGTCTTTCGACGCTTCCTGGATTTTCAAGCCTTGGATGAACTCAAAGGCATGCGCGACCGCATCTTGCATGAACTGCGTTTCCAACAAGCGGACACCCCCTTTGATGTCAAGCTGGGTGTCGGCGGCATTCGTGAAGTGGAATTTCTTGTGCAGTCTTTTCAGCTCGTTTACGGAGGGCGCATGCCGCAGTTGGACGAACCCAACACCCTGGCGGCTCTTGATAAATTAAAAACCTTGCAACTTCTTCCGGCGGATGCCGCCCAGGAACTTCATGAGGCCTATGTGTTTTTGCGTCGTGTGGAGCACTGGATTCAACTGGACCAAAACCGCCAAACTCAAAAGATTCCGTCTTCTCCAGAAGCTCGCCAAAGGCTTTCGGAAGCCCTCGGCTTTAACGGCAACTGGCCCTTATTCCAGGAAGCCCTTACTTCCCATACGCAGGCGGTGCACCGGCATTTCACGGCCCTTTTTCAAGCAAGTACGTGTGAAAGAACTGAGGAAGACGAAGATTTTCCGGTCGAAACCATCAAAGCTCTGGGCGAACCCTTGACGGAATCCACCCTGGAGCGCCTCATTCCGTCCTTCAAGGCTTTGGCCAAGCCGCTTAGAACCCATCTCTTCAAGGCTGTGGAAGCCTATGCCAAGGATATGGACCCCGAAATCTTAAACGCCACGGCCTCCCGCCTTGACAGGTACATGGCCCAAGTACGACGACGTCCCGGCTTGCTGCATTTTCTCGGAACCCATCGATCCTTGACTGATGTCATCTTTCCCGCACTGGCACGTTGCGATCTGGTGGCCGATCTTCTGAGCCGCCAGCCCAGTTTGGTCGAAGCCCTCAGCACTTGGCATATAGCACAGGTGTCTCACGCACAATGGCAACCCTCGGCCGAAACCATTTTGGCCAAGGCTTCTTCTTACGAGGAACGTCTGGAATGGCTGCGACGCCTCAAAAACGAAAGGTTTATGCTTCTGGCTTTGGCGGACCTTCAGGGTGCCCTGACCCATGAGGCTCTGGAAAGCGCCCTTTCCGATCTGGCGGATTTTGTGGTCCGCCACACCCTGCTGACAGTGATGAACGCCGTGGGCTTGGACCCTCAAACACCCCTGGCCGTCATGGCTTTAGGGTCTCTGGGAAGCCGTGAACTGGATTATCTTTCCGACCTGGACCTGATGTTTGTCTACGATCCCCGTCCAGGGGAAAAAGCCGATGAGATTCCTTTACCGGTCATTCGTATGCTGCAGCGGTTCATGCGTATGTTAAGCACTCCTCTGCAGGAAGGTCCCGGCTACAATGTGGATGCCCGCCTGCGTCCCACGGGCTCCTACGGCCCTCTGGTGGTGACGCGAAGCACCTGGAAAGACTACTACAGCCACAAGGCGGACATCTGGGAAATTCAAGCCTTGTTGCGGTTTCGGTTCGTGGCCGGAGATATCGATCTCGGAATGGTTTTGGAAAAGACCGTGCAGGATCTTTGCTTTCAGGAACGGACACCCAACACGGTCTGGCCTCGTTTGTGCCATTTGCGCAGGCGTATGGAGGAGGAACGAACCACGGAAAGGGACGACGCCGTGGATATCAAGCTCGGTCTTGGAGGTCTTACGGATCTGGAGTTTCTCACACAAGGCGTGCAGCTGATCCATGGCCACGCCAACCGTGCCCTTCACAAAGGAACAACCTCGACCCTGCTCACGGAAGCTTTGGCTTACCTTCCCGAAGGACGACGATCTTCAGCGGAAATGCTTGAGGCCTTTCTCTCTCTTCGTCGTCTGGATCATCGATTCCATCTCATGACCAACCGTTCGGGTTCGCTCATAACCAAACACCAATTTCAGCAAATGAACCGACTGGGCCTGTGGCCTTCATCCGCCGAAACCCGTCGAATCGAAACCTGGGAAGATCTTTTGGCCGTGCGTCGTCGTGTTCGCCGCCTTTTTCAGTCCGTGTGCAGTGAAGCCCAGGTCGCCATGTCCACATCGTGATTTTTGAAGCCGTGTTTTTACATGGAGCCCAAGGGGTCAAAGCCCATGTGGACGGTGAAGGCACCGGATTGCCCAGGAGGGTTTGGGGCGGACACATCGGTCCGCCCCTACAGATCACCTGTTCATTTTTTGTTTGACACAATTTGACATTCTTGTCACTTTGGGATCCCCTCCAAACAAAGGCGTTTGGATTCCACCGTCGAACACCGCGGTTCGAAAAGGCCCTTGACCTTAGGCAAGGGCCTTTCTTGCCTCGATTTTCGGACAACGTCGTCCTCTGAAAACAACCAGGAAGGAGAAGTATCGGCCATGTGTCGATTATGTGCCTTGACCAGCACGGAACCTTTGTCCCCCATGAGGGCCATCGAAGCTTTGGATGTCATGCGGGAAGGCCACGACGGCTCTGGAGTAGGGCTGTTTCTGAGCGACCTTGGAGGGCCGTGGGAGGAGCTTGAAGGGGCTCCCATTCTTTCCGGCACTTTTACCAACGACGGCCTGAAGCGTCTGGATCGTTTCATGATGGAAATCGGCTTCATGACCAAATACAAGCTGTCCATCAAGACCCCCAAGACGCCACCCCCCGGCGTTCCGAAACGTGATGTGTATCTCATTCGAGCCTATGAGCTGCCCGAGGAATGGGACCATCTTTCTGAAAAGGAAATCGGTCATCGCCTGATGCAGGTTCGGCTGCAGCTGCGTCACATGGGCTTGGAAAAAGAGGACATGATTGTCTTCAGTTTTTGGCCCAACTGCATCATGATCAAAGAAATCGGCGATCCCATGACTGTAGCGGAATACCTTCAGCTGGACCGCAAGGAACTTCATGCGCGCATCATTCTGGCTCAGGGACGCCAAAACACCAACTACGCCATCAACCTCTACGCCTGCCATCCCTTTTTCATTCAGGGCATCGCCACCATGACCAACGGTGAAAACACGGCCTTTGTGCCGATTCGTGAATTTCTCTCTTCACGAGGTTTTCCGGGCTACATGGGTTATCAATCGGATTCCGAAGTGTTCACACATATCATGCACTACATGCGCTATTTCTTAAACCTGGATCTGGAATACTACAAACACATCATCACACCGCTTCAAGATGAGGTTCTGGCCACGCATCCCAACGGCACCTTTTTGAAACACCTTAAGCGCTCCTGCCGGCGTCTTATCATCGACGGGCCCAATTGCGTCATCGGCTGCCTTCCCGACAAGAGGGTCTTTATGGTGCAGGATCGAAAGAAACTGCGCCCCGGCGTTGTGGGTGGAAAGCCAGGTTTATATGCCTTTTCTTCGGAAATGTGCGGCCTGGATGCCTTGATTCCAGATCGGGATAAATCCAAGGATATCCAACCCATGCACCTGGACACGGTGATCGTGGGTCCGGATCGCCAGGAGGTTCGGCTATGCTCTCAGATGGATTCCTAAGCCCTAGTTCATTGAGTCTTCGAGACTTGCCATGGCAGGTGCACTGGAGCCTTGAGAAATGCACTCTATGCGGTCGCTGCACCACGGTATGCCCCGTGCACGCCATTGAATTGGGTGTGTTTCGGAAACGGACCGTAGAGACGGGCTTCGGGGTTCTGCAGGCTCCGTCTAATGTTTACAAAGTCTTTTACGGTATTCGTCAGAAAACGGATCCGGCTTATGCGTGTATCGGCTGCGGCATGTGTTCCATGGTCTGCCCCAATGACGCCATCATGGCTTACAGGTCCGAAGAGGCGGACAAATTACGGTTTCATATCAACCGAGGCGGCCAGCCCAGGCGTCGAGGCGGACGCCGAAATGTTCCGGGAGGTCTTCTGGACCGCATCAAATTCATTCGTATTTCCATGCTCACCGACCCGGCCTTGGATGCCGGCCGTCATGAATTTGAACTGCGCACCCTTTTGGGTCGTGTGTTGGCACCCGAGGAAAACCTAAGGCTCCTTAAGGAAAACGGTTGGATTCCTCCTGTTCGCGAAATTTATCCGCTGATTATCGGCGGCATGTCCTTCGGTGCGCTGTCCCCGACCATGTGGGAAGGCTTGCAGATGGGAGTCGCCTACCTCAACGAAGAACTGGGCATGCCTGTTCGCATGTGTACGGGCGAAGGCGGATGTCCTCCACGCTTGCTGCGATCCCGGTTCCTGAAATATGTCATCCTTCAGATTGCCAGCGGCTATTTCGGCTGGGATGAAATCATTCATGCCATTCCGGAAATGAAGGAAGACCCCTGCGCCGTGGAAATCAAATATGGCCAAGGCGCCAAACCCGGGGACGGTGGTCTGCTCATGTGGTACAAGGTCAACAAGCTTATCGCCGCCATTCGCGGTGTGCCCCCTGGAGTCAGCCTTCCCAGTCCGCCGACGCACCAGACCAAGTATTCCATTGAAGAAGCCGTGGCCAAGATGATTCAGTCCATGTCCATGGCCTGGGGCTTTCGAGTTCCAGTTTACCCTAAAATTTCAGGAACATCCACAGCCCTCGCCGTCCTCAACAATCTCACTCGAAACCCTTACGCGGCGGGATTGGCCATTGACGGGGAAGACGGAGGCACCGGAGCCGCCTACAATGTTTCCATGGACCACATGGGACATCCCATCGCCTCCAATATTCGGGACTGCTACCTCACCCTGGTTCGACTCGGTAAACAAAACGAACTTCCCTTGTTTGCCGGAGGAGGCATCGGCAAAAACGGTAATCTGGCCGCCAACGCCGCCGCTCTGATCATGTTGGGAGCCAGCGGTGTGCAGACGGGAAAATACATCATGCAGGCAACAGCCGGATGTTTGGGTTCCGAATCGGACCGCTGTAATGTGTGCAATATCGGCGTGTGTCCCAAGGGCATTACCTCTCAGGACCCGCGCCTGTATCGGCGTCTGGATCCCGAAAAAGTCGCGGAACGCCTCGTGGATGTCTTTCTTGCCTTTGATACGGAACTGAAGAAAATCGTCGCCCCTCTGGGTCGATCCACTTCCCTTCCCATCGGTATGTCGGACGCCTTGGGAATCGATGACGCGGCGGCGGCTCAGCGGCTGCAAATATCTTATGTGGTCTAAAAACAGACCGACCGTGAGGTGAAGGAGCGATGCAACAGAGCTTATCGCAAGATGCCTATTGGATTTCCGGGCGGGAACAAGGACGACGCCTGGAATCGAGAATATTGGAAGAACGCCTGCAACAGGCCGTGGCCCAAGGTCATCGTCGCCTGGAAGTGGAAGCTTTCGGTCAGCATGGCATCGGAGGCCGCCTGTGGCGTTCTGGAAGTGAACCTATTCATGTAATCGTCCACGGCAGTTCGGGACAGCGGTTGGGATCCATGGGTTTTCCCAACACCACCATCGAAGCTCTCGGACCGGCTTCCGATGATGTGGGCTGGCTCAATGCCGGCGCGGAAATCATTGTGCACGGTCATGCCGCCAACGGTGTGGCCAACGCCATGGCTCAAGGCAAAATCTTTATCGCCGGCAACATCGGAGCCCGTGGTATGACCATGACCAAACATAACCCTCGGTTCGCCCCACCGGAACTGTGGGTGCTGGGATCCGTGGGCGATTATTTCGCGGAATTCATGGCCGGAGGCATCGCCGTGGTTTGCGGGCATGAACCCGCCAATCCCGGCAATGTGCTTGGGTATCGACCCTGTGTGGGAATGGTGGGTGGGAAAATCTTCTTTCGAGGCCCCCACGGCGGCTATAGCCAAGCGGACGCCAAGCTTGTGCCCTTAAGTGACGACGATTGGCATTGGCTGGTCAAGAATCTGCAGCATTTTCTGGAAAAAATCCGAAAGACCGAGCTCTTTCCTCTTTTTGCGCAACGCAGTCAATGGCAGCTTCTGGTAGCACGAAGCCCTCATGAAAAGGCCGCCGTGCCCAGGAAATCCATGAACGATTTTCATCGGAACGTGTGGGACCGCGAACTGGGATCCGGAGGTCTCATCGGAGATCTGACGAACCTGGATCGAAGCCCCATTGCGGTCATCGTTTCGGGTAATCTTCGTCGCTATGTGCCTGTTTGGGAAAACAAGAAATATGCAGCACCCTGTGAGGCATCTTGTCCGACGGGGATTCCGGTTCATGAACGATGGCGGCTTATTCGAGAAGGTCGAGTGGATGAAGCCGTGGACATGGCCTTGGCTTACACGCCGTTTCCGGCCACGGTCTGTGGGTATCTGTGTCCCAATCTCTGTATGCAATCATGCACACGCCAAGGACTACGCATGGCCCCTGTGGATGTGACGCAACTGGGCAAAGCGAGTCTCAGAGCCAAGCTGCCGGATCTGCCGCCGCTTACCGGAAAGAAAGTGGCCGTGATCGGTGCGGGACCTGCAGGGCTTTCGGTGGCCTGGCAACTACGCCGCTTAGGCCATGAAGCGATCCTGTACGATCGTAGCCGGGAGCTAGGGGGAAAAATCACGGCCGCAGTCCCCAAGAGTCGTATTCCCGACGAAGTGGTCCAAACGGAGCTGGAACGTATTCGGTCCGTTCTGCCCCATGTGTATCTTCAACAGGAACTGACCAAGGAAGACATGGAGCAGCTCAAGGCGGATTACGACATGATCGTGATCGCCGTTGGAGCCCAAAAACCACGCCTGTTGCCTGTTCCCGGCAAGGAACGACTCCTTCCCGCCCTGGAGTTTCTTCAAAAATCACGTCAGGATGCCATTCAGGTGGGGCGCCGTGTGGTGATCATCGGAGCCGGCAATGTGGGATGCGATGCCGCCACGGAAGCTTATCGGCTCGGTGCCGAAAAGGTGACGTTGATCGACATTCAGGAACCCGCCTCCTTCGGCAAGGAGCGGGATGCGGCTCAAGCGGCCGGAGCCGAATTTCGGTGGCCGTGTTTCACCAAGGCCGTGACGGAACAAGGCGTGGAACTGACCACGGGGGAAATCCTTCCGGCCGATACGGTGATCGTCGCCATCGGGGATCAGCCGGACCTGGAATTCTTACCGGAAACGGTGGAAACAGAACGCGGCTTCATCAAGGTGGACGATTCCTACCAGACCACGGACCCTCAGATTTTCGCCATCGGGGATGCCGTCCGTCTGGGTCTTTTGACCGACGCCATCGGGGCCGGAAGAAAGGCGGCTCAAGCCATTGACGATATTTTCAAAGGACGGCGTCCGAAACGGTCCGTGCGTCCCATGATCGATCCACGGCGTGTCAAGCTGGAATACTTTGATCCTCGACGCCTCGGCTTTGACGATGTGAACCAGTGCGCCGGAGAATGTGCCTCTTGTGGTTCCTGCAGGGACTGCGGCATCTGTGTTTCCATATGCCCTCAGGCCGCCATCAGCCGCGTGAGCGGAAACAACGGCGATTTTGAATTGGTGGTCAATCCCGATCGGTGCATCGGATGCGGTTTTTGTGTCGGAGCATGTCCTTGCGGCATCTGGAACCTGGTGGAAAACGATCCGCTGGAATGATTCCTACCAAAAAAAGTATCGGACGGCGCGGCTTTTGCCTCACTCCGGCGAGGGCCGCGCCATCCCCATGATTCGGTTTTCCAGACGTGCCTCACACAATGTGGATCCGCCGCGCCGTGCCCCTACAAGATTTGTCGTGAGGGATGAACCTCAAGAGCTCCGGGACCCGCAACGAACAGAAAACTTGGTTCTCGATGGCGGCTCGAGAGCCCGCCGCATCGGGGGTGATGAAGTTCCGCTGCCTCTTTGCTTCACCCGACTGCTTGAAGGAGAAAGACAGCTTCCGCTTCAGGGTGGATCACCACTTGACAACCCGCACATCGGGAAGACTGCGTCCCAGAAAGCGCTCCCCGATGGTTTGAAACCGAAAGGGCACATCGGTCACATAGAAAACGTATTCGGGAGGTCTTTCTTCCGTAGCCCCCAATCCCGAAGCGTGAAGCATTTCGGCGGTCTGATCCGCCATGGCTTCGGCGGAATCCACCAACTGCACGCCAGGGCCGGCCACGTCCTGTAACAGGGGTTTTAAGAGGGGATAATGGGTACAACCGAGCACCAGAGTGTCGATGGGATGGCAAAGCACAGGTTTGAAGTATTCCTGGGCAGTCAGACGGGTCACCGGATGATCCAGCCATCCTTCTTCCACAAGAGGCACAAAAAGAGGGCATGCCTGAGAGAAGATGCGTACGGAAGGGTCGTAGTGATGAATGGCTCGAGCATAGGCATTGCTGTTGATGGTCGCCGGAGTGCCGATCACCGCCACGTACCGAACCCGTGTCACATTCACGGCGCATCGAGCTCCCGCGTCGATGACATCCAACACGGGCACAGGGGATCTTTCTTCCACCACATGTCGAGCCACAGCCGCCATGGTATTGCAGGCGATGATGAGAAGCTTGACCCCTTTGTGCAGTAAAAAGTCGGTGATTTCCCGAGCGAATCCACATATGGTCTCCACCGATTTCACCCCGTAAGGAACCCGGGCCGTGTCCCCGAAATAAAGAATGCTTTCAAAAGGCAGCCGTTCCATGAGCGCTCGAACGACGGTGAGGCCTCCCACTCCCGAATCGAAAACGCCGATGGGCAAGTGCCGTGCCGACTCTTTTGTCACCTCTTGTCTTTCCTTTCCGCCTGCTTTGTTCTGTGCGGGAAAGCTTCCTTGAGCCTCCCTGTTTTCTGACATGCCGGTTGGAACGGCCAAGGGCGGGCGCACGCAAAGCGGTTGATTTCCTAACCGTTCCTGTGCGTCCGTCACGGCTGCCGATGCGGAGGTCCATCCAAGCCTTTAAACCGCTTGGAATCCAAGGATTACAGGGTCTCACCGTTAACTTCCCAAAGTACGCGCCAGACTTTTTCCACCGCCGGTGCCAGATGCCATTCTTCGGGACGGGTCACATAGGCCTCGGCGCCTTTCGCAAACCGATAAAAATGCACGGTGCAGCCCCGATACTCCTGATCGTCTCCGTTCCACCGGACGAAGTTACCCGGAAAAACACCGGCGATCTTCCAGCCTCCCTTCAAGCACCACCCCTGCGTGATGTCATGCCATGTTTCACAAAAGGTCGTAAAATACTCGGCTCCACTGCCGGCGGCAACCCTTCTTACAAACTGACGCAGTTGCGCGGTAAGCCTTTTTTGCCGAAATTCGGGCAGTGTGGTCACCAACGAAAATTCCACCTGAAGATTCTTGTCATACTTGGTAAGAACAGATCCGCTCACCACACAACCCGCCTGCACATCTTCCAAAACCGCCATACAATAAACCTTGGAGACGGCATCCTGTGACCATCGTTCCCATAAGGCCACCCAGCGATCGTATTCACTTGGATCCAGAAGGAATTCATGGGGTGAACCGTACAGTTCGGGATATCCCAAACGCCACAGGCGTGCCGCCGATTCCACCAGATCCTCACGCAGAAGCGTGACCCGGTATTTTCCCGGGTCCACATCCACAGGGTCCAGTTTAGGCCACACGATCCTCTTTTCCCTTAACGGACGCGTTTGACAGCTGGTAGCCATGCGCCGATACGGTTGTATGCCTTCCATGGAAACCGCCATGACCCTTCTTCTCCTTTCCCCTTGTCTTCCCTAGCGCCCACAGGTCGAACAGCTTCTCAAAGAATTGGCAAGACCATTGCACCGCATGCCATTTGAAGGCGGAAGGGGCACGGCGCGCCGAGCCCCTTCATCTGAAACCGTTTGTCTTCCCGAAAGCGTGTTCGTGCCGCCTGGTTCTCATGCGGGCCGAACACCAGCGCTCCCGAGGAAAAGCCGTCTTCGGACAGGCTCCTTGGGTCGCAGGTTCAGAGCGCTGCCCTGAGCACTCGTTCCAGGTCCGATGCCGTCACCCGCCGAGGATTGGTCCAAACCGTAGGATCTTCCATGGCCTGACGTGCGATCTCGGGTACATCTTCCTCCTGGACACCGATCATGCCAAGGCGTTCGGGCACATGGAGCTGACGCTTCAGGTCTCGAACAACCTCAAGAGCCTTTTGAACCCCTTCCTCGACCGATCCCACACCTCGATGCCCGCCCAGGGCTTCTCCCATATGCATAAGCCGTTCCGCACATGCTTCCGCATTATACTCCAGAATCCACGGCAGCAGCACGGCGTTGCACAAACCATGAGGCATGTTGTAGAAGCCGCCGAGTTGATGCGCGATGGCATGGACGGCGCCGGCTCCCGCATTGTTGGTGGCCATCCCTGCAAGGTATTGAGCATAAGCCATGGCGGCTCGGGCTTGCATGTCTGTCCCCTGAGTATAGGCTCTAGGAAGATGTTCTCGGATCAGTTCCATGGCCTTGAGGGCACATGCGTCGGTTAAAGGTGTGGCTATGCGGGAAAGATAAGCTTCCACGGCGTGGGTCAAAGCGTCCATACCCGTGGACGCCGTGAGCTCCGATGAAAGGCCGACCATGAGTTCCGGGTCGTTTACGGCGATACGCGGGGTGAGTCGAGGATCCACGATGGTGAGTTTTGTCTTTTTTTCCACATGAGTGATCACCGCAAAGCGCGTGACTTCACTGCCCGTTCCCGCCGTCGTGTTGACGGCCACAAGAAGCGGCACGGGATTTTTGAGCTTGTTTATTCCTACAAAATCCCAAAGGACACCATCGTGGGACACCATGACCGCAATGGCTTTGGCGGTGTCATGAGCGCTTCCGCCGCCAAGGGAAAGAATCATGGTGCATCGGTGCTCTTTGTAAAAGGCCGCTCCCTGGTTCACACAGGCTTCTGTCGGATTGGGAACGACACCGTCGAAAAGCACCACATCCATCGAAGCCGTTTCCCGAAGGATCTTCATCATCTCGTCGGCAAGACCCGCCGCCACAATGCCTGGATCGGTGCAGACCATCACCCGTTGAGAAGAAAAAGCTTGAAGATGGTTGATCAGTTTTCGCCGAGCCCCCACTCCGAAAAGGCTTAGGGGCTGCCCGAAAAATTCTGCATATCGCGGCATGTTCACCATGGCCTCATCCCTAATGTCTGTCGACAATGACCCCCCATGGTAGGGGCGAGGCGGCGCCTCGCCCCTACAAGCCTGGAACGGTTTCTTTACCTGAGAAGTCCCGCCTTTGGCACACTCATTTTGTGCGCCGGACGATCCAGCTCACACGAAAACAAAGGTTTTGGGCGTAAGGGCAAGGCGGCGCCTCGCCCCTACGTCTTGGACTGGAATTTTTTTGTCATAGAGTCCTGCCGTGGTGCCGCTTGCCTGCGCGCCCGTTGCCGTGCTAGAGTTCCCGTAATCTTTTGGGGGTCGACCTAATGACCGAAGAAGCCGGAACAATGGACACCGAACAAATCAAAGCCTTCATCGAGACGCTGGTGCGCGGACAGCTCAACGCCCTTGTGGCTGAGCATGTGGAGGCTTTCGTGCAGAAAAACGAACTGAAAGCCCGTGAGCTGTCACTCCTGGAGCGCATTATCCGTGTGGAAGAAGAGATCAAAGCACTTCGTGAAGTGCAGGCTGCGCAATTTAATGCCGTAGAAAAGCGCTTTGAGGCGCTCCAGCGCGAAATGAACGCTCGCTTTGAAGCCCTGCAGCGTGAAATGAACGCTCGCTTTGAGGCCATGGACAAACGGTTCGAGGCCATGGACAAACGCTTTGAGGCGATGGAAAAACGGTTTACGCAGCTACAATGGACCATGGGCATTGGTTTTACGCTGATTGTCTCATTAATAACTTCGCTGAAGTTTCTCGGGTAGTTTCATCTTCGAGCGAATCCTCTCCCTAGGTTGCATGATAATGTTCGGCTTTTTTATCAAGGTTTTTCAGGGTCAAAGAGGCCAAGACGAGCCGCTGTTTCTTTGTAGGGAGCAGGGAATTCCGGCTCGAAATTCTGGTAGAAGGTCACGGGATAACGAGCGCCGATGGCTTTACCGGCTTCTTCGAGCCCCGTGGCCACGCTAGGCAGGAACCCTCCAGGAAAAGCCACCACAAGCTCATCGTCCTGGGTCATGGAAAAAATGCGGTCCCCCATACCGGGAATGGCCAGCCGAGGTACTTTCAAAGCGTAAGGAGCATACAGGGTCTGCAGGCATTCCACTTTGCCGCCGAAGGATCCGGTGACCGAGGCGCACGGCGCATGACTTTCTGAACCACCGTGACCGCAGTAGGTCAAAGCCTGGACCAGACGCATGGCCTGAGCCGGGTTACAGTACACCGCGACCGTGTGCGGTTCCTTGTGTGCTTTGGCCAGGGGGGTAAGCAGAATCCCGTGAACCGCGCCTTCCGGAACACAAGTCATGGCTTGCCGTTGCACCTCAGCCACGTCAGCGCTGGAAGCAAAACCGACCGCCTGCATGAGCTGCTTCATTTCTTCATCACGGTTTGGCGCCCCGCTCATGCCCCAGCCTAAAAGTGCCGGAACACAGATAATGTCTTCCTTTTTAAGGCCCACGGTCCATCCGTAGAGGCGCGCCATGGTGATACCCTGGCAAATGGTCACCCTTTTCTTCAAGAAAAGCTTAGGACGGCGCGTCTTTTCCGGAAAATCCTCACCTTCGACGAGAAAAGAGACCGCCAAGGGAAGGCTTCTGGGCTTCAAAGCTTCTTGAATCATGGCCTGCATCGCCGCATAATTCATCATCCCGTGTCCTCCTTTTGATTAAGGGAAAGCCTACACGGCTCACCTGTGAAACCATTGCGCCGGAAAGATTTCCTTGGGCGCCATGGGAAACCGCTTCATCAGCTTTCGATAGTACCTCTTGGGGTCGGCGCAATCTGGATCATCGGCGCAGTCACCGCAACACGGACGTACCTCGCGGACCACCCATGCGCCTTGAACCTTTTGCAGCAGAGCATCTATGGGTTCAAAAGCGCTCCTGCCATCCTTGCTGCGCGGCTCGGTTTCAATCCAGACCCAGTCGTTTTGAACGCCGAAGTGGGTGACCCAGAAGGTGAGATCACAAGAGGCTGGTGGAATACCGACCAAGGTTCGCAGTACGGCAAGCTGTTCCTTGGAAACCTCGGGGAAAATCGCTGCGGGAGCATCGGGGAACGTGAGATGCATTCGGGCGTAAAGCCAATTTCGAAGATCGAGGCACTGTGCCGGCTCTTCGTCACAGACCACACCATCCGGCTGAATGATGGCCACCGATTTCCAGGAGCCGTCTTCGTGATGCAAAAGCCCGCAGAACCGCCGCCGATACTTCTGGTCCCGGGACTCGACCCAAGCCCAGGCGTTTTGTATTCTCATCCAATCCACCAAGAACCGGACCGGCTCGTCATAGGAAATCCCCACATCATCCCGAAGGTATTGAAAGCCTGCAATGTGGTTTAGAGGAAAGTTCTGCAGGCCCAATCTGAGAGCATCGAGGACGGCTCGACGTTCCAGGCTTCCAGGACCAGGTGTGTAAGGCTTCTCGGCGGCGGATCGCTCCGACAAAATCCCCAGTAGCATCCACAAACACAGCGCCGGTAGACCGATGCGTCTCATGAGGCCCCCTTCGGCATGTGGTCACATAAACGGAATCAGTCTTGCCCGGAGTTATCCCCGTTTTGCCCCCAGGCATCGGAAACGGCCACTTCCGTGCCGCCGGTGATGGTCAAAAGTTGATCCACGGTGATGGGCACCGCCGAACGGTCATTCCCCGCCGCCGCATAGACGCGAGGAAACTGACGCATGGAGGCATCGATGAGAATCTTAACCGACTTCGGCAAAAGAAAGGGACAGACACCTCCAGGAGCATACCCCGTGTAGCGTAAAACCTCATCCTGTCCCGGAAGACGCACCTTGCCTTTGAGGCCCGTGACTTGTTTGAGTCGGGATCCCTTGATGCGACGGTCTCCACATGTGACTACCACCACGGGTTGATCCCCCACGAGAAAAAGAATGCTTTTGGCGATTTCCCCCACGGAGCATCCGACGGCTTTGGCCGCTGTTTCCGATGTGGGAGTCAATTCCTGAAATTCCCAGACCTCAATGCCGTGCTGTTTCAAAAAAGCCTTCACATCCGAAATGGTGGGCATGAGTGTCATTTCCTTTTCAAAAAATGTTTCCGCCCCAAAAACATCCTACCAGGGGCACGTTTGCGGGCGCACACACCGGTGCGCCCCTACGACACAGGCGTCGGTGCATCCCGACAACACAGGCACCGGCGGCTCCGACAACGCACAGCCGGTGCACCTCGACACGACCCAGCCCATGTGTCACGTATCCCCCATAAAACAACGCTTCCCGTATCAAACGGACGCCCGTTCCTGTAATCCCTTTTCGATCTGGTCGAAAATCTGCTTCACCAGTCCTTCCGGGTCGGCGGCATCCCGAATGGGACGGCCCACTACAATGTGATCCGCTCCCGAAGCAAAAGCCTGTCGAGCATCCACGGTTCTTTTTTGGTCGTCCACATTGGCGACCGGGCGAATGCCGGGAACCACCAACAAGAGGCGGTCCTTCACTTCACGACGCAGCCGCGGGATTTCCAGTCCTGAAGAAATCAGCCCATCGCAGCCCAGTGCCAAAGCCCTTCGGGCTCGAGACAACACCAGATCTTCCACGGAACAGGCAAAACCCAGGTCTTGCAGGTCTCCCTGATCCAAACTGGTCAGGGCGGTCACAGCCAAGATCTTCACATCACCCTTGGCTTCCACGGCGGCTCGAAGCATGGCGTCGTTGCCATGCACCGTGGTGAAGCTCACACCTCTCTTGGCAATCTGGACCATGGCTCGCCGAACCGTTTCCGGCACATCAAACAGCTTCAGATCCAAAAAGACCTTGGCGCCTCGGTTTTGAATCCATTCCACAATGGAAAAGCCACCGGCAAGAAACAGTTCAAATCCCACCTTGAAAACGCCGACCAACCCGTTGAGCCGCTCCACCCACGCCTTGGCGTTTTCAGGCGACGGCACATCCAGAGCAAAAATCAACCTTTCACGCAAAGGAACGGCGCCCACCTACACCTCCATGCCGAAGAAGTTCATAAGCAGAAAATTCAATCGTCTTCGCAGCACCCCATAAGAAAAATGCCTTTTGGCCAAAAGGTAATTGTGTTCCACCATGGACTGCTTGCGTTCGTCTGACTTCAACACCTCGCGAATCTTTGAAACAAGCCGGCGACTCACATAACCGTCCATGATCAGAAGATCAAACCCCAAGGGCTCAATATCGCGCACAAATGTGGCGTAACGGTTCACCACGAGAGGCTTCCGAAAATAGATGGCTTCCAAAAAGGCGTTCCCAAATCCCTCGTAAAGGCTTGGGTAGGTGATAAGGTCTGCATGAGGATAAATGTCCCACAGTGTGATTCGGTCCGTGGGCGATGCCACTTCCACCCAGGGATCCACCACATGTGTGCCCATAAAGTGGAGAGACACTCCATGCTCGCGGGCTTGGCTCTGCAACCAGGAACCATATTCCGGATCACCTTCTTCTGCGTGATGGGTGATCAGCAACCGGTAATGCAGGTCTTTGAGAGCCGCGGCTATTTCGATGGCGTATTCGATGCCCTTGCGTCGAATGATGCGCGTGGGTTGCACGATGAGCTTATCCTCGGCATCGAGCCCGATCATGCGGCGTAATGTCTCACCCATTTGGGGGTTTGGCTGCGGTGGATGATCGAAATCCAAAACGTTCGGAATCACAAAAGAAGACACCCCTCTTCGATGGGCCAAGTCTTCATGGGCCGCCGAACTGATAACCACATGCTGGATGGTGGGTAACACAGGAGGGAAAGCCATCAGGAGAAAATCCTGCACACAGTTGACGGCGCAACGGCTTTGTTCCCAGTAGAATTCATGGTGATGCGCGATGGTCGGGATTTTTCTTTCCGCGATGAGTTCCGTAAGAGCCAGCCCCAGAGGGATGTGTAACGGGCTGGCTAGAGCGTTTTCCACGATAAGAAGCTGAATGTCAAAGGTTCGAAGAAAATCGGCCAGTTTTTCCTTGAGCACGGCCCGATAATCGTGAATCCTTTGGGTCAGTTCCTGAGAACGCATCTCTCGACCAAAGGCTTCCGCCTGAATCCTTTGGTTTTCCGGATGAAGAAAATGGGCTTCCGAAACCACCATGGCATGCGAAGGATCCTTGTGCACTTCGCCTGCGCACCAAAAACATTTGTGTCCGGATTCTTTAAAGATTTCAGCCCATTTACCCGCTTCCATGGTGACGCCGTCGGCGCCTGTAAACCGAGTGGAGACAAAACCGATATGAAGGGCCATGCAAAGCTCCTGACGGAATGAGGGGTTGAACCGAAAGCAAAATTGTGCACATACTTGCTGGAAAAAGCAAGGACGGCTCATCATGACGCATCCACAAAACCTGGTGCTCTTTCATTACCATCTGCTGCGCGGCGGGGTGCGCACGGCCTTAATGCGAAGCCTGCAATGCCTGGCTCAGGAGGGATGGTTTGCCCATCGCAAGCTGATCCTTGCCGTAGGCCGTCTGGATGGGGTTCGAAGTTTTGCCCATTCCTTGAAAACTTTGGTCGCCGACGTGGAAGTCATTGTGGACGAACGGCTGGACTATCGAGACGCCCCATGGCCTGATGAAAAATCATTTCGAAAGGAAATGCTCGCTCTACGGGATACCATGCTGGCCTGGGGGGGAGAATCGGCGATCTTTTGGTTGCACAATCCCACCCTGGGAAAGAATCCAGCGGTCACCGCCGCATGGAAGGAAGCCGCCGAAAAAGCCTGGACGGACGGGCTTGATCACCGTTTTCTTTACCACATTCATGATTTTCCCGAATGCGGACGCGTGGAAAACATGGCTCGTCTCCACCGATGCTGGGAACATGGCGGGCTGCAGGATTTTTATCCTCAGGTTCCCAACACAGCCTATGCCGTCCTCAATTCCACGGACCGATCCAGGCTTCTTTCCTGCGGCCTTTCTTCCTCTCGCGTGTTCTGGCTTCCCAATGTGCTCCTTCCTCCCATAGATCCTCAACCCGTTCTAGACCCATCCAGAAGGCGGGCGGTGGCTTCCGCCTTGAGCCGCTACGCCATGGAAAATCATTATGTCTTTGATCCTGATCGGCCCCAATGGCTTCTTCCCATTCGCTTAATCCGACGAAAGAACGTGCTGGAAGCCTTGTTTTTGGCCTCCCTGCAGCCCTTGGCACCTCAAGTTCTTATCACCCTGGATGCCACGTCGGCTCAGGAAAAACCTTACGCGGACCAGGTTAAAAGATGCGTTCGTGAACACCGGCTTCCGTGCGTCATCGGATTCGGGAGCGAACTGGTGGGGACGGCTTTTTCTTTTGAAGAGCTTATGGCCTGGAGCGATACCGTGGTCACCACATCCTTGATGGAAGGCTTCGGCTTTGCTTTTCTGGAAGGGCCTCTTCTGGGGCGCCCTCTTCTCGGACGCAATCTTGCCGAAGTGACCACGGATTTCGCCGAAGCCGGTTTTCCCACAAAGCCGCTTTATGAAGAACTTCCCGTGGAACTGGAACCATCGCACCGATCCCGTTTACACATGCAAGGAAGCCGCTTCGCCGAATCCTATCGGCGCATGATTCCCACACTTTCCAAGGAAGATACGGACCGATTTCTTGCACGCCTGGACACGGTGTACGGAAACGGTAAGGTAGATTTCGGTATGTTGGACCTGGCCGCACAAAAGGACCTGCTTAAGAAAGCGCTTCAAGGAGAATTCAAGCAGGATTTCCAAAACATTCTGGGAACGGTTCTGCTGAAGGAAGCCACGCTGGCATCCTTTTTCGCTCGATTTGGTCCCACGGCCCATGCTCATCGGCTGATAGAGGCCTTTGAGGCGCTCTGGAAGCAGCCGTTCGAAAAGGCGGTATTGCAACAAAAAGAAGAAAACCCAACGGAAACGAATGATTTGCAAGCTTCGGTTTTGGAAAAAGCTTCTCAGGAGGCAACCTTTAGTGCTTCACGGCGGGGACTGGGACCATGCCTCACGGCACTCTTTTTTGACCCCGTGTATCAAAGGCCTTTGTTTGGAGGTTGGTCATGGAGCGATGGCGGGCTTGGATGAAAGCTCACGTGAGTCGTACCCCGATACCCACGCCGAAATCGGGTCCTGTGCCGCGTTTCCACCGCAGACCTCACGTCATTTTGTTCGATGTGTACGGCACCCTTGTGGCGGCTCGTTACGGGGATCTGGAAGAACAGATGCGCCGAAACCTGGCGCAGGAAAGCTTTCTGAAAACAGCTCAGTTTTTCGGCTTTTCCGAAAAGTCCGGGTTTCTGTGGGCGGACCTTTTTTACCAAGCCGTCATGGAAGAACATGAACACGCTCGGGCTCTGGGAATCTCAAGGCCCGAAATCTTGGTGGAAGAAATCTGGAAGAAACTGGTTCAAAGCGTCCCTGAGGCGCCAGACCCGGCGCCGCATCCCATGGATATGGCCATGTATCGAGAACTGGTGGCCAACCCCGTGGCTCCCTATGAAGGCGTGGCCGAAATGCTCAAAGCTCTGAAGCGTCAAGGCTACCTTTTGGGCTTGGCCTCCAACGCTCAGTTTTACACACGGGCCATTTTGGAATATATTCTTGGATCCCCGTTGAATGCGGTTTTTGAGGCGCGCTGGACCTTCTTTTCCTATGAACTAGGTTTCGCCAAACCGGATCCTCATTTTTTTCGCATGATCGCGACACGCGCTCGACGCTTCGGCCTGCAGCCCCAGGCCGTGCTCATGCTGGGAAACGATCCCGTCAACGACATGGAAGCCGCGTCCATCCACGGCCTGCAAGCGGTGCTGTTCCTTCCCGGAACGGCGGTATCCCCACAAAGTTCCCGCTGGGCAGGGCCGTGCCTGCATCGGTTCGACACCTTGGTGCAGGCCTTGGCAAACGGCTGAAATACAGCAAAGGAGCCTCTCATGTCCAACTTTGCGCAAAAGCATACCAAAATCGCGACCTTTTATCTCCTGACGTCCGACAATCCACGAATGAAGGAGGAACTCATTCATCACTCTCGGTGGAAGAAAACGGTTCTGGTCATCCCTTTGCTGGCAACCGAATTCACCGATCCGGGAAACCGTCCGGTTTTTGAAAATATTTTGGACGAGCTTCAAGGGGCGCCGTACATTTCCCGCATTCTCTTTGGGCTGGATGGCGCTACGGAAGAAGAAGCCCGTGAGCTGTGGAGCATGGTTCGTAGCCGTAAGCTTCATAACAGTCTGATCGTGCATAACGACGGGCCGGGTTTTCGAGGCATCTACAATCATCTGTCCCAGGCCGGCTTTGCGCTGGATGTCCGAGGCAAAGGCCGCAACATGTTCTTGTCTTTCGGCATCGCCCTGGCTTTGGGAGCTCAAACCGTGGCCCTGCTGGATGCGGATATTCGTACCTTTACCTGCGACCAGCTGGACCGGCTCATCTATCCCGTGCAGGTCCTTAACTACCAATTCTCCAAAGCCTTCTATGCTCGACTCAAAAACGGCGAACTGTACGGCCGTGTCAAACGGCTTCTTTTGGACCCTCTGCTCATCGCCCTGAAACGCAAGTTCACCGAAAGCCAGGAAGAAAAAGTTCTACGCCTCGTGGACTTTCTGCTTACCTTTAACTACCAGCTTTCGGGTGAAGTGGTCTTTGACATGAGCCTTCTCAAGCGCATGCATTTCGCCATGAACTGGGGGGTGGAAATCTTTACGCTTATCGAAGTTTACCGCAAGGCCAACAACATCGCGCAGGTGGAAATTTCCCATGAACCCTTTGACCATAAACATCAGCCCGTTTCGCCCGATGACAAGGATCGAGGCCTGCACAAGATGGCCATCGACATTGTGACCACCCTGCTGAGCGCTCTCGTGATCGAAGAAGGCTTGGAAATTTCCGATCATTTCATTCGGGATCTGACCTTGACCTACCTCAACGTGGCCGACAATCTTATCAAGATGTATGCGGACAACGCCGCCTTTTGCGGCCTGGACTACGACCCGGATCGTGAAGAAGCCATGGTGCACGGTGTCTTTAAAAACGCCATTCTGTATGCCGGAGACCTGCTGTTGGCTCCGTATCGGTTGGCCGATCGTTTCGTTTCCTTTGTGGGAAGCCAACCTGCCTTTCAACCGTACGTGGCCTCAGGCCTCATTCAAACCATTCATGAATGCGCTCAGAACGCCCGCACCCAACTCTTTGAAACCCCGCAAACCATGTCCTGGGATCGAGTTCTTCGCAAGGTTCCCGGCATCATCTACGACATCATCAACGTGGTGGAAGATGAAAAGCAGAAGTATGCCGGTTAATCTCCTCCAGAATGGCCCGTTTTCCGTGGTAAAAGGACAGGGCCATGGCTTCCACCACGGCGTCCACTTCTTCCCGGTAAAACCTTTCGGCTTCTTCAGGGGGAACACCGAGCCTTTTTTGCATGGCCCGAACGGCACCGTAAGTCCCGGCCCCAAGCTGTTCGAGCTTTTCCCGGCAAAATTCCAAAAAAGTCGCCGTGTAAAGGTAGTTCAGGCAGCCTTTGACGGCATCCACGTTTCGAACCGCCAGCAGATGTCCCAGGCTTTCGTAGAGAAGCCGTATCCAAAAGTCCCGAGTCACCCCCAGAAATGAGACGGGATCGCTGTCGTGTGTCGAAGTGTTTTGAAGGGCACGCACACGGTGCTGTATGTCGAGAAAAGTTTCCGGGTGCAGGGTTTGTTTCATGGCCTCTTCATAGCGAGCAAATCCGGAAAGAAGCGTGTGTCGCTTTCGGTCCACGTCAAAAACATCCGTATACCCAGGATCGATAAAGGCAATGCCGGTCTTTTCCGGTCCCCAGGTGACGGGGCGTTGCAGGGGTTCCTGGGAAACCAAAAGGCGCGAAATCCTTCCATCCAGATCTTCGTAGTGAAGCAGGCGGTTCAGAGCGGACCCGATGACCTCTCCGGGCATCACGGAAAGCTTCGCTTCATCGGTAATGTCGTGAAGTTTGGCTCCTAGATAGACTTCGTAGATGACCGTTTCAGGATCCGCAATGTTGTCAAAGGTGGTGGCAATGTCTGTGCCGTAGCGGCGACGAGCATCGTCCCAGACAGCCTTGCGTTCATGCTCCACGGCCCCGGCGGAAAGCACGATATCCCCGGAAATCCCTCCAGGCACGTAACAGCCCATGAGCGTGGTGAGCGGCCCCACGATGAAGCGTGTCAAGGAAGCATCCACAAAATGGCGCGCGTAACGGGCGGTGATGAAAAAATGCCGATTCGGCCACATGGATCGATGTTCCGTGATCACGACAGCAAAGGTTCGAAACCACGGGTGAAAATCGTTTCTCAAGTCGCCGTCCAGAAGAATGAGCGTCTGCATGGCCGGGCAGTGGGCCGTTTCATCAAAAAGGAGTTTGAGAGCGCTTCCCTTTCCGGGCGTGTGATCTCCTTGGTAGCCGTCATAGGGCGTGGCGACCACAAGGAGCCGAGCCCGAGAAGAGGCATCCAGGGTTTGAAGGTAGTCCACGGCGGCCGTAAGAGCCGCATCCAGGGTGGAGGTATCCGGGGACTGAAGCGTCCAGGTGCCGTCGGAAACCACAAAGGCGATGCGTTCGTTGGGAAAGGCGGCCAAAGCCGCTTCCATGCCGCGACGCAGTTCCGAACCGATGTTCTCCGCATTGTGAAAGGTGGGATGTCCTACCACATGAGCCGGATCAAACCGGGCCAGAAGGGAACCCAAGGATCCTTCCTCGACGGGAAAAGAACCGCGAAAAACATGAGGGGCCAGCTCGTTTAGGGGCATGATTTTTTCTCCACGTTTTTAAGGCATCGTGAGCGTAGGACCGCACCGGTGTGTGCGCCCCTACGTGAACCCCCGTTGCCGGTTTGTGGGGCGGACAGATCGGTCCGCCCCTACAGGGTGGTAACCTGACGGGATTTCCATTGTGGGCCTCAATACAGGTCGGTCCTTATCGCCTGGTGGCGGCCAAGCCCCGGTCCAGACGATGCGCCAGCAGTGTGCAGCGTTCCTGAATACGGTTGTTGCGCACCGCCATGGCCAAAGCCTTGCGGGAACCTACCAGCACCACAAGTTTTTTTCCTCGGGTTACAGCCGTGTACAGGAGATTACGCTGAAGCATGACGTAATGCTGGGTCACCAGAGGAACCACCACCGCCGGGTATTCGCTTCCTTGAGATTTATGGACACTCACGGCGTAAGCGTGGGCGATCTCGTCCAGTTCGGAAAAATCGTAAGTCACCAGCCGGCCGTCGATCCGGACGCGCAGTTCTTGGTTTTCTTCGTCCACCGCATGAATACGGCCCAAATCCCCGTTAAAGACTTCCTTGTCGTAATTGTTGCGAACCTGCATGACCTTGTCGCCGACACGATACACTTTTCCGGCACGTTCCACGGCCCGACCCTTGGGGTTCAAAGCCTTTTGCAGCACTTCGTTCAGTCGCTGCGCTCCCACGACCCCTCGATGCATGGGACTGAGAACCTGAACGTCGTCCACCGGGTTCAAACGGAATCGTTTCGGTATCCGGCTCACACACAATTCCACCACAAGACCTAGGACTTCTTCCGGATCATCCTTTTCAATGAAATAGAAATCCGAAAGTTTGTCCTTCTGGGTACTTCCGTTGATCGGAAACAATCCTTCACGAATGCGATGGGCATTGACCACAATGAGGCTTTTTTGAGCCTGCCGAAAGATTTCCGTCAGACGCACCACGGGAAAAGCTTCGGAGGCGATGATGTCCTGCAAAACGTTTCCGGCACCGACAGACGGCAGCTGATCCACGTCCCCCACAAAGATGACCGTGGTTTTGGGGGCGATGGCCTTGAGCAGATGATGGGCCAACAAGGCATCCAGCATGGAAGCTTCATCTACGATGAGGCAATCGGCCGTAAGAGGTTTCTGTTCGTTTCGCTGAAAACCTCCAGCCGCCGGACTGAATTCCAAAAGGCGATGAATGGTGGCGGCTTCCTGACCTGTGGCTTCACTCAATCGCTTGGCCGCACGCCCCGTGGGAGCGGCCAGGGCGACGCGAGCCCCCAGACGCCTGTAAGCGGCGCAGATAGCTCGAACCAGAGTGGTCTTCCCGGTTCCGGGTCCTCCGGTGATGACCAAAACCTTGTCCGTAAGCGCCTTGCGAACGGCCTCCAACTGTAACGGAGCCAGAGGAAACGGCAACCGAGAGGTGACATCCGCAAGGACCTGATCGATGGTGCTTGAAGAAAACCGCTTCGCCAAAAAGGCAATGGAAGCCAATCGGGCAGCCGTTTGGGTTTCCGCCACGTAGTAGCCTCGAAGATAAACGACTTCCCTGTCCCCCATGGTCTGGGCCACGGTATCGCTCAATGTTTCCACAATGACACGGCCGTCGGCCGCCAACGCCTGCAGTCCCTGCTCCAGGACGGCGGGGGAGGATTCCAGAAGCTTTTCGGCCTCCGCGAGAAGCCGGTTTCGAGGCAGACACACATGGCCCTCGTCGGCGGCCTGAAACAACACATAATGCAACCCGGCTTCGGCGCGTCGCACCGAATCACGGCCGAATCCCAAGCTCTGGGCAATCTTGTCCGCCGTGACAAACCCGATCCCGGACACATCCATGGCCAGCCGGTAGGGGTTTTCCTGAAGCACCTTGAGGGATTCCTGACCGTACTGTTTAAAGATGCGTGTGGCATGGGTCGCACTCACCCCGTGGGTTTTGAGAAAAATCATCACTTCACGGATTTCTTTTTGATCATCCCATGCCTTCAGGATGCCGCTCAGGCGTTTCGGCCCGATTCCTTCCACTTCAAGAAGCCGTTTCGGTTCACGCTCAATCACATCCAGGGTAGCCGGCCCAAAGGCTTTCACGATACGTTTGGCCATTTCGGGTCCGATACCCTTGATAAGCCCGGAACCCAAGTACTTACGAATACCTTCCACGGTGTCGGGTGTAAGCGTTTCATATTGATCCACGCGAAACTGTTCGCCGTACTTGGGATGACGCGTCCAGGAACCGTGAAGACGCAGCACTTCGCCCGGGGTGACGGAGACGAAAGATCCGACCACCGTCACCAGATCCCGCCGGTCCCGCACCTTGAGACGGAGCACACTGTAGCCGTCTTCTTCCCCGGCATAGGTGATCCGTTCCACTTGACCTTCCAAAATATGAGCCGTCATGATGTTTTTGTTCCGTGCAAGGATTTTGACAACCAGAGCGTAATGGTTAGAATACCATTGAAATCCTCGAGATTCCAGGTGAAGGGAGGATGGCCATGGCTCTGTACATCAAAACGGATGATTATCGCAAGTATGGCATCAATAAGTTTTCCACGCTGGATCAGGTGCGGGCCGTGGTCCAAAAGGAATTGAACATTCACCCTCTTTTCGTGCGTTTCGTCAATCGGCACGAATTCATTCGTGTGGATTTCCTCAAACCTCGAGCGCGGCGCCAAAGACGTCGTTCCCAGGACGCGCGGGCCCATGGGCGCCGACGCCGTCGTCCACAATAAGCCGCTGAAGACAAGAGGTGGCGCAAAACCCTGTAGGGGCGCACCGGTGTGTGCGCCCCGAAAACGTGCCCCAATGGCGGGTTTTGGGGCGGACACATCGGTCCGCCCCTACAGGGCTTTGCGATGGTTCATGATCTGCGGGGTTGTCGTTTACCAGGGGTGGGTTTGA
>FWPU01002938.1_pt1 | contig 44949 bp, 36 predicted proteins | sample 2228361 | NCBI WGS metagenome assembly FWPU01 (sample SAMEA103939777, study PRJEB20133) | metagenome
GTCCATCCCGCCGCCCCCGCCCGCCTCCCCGCCCCCCACCGCGGGTCCGCCGGGGCCGGGGTGCGAGCGGGGCTGGCGGACGCCGCCGGAGGGGGACCGGCTCCGGGCCTTCCCCCTGCGGGTGATCCGGCGGGCGACCGGGGTCCGGGGGCCGCTGGTCGTCGTGGACCTCCGCTACTTCGTGGGGCCCGAGTCGCCGCCCTCGGACAAGGGGTACCTGCTCGAGGTCGAGCGCTGGTACGTGAAGCTCTGGGCGCGGCGGGACCCCGCGTTCCGGGGCCGGTTCCTCGTCGAACGCCGGCGGTTCGGCGCCGGCCTGGTGGCGGTCGCGCCGTACGACAGCGAGGGGTTCCGCTCGCCGGACTGGGTGGGGTTCCAGTTCGACCCCGACGCCCGCCCCCAGCGGTACCCGGGGCTCCCGGGGGCCTGGCGGGGGGTCCCCTACGACTTCGTCCGGGGCGGCGCGGGCCTCAGGATCCCCGGGCTCCCCGCGGAGGTCCGGGGCTGCCTGGAGGGCACGTAGGGCGGGCCGCCCCCGCCGGGCCGATGCCGCCTCAGGCCGCGAGCCGGGCCGCCCAGAACCGGGCCAGCACGACCCGGAGCGAGAGCGACAGGGCCGAGGTCGCGACCACCGCGACCAGGGTCCAGACCGGCTGGCCCACCAGCGAGCCCACCGCGACCAGGAGGAGCCGTCCGTCCCTGCCCCCGAGCAGGTACCCGAGGGCCCGCTCGGGCGCCGGGGGGAGCCCGAGGGCCGCGATCCGGTCCTTCGTCGCCATCGAGAGCATCGCGCCGGCGGTCGCGGCGACGGCGAGGCCGGTCACCGCCGTGGGCTCGACCCCCTCCTCGAGGGCCCACCACGCGAGGCCGCCCACGACCGCCGCGTCGGCCAGGCGGTCGAGGACCCCGTCGAGGAGCGCGCCGCCGGGCCCTCCTCGGAGCTGGAGCCGGGCCACCTCGCCGTCCACCCCGTCGAGGATCGACGTGAGGTGGACCAGGGCGGCCGCGAGCACCCCGCGCCCGGTCGCCAGGGCCCAGGCCCCCGCGAGCCCGAGGAGGAACGCGAGGACCGAGACCAGGTCGGGGTTGGGCCGCAGCGGCGCGAGCGCCATCGACAGGCGGGTCGAGACCGGGCGGTTGAGGTAGCGGGACACCGGCCCGTCGCCGGGCTTGGCGAGCGAGCGACGGAGGCGCTCGCGGGCCCGGCGGAGGTCCTCGGGCGTGTCGACGTCCTGCCACCACGCCCCCGGCGGGAGCGGGATCGCTGCCAGCGGCTGCTCCCGTGCCAGCTCGGTCACGGCGCCCGCGAGCGTGTGGTCGCCCCGGAGCGCGGCGCGGCGCTGGGCGTCGAACACGGCGCGGGGGAGGAGGAACGCGCCGCAGTCGATCGCGTGGTCGCCGAGCTCCTTGGAGAACGCCACCGCGCCCTCGCGCCCCAGGCGCACCCGCGTCCCCTCGGCCCAGGCGGCGGGGTCGGGGGCCTGGTCCACGAGGACCGCCGGGCGGCCCGCGGCCACGAGCCGGGGGAGCACGCCCTCGCCGAACACGTGGTCCGCCGTGACCAGCACGAAGAGGTCCTCGCCCTCGAGGAGGGGGGCGGCGGCGGCGAGCGAGGCGCCGTTCCCCCGCTCCCAGTCCTCGGCGTAGACCGCCCGCACCCGGCCGGGGGCGATGCGGTTCGCCACCGCCGCGACGGGCCCGGCCTGGTAGCCGACCACGACGATCACGCGTTCCATGCCCGCCGCGAGGAGGCCCCGGACCGCCCGCTCCACGAGCGCCATCCCGCCCACCCGGACGAGCGCCTTCGAGCCGCCCCCGGTCACCCGGGCGAGGCGCTCGGAGCGGCCCGCGGCCAGCACCACGCCGACCCGCGGCGCGGTCCAGGCCCCGGCGGCCACCCCGGCATCGAGCGTCGGGCGTTCGAGCGTCTCGGACATCTCGATGGACGGTGCCTCGGCGCGGCTAGAGCATCGCCCGGCCCGGGCCCGCTGACAACTCGGCCGGACGCGCTCCGCGCTCGTGCCACGGCTCAGGACGGCCAGCCGGTGTAGATCCCGTGCCCCCGCTTGCGGAGCTCGTTGCCGACGATCGAGCGCTGGATCTCGGAGGTCCCTTCCCAGATCCGGTCCACCCGGAGCTCCCGGTAGAGCCGCTCGACCGGTTGCTCGCGCATGTAGCCCCGCCCGCCGTGGATCTGGACCGCGCGGTCCACGACCCTCCCCGCGGTCTCGGAGCAGACGAGCTTCACGGCGGCGGCCATCGCGTGGACCTCCTTCCGGGAGGCGCCGCCCCGGGCCGCCTGCCAGGCCGCCCGGTAGAGCATGGCCTTGGCCGCCATGAGCTCCGCCGCCGAGTCGGCCAGCATGAACTCCACCGCCTGGAACTCCACGATGGGCCGCCCGAACTGCACGCGCTCCCCGGCGAACGCCAGCGCGAGGTCGAGGGCACGCGTCGCGGCGCCGACGGTGCGCGCGCCGATCATGAGGCGCTCCTCGACGAACCAGTCCTTCGTGAGCTCGTAGCCCTGCCCGACCTCGCCGAGGACGGCCTCGGGGGGGAGGCGGACCCCCTCGAAGGCGAAGATCGGGTGCTCGAACACGAACGTGTGCATGTAGCGGGGGGTCCGGACGATCCGCACGCCCGGGAGGTCCTTGTCCACGAGGAACACGGTGGGCTTGCCGGGGTCCCCGTCCACATGGGCGTGGACCAGGAGGAAGTCGGCCACGTCGCCCGCGGTCACGTGCCACTTCGTCCCGTCCAGTACCCAGGCCTCGCCGTCCCAGCGGGCGGCGGTCCGCACCATCGTGGGATCCGAGCCCGCCCCGGCCTCGGTGATCGCGTAGGCGTCGCGGCGCTCCCCCCGGCACGCCGGCCGGAGGTAGCGCTCCTTCTGCTCCTCGGTCCCCGCGGCGAGCGGGATCGACGGACGCCAGGGGAGGTCCCACAGGCATCCGGTCGCCTTCCCCCACTCCTCCTCGATCAGGACCTGCTGGAAGAGGTCGAAGCCCTGGCCGCCGTCCTCCCGCGCGTGGTTGATCGCGTTGAAGCCCCACGCGAGCACCGCCCGCTTCACCTCCGCGTGGCGCTCGGGCGAGAGCCCGCCTCCCTCCTCGCACTCGAGCTCGAGCGGGAACAGCACCTCCTCGGTGAAGGCCCGGGCCCGCTCCTTGAGCTCCCGGTCCTCCCGCGTGAGCCGGAGGTCCACGGCACCTCCTTCCGGTCGGGTCGGGCGGAGTCTACGGGCGCGCCCGCGGGCGTGACGGGGCGCCGTGCGGCGGGTAGGCTGCCCCGCCGGTGCGGGGCTCGGAGCGCGACGTCGTGGTCGTGGGCGCCGGCCACAACGGGCTGGCCTGCGCCGCCTACCTCGCGCGGGCCGGGCTCGACGTCCTGGTCCTCGAGCGGCGGGACGTGGTGGGGGGCGCCGCGGTCACCGAGGAGCCGTGGCCCGGGTACCGGGTGTCCTCCGCCTCCTACGTGGTCTCGCTCCTCCCACCCCGGATCGAGCGGGAGCTCGAGCTCCGCCGGTTCGGCTACGAGGTCTCGATCGTCGCGCCCGACTACTTCGTGCCGTTCCCCGACGGCACCTCGCTCACGCTCTGGGGTGACCTGGCCCGCGACGTCGAGAACGTCCGGCGGCTCTCGAAGCGGGACGCCGAGGCCTACGCGGGGTTCGACGCCTACTTCGATCGGGTGGCGAAGCTCCTGCGCGATCTCCTGTTCGTGATCCCGCCGAACGTCACGCTCCGCGACCTGCCGGGGTGGCTCGCCACGGCCGGGCGGATGCGGGGGTGGACCGGGCGGGACGTCCACGAAGCGGTGCGGCTGTTCACGATGAGCGCCGCCGACCTCCTCGACGAGTGGTTCGAGGACGAGCGGGTGAAGGGGGCCCTGGCCACCCAGGCGGTGATCGGGGCCTGGGGCGGCCCGATGTCGCCGGGCTCCGCCTACGTGCTGATGCACCACTGGATCGGGGAGGTGGCCGGCCACCCCGGGGCCTGGGGCTGGGTGAAGGGCGGCATGGGCGGGCTCTCGCAGGTCCTGGCCCGGGCGGCGGAGGCCGCGGGCGCCGAGATCCGGACCGGCGCCCGGGTGCAGCGGGTCGCGATCGCGGGCTCCGGCCGGGCGGTGGGGGTGGAGCTCGAGGACGGCTCGCTGGTCCGGGCCCGCCGGGTCGTGTCCAACGCCCATCCCGTCACGACCTACCTCGAGCTGGTCGGCGAGGAGCGGCTCCCGGCCCAGGTGGTCCGCGACGTGAAGCGCTACCGGACCCGCTCGGGCTCGGTGAAGGTGAACGTGGCCCTGGGGGCCCTCCCCGCGTTCCCCGCCTGGGACCAGGAGGGCGAGCTCCACCGGGGCTTGGCGGCGGTCTCCCCATCGATCGAGTACCTCGAGCGGGCCTGGGACGACGCGAAGTACGGCCGTCCGTCGGAGCACCCCTACGTCGAGGTGGTCTTCCCGACGGCCCACGAGGAGGGGCTGGCCCCCGAGGGGAAGCACCTGATGCTCGCGTTCTGCCAGTTCGGCCCCTACGAGCTCCGCGGCTCGAGCTGGGAGGAGGAACGGGAGCGGTTCGGCCGCCGGGTCATCGAGACCCTCGGGGCCTACGCGCCGGGCCTCGAGGCGGCCGTCGAGGAGCTCGAGGTGCTCGCGCCCCCCGACATCGAGCGCCGGTTCGGGCTGCTCGGCGGGAACATCTTCCAGGGGGAGATGAGCCCCGACCAGCTGTTCTCGTTCCGCCCGATCCCCGGCTACGGGTCGTACCGGACCCCGGTCCCCGGGCTCTACCTCTGCGGGGCGGGGACCCACCCGGGCGGCGGCGTGATGGCCGTCCCCGGCCGGAACGCGGCGACCGTCGTCCTCCGGGACCACCGCCGGGGGGAGCTCCTGGAGCGGGTCCGCTCGTTCCGCCTCCGCGCGCCCTAGCGGCGCCGTGCCCGGTCCCCGGTCGCCGTCGCACGCGCCGGGCGGGCGGCGGAGCTCCGGGTCTCGGCCCCCGGCCGGCGGGCCCCCGCCGGCAGCTCCCCGGTGAGGTAGCGCTGGAGCGTCGGGCCGACCCAGGCCACGACCGTGTCGTGGTCGGCCGAGGCGAGCGGCTCCACCCGCAGCACGTACCGGGCCATGGCGAGGCCGGCGAGCTGGGAGCCGACGAGCGTGGCCCGGAGCTCGGCGTCGGGGACCCCGAGGGCCCGGGCGAGCCGCCCGATCACCTCCCGCACGATGAACCCCCGCAGCATCGCCGCCGCCCGCTCGTTCGAGCTGGCCGAGCGGATCAGCGCGACGAACGGGCTCGCCCCCGGCCGGTCGTTCACCGCGAGGAAGAAGCGGAGGATCCGCTCGCCGAGCCCGCCGGCCCCGCCCTCAAGCAGGGCGGGGATGACCTCGGAGGGCGTGAAGGGGACCTCCGTCGCCGCGGCGAACAGCTGCTCCTTCGACCCGTAGAAGTGGTGGACGAGCGCGGGGTCCACCCCCGCCGCCGCGGCGATGCCACGGATCGTCGCGCCGTCGTACCCGTGCTCGTGGAACGCCCGGCGGGCGGCCCGGAGGATGGCCTCCCGGGTGCCGCTCGGGCGGGGCCGCCTCCCGCTGCGGACCATCAGCCGTCCCCCGAGAGCACGAGGAACGCCTCCTCGAAGGTGGCCGGCACGAGCTCGACCTCGGCCCGGACCCCGGCCTCCTCGAGGGCCCGCCGGACCCGCTCGGGCCCCGCTCCCACCACCCGGAGGGAGCGGCCCACGAGCCCCAGCCGGAACCCGGCGCCGCGCAGGGCCCGGAACGCCTCCTCCCACCGGTCGGCCCGCACCAGGACCGCGGACCCCCCGGCCAGGACCTCGGCCAGGGTCCCCTCGGCGACCACCCGCCCCGAGCTCAGGACCACCAGGCGGTCGCACTGCTCGGCCTCCCGCATGTAGTGGGTGGTGACGAGCACCCCGACCCCGCGCTCCGCGGCGGCGCGGATATCGTCCCAGAGGCGCGCCCGCCCCAGGGGCCCGACCCCCGAGGTGGGCTCGTCGAGGATCAGGAGCTCGGGCCCGTGGCCCGAGGCGGCGGCGAAGGCCACCCGGCGCTGCAGGCCGAGCGGGAGCTCGTCCACGAGCCGGTCGCGGACGGCGGCGAGCTCGTCGTCGAGCGGGGGCGGCGCCGTCCCGTAGGCCGCGGCGGCGAACGCCAGGTTCTCCGCCACCGTGAGGTCCGGGTACAGGCCGAGGCCCTGCGGCACGTAGCCCACCCGCCGCCGCGTGGCCCGGGAGGGGGGTTCGCCGAACAGCTCGACCCGTCCCGAGGTCGGGGGGATCAGGCCCTGGAGCACCCGGATCAACGTGGTCTTGCCGGCGCCGTTCGCACCGACCAGGCCGACCACCTCCCCGGCCCCGACGACCAGGTGGGCCTCGGACACCGCGAGGACCCGGCCGAACCGGCGGGTCACGCCTCGGGCCACGGCGAGCGCCGTCACCGCGGCCCCCGTTCCCGGGCCGCCCTGGCGAGCGCCGCCACCATCACCGCGTCCTCGAGGTCCGGCGCGACGGGCCGGGCCCCCGGGGGCGGGTGCCCGTCGGGAGCCCACGCGCGCCAGACCCTCCCCCGCCGCCACGCCGCGAGGCCGGCGGGCCGGGCCTCGGCCTCGAGGACGACCCCGGGGACCGCGGCCACGACTTCCTCGGCCGAGCCCTGGGCCAGCGGCCGACCCTCCTCGAGGACCAGGACGCGCGCCGCCCGTTCCGCCTCCTCGAGGTAGGTCGTGGAGAGCAGGACCGCGGCGCCGTCGGCGGCGGCCCCCGCCAGCAGGGACCAGATCTCCACGCGGCTCACCGGGTCGAGCCCGGTCGTGGGCTCGTCGAGCACGAGGAGCTCGGGGCCGTGGACCAGGGCCATGGCCACGCCGAGCTTCCGACGCATCCCGCCGGAGAGCGCCGCGCCGAGGCGATCGCGGGCCCCCGACAGCCCGGTCGCCGCGAGCAGGGCCGCCGACCGGCCCTCGGGATCGGGGACCCGGTAGGCCGCGGCGGCGAACGCCAGGTTCTCCGCGACCGTGAGGTCGGGGTAGACGCCGGAGGCGGCGGAGACGTAGCCGAGCCGCTCCGGCGCGGGGCGGCGCACCTCGCCCTCGTCGGGCTCGAGGGCCCCGGCCATCGCCCGCAGCAGGGTGGTCTTGCCCGCGCCGTCGGCCCCCACCACCGCGACGACCCGGCCGGGCGGCACCTCGAGATCGACGCCCGAGAGGGCCGGGCGGCCCCGGTAGCGGACCGCGAGGCCGCGGACCCCCCAGCTCACCGGGCCCCCTCGGCGGCCGGGGCCGGCCGGCCGCGCCGGCGGGCGGGGGCCAGGTCCCGCCGGAACCGCAGCACGGCCAGGCCGAACACCGAGAGCCCCAGGACGGCGAGCAGCCCGAGCGACGGCCACAGGGCGTCGAGCGGCGCCGCCCGGAGCATCACCCCGCGGGCGATGCGGATGAAGTACGTGAGGGGCAGGACGTAGGAGATCCAGCGGACCCCCGCCGCCATCGAGGAGACCGGGAAGATCATCCCCGAGAGCAGCACCTGGGGCAGCAGGAGCATCATCGCGAGCTGGATCGCCTGCCCCTGGTTCTGCGAGACGCTCGAGACCAGCACCCCCATCCCGAGCGTCACGAACAGGAACAGGAGGGCGCCCAGGGCGAACGTACCCAGCGAGCCGCGGAACGGGACGTCGAAGAGCCACACCCCGACCCCGAGCACGAGCACGAGGACCGCGGCGGCCACCACGAAGTAGGGCGCGACCTTGCCGAGGAACACATCCCGCGGGCGGAAGGGCATCACCGCGAGCTGCTCGAGGGTCCCGGCCTGGCGCTCCCGGACCACGCCGAGGCTCGTGATGAGGGTGCCGACGAACACCAGGATCATCCCGGCGAGCGCCGGCACCATCACCGCCGAGGTGTCGAGCCCCGGGTTGAACAGCACCCGCACCGTCGGCGGCGCAGGGATCCCCGGGCTCGGGACCGGGCCGACGCCGGCGGCGAGGCGTCGCAGCGCGGCCTGCGCCGAGAACAGCTCGGCCCCGTCCACGAACACCTCCGGCCTCGGGCCGGCCACCACCGCGACCGCGGCCTCCGCGCGGCGCAGGGCGTCCACCGCCTCCCCCCGGTCCCCCGGGCGCGTCCCGACCACCCGGAACAGCTCGGGCAGCCGATCGGCGACCGCCCCGGCCCCCTCGCCGACGACGATCGTGGGGACCTCCTCCACGTCGAACCGGGCGGCGTACCCGAACACGACGAGCAGCAGCAGGGGCGCCATGACCATGAGGGCGAGGGTCCGGTGGTCGCGCCTGAGCTGACGGAACTCCTTGATCGCGATGGCCCACATGACGCCTCCCGGGCGTCTGGTGTTCAACACTTGTTGAATTCTACGATTGTTGAACTCCCTCGGTCAAGCGCAGAGGGGCCCGGCGGCGGGCGCCGCGGGGGTCGCGGCGTTCAGCCGACGCCCACGTCCCGTCGCTCGAACGTGACCACGGCCACGGCGAGCGCGACGAGGGCGATGCCCGCGAGCACGGCGGCGTCGAGGGGTCGGAACGCCCCCACCAGGGGGTCGTGCGCGGCGTAGTAGTGGAACGGCGAGGCCCACCGGAACGGCCGGACCCAGCCCACCGAGGGGGCGAAGGTGTTCACGAGGAAGGCGAGGAGCGCCGCGGCGGCGGCGACCCCGGCCGCGAGGGCCCGCCGCCCGCTGGCCGCGCCCACGGCGAGCGCGACCGAGCCGAACGCGAGCCCCAGGAGCGACGCGAGCAGGCAGGCCGCCGCCACGGCGCCGGGGCCGAGGTGGAGGTCGAAGGGCGGGCCGAGCACGAGGATCGCCGCCCAGGCCGTGGCCGAGAGCAGGAAGAGCCCCCCGGCGAGCGCCGCGAACCGCTCCACGACCACCCGGTGCCGGCGGACCGGGGCCGAGAGCAGGAGGTCGAGCGACCCCCGCTCCTCCTCGCCCGCGATGGCCCGCGCGCCCAGCCCGATCCCGTAGACCAGCAGGAGGATCGGGAGCGTGAGCGCGAACAGCTCCGAGCGGAAGTACCCCTCCGGGGTCGCGAAGTCGGGGGAGCCGATCAGGTCCCGGATCCAGGCCGGCGCGGACCGGATGAACTCGTTGAACCGCTCGCCGCTCTCCCGGACGCTCGGCCAGAACGACGCGTACGAGAGCACGAGCGCGGCGATCCCCCCGAGCCACCAGGGGAGCGACCGCCGCTGGTCGTGGAAGGTCTTCCCCGCGATGCTCCGCAGCAGGAGGGGGCTGCGGCCCAGGGGCAGCTCACGCGCCATCCTGGCCCCCGTAGAAGCGGAGGAAGATCTCCTCGAGCGCGGGCTCGTGGCTCGTGAGGTCGACCACCTCGTAGCGGGCGGCGGCCTTCACCACGGGGTCGAGGGGGCCGGCCACGGCGAGGCGGATGCCGTCCCCCCGCGCCTCGACCTCCTGGACCCCCGGCAGCCCCTGGAAGGCCGAGGCCGGGACGGGCCCGGCGAAGTGGAGGTCCAGGACCCGGAGCTCCCGGGCCCGCAGGTCGCCGACGTCCTCCACGGCCACGAGACGCCCTTCGCGGATGATCCCCACCCGGTCGCAGGTCCGCTCGACCTCACGGAGGATGTGGGAGGAGAGGAACACGGTCCTCCCCTCGGCCCGGACCTCGGCCACCATCCGCTGGAACTCCTCCTGCATCAGGGGATCGAGCCCGGTGGTGGGCTCGTCCAGGATCAGGAGCTCGGGCCGGTGCATGAAGGCCTGGATCAGGGCGACCTTCTGCTTCGAGCCGTGGGAGAGCGAGCCGATCCGCGCCGACAGGTCGCAGTCGAGGCGCTCGGCGAGCTCGGCGACGGAGCGCCGGTCGACGCCCCCCCGCAGCTCGCCGAGGAACGCGAGGAGCTCGGCGCCCGTCATGCGCTCCCAGAGCGCGAGCTCGCCCGGGAGGTAGCCGACCCGGCGCCGGATCTCGAGGCTCCCCTCCCGGGCGTCCAGGCCGAGCACCCAGGCCCGGCCGGCCGTGGGCCGGATCAGGTCGAGGAGGAGCCGGATCGTGGTGGTCTTCCCGGCGCCGTTGGGGCCCAGGAACCCGAAGACCTCGCCGGCCCGCACCTCGAGCGTGACGTCGACGATCCCGCGGCGCCCGTCGTAGGACTTCGTGAGCTCCTCGGTGGCGATCACGGTCTCGGCCACGGTGGCATCCTCTCACGTCCGTCCGGGGGGCGGGCGGGACCACCGGCCGGGCCCCCGCGGGCCGTCCGGGACGGGAGCGGCCGGCCGCCGCGGACGCGGCCCGGGGGCGCGGACGCCCCTACGGCCCCAGGTTGTAGCCGAGCCGGCGGGGGAGCCGGGCCACGAACCCCACCAGGGGGTTCGCCCGGCCCCGCTCCAGCTCCTCGTCGTCCTTCCGGCGGATCGCGCGGTTCACCACGAGGATCCCGGGCGAGCGGAGGGGCTCGGGCGGGAACCGCATCGGCTCCCGGCGGACGAGCGGGAGCGCCGTGTACCGGTCCTCGATCCCGAGCGCGAGGCGGGCCAGGATCTTCCCCCCGAGGTGCGAGGGGGCCACGCCGTTGCCCGTGTAGCCGACCCCGTGGTGGACGTTGCCCGCGGGGTTCGAGCCGAAGAACGGGAGGTGGTCGCCGGAGACGTCGATCGGGCCGCCCCAGGCCGCGACCAGCGGCACGCCCTCGAAGCTCGGGAACATCCGGCGGAAGTCCCGGGCGACGACCGCCACCGAGCGTGGGTCGTAGGCGAACCGGGGGCCGATCCGCCGCGCGAGGTCGGGCTGGAGGCCGCCGGCGCCGAACGCGATCCGCCCGTCGGGGGTGGTCCGGAGGTAGTGGAGCGAGGCCCGGAGGTCCCAGATCGAGACCCCGCTCGTCCACCCGATCGCGCGGAGCCGCTCGGGGGCGGGGGCGGTGAGGACGATGTAGCTCCCGCGCACCGCGAGGTGGGGCCGGAGACGCCGCCAGTGGATCCCCCACGCGTTCACCGCGACGATCGCGCGCTCGGCGACGACCGAGCCGAGCGGGGTCTCGGCCTCCGCCGGGGGGCCGCCCCGGAACCGCCGGACCGGGGTCCCCTCGAAGATGCGGACCCCGCGCTCGAGGAGCGCCCGGCGGAGCGCGCGGGCCAGGCGGGCCGGCTGGACCGTGGCCGAGTCGTGGAGGAGCACCCCGCCCCGGAACAGCGGCGAGTCGCAGCGCTCGCGAACCTCCTCCGCGGTGAGCTCCCGGAACAGGTCGCCGACCCCCAGGCGCTCGGCCGCCTCGAGGGTCGTCCGCCACCGCCCGTCCTGGGCCGGCGCGACCGAGACGCCCAGGTCGCCGGCGCGCGTGTACCAGGCGTCCACCCCGTGCGCCTGGCACCACTCGCCGATCTCGCGGACGCTCTCGGCCCCCGCCCGGCAGAGCGCGAGGGCCTCGGCGTCGCCCAGGCGGCGCGCGTACTCCCCCAGGCCGTTCCACCAGCTGTTCACGAACCCGCCGTTCCGCCCCGAGGGCCCCCCGCCCACCACGTCCTGCTCGCAGATCGCGATGCGGAGCGACGGCTCGAGCTCGGTGAGGAACCAGGCGGACCACAGGCCGGTGTAGCCGCCCCCGACCACGAGGACGTCGGCCCGCACCCGCCCGGCGAGGGGCGGGCAGGGCTCGCCCGGGTCCTGCGCCAGCGCCTCCTCGAGCCACCAGCTCCGTCGGGCCGGCGGCGGCAGCTCCTCCCGCTCCACGTCCCCTCCCGCGCTTGGTATCGTGCCTGCCCATCCTGACACACCCTTCGGGAGGTTCCGGTGGAAGGTCCGCGTCGGCCGAGGAGCTGGGAGGTCACCGAGGGGCCGGAGCGGGCGCCCGCCAGGGCCATGCTCCGGGCGGTCGGGCTGTCCGACGAGGACCTCGCGCGGCCGCAGGTGGCGGTGGCCTCCTCCTGGAACGAGGTCACGCCGTGCAACTACCACCTCGACAAGCTCGCGCTCCACGCGAAGGAGGGCGTGCGGGAGGGGGGCGCCGTCCCGATCGCGTTCACGACGATCGCGGTCTCCGACGGGATCGCCATGGGCCACGAGGGGATGCGGGCCTCGCTGGTCTCGCGCGAGGTGATCGCGGACTCGGTGGAGCTCATGATGCACGCCGAGCGGTTCGACGGGCTCGTGGGGATCGCGGGGTGCGACAAGAGCGAGCCCGGGATGCTGATGGCGATGGCCCGGCTCAACCTCCCGGCCGTCTACCTCTACGGCGGGACGATCCTCCCCGGCCGGCACGCCGGGCGGGACCTCACGATCCAGGACGTGTTCGAGGCCGTGGGGGCCCACGCCCGCGGTGCGATCGACGACGCGGAGCTCCTCGCGATCGAGCGGGCCGCCTGCCCCGGCGCCGGCTCCTGCGCGGGGATGTACACGGCGAACACGATGGCGGCCGCCGCCGAGGCCCTCGGGATGTCGCTGCCCGGGGCGGCCTCGCCCCCGGCCGTCGACGCCCGCCGCGAGATCCTGGCCCGCGAGAGCGGGGAGGCGGCGGTCCGCGTCCTCGAGCGCGGGATCCGCCCGCGGGACGTCATGACCCGCGAGGCCTTCGAGAACGCGATCGCGGTGGTGATGGCGGTGGCCGGCTCGACCAACGCCGTCCTCCACCTCCTGGCCATCGCCCGCGAGGCCCGGGTTGAGCTCACGCTGGACGACTTCGACCGGATCAGCCGCCGGGTGCCCCACCTCGTGGACGTGCGGCCCGCCGGCCGGTTCGTGATGAGCGACCTGGACCGGGTGGGGGGCGTGCCGGTCGTGATGAAGGAGCTCCTCGACCGGGGGCTGCTCCACGGCGACTGCCTCACGGTCACCGGGCGGACGGTGGCCGAGAACCTCGAGGAGGTCCGCCCGCCGGCGCCCGACGGCGCGGTCGTCCGGCCGGCGTCGGACCCCATCCACCCCTGGGGCGGGCTCGTGATCCTCCGGGGCACCCTCGCGCCCGAGGGGGCGGTGTGCAAGGCCGCCGGGGCCGAGGGCGAGGTGTTCCGCGGCCGGGCCCGGCCCTTCGACTCCGAGCAGGACGCGTTCCGGGCGGTGACCTCGGGCGCGATCGGCCCGGGCGACGTGATCGTGATCCGGAACGAGGGCCCGAAGGGAGCGCCCGGGATGCCGGAGATGCTCGCGGTGACGGCCGCGGTGGTCGGGGCGGGCCTGGACCGCGACGTGGCCCTCGTGACCGACGGGCGGTTCAGCGGCGCCACCAAGGGGTTCTCCGTGGGCCACGTGTCGCCCGAGGCCGTGGTGGGTGGGCCCATCGCGCTCGTGGAGGAGGGCGACGAGATCGTCCTCGACATCCCCGGCCGCCGGATCGACCTCCTGGTGGACGAGGCCGTCCTCGGGGAGCGGCGGGAGCGGTGGCGCCCGCCGCCCCCCCGCTACGAGCACGGGGCCCTCGCGAAGTACGCGCGGCTCGTCTCCTCGGCCTCCGAGGGGGCGGTGACGGGATGACCGGGGGCGGTGACGCCGTGGCGGCGGAGGCGGCGCGGTGACGATCGCGAGCCCGCAGGCCCTCGCCTGCCGGGAGTGCGGGGCCCGCTACCCGGTCGAGCCCCGCTCGATCTGCGACGAGTGCTTCGGCCCGGTGGAGCCCTGGTACGACCTGGGGGCGATCGACGGCGGGCTGTTCCGCAAGCACGTGGAGGCCGGCCCGCCGTCCCTGTGGCGGTACGAGCAGCTCCTCCCGGGCGGGCCCGACGTGCCCCGGGTGGACCTGGGGGCCGGGTTCACCCCCCTGCGGCGGGCCGAGCGGCTCGGGGCCCGCCTCGGGATCCGCCGGCTCTGGGTGAAGGACGACTCGGTGAACCCCTCGAACTCCTTCAAGGACCGGGTGGTCTCGGTGGCCGCGACCATGGCCCGGGCCTTCGGGTTCGAGGCGCTCTCCTGCGCCTCGACCGGGAACCTGGCCAACGCGGTCGGGGCCCACGCGGCGGCGGCCGGCATCCCCGCCTACGTGTTCGTGCCCGAGGACCTCGAGCAGGCCAAGATCCTCGCCACCGAGGCCTACGGGGCGAAGGTCGTGGCGGTGCAGGGGAACTACGACGACGTGAACCGCCTCTGCTCGGAGGTGGCCGAGGCGCTCCCGTGGGCGTTCGTGAACGTGAACATGCGGCCCTACTACGCCGAGGGCTCCAAGTCCCTCGGCTTCGAGCTCGCCGAGCAGCTCGGGTGGCGCCTGCCCGACCACGTCGTGGTCCCCATCGCCTCGGGCGCGCTCATGACCAGGGTCCACCGCGCCTTCCGGGAGCTCGTGGCGATCGGCGCGGTCGAGGACAGGCCCTACCGGATCTCGGGCGCGCAGGCCGAGGGGTGCGCGCCGGTGGCCCGGGCCTGGGCCGAGGGGACCGAGGACGTCCGCCCGGTGAAGCCCGACACGATCGCCCGCTCCCTCGCGATCGGGAACCCCGCCGACGGCTACTACGCGATCCGCACCGCGAAGGCCACGGGCGGGGTGATCGAGGCCTGCACCGAGGCCGAGGTGGTGGAGGGCATCCGCCTGCTGGCCGAGACCGAGGGGGTGTTCACCGAGACCGCGGGCGGCGTCACGATCGCCGTCCTCCGCCAGCTCCGGGAGGCCGGCGTGATCGACCCCGACGAGGAGACCGTGGCCCTCGTCACCGGCAACGGCTACAAGACCGTCGAGGCGCTCGAGGGCGTCGTGGAGCCCACGTACCGCGTGCCGCCCGACCTCGACGCGTTCCTCGCCGCGCTCCGAGGCTAGGGCGGCCGCGGGGCGCATCGATCCCCCCGCACCCGCCGCCGCGCGCCCGGCCCGGGGGCGCGCCCTGCGCAACGGCTCCCTTGCGAGCCCCGGGCGGCCCGGGGAACATCCGGGGAAGTTCGCACGGAGGTCCGTCCTCGGGGGTGCCCCGGCGCGTACCCAGGGGTGACGGACGTGTGGAAGGAGGGGAGATGCCGGAGCCCTTCGAGCACCTGAGCTGGGAGGACCTGTACCGGCGCTCGCTCTCGCGCCGCCAGCTGCTCAAGGGAGGCGTGGGGGCGTTCGCGCTCGCGGCCTTCCTCGCGGCCTGCGGCGGCGGGGGCGGCGGCGGCGGGGGCGGAGGCGGCGGCGGCCTCACCGAGGTCCCGAGCGACGGCTCCCAGGTGAACCTGGACGATCTCGTGGCCGCGGCCAAGGGCGAGGGGACGCTCAACACGATCGCCCTCCCGCCCGACTGGGCGAACTACGGCGAGATGATGCAGACCTTCCAGACCAAGTACGGGATCCGCATCAACAACGCCTCGCCCAACGCCTCCTCCGCCGAGGAGCTCGAGGCCGTGAAGTCGCTGGCGGGGCAGGAGCGCGCGCCGGACGTGCTCGACGTGGGCCCGCCCTTCGCCCTCCAGGCCAAGGACGAGGGCCTGGTCGCCGCCTACAAGGTCTCGACCTGGGACTCGATCCCCGACGAGATCAAGGACCCCGAGGGCTACTGGGTCGGCGACTACTGGGGCGTGATCGCCTTCGGCGCCAACACCGACGTGGTCCAGAACGTCCCGCAGAGCTGGGCGGACCTCCTCAAGCCCGAGTACAAGGGGCAGGTCGCGCTGAACGGCGACCCCCGGGAGTCGGGCTCGGCGTTCGCCGCGGTCTTCGCGGCGGCCCTGGCGAACGGGGGCTCCCTCGACGACATCACGCCGGGGATCGACTTCTTCGCCGAGCTCGCGAACGTCGGGAACTTCATCGCGGTCGACGCCACGCCGGGCTCGGTGGCCAAGGGGGAGACCCCGATCACGATCGACTGGGACTACCTCCAGATCGCGTACGGGGACGAGTTCGCCGGCCAGATCACCTGGCAGGTGTCGGTGCCGTCGGACGGGGTGTTCGGGAACTACTACTGCCAGGCGATCAACGCGGACGCGCCGCACCCGTTCGCCGCACGCCTGTGGCAGGAGTTCTGCTACTCCGACGAGGGCCAGCTGATCTGGCTCAAGGGCTACACGCACCCGGCGCGGTTCCAGGACATGTCGGCCCGGGGCGTGATCCCGCAGGAGCTCCTGGACAAGCTGCCGCCGGCCCAGTCCTACGAGAACGTCTCGTTCCCGAACGCGGAGCAGACCGAGGCCGCGACCGCTATCGTGCAGGAGCAGTGGGGGGAGAAGGTCACCGGCGTCTAGCGCGGGGGCGCGGGGGAGGCCCGTGGCCGAGCTGACCCAGGCATCGGCACGCGCCGCGGGCCTCCTCGCCGGGATCCGCGGGCGGCGGAACCTCGCCTGGGTGGGCGTGGTGCCGTTCTTCGCCTACGCCGTCGCCTTCCTCCTCCTGCCCTCGTTCTCGCTCGTGATCGGCGCGTTCCAGAGCGAGGAGGGGGGCTTCACGCTCCGCTTCGTCGAGAAGCTGGTCCAGCCGGGGACGCTCAAGGCCTACTGGGGGAGCGTCCAGCTCTCGGTGGTGACCGCGGTCCTCGGCGGGCTCTTCGGGCTGCTCCTCGCCTACGCGATCGTGGCCCAGGGGATGCCGGGCTGGGTACGGACCGTGGCCACGACGTTCTCGGGGGTCGCCGCGAACTTCGCGGGGGTCCCCCTCGCCATGGCCTTCGTCTCGACGATCGGGTTCACGGGGATCGTCACGAGGTTCGTCCGCGAGGCCGTCGGGATCGACCTCTACGAGGCGGGGTTCTCGCTGTACTCGTTCGCCGGGCTCGTGATCGTGTACCTGTACTTCCAGATCCCGCTGATGCTCCTGGTGATCACGCCGGCCCTGGACGGGCTGCGGCGGGAGTGGCGGGAGGCGGCGGCGAACCTGGGGGCGACGCCCGCGCAGTACTGGCGGCACGTGGCGCTCCCGATCCTCATGCCGTCGCTCCTCGGCGCGGTGGTGCTGCTGTTCGGGAACGCGTTCGGCGCGTACGCCACGGCGTACGCGCTCACCTCGGGGCAGTTCCGGCTGGTGCCGGTGCTGATCGGGCAGGTGAAGATCGGGAACGTGCTCTCGGACCCCCACTACGGGGACGCGCTCGCGCTCGGCATGGTGGTCGTCCTCGCCTTCACGATGCTCGCCTACGGCGTCCTCCAGCGGCGGGCGGCGAGGTGGCAGCGGTGAGCGGGGCCGGGCAGCGGCGGGCGGCGAGGTGGCAGCGGTGAGCGGGGCCGCGCAGCGGCGGGCGGCCGGGCGGCGACGGGGAGCGAGGTTGAGCGATGGTGAGCGAGGCGGAGCGGCGATGAGCGAGGCGGAGCGGCGATGAGCGAGGCGGCGGCGAGGCTCGAGGAGGCGGTCCCGGCCGCGGCCCGGGGGGGCCGGGCCCGGCCGGCGCGGCGGGTCCCGTGGTGGGGGATCCTGTGGCTCGTGCTGGGCGCCGCCTACTTCCTCCTCCCGCTCCTCGCCACGCTCCAGTTCAGCCTGCAGGTGGGCCGGGGGGTCTACGGGCTCGACGCCTACCGCGAGATCCTCCGGGATCCCTTCTTCCGCGGAAGCCTCTGGTTCTCGTTCAAGCTCTCCATCTACACGATCGTCGTGGCCCTCCTCCTGCTCGTCCCCACCGCGTACTGGGTCCACCTCAAGCTGCCGCGCCTGCGGCCGGTGGTGGAGTTCCTCACCGTGCTCCCGTTCGTGGTGCCCCCGATCGTGCTGGTGGTGGGGCTCCTCCGGGGGTTCCGGTGGACCCCGACCTGGTTCTACGGCGGGTACCTGCTGCTCGTGGCGGGCTACGTGGTGCTCGCGTTCCCGTACGTGTACCGCTCGCTCGACGCCGGGCTCCGCGCCATCGACATCCACACGCTCACCGAGGCCGCCCAGAGCCTGGGGGCGAGCTGGCCCACGGTCCTGTTCCGGGTGATCGTGCCGAACCTCAAGGCCTCGCTGCTCTCGGCGGCCTTCCTCACGTTCGCCATCGTGATGGGGGAGTTCACGATGGCCGTGATCATGCTGTTCAACACGTTCGCGGTGTACATCGCCTACGTGATGGAGACGCAGGCCACGGGCGCGGCGGCGCTCTCGGTGATCAGCTTCGCGATCACCTGGCTCTCGATGCTCGGGATCCTCCTGGTGGGGCGGCGGGTGGGCGGCCGCCAGGTCCAGATCGGGGGGGTGCGCTGAGGTGGCCTACCTCGAGCTGCAGGGGGTGCGGAAGGAGTTCGGCCACGTCGTGGCGCTCGAGGCCCTCGACCTCGACCTCGGCCGGGGGGAGTTCTTCTCGCTCCTCGGGCCGTCGGGGTGCGGCAAGACGACGGCGCTCCGGATCGTGGCGGGGTTCGAGCTCCCCGACCGGGGGCGGGTGGTGCTCGACGGCCGGGACATCACCGACGTGCCGCCGAACCGCCGGGACATGGGGATGGTGTTCCAGGCCTACAGCCTGTTCCCGAACATGACCGCCCGGGAGAACGTGGAGTTCGGGCTCAGGATCCGCCGCCGGTCGGCGGAGGAGCGGGCCCGCCGGGCCGCGGAGCTCCTCGAGCTGGTGGGCCTCGGCCAGCACGGCGACCGCTACCCCTACCAGCTCTCGGGGGGGCAGCAGCAGCGGGTCGCCCTGGCCCGGGCCCTCGCGATCGAGCCCCGGGTGCTGCTCATGGACGAGCCGCTCTCCGCCCTCGACGCCCGGGTCCGGGTGACGCTCCGGGAGGAGATCCGCCGGATCCAGACCCAGCTCGGGATCACCGTGCTCTACGTGACCCACGACCAGGAGGAGGCCCTGTCGATCTCCGACCGCGTGGCCGTGATGTCCTCGGGCCGGGTGGAGCAGATCGGCACCCCGCCCGAGATCTACGGGGCCCCGGCCACGCCGTTCGTGGCCGAGTTCGTGGGCACGATGAACCGGCTGGAGGCGGTGGTGGAGGACGGGGCGGCGGGCCGGGTCCGGGCCGGCAGCTCGCGGCTCGTGGCCCACGCCGTCCGTGGCCGGCGGGAGGGCGAGCGGGTGCTCGTGCTGATCCGCCCCGAGTCGCTCACGCTCGAGGCCCTCCCCGACGGCGAGGCGCCGGAGGGGGCGCTCGTCGGGAGGGTCGCCGCCCACGTCTTCCTGGGGGCGACGACCCGGCTCAAGATCGACACCGACGCTGGCGAGCTCGCCGCCGACCTGCCGAGCACCGGGGCCGAGCGGTTCGCGGTGGGCGCCCGGGTGGCGGCGCGGGTGCCGCCCGAGCTCCCGCGGGTCCTCGACCTCTCCGGGTAGCGTGGCCCGCGGCCCCCGGAGCACGTGAACGCCGAGCATCCCACCACGCTCGGGCGGAGGATCCTCCCGGGGGAGGTGCTGGCGCGCGGCCGCGAGCGCGCCTACCGGCGGCTGGCCGCGGCCCCCGGCGAGCCGCACGTCCGTCGGCTGGACCTCGCGCCCGGTGCGCCGCCGCCGGGCGAGCGCCGCAGCCTCCTCCACCTGCTCCACCTCACGGACCTCCAGATCGTGGACGTCGCCTCCCCGGCCCGGATCGAGTTCCTCGACCGCTGGCCCGACCGCCGGGCGATCCGCCACCTCCTGCCCGCCTTCCGCGCCCAGGAGCCCCTCGCCCTCCACGCGCTGGAGTCGATGGTCCGGGCGGCCAACGCGCTCGGGCGGAGCCCGGTGACCGGTTCGCCGGTCGAACTCGTCGTGACCACCGGCGACGCCATCGACGACCAGCAGTGGAACGAGCTCTCCTGGTTCCTCGCGGCGATGGCGGGGGGAGCGGTGGCGGCGGGGACCGGCGACGGGTACGTCGGCGTCCAGGCGGCGTCCTGGGGCGACCCCTGCTACTGGCACCCCGACCCCGTGCCCGACGTCTACAAGGAGCGGTGGGGCCACCCCGCCTACCCCGGGCTCCTCGAGGAGGCGGCGCGGGCGTTCGACGCGGAGGGGCTCCGGCTCCCCTGGCTCGCCTGCTTCGGGAACCACGAGGGGCTGGTGCAGGGGACGGCGATCCCCACGGACGCCGTGCGCCGACTCATGGCGGGGAGCCGGAAACCCGTGGCCCTCCCCGACGGGCTCGACCCCGCGGCCGAGGTGGACCGGTTCGTCACCGAGCCCGAGCGGTTCCTCACCGGGCCGGCGCGGGCGGTGCCCCCCGACCCCGGCCGGCGGGCGATCACCCGGCGGGAGTTCGTGGCAGCCCACCTCCGGGCGCCGGGCTCGCCGCCGGGGCACGGGTTCACCGAGGAGAACCTGGAGCGCGGCACCGCGTACTACGTCCACGACCTTCCCGGCGTCCGCCTCGTCTGCCTCGACACGACGAACCCCGGCGGCTTCTACGAAGGGAGCGTCGGCGCGCGGCAGCTGACGTGGCTCGAGGAACGCCTCGCCGAGGTCCACGCGAGGCACGTGGGGCCGGACGGGGGCTGGGTGCGGAGCGGGGGCGAGGACCGGCTCGTGGTCGTCTTCTCCCACCACAACCTGGAGACCCTCACGAACCCGCGGGCCGAGCCCAACCCGCTCGAGCCCGACGACCTGCCGCGGATCCTCGCGCCCGAGGTGGAGGCGCTCCTCCACCGGTTCCCCAACGTGGTGCTCTGGCTGAACGGCCACACCCACGAGCACCGGGTGCGGCCGCGGCCCGACCCGAGGGGGCGCACGGCGGGGTTCTGGGAGGTGACGACGGGGGCGGTCGCGGACTGGCCCTGCCAGGGGCGCCTCGTGGAGCTGGTGGACGAGGGGAACGGCTTCCTCGGGATCGTCTGCACGGTGGTGGACCACGCGGCGCCGCCCCTCCCCGACGACGCCGAGGGGGTGTCCCGCCTCGCCGCGATCCACCGGGAGCTCGCCGCCAACGACCCGTTCCGCGGGGCGGACCGCGACGCGGCGGGCGGGCCCGCCGACCGCAACGTCGAGCTCGTCCTCCCCGCCCCGCCCTCGCTGGGCGCCTGAGAGGGCACCACTCGCCCGTCCGGGTCCCGTCGGCCGGGCATCGACCTCCCGTCCCCCACGGGGGCCCGGGCGCCCGGCCCCTTCAGCGGTCCGTGGGCCGTCGGTCGTTGGGGGCAGCCGGGGCCGCGGCGAGCTGCGCGTAGGTGCACGTGCGGGGGTCGCGGTCGGGGCGCCAGCGGAGGAAGCGGGCGGCGTGGCGGAACCGGCCCTCCTGGAGCCGGTCGAACTCGACCTCGCAGACCAGCTCGGGGCGGACCGGGACCCACTCGGCCTCCCGGCCGGCCGACCACCGGCTCGGGCCGCCGGGGGAGCGGCCGCCGCCGAAGCTCCCCCCGCCCTCGAGGGGTCGGAGCAGCTCGCGCAGCTCCCGGCGCTCCTTCGAGGGGAACGCCGAGGCGTGGCCCACGTAGTGGAGAACCCCGGCCTCGTCGTACAGGCCCAGGAGGAGGCTCGCCACCCCATCGCCGCGGCGCTCGATCCGGTAGCCGCCGACCACGCAGTCGGCGGTCCGGCGGTGCTTCACCTTCACCATCACCCGCTCCCCCTCGACGTAGGGCTGCCCCGCTCGGCGGGCCACGATCCCGTCCTGGCCGAACCCCTCGACGTCCTCGAACCAGCGCCTCGCGACCTCCGGGTCGTCGGTCCGGGGCGTGAGGACCAGCCCGGGCCCGGCGCGGAGCGCGGCCGGCCCGGGCGGCGGGGGCGAGCCGCCCAGGCGTTCCACGAGCCGCTCCAGCTCGCGCCGCCGCGCGTCGGTGTCGAAGGGGCGGAGGTCGCGGCCGTCGAGCTCGAGCAGGTCGAAGGCGACGAACGTGGCGGGGATCTCGGCCGAGAGCTTCCGGATCCGGGAGGCGGCGGGGTGGAGCCGGAGCTGGAGCACGCCGAACTCGAGCCGTCCCGCGAGGACCAGCACGATCTCTCCGTCCATCACGAACGAGGCCCCCGGGCCCCGCCCGAGGACCTCCACGAGCTCGGGGAAGTACCGGTCGAGGGGCCGCCCGTCGCGGGAGCGCATCTCCACGGTCCCGCCCTCGCGGGCGACGATCGTGCGGAACCCGTCCCACTTCGGCTCGTAGCGCCAGCCTGGGCCGGCGGGGATCCGGTCGGCGGTCCTCGCGAGCATGGGGCGGACCGGGCGGCGCACGCCTCCAGTTGACCACACCGGGCGGGGCCGGCAGCCGGGCCCGGGGCGCCCCCCCGCCGCGGGCCGGGCGGAGGCACGGGGTCCCGCTCGTGCTTACGACCCCTTGCGTTCTCGATCGGAATGGAACAAACTCGCGCTCGTTCGGTCACACGTGCCGGGGGTCGCCGAGCGCCGCGGCCGCCGGCGGGTGGGCGTCGAGGAGGTACCTGGGCCGTGGAACAACCGCTCCCCGCGGAGCGCTACCAGAGGATCCAGGAGCTGCTGCGCGAGCGGCACGTGGTCCGGGTTTCGGCCCTCGCCGAGCTGCTCGGGGTCTCGGAGGTCACGATCCGGCGCGACCTCGAGGCCCTCGAGCGGCGGGGCCTGTTGGAACGGACCCACGGCGGCGCCGTCCTGGTCCAGCGGATGCGGACCGAGCCCCGCTACCTCGAGGCCGTCGTCTCCCACCCCGAGGAGAAGCGGGCCATCGGGCGGGCCGCCGCCGCGCTCGTCCAGCCCGCCGAGACCATCTTCCTCAACGGGGGGACGACCACGATGGAGGTGTTCCGCCACCTCGCGGCGCCCGGGATCCGCGTGATCACGAACCACGTCGGGATGGCCCTGGAGGCCGCCGACCGCGACCTGGAGCTGATCCTCGTCGGCGGCCAGTTCCGGGCCCCCTCCTCCTCGGTCGTGGGGCCCTTCGCCACCGAGGCCCTCCGGCGGGTCCACGCCGACAAGGCCTTCATCGGCGTGGAGGGGGTCTCGCTCCGCTCGGGCCTCACCACGCCCTCGCCCCAGGAGGCCGAGATCGCCGGGCTCATGATGGAGCGGACCCGGGGCGAGGTGACCGTGGTCGCCGACCACTCGAAGCTGGGGCGGGTGGCGGACTTCGTGATCGCGCCCCTCGAGGACGTCCACCGGATCGTGGTCGACGCCGGGATCGAGGACGAGTACCGTGAGCAGCTCGCCGCGGCGGACGTGGAGGTCGTGGTGGCGGGGGAGCCGGTCGGGGCGGCGCAGGCGACGACGAGCGCGGGGGGCGATGGATAGGGAGGCGTTCGAGGCCGAGGCCGACCGGCTGGTCGAGGCGGCCCGGGCCGAGGGCATCGTGCTGCGGATCGTGGGGGCCCTGGCCTTCGCCAAGCACTGCCCGGCCTACCGGCACCTCCAGGACGCGCTCGGCCGCGCCTACACCGACATCGACTTCGCGGCCTACGGCCGGGACGCCGAGCGGATCCGCAGGCTCCTGGCGCGCGAGGGCTACCGGGAGGACCCGCAGGTGTACGTGGACTCCGAGGGCTCGCGCCTCGTCGCCGAGCACCCCGAGAACGGCCTGCACCTGGACGTGTTCCTGGACCGGCTCGAGTTCTCCCACACGATCCCCTGGGCCGGCCGCCTGGAGCGGGACGACCCCACGATCCCCCTCGCCGAGATGCTGCTCCAGAAGATGCAGATCGTGGAGATCAACGAGAAGGACATCATCGACACGATCATGCTTCTGCTCGAGCACCCGCTCGGCGACCACGACGACGAGACCGTGAACGTGGCCTACGTCGCGGGCCTGTGCGCCCGGGACTGGGGCCTGTGGAGGACGACCACGATGAACCTGGAGAAGGTCCGCGCGATGGCGGCCACCTACGCGAACCTCCCCGGCCCGGAGAAGGAGCGCGTGGCGGCCCAGGTCCAGGCGGTGCTCGACCGCCTGGAGGCCGAGCCCAAGTCCCTGGCCTGGAAGATCCGGGCCCGGGTCGGCGACCGGAAGAAGTGGTACCGGGACGTGGGCGAGCTGGCCCCGATCGCCCCGGAGGGCGGCCGATGAGGCTCCTGCGGCGGAAGAGGAAGGCCGGGGGCGAGCCCACCCGGATCTTCTACGCGTGCGACATCCACGGCTCGGAGCCCACCTACCGGAAGTTCCTGAACGCCGCCCGGTTCTACGAGGTCGACGCGCTCGTGTTCGGCGGCGACCTCATGGGCAAGCTCCTGGTCCCGATCGTCCGCGACGCGGGCGGCACCTGGCGGGCCAGCCTCCAGGGCCGCCAGCACCACCTCGAGACCCCCGAGCAGCTCGAGGGGTTCACGAAGAACCTCGACACGCTCGGCTTCTACTGGAAGGAGATGGACCCCGAGGAGTACCGGAGCTACGAGGGGAACCAGGAGCGGATCGACCGGCTGTTCGACGAGCTCGCGAAGCGGCGGCTGCGGGACTGGGTGGCCCTCGCCGAGGAGCGCCTGGCCGGGACCCACGTGAAGGTCTACCTCTGCGGGGGGAACGACGACACCGACGTCGTGCTCTCGGCCCTCGACGAGGAGCGGCTGGAGCGGGTCGTGAACTGCGAGGAGCGGGTGGTGCCCCTCGACGACGAGCACGTCCTGGCCACGGTGGGCTACTCGACCCCCACCCCCTGGGACACCCCCCGGGAGCGCTCGGACGAGGAGATCGGGAAGGTGATCGAGGAGCTCATGCGCGAGGTGCCCGACCCCTCGCGCGCGGTCTGCAACTTCCACTGCCCCCCGCTCGACTCGGGGCTCGACACCTGCATGAAGCTCGACGCCTCGGTCTGGCCGCCGGCGCCGGTGATCGAGGGCGGCCAGCCGGTCTACTACGGCGCGGGGAGCGAGAGTGTGCGCCGGGCCCTGGAGGCCTACCAGCCGACGGTCGGGCTCCACGGGCACATCCACGAGTCGCGGGGGGTCGCGCGCTACGGGCGGACCCCGGCGTTCAACCCCGGGAGCGAGTACGGAGAGGGGGTGTTGCGCGGCCTGATCGTCGCGATCCGCGGAGGCGAGGTCGTCGGCTCGCAGTTCACGTCGGGGTGAGCCCGCGCCCCGGCCGGCCGGAGGAAGGAGGGGGGATGGCCGAAGCAGTCGCACCGCAGGTCTTCACCAGGCGGGCCTCGGGCCTGGTCCGCGTGATGTCGCCGTACTCGGCGTTCATCTACAACATCCTCACGATGGGGGTGATCTTCCCCTGGACCTACATCTGGGCGCCCACCGCCTTCCAGGGGTCGAACCTCACGCTCGGGATCCTGTTCGCGTTCCTCTTCGAGCTGCCGATCGCCCTCGCCTACGCCTGGCTCGCCACCGCGCTGCCCCGCTCGGGCGGCGACTACGTGTTCCAGAGCCGGGTGTTCGGGGGCGGGTTCGGCTTCACCGTGGTGTTCGCGTTCTTCGTGGTCTGGATCCTCCAGTGGGTGGCGCTCTCGGGGTGGCTGCTCGCGGTGCTCGGGATCGCGCCCACGTTCATCGGGCTCGGGGTCACCACCGGCGCGGACGCCCTCACGAGCTTCGGCACCTGGGCGGCGTCCTCCACCGGGATCATCGTGATCAGCATCCTGAACGCGCTGCTCTCGCTGATCCTGCTCTGCTCGGGGTTCCGGAACTACGTCCGGTTCCAGTACGTGATGTGGTACGGGATCCTGGCGGCGTTCGCCGTGATGCTCGCCCTGTTCTTCTCGACGAACCCGGCGGCGGCCCAGGCCAGGCTGGACGGGTTCGCCGCCGCGGTGGACGGGGTGCAGGGCTTCTTCGCCGCGGCCAAGGCGGCGGCCGCCGAGGCGGGGGTGAACTTCGACCCGCCGTTCTGGCTGTTCGGCACGCTCATGGTGGCGCCGATCGCGTGGACCTCGCTCCAGTGGTGCACGTACTCGGTGGAGCAGGGCGGGGAGATCAAGAACGCCCACGTGTTCCGCAACCAGGTGTTCATCCTGGCCGGGTCGCTCGTGCTCACCGCGCTGCTCCTGGTGCTGCTGGCGCTCGGGATGCAGAAGGGCATCGGGCGGGACGGCATCCTGGTGGCCTCGTCGGGCTACTGGTACGGGGTCCCCGAGGCCACCATCGGCGGCACGTTCCTGATGCCGAACCTGATCGCGATCGCGCTCACCTCGAGCCCGCTCCTGATCGCGATCATCGGGTTCGGGTACATCCTGAACTCGTTCCAGATCGTCTGTAACTGCTACATCGGGACCACCCGGATCATGGTCGCGCAGTCCCTCGACGGGCTGCTCCCGGAGTGGTTCTCCCGTATCCACCCGCGGTGGAAGACGCCGGTGAACGCCCACCTCGCGTACTTCCTGGCGTCGATCCCGGTGATCGTGGCCTACAACACCGTGTCGGAGTGGGTCCGCTGGACCCTGGGCGTGACCTTCGCGAACGGGGCCGTGATGACGCTCTCGGCGCTCGCCGCGGCCCTCCTCCCGTACCGGGCGCGGGCCATCTACGAGGCGTCGCCGGGGGCCCGGTACACGCTCGGGGGGCTGCCCCTCGTCACGGTCCTGGGCACGGTCGGGTTCGTCACCGGGGCGTTCATGGTGGGCTCGTTCCTGTTCGAGGAGGGGCTCGGGCTCGCGTACTCGATCGACGCGTTCCCGTACTACATCGTGCTCGGCACCGCGGTGTTCGGGCTCGTCGTGTACTGGGTGATGCGCACGATCAAGGCCCAGCAGGGGATCAAGGTGGAGTACGCGTTCGCGGAGATCCCGCCGGAGTGAGACAGGAGGGCCGCGCGGGGCGGGGAGCGGCTCCCCGCCCCGCCGCGCGCCGGGAGGCGGCGTGGACGAGGCGCGGGCGGTCGTCGTCGGCGGCGGCATCACCGGGGTGAGCGTCGCCTACCACCTGGCGAGGGCCGGGTGGGACGGGGTCGTGCTGCTCGAGAAGGGCGACCTCACGAGCGGCGCCACCTGCCACGCGGTCGGGCTGGTCACGATGTTCAACCCCTCGCCCACGATGATGCGGTTCCGCCGGTACTCGATCGAGCTGTACCGCGAGCTCGGGGTGTTCGAGGCCGTCGGGTCGCTCCGGATCGCCTCCTCGCCGGCGCAGCTCGCCGAGCTGCGCCGCGGGGTGAGCCGGGCCCGGGCCATCGGGCTCGACGTCGAGCTGCTCACGCCCCGGGAGGTCCTGGACCTGCTGCCCGCGGCGAGCGAGCGGGACCTCCACGGCGCGGTCTGGGTGCCGGGGGACGGCTACCTCGACCCCCACACCGCGACCCACGCCCTGGCCAAGGCCGCGCAGGCCCTCGGGGTCGAGGTCCGCACCGGCGTGCGGGTCACCGGGATCGAGCGGGACCGCCGGGGCGGGGTGGCCGCGGTCCGGACCGAGGAGGGGAGGATCCGGACCGGGGTCGTGGTGAACGCCGCCGGCCTCTGGGCGCCCCGGGTCGCCCAGATGGTGGGCGCCTCCCTCCCCTCGACCCCCGTCGACCACCAGCACGCCGCGATGCGGGCCGTCCCAGGGTGGGAGCTCCCGCGGGACATGCCCTGCTTCCGCGACCCCGACAACCTTGTCTACGGCAAGGCCGAGCACGGCGGCGTGGTGTTCGGCGGCTACGAGCCGGACCCCGTGGCGCGGTGGGTGGACGGGGTCCCCTGGGAGCACGGCGGCCGGTCGCTCCCGCCCGACCTGGGGCGGTTCGAGCGCCTGCTGCGGGGGGCGGCCCGCAGGTTCCCGTTCCTCGAGCGGGCCGAGATCCAGAAGCTCGTCTGCCACCCCGACGCGATGACCCCGGACGCGAACCCGCTCCTCGGGCCCTGGCCGGGCGTGCCGGGGTTCTTCGTGGCCGCCGGGCTCTCGCTGAACGGGTTCGGCGGCGCGGGCGGGATCGGGAAGGCCGTCGCGGAGTGGATCGTCGGGGGGGAGCCCGAGCTCGACTGCACGCCCTACCGGGCGTGGCGGTTCGGGCGCCCGCACCTCGACCCGACCTACGCCGCCGAGCTCGCCCGCGAGCAGTACAAGTACTACTACCTGCTCCGCTACCCGCTCGACCAGGACGAGTGGGGGCGCCCGCGGCGGCTCTCGCCGCTCCACGGTCGCCTCCAGGAGCTCGGGGCGGCGTTCGGCGTCAAGAACGGGTGGGAGCGGCCCGACCACCTCGAGCCGGGCCGGCCGTGGCGCCGCTCCGGCGCCGACCAGCGCCGGTTCGGCTGGGCCCGCCCGCCGTGGTTCGGGCGGGTCGGCGAGGAGCGCCGCGCGTTCCGGGAGCGGGCGGGGATCGTGGACCTGTCCTCGTTCGGGAAGATCGAGGTGCGCGGGCCCGGGGCGCTCGCGCTCCTCGAGCGCTGCGCGGCGAACCGGATCGACCGGCCGGTGGGCTCGGTGGTCTACACCCAGTTCCTGAACCGCCGGGGCGGGATCGAGGCCGACGTGACCGTGGCGCGCCTGGGCGAGGACCGGTTCCGGGTCGTGACCGGGGCCGGGACCGTCGACGCCGACCTCGGCTGGCTGCGGATGCACCTCCGCGACGACGAGGAGGTGGAGCTCCGCGAGGCGAGCGAGGAGCTCGCCGTGATCGGGCTGTGGGGGCCGCGGGGGCCGGAGGTGCTGGGCGCCGTCGCCGGGGAGGACGTCTCGGACGCCGCGTTCCCCCGGATGACCGCGCGGTGGGTGGGGGTGGGCACGGCCCGGGCCTGGGTGCAGCGCGTGAGCTACGTGGGCGAGGCCGGGTGGGAGCTGTTCGTGGAGCCCGGGTGGGCGATCGAGGTCTGGGACCGGCTGGTCGAGGCCGGGACCGCGGTCGGGCTCGAGCCCTGCGGGTACCGGGCGATCGACGCGGCCCGCCTCGAGCGGGGGTCCCGGTACTTCGGGACCGACCTCACGCCCGGCGACACGCCGTTCGAGTGCGGGCTCGGGCGGTTCGTCGACCTCTCGAAGGAGGGGTTCGTGGGCCGGGACGCGCTGCTCGCCCTGCGGGACGAGGCCCCGGCGCGGCGGCTCGCGACGCTCGGGGTCGGCGACGGCGGGTACGTCGCGGTCTACGGCGGGGAGGCGGTGCTCGCGGGCGACGAGGTCGTGGGCCGCCTGCGGAGCTGCGGCTACGGGTACGTCGTGGGGCGGATGCTCGCGACCGCGATGCTCCCGGCGGCGCTCGGCCCGGGGGCCCCGCTCGAGGTCGAGGTGTTCGGCGAACGGGTGCCGGCCGAGGTGCTGGCCGAGCCGGTGGTGGGCCCGGCGGGGTGAGGATGGGGGCCGGGGAGCGGCGCCGGCGGCCGGGGATCGACGAGGTGCTCGAGCGGGTCTCGCTCTGGCGGGGGAAGGCGGTGCGGGCCCGGCCCCTGTCCGGGGGCCTCACCAACGAGAACTTCCTGGTCGAGGCGGACGGCGAGCGCTACGTCGTGCGGATCCCCGGCGCCGACACCGAGCTGCTCGCGGTGGACCGGCGGAACGAGCGCCACAACGCGGAGGCCGCGGCCACCACGGGGGTGAGCCCCCGCGTGCTCGAGTACCTCGACGACGCCTGCGTGATGGTGCTCGAGTACATCGACGGCGAGACGATGTCGGGGGAGCGGCTCCGCGACCCGGCGAACATCCCGCGGATCGCGGCGTCGCTCCGCCGGCTCCACGCGGGCCCCCGGTTCCTCAAGGACTTCGACATGTTCCGGACCGTCGAGTACTACCTCGGGATCTGCGACGGGCGGGGGATCCGTATCCCCCACGGGTACCGGGACCGCGAGGCGGACGTCCGCGCGGTGGAGCGGGCCCTCTCGGCCCGGCCCCTCCCCGCCGTCCCCTGCCACAACGACCTCCTGGCCGAGAACTACATCGACGACGGCGCCCAGCTCTGGATCGTGGACTTCGAGTACAGCGGGAACAACGACCCCTGCTTCGAGCTCGGCGACACCGCGCAGGAGTGCGGGTTCGACGACGAGGAGCGGGAGGCGCTCTGCGCGGCCTACTTCGGGGAGGCGACCCCGGCGCTCCTCGCGCGGATGAACCTCCAGGCGCTCATGGCCGACGTGGGCTGGACGCTCTGGGCGGCGATCCAGGCGACCATCTCCGACATCGACCACGACTTCTGGGGGTGGGCGGTGGAGCGCTGGGAGCGCGCGGAGTCGATCTTCTCCTCCGAGCGGTTCCCCCGCTGGCTGGCCGCCGCGGCGTCGGGCTGAGCCGAGCCTCGCCCTGGCGTCGCCCGACCTCCTCGGGGGCGAACGGGGGGCGCGGAGCGAGCGCGGTCGCGGCACGTCTCGAGGTTCCCGGTGATGCCGGGGTTCAGCCCGGTCGACCGCTCCTCCCGGCACGCGCCAGGTCGGCCATCCGGAGGAGCCGGGTGACGCCGCCCGCCCGGAGGGCGCGGCGCGCGCGGTCGGCCGGGGTCTCCCGCCGCTCCAGGCGCTCCCGCAGCTCCTCGAGCGCGCGCTCCTCGCCGAAGCCGCGGCGGCGGAGGGCCGCCTCCGCCACGTCGATGAGCTTCGCGAGCAGCCCGGGGGCCGGCTCGCGGGCCCGGACGCCCTGGCGGACGGCCCGGGCCCGGTAGGCGAGCATCGCCCGCCACCACCCCGGGCCCAGGAGGTCCCGGAGCAGGCCCGTCACCTCCCGCCACGCCTCGGCCAGGCCCACCTCGAAGGCCGCGGCGGCGAACGACGCCCCCGGCTGCTGGCAGGCGGGGCGGATCTCGAGCGTGCCCAGGCGCGACCGGGGCCTCCCGCTCGGCCAGAGGTAGTGCTCGTGGAACGTCCAGTCCTCGAACGAGGGCCCCTCGCGGCGGAGCACCTCCCCGTAGGTCGCCCGCGGCCCGCGGAACCCGCCGCACCCGTCGGGGAGCGCGAGGCAGCGGAACCCGAGGGTCCACCGGACGTAGTCCGCGGCGTCGGCGAAGGCCCGCGGCACGGCGCCGTGGCGGAAGGGCTCGGGCACCATCCCGGTCATCAGCCCCTCCCGCCCGCTCGCGAACCGCCCGACCCGCCCCCCGTACACCGACGAGTTCGCGGTGAGCGCGACGATCGCGCCCGAGGCCGCGTTCACCGCGTTCATCATCGGCACCAGCTCGTCCCGCGCCGCGTCCACGTGGACCTGGTCGCTCGCGGTGAGCCCGAACCGGAGCCAGCTCCGCCCCACGACCTCGAGGAACGCGAGGTAGCGGCGCTTGGGGGTCATGAGCCCCGGGTGCGGCGGGGTGCGGGGCTGGATCCCGTAGCCGAGCAGCAGCTGCCCGGTCCCGTGCACCACCGGGAGGATCGCGCCGAGCGCCGCCTCGAGGTCGCGCGCGAGGTCCCCCAGGCTCGGCGCCGGGCCAACCCCGACCTCGATCGTGCCCCGCCCCACCTCGGCCAGGCAGAACCACCGGTCGGTCTCGACCCCGACGAGCAGGCGGGAGCCGTCCGGGGCCGGCTGGTCGTGCACCGGCCGCCCGCCGCTCGCCGCGAGGAGCGGCTCCCACAGGAGGCCCGAGTCCCCGGCCCGCCCGTCGGCCCGGACCAGCGTGAACTCGGCCTCCCGGCCCACGGTCCGGGGCGAGGGCACCCGCTCCCGGAAGCAGGCGAGGAACCGGCCGGCCAGGGCCTCGACGCCCCGCTCCAGCGCGCGGTCGCCCGTCATCGGCCCGCCGTCGCTCCCCCCGCCATCAGAACGACGGGTGCCTGGCCGCGTCCGGCACGAGCTGCACGACCCGGTGCCCGAGCAGCTCGCCCCGGGGGCCGAGGCGGAACTGGTTCAGCTCGCAGTTGAGGATGTCGTACTCGAGCGAGGTCCACGGGTCGAGGCCCCGGATCGCCCCGTGGAGCTGCTGCATGAAGTTCTGGTGGGAGAACACGACGATCCGCTTGCCCCCGAACCGCTCCAGGGTCCGCGCCAGGAACCGCCTGGCCCGCTCGTGCAGCTCGGGGAAGGGCTCCCCGCCCGGGGGGTTCAGCGAGTAGCCGATGTGCCCGATCTGGAGGTAGCGGACCTCGGGGTACCGCTCGCGGACCTCGACCGGCCGGAGCCCCTCCATCGCGCCGAACGACCGCTCGGTGCAGAGCTCGTCGACCACCAGGGCCTCCTCGGGCAGGCCGGTCACGATCGTGGCGGTCTCGATGGCCCGCCGGAGCGGGGAGGAGATCGCCACGTCGAACGGCGTGCCGCGGAAGCGCTCGGCGGCCTCACGGGCCTGCCGCCGCCCCTCCTCGACAAGGGGGACGTCGATCCGCCCCCCCACCCGCTTGTCGCGGTTCAGCTCGGTGAGGCCGTGGCGGATCGTGGTGATCAGGGTCTCGCCGTCCCCGAGCTCGGGCTGCTCGATCACGCACCTCCCTCCGTCGACCCGTCGACCGCGCCCGCCGCCGTGCCCGACACCCGCCGGCTCAGGCGCGGATCCGCTCGCCCGAGGGGTCCCAGAGCGGCTCGGCGGCGACCTCCGCGCCGACCCGCTCCCCGAACACCTCGACCTCGAACCGCTCGCCGACCGCGTCGAGGCCCGCGGGGAGCCACGCGTAGGCGATGCTCCTGCCGACCGCGTAGCCGATCCCGCCGGAGGTCACCCGCGCGACCACGCGGTCCCCCCGGCGGACCGGCTCGTTCCCCAGGGCCTGGGCGCGCGGGTCGTCGAGGACCAGGCACCGGAGCCGGCGGGCCAGGCCCTCCTCGCGCTGGCGGAGCAGCGCCTCCCGGCCGATGAAGTCCACGCCCGCATCGAGCTTCACGGCGAACCCCAGGCCGGCCTCGAGCGGCGTGTCCTCCGGGGTGATGTCGGCGCCCCAGGCCCGGTAGCCCTTCTCCAGCCGGAGGGAGTCGATGGCCCGGTACCCGGCCGGGACCATCCCCCGCGGCCGCCCGGCCTCGAGGAGCGCGTCGAACAGGGCGAGCCCGTACTCCGTCGGCGTGTACAGCTCCCAGCCGAGCTCCCCCACGTAGGTCACGCGGTGGGCCCGGACCGGGACGCTCCCCACCGTGATCTCGCGCCAGGCCATGTGGGGGAACGAGAGGTCGTCGGGGCAGAGCTCGCCCAGGATCTCCCGCGCCCGCGGGCCGAAGAGCCCGAGCACCGCCTCCCGGGAGGTCGCGTCCCGGGCCTCGACCGAGCCGTCCTCGGGCAGGTGGCGGCGGATCCAGCCCAGGTCGTGCCCGCCGAAGGCGGTCCCGGTGACCAGGAGGAACCGGTCCTCGGCCAGGCGGGCCACGGTGAGGTCGCACTCGATCCCGCCCCGGCGGTTGAGGAGCTGGGTGTAGACGACCCTGCCGACCTCGCGGTCCACGTCGTTCGCGCACAGGCGCTGGAGGAACGCGCAGGCCCCGGGCCCCGAGACCTCGATCTTGGCGAACGAGGTCTCGTCGAAGAGCGCGGCCCGCTCCCGGCACGCGAGGTGCTCGGCGACGATCGCCGTGGACCAGTGCTGGCCGGCCCAGCCCCGGGGCCGCCACCGCTCGTGGGCGGGGTCCTCGTTCGAGCGGAACCAGTTCGCCCGCTCCCACCCCGCCTTCTCGCCGAACTCCGCGCCCAGCTCGGCGAGTCGGAGGTAGGTGGGGGAGGTCCGCAGGGGCCGCCCGGCCCGCCGCTCCTCGCCGGGGTAGTGGATGTCGTAGTAGGTCGCGTAGACCTCGTGGGCCCGCTCCTTCGCGTAGCGCCGGCTCCGGTACTGGCCGCCGAAGCGGCGGATGTCCATCCTCCAGCAGTCGTACTCGGGCTCGCCCTCCACGATCCACTCCGCCATCACCTTGCCGATCCCCCCGGCCCCGGCGATCCCGTGGGCGCAGAACCCGGTGGCGACGAAGAACCCGCGGACCTCCGACTCGCCCAGGATGAACTCCCCGTCCGGGGTGAAGGCCTCGGGCCCGTTGATCATCCTGATCACCTCGGCGGTCTGGAGCGCCGGGACCAGCTTGAAGGCGGCGTCGGCCAGGGGCTCGAACCGCTCCCAGTCCTCGGGGAGCAGCCGGTGGTTGAAGTCGGCCGGCGGGTCCCGGTCCCAGCTCCAGGGGTCGGGGTTCCGCTCGTAGCCGCCCACCACGAGGCCTCCCGACTCGCCCCGGAAGTAGACCAGGCGGTCGGGGTCGCGCATCGTGGGGAGCCCGGGGTGGACGCCCTCGATCGGCTTCGTGATCAGGTACTGGTGGGCGAAGGGCACGACCGGGACCTCGACCCCCGCCATCCGGCCCACCTCGCGGGCGAAGATCCCGGCGGCGTTCACCACGACCTCGGCGTGGACGTCGCCGCGGTCGGTCCGCACGCCCCGCACCCGGCCCCGCTCGACCTCGATCCCCGTGACCCGCGTGCGCTCGAAGATCCGACACCCCCCGCGGCGGGCCCCCTCGGCCAGGGCGTAGGTGAGGCCCGACGGTTCGAGGTACCCATCGGTCGGCAGCCAGGCGGCCCCCTCCACCCCCTCGGGGTCGAAGAGCGGCCACCGCTCGAGGGCCTCGGCGGTGGAGACGACCTCGAGGGGGAGCCCGAAGGTCTGCCCCCACCCCGCCAGGCGGGACAGCTCCTGCATCCGCTCCCTCGAGGAGGCGAGGCGGAGGCTCCCGACCTGGTGCCAGCCGGGGTCGAGCCCGGTCTCCTCCTCGAGCCGGCCGTAGAGCTCCGAGCCGTACATCATCATCCGGGTGAGGGTGACCGAGCTCCGGAGCTGGCCGACCAGGCCGGCCGAGTGGAACGTGGACCCGCTCGTGAGCTCCCCCCGCTCGAGGAGCACGACCTCCCGCCAGCCGAGCTTCGTGAGGTGGTAGGCGATGCTCGCGCCGGCCACCCCGCCGCCGATCACGACCGCCCGCACCTCCCGCGGGAGCTCCTCGGCGGCCCCCGCGCCCGTCGCCCGCGCCTGCTCGCTCACGCCCTCCCCCCTTCGGCCCCCGCCGACGGCGCGACCTGCCGGGCGCTCACGCGCTTTCCGCCGCCTCGGCCAGCCACGACCGGTACCGCGGGTCGGCGGCGCTCTCGAGGCACCGCTCGAAGTGACGGCGGGCGTAGTCCACGTAGTCGAAGTCCAGCGTGGAGATCCCCTGCTGCACCACGCCCCACATCGCCTCCCGGAAGTCCGAGAGGATCCGCATCAGCGCCAGGCGGGCCCGGTGGGCGGGCCGCACCTCCCCGAGGTACAGCTCGAGGAGGCGGGCCTGCGCCTCCCCCGAGAGCCCGTTGTTGATCGAGAAGTTCCCGAGGTCGAAGAAGGGGTCGCCCATCCCCGCGTACTCGTGGTCCACGATCCAGACGTGGTCGCCGTCGCGGAGCAGGTTCGCGTTGAGGAGGTCGTTGTGGCAGGGGCGGCGCGGGGAGGGCGAGGCGGCGAAGGCGGCCTCGATCTCGGCCGCCACCTCGATCAGCCGGTCGTAGGCCGGCGGGATCCGCACCCCCTTGGACGCCGCCACCTCCCGGTAGGCGCGGCAGACCGCGGGCGCCCAGAACTCGCCGGGGATCGCAGGCCCCTCGTGGATCGCACGGATGGACCGGACCACCGCGGCCAGCACCTCCTCGCGCTCGAGTTCCTCGGCGGGGATGGGCGCCCCCGCGACGAAGCGGGTCACGAGGCAGCCCAGCTCGGGGATGGAGAGGACCACCTCGGGCCCCACCCCCACCCGGGCGGCCGCCTCCGCCGCCGCCCGCTCCGCCGCCCGGTCGATCCCGAGGAGCTCGGTGTCCGCGCCGGCGAGTCGGACGACGTAGGCGGACCCGGCGAGCGCGACGCGGAAGTTCCGGTTCGTGATCCCTCCCTCGAGGGGCTCGATGCGCACCTCGGCAGCCTCCGACCAGCCCGGCAGCCGCCGGAGGACGTCCTCGAGGACGGGATCGGTGCGCACGCGCGAAGGCTATCGAGCTCGATCGTTCCCGGTCAAGCTCGATCGGAACCGATCACACCGGTCCGGCTTCACGCGGCGGGCGCCCGGGCGCTGCCGTCCAGGACCCGCCACACGCCGGAGGCCCGGGCGACCTCGTCGACCTCGGGGTGGATGACCTGGCCCGCCACGATCGGCAGGGCCCGGACGCCCGCCCGCTCGAGCAGCGCCGCGCGGTCTCGGGCCCGCTCGACGTCGGTCTGGTCGATGGCCCAGGAGACCTCCGCCACGAGGTAGACCTCGGCGCCCTCCCGCTTGCCCACGGCGAGGACGTCGGCCTGGCGGATCGCCATGGCCTCCTCGGGGGAGAGGCGGCCGGCCTCGATCGCGGGGCCCAGGAGGGATTCCCTGGCCGGGCCGTCCAGCACCCGGATGCCCCTCGCGATCGCGCCGAACATGCCGTCGGCCTGGAGCAGGTAGTGGGTCTGGAGGCTCATGCCCTTGAGGGTTGCCACGTCGTGGGCGAGCCTGCCCACGGTCTCGCTGAGCTCGCGGAGGGCCTCCTCGGTCCGCCGCTGGGCGGCGGCCAGGGCCTCCACCCGCTCCTCGGTCCGCCGCTGGGCCTCGGCCAGGAGCGCCAGCTGCTCCTCGACCTTGCCCACCCGCTCCTCTGTCCGGCGCTGGGCCTCGGCCAGGGCCTCCACCCGCTCCTCTGTCCGGCGCTGGGCCTCGGCCAGGGCCTGGAGGTGCTGGTCGGTGCGCCGCTGCGCCTCGGCGATGGCGCGGATCTCTTCCCGCAGCTCTCGCAGGAAGTGCTCGGCCAACAGACGTGCCAGCTCGGCCCTGACCTCGGCGTGCTCGGCCAGGGCTCGGAGGAAGGCCTTGAGGTCGTCCGCCGTGAACGCCACGTCAGCCACCTGCGAGCAGCTTAGTACCGGCCACCGACATCCGGAACGGGGAGGTCCGGCGAGGGCTGGGGTCCGGCGTTGAAGCGGTCCCGGCCCCGGCGGTACCGTGCCTGCATGCTGCGCACGCCGCTCTTCGACCGCCACGTCGTCCTGGGGGCCGTCACCACGGAGTTCGGCGGCTGGGAGATGCCGCTCCGCTACCCGGCCGGGACGGTCCAGGAGCACCTCGCCACCAGGAAGGAGGCCGGGCTCTTCGACGTCTCCCACATGGGCCGCCTCAGGATCCGGGGCGCCGGCGCGCTCGCCTTCCTCCAGCACGTCCTCACCAACAACGCCGACGCCCTGGACGGCCGCCCCATCGGGGCGCAGTACACGATGATCCCCGACGAGGCGGGGGGCGCGGTCGACGACGCCTACCTCTACCGGTTCACGCCCGGCGAGTACCTCCTCGTGGTGAACGCGGCGAACCGGGAGAAGGACCTCGCCCACCTCCGGGCGCACCTCGAGCGGTTCGAGGGCGTCGAGCTCGAGGACCTCACGTTCGAGCTGGGGATGCTCGCGCTCCAGGGGCCGCGGGCCCGGGCCATCCTCGAGGGGCTCGTGGAGGGCGGGCGGCTCCCCGAGCCCGTGCGGAACGCGGTGGGGACCATCCGGCTCGCCGGGGCGGAGGTCCGGGTGGGCCGGACCGGCTACACCGGCGAGCCCATCGGCTTCGAGCTGTTCGTGCCGGCCGAGGCCCTGGGGGTGGCCTGGGATCTCCTCGTCGAGCGGGGCGCCACCCCCTGCGGCCTCGGGGCCCGCGACGCGCTCCGGCTCGAGGCCGGGCTCCCGCTCTACGGCCACGAGCTCGGCCTCGACCCCGAGGGACGCGGGATCCCGCTGATGGCGGTGCCGATCGCCCGGTTCGCGGTGAGCTTCTCGCCGCTCAAGGGCGACTTCGTGGGGCGTGCCGCGCTCGAGCGGCAGTTCCGGGCGCTGGAGCGGCTCACCTACGGGGAACCCGCCGGCCCGGACCTGCCCCGCCGGATCCGGCCGGTGGCGGTCACGGGGCGGGGGATCGCCCGCCAGGGCTGCGAGGTCTCGGTCGACGGCCGCCCGGCGGGCTGGGTGACGAGCGGGACCATGGTCCCCTACTGGGTCTTCGAGGGCGAGGCGGAGACCTCCCGCCCCGGCGAGCGGCACGAGATGCGGGCCATCTGCCTCGCCTACCTCGACAGCGACCTCGAGGACGAGCAGGGGGTCGCGATCGACGTCCGGGGCAGGCCGGTGCCGGGCGTGATCGTCCCCTACCACCTCCGGTCCGACGCCCCGCCCTACGCCCGCCCCATCGTGGTGGGCCTCGAGGAGGAGGCCGCGGCCCCCGAGGCGCCGCCGTACGCCGAGCGCGTGGGCCGGCTGCTCCGCGAGGCCGCCGACAACACCCGCTGGCGCCAGCGGGAGTGCATCAACCTGATCCCCTCGGAGATGACGACCTCGCCGCTCGTCCGGCTGCTCCAGGTGATGGACCCCGCGTTCCGCTACGCGGAGCACCGCCGGCTCGAGGCCCTCTACGACCAGGAGGTCTTCTACTACCAGGGCACGCGGTTCATCGCCCGGGTCGAGGAGCTGCTCGCCGAGGAGATGAAAGCGTTCCTCTCCTGCCCCCGGGTCGAGCTCCGCCCGATCAGCGGGCAGATGGCGAACGCCGCGGTGTTCAGCGCGATGGTGGACTGGCTGAACATGGCTGACCGCCGCCGCGAGCCCCGGCGGATCCGCTGCGTGATGAACCACCACATCGGCAAGGGCGGCCACCTCTCGGCCCAGCCGATGGGAGCGCTCAAGGACTTCGTGGCCCGCGACCCCCGGACCGAGCGCCCGGCGGTCGTGAACTTCCCGGTGCTCGAGGACGACCCGTTCCGGATCGACGTCCCCGCCGCCCTCGAGCTGGTCGAGGAGCACCGCCCGGAGCTGATCGTGTTCGGCAAGAGCATGGTGCTCTACCGGGAGCCGGTGGAGGAGTTCCGCCGCTTCTGCGACGAGCGGGGGATCGACGCGGTCCTCATGTACGACATGGCCCACGTGCTCGGCCTCGCGGGCCCCCACTTCCAGGAGCCGTTCCGGGAGGGCGCCGACATCGTCACCGGCTCCACCCACAAGACCTACTACGGCACCCAGCGCGGGGTGATCGCCTGCCGGTTCGAGGAGCACGACGACCGCTTCCCGCTGTGGCGGGCCATCGAGTCCCGGGCCTTCCCCGGCTCGGTCTCGAACCACCACCTGGGGACGCTCCTCGGCCTCCTGCTCGCGGCCTACGAGATGAACGCGTTCAAGGACGAGTACCAGCCGAGGGTCGTGGCGAACGCGAAGGCCTTCGCCCGGGCCCTCGCCGAGCGGGGGCTCGAGGTCTGCGGCGACCCCGCGATCGGGTACACCGAGACCCACCAGGTGGTGGTCCGGGTCGGCTACGGCCGCGGCGCCGAGATGGCCCGCCGCCTCGAGGCCAACAACATCATCTGCAACTACCAGGCCCTCCCCGGCGAGGAGGGGTTCACGGCCGCCGGGGGCCTGCGGCTCGGGGTCTCGGAGATGACGCGGTTCGGGATGGAGGAGGGGGACTTCGCGGAGCTCGCGGACCTGATGGGGGCCGTGGTCCTCGAGGGCGCGGACGTCGGGGGGAAGGTGAAGGCGCTCCGCGAGCGGTTCCTCGAGCCCCGCTTCTGCTTCGACCCCGCGGCCTACGGGGATGCGCTCGGGGAACTCGTCGAGCTGGTCGTCGGCTCGGGCGCTCCCGCGCCGCTGCGTCGATCGCCGTAGTCGCCCTACGCTGCCCGCGTGAGGGGGCTGCGGACGGACCACGGCGGTAGGACGTAAGGACCTACGACGGATCCGGCTGCGGATGGGCGACCTCGACGAGGCCGCCCGCGCCGTCCGCCGGTTCCTCGACGGGGCGCCCCGAGCCCCGGCGCGGGACGCGTGAACGCGCCCGGCGGGGGACCCCCGACGCGCCGGGGCGTGGCCGATCGGGGGATTGCGCCGGGGCCCGATGTCCGGTTGACTCGTGCACCCCGGGTCTCGCGTTCGGGCGCTTCGAGGGAAGGGGGCGGCATGATCCGCGAGGGAGAGGCGCAGGGGCCGATGGCGCAACCGCCGATGTGGACCCCCGAGCGGATCCGCGACGCGGTGTTCGCGACGGTCCGGCGGGGCTTCGACCCCGAGCAGGTCCGGAGCTACCTCGAGCGGGTCGCGAGCCGGGTCCGGGAGCTCGAGTCCCAGGTGCGGGAGCTGCAGGAGGCGCTCGGGAACCGCGACCGCGAGCTGGAGGCCGCCCGGCGCGAGGCGGCCGAGGCCCGGGAGGCGGCTCGGCGGCAGCCCGCCGATCCCTTCGAGGCGCTCTCGGCCCGGGTGAAGGAGATGCTGGCGAGCTTCGACCGCGAGGTGGAGACCCGTCGGCGGGAGGCGGAGCAGGAGGCCGAGCGGGTCCTCTCCGCGGCGCGGGCGGAGGCCGAGCGGCTCCTGCGCGAGGCGAGGACGGAGGCCCAGCGGGCCGTGGCGGAGCTGGCCTCGGCCCGGGAGGCCGCGCGCGCCCGGCTGGAGGAGCTCCGGGACCGGGTGGCGACGGTCGCGCGCGAGATGGACCACGCGCTCTCGACCGCGAGGGAGGAGCGGGTGGTGGTCGTGGAAGAGCGGACGGAGGAGGTGCCCCGGGCGGCGCCCCCCGAGCCCTGATCCCCGCGGGCGGATACGGAACGAGGACGGGCGGGGCGTGGCCCCGCCCGTCCTTCGCGTTCCGGGCCTCGACGGCCCGGCGAGGCGGAGCGTCCGGGGCGCGCGTGTAGCATCGGTCCGCGGGACCGGAAGGGGGGATCGGGGTCTATGCAGAGGGCCGACGAGGCGCGGGTCCGCTCGGGACGCCTCCCCGCCGGCCTCGTGCTCGCGCTGTCCTACCTCGCGGGCGCCGTCTCCTTCTCCCAGATCGCGGCGTGGCTCACGCGCCGGGTCGACCTGCGGCGCGTCGGCACGGGGACGGTCTCGGGGAGCGCGCTCTACCGGGTGGCGGGCTTCGGGCCGCTCGCGGTCGCCGGGTCCCTCGACGTCGCAAAAGGCGCGGTGGGCCCGCTCCTCGCCCGGCGGGACCGCCCGGTGCTCGCCGCGCTGGCCGGCGGGGCCGCGGTGGCCGGCCACGACTGGTCCCCGTTCCTCGGCTTCGCCGGGGGCCGCGGGGTGGGGACCGCGATGGGGGCCCTGCTCGTGAACGCGCCCGCCGGGGTCGCGGTGCTCGGGGCGGGCCTCGCCGGGGGGCGGCTCGCGCGGCGGACCTCGTTCGGCTGCTTCCTCTCGTTCCTCGCGCTGGTCCCGGTCCTGGCCCGGGTCCACGGCCGGCGGGGGGCGCTGGCGGGGGCGGCGGTGCTCGTCCCCATCCTGGCGAAGCGGCTCGTGGGGAACGCGCCGCCCTCGGGGCCCGACCGGCTCCGCGTCTACCTCACCCGGCTCGTCCACGACCAGGACGAGCCGCCGGGCCGGTGAGGGCGCTCCTCGCCCGACGCGGGTTCCGGAACCTCCTCGTCGGGCAGACGGTCTCGGCCCTGGGCGACTGGATGGCGACGATCGCGCTCATGCTCCTCGTCCTCGAGCTGACCGGGTCCTCGGCCGCCGTCGGCGGGATGCTGGTCCTGCGGCTGCTCCCCGCCGCGGTCGCCGGCCCCCTCGCCACCCGCCTCGTCCGCCGGTGGAACCGGCGTCGGACGATGCTCGCCGCCGACCTGGTCCGCGCCGCCGCCGCGCTCCTCGTGCCGCTCGTGAGGGAGGCGTGGTGGGTGTACCTGTGGGCGTTCGCCATCGAGGCCGCCTCGCTCGTGTTCCTCCCGGCCCGCGACGCCTCCGTCCCCGACCTCGCGGGGGAGGAGGACCTGCCCCTCGCCAACGGGCTCCTCCTCGCCGCGTCCTACGGGATGATCCCGGTGGGGGCGGCGGCCTTCGGCGGCGCGGCCGCGCTCCAGGCGGCCCTCCCCGGGGAGCCGGGCGCGCTCCTCGGGCGGAGCTACCTCCCGGTGTTCGCCGCCGACGCCCTCACGTTCCTGGTCTCGTTCGCGCTCCTGCGCCCGCTCCGGGAGCTGGACCGGCCCGCCGGGGCGGCGGCGCTCGGCCTCCCCGGGGCGGCCCCCGGCGCGGCCACGGCGCCTGCCCTCCCGGGGGCGGTCCCCGGCGGGGCCGTGGAACCCGCCCTCCCGGGGGCGGTCCCCGCCGGGCGCCCGGGGACCGTCGAGCCGCTCGGGATACCGCTGGTCCGACGGGTCCTGCCGGCGGCGGCCGCGGTGGCGCTCGGGCTCGGCACCCTGTTCTCGGTGGGGGTGGCGTTCGTGCGGCGGGTGCTCGGGGCGAGCGACGCGGGCTTCGGGGTCCTGATCGCGCTGTTCGGGGTGGGAGCCGTGGGGGGCCTGGCCGCGTCCCGGACCTCCCTCCGGCGGCGGCCCCCGGCCGCCCCGCGGGCCGAGGGGTTCGCCGCGCTCCGGCTGGCGGCCGTCGCCCAGGGGGCCACCGTGGCGGCGATCAGCCTGGCCCCGGGCCCGGGACCCGCGTTCCTCGGCGCCGCGGTCTTCGGGGCCTGCACGTCGGTCATCCTGGTGGGCGGGATGTCGCTGCTCCAGCTCCGGCTCGCCGGCGAGGAGCGGGTCGCGGCGTTCGCCGCGTTCCACGTCGCGATCCGGGTGGCGCTCTCGGCGGCGGCCCTCGGCGCGGGGCTCGCCGTGGACCTGGTCCGGGCGGTCCGGCTGCCGCTGCTCGGCCGGCTCGAGCCCGAGCGGGTGGTGCTGCTCGTGGCCGGGCTCGTGGCGGCGGCCGGAGGGGTGGCGGCGCGGGACCCCGGCGAGGTGACGGAGGGCGGGCGTTGGCCGTCGCGGTGATCACGGACGGGGCCGCCGCCCTGCCCCCCGAGCTCGCGGCCGAGGCCGGGATCGTCGTGGTCCCGATGTGGCTCCAGGTGGGCGGGGCGTCCTACCGGGAGGACCGGATCCCGCTCGAGGAGGTGGTGGCCCGGCTCGACGAGGGGGTCACGACCTCCGGCCCCTCGCCGGGGGACCTCCGGGAGGCGATCGAGGCCAACCTCACCCCCGAGGGGGCCCTCGTCCTCACCGTGAGCCGGCGGGTGAGCGGGGTCCACGGCACCGCGCTCCTCGCGGCCCAGCCCTTCGGCCCCGCGGTCCGGGTGATGGACACCGGGACCGCCGCCGGGGGGCAGGGGCTCGTGGCGCTCGCGGCCGCCGCGGCGGCCAGGGCCGGGGGCTCGCTGGACGACGTGGAGGCGGCGGCCTGCCGGGCCGCGGGCAGGGTCCGGCTGGTGGCCGCGCTCGAGAGCCTGGACCGGCTGGTCCGCGGCGGGCACGTCCCGGGGCTCGCCGCGTGGGCGGGGCGGACGCTCGGGCTCCGCCCGCTGGTGGAGCTCCGCGCGGGGCGGATCCGCCCGCTCCGCCCGGCGCGGGGCGAGGAGGCGGCGATCGAGCGGATGGTCGCGGTCTGCCTCGAGGGGGGGCGCGGCGGCGGGCGGCTCCACGCCGCCGTGATGCACGCGCTGGCGCCGGCGGCCGCGGGGAGGCTCCTGGCCCGGCTCCGGGCGGCGGTCGAGCCGGCGACGGCCTACGTCGGCCCGTTCAGCTCCGTGATGGTCGCCCACACCGGGCCCGGGCTGGTGGGGCTGGCCTGGTGGTGGGAGGAGGCCGGGGTCGAGGAGCCGCTCGCCGAGGCCGCCGCCGCGGTCCCGGCCTGAGCGAGGGCCCACCCCACCGCCTCGAGCACCGCCGGGCCCGCGCCCCGGCCGAAGGCGTGCCCCATCCCCGGCACGAGGAGGAGGCGGGCGCGCGGCGCGGCCGCCGCGAGGATCTCCGCCTCCACCGGCGGCACGAACCGGTCGGCGGTCCCGTGGACCACCGCGAGCGGCGCCCGGATCCGGGCGGCGAGCGCGGCGGGGGGCTCGGGGTCCTCCCACCGCCCCGACACCCGCACGTGGAGGACGCGCCGGGCGGCGAGCCGCCCGAGCCGCGTGCGGGTGAGGCCCCACGCGAGCGCGGTCCGGGGGTTCCGCGGGTACCGCCACCTGGCCGGGGAGCTCACCGAGACCACGCCGTCCAGGTCGGGGTCGTCGGCCGCGCGGCGGAGGACCGCGATCGCGCCCATCGAGGCCCCCACCGCCACCACGCGGTCGGCGTCGCGCCGGGCGAGGGCCACGGCGGCGGCCACGTCGTGGCGTTCCCGGTCCCCGAGCGTGCAGGTCCCGCCCGAGGCGCGGTGCCCCCGGGCGTCGTAGGCGACGACCAGGTGCCCCGCCGCCCGGAGCGCCTCCGCCACGGCCACGAGCCCCGGGTCGTCCTTGGAGCCCGTGAAGCCGTGGGCCAGGACCACCGCGGCCCCGCTCGGCGCGGCCGGCTCCCACCGACGGGCCGCGAGGGCCACCCCGTCCGAGGTCTCGAGCCACACGAGCTCGCTCATGCCGGGCGGGCCGCCCTGGCCGGCGCCGCCACCAGCCCGTGCCGGGCCAGGGCCCGGCGGAACCAGGCGGCGGAGAGCCCCACGCCCCCCGCCATGAGCGCCAGCGTGGCGAGCGTGCGGAGGACGAGGAAGCCCAGGGTCGGGGTGGTGAGCAGCAGCACGACGGTGACGGCGGCGTTCGCCGTGAGCACCGCGGCCCACAGGAGCGAGATCCGGAGGAACACCCGCCGGGCCGCCGGGTGGGCGATCAGGGCGGGCGGGAGCGGCACGAAGTCCTCGGCCAGCCGGAGCGCGAGCGGGTGCCCGCTGGGGACCGAGAGCAGGAACGCCGCGGCCGCGACGACGTTGCCGAGCGCGGGTTGGAGGAAGTAGAGGAACAGGCTCCCGGTGGCGGCGGCGAGGGCGGTCCTCGCGGTGAGCGCGGCGGCCCCGAGGAGGAGGAGCCCCGGGATCCGCCTCCCCGTGAGCAGACGGCGCAGGACGGCCGCGTACGACCAGGCGAGCGCGAGGACCAGCGCCCCACCGGTCCCGGCCAGGTGGAGGGCCCCGGCGAAGAGCGCCACCGGGACCAGGGTGCCCTCGACGACGTGCGGGATCGCGCGGCGGGCCAGCGCCCGCAGGCGGGGGGGTCGGTACGGGTCCAGCACGGCTCCCTTCGTCGTCGGCCCGGCGGCCGGCCGGATGATGGTACCGAACCTCGGCCCGGGAGCCCGCCACCGCCAACGTCGGGCCAGGATCCGCGCCACCCTCGGCCCGGGGCCCGCGCCACCCCAACCTGGTGCCTGGGCCCGCGCTACCATCCCCGCGTGGCGGGGAACGGACGCCTCACGGCGGCGGACCTGCGGGACTGCCTCCGGGCCTACCTCGACGCCCTCCGCGAGCGGCGGGAGGAGATCGACCGGCTCAACGTCTTCCCCGTCCCCGACGCCGACACCGGGACCAACCTGGGCCTCACGGTCCGGTCGGTGGTGGAGGAGCTGGGGGCGGCCGGGGACGACCCCGCGGCCACCGCCGAGGCGGTGGTCCGGGGGGCGCTCCGGGGCGCCCGGGGGATCTCGGGGGCGGTGCTCTCGCAGTTCCTCGGGGTGCTGGCCCGGGCCCTCGCCGCGCCGGGGGGCGTGGACGCGGAGGGGTTCGCGCGGGCCCTGGCGGACGCGGCCAGGGCCGCCACGGGGGCCGTGGTCCGCCCGGTCGAGGGGACGGTCCTCACCGTGGCCCGGGAGGCCGCCGAGGCCGC
>FWPU01002940.1_pt1 | contig 44923 bp, 41 predicted proteins | sample 2228361 | NCBI WGS metagenome assembly FWPU01 (sample SAMEA103939777, study PRJEB20133) | metagenome
TCGCCGCTCGGCGACCCCTTCCCGCTCGCGGGACCGCTCACCGGCCAGTCGCGAACGCGGCTTGCGCAGCTCTTCGGCGAGCCCTTCGCCGACGCAGTGCTGCGCGCGCGGGACGGCGAGTGGATCGGCCCGCTTCGCTCGGCCTTCGGCCTGCACCTGGTGCGCGTCGACCGCCGCGTCGCGGGCGAGGCGCCGGCGCTCGCCGAGGTGCGCGGCCGCGTCGCCGAGGACTTCTTGCAGGAGCAGCGCGGCGCGCGGCTCGCGGCGCTCCTCGCCGAGCTGCGCGAGCGGTACACGCTCGAGGTCGAGTCGCCCGTCTGGCAGGCGCGCCGCGGCTCTTGACGGAGGTCCCCGGCGCGCGCTTGGTCAGGCGCGGGCGCCGATGCGCGCCAGGAAGTCGAGCACGACCCGCGCGAGCTCCGGCCCGCGGTCCTCCTGCAGGAAGTGGCCGCCACCCGTGATCGTCGTGTGCGGCTGGCCCTGCGCGCCCGGGATCCGCCTCTTGATGGCGCGGTCGCCGCCCCGGTTGAACGGGTCGAGGTCGCTGAACGCGCACAGCACCGGGCGCGTGAAGCGCTCGAGCGACTCCCAGGCGCGGAGCAGGTCCGGCACGGCGGGGTCGTCCTTGGTGATCGGGATGAGACCGGGGAAGCTCTTGACGGCGGCCTTGTAGCTCTCGTCCGGGAAGGGCGCGTCGTAGGCCGCGGCCTCGGCGTCGGTGAGCCCCTGCGCGCAGCCCATGCGAACCATCTGGCCGACCGGGAAGACCTTCATGTTGCGCGCGATCTCCGGCCACTTGCGGAGATCCTCGCTCACCGGCGTGTCGCCGACCGGCATGCCGGTGTTCGCCGCGACCACGCTCGCGAAGCGCTCGGGCAGCTCCGCGACCAGACGGAAGCCGATGATCCCGCCCCAGTCCTGGCAGACGAGGTGCACGTCGCGGAGATCGAGCGCGTCGAACAGCGCGGCGCGCATCCACGCGACGTGACGCGCGACGGTGTAGTCCTCCGGCCGCGCAGGCTTGTCGGAGCGCCCGCCTTCGCGATGACCTCGTCGCCGTAGCGGGCGAGCGCGTCCGCGCTGTCGGCCCAGAAGAGGAACGACGGGACGATCACGCGGTCGGTGCCGATGTCGGCGAGCGCGCGCACCTCGTCGAGCGCGTTGGAGCCGATCGCGCCGTTGCCGCCGGTCGTCATCTCGATCTTCGACGGGTCGCGGCCGTGCTCGCGCGCCGTCTTCCGCACGAGCTCGAAGAGCCGCGCAAGCTCCTGGTGGCTGCCCTTCGCCGGGAAGAAGCCGTCGCCCAGGCGGCCCGCACGTCGCGCGGCGACGCCCGTGTGCCCGCCGACGTGGATCGGCACCGAGCCCTGCGCGGGACGCGGGCGGAGGATGCAGTCGCGGAACGAGATGTATGGGCTCTCGTAGGTCGCCTTCTCCTGCGTCCAGAGCGCGCGCATCGCGTGCACCGCGTCGTCGGTGCGCGGCCCGCGCTCGGCGAACGGCACGCCGATCGCCTGGAACTCCTCCTCGAGCCAGCCCGAGCCGATACCGAGCAGCACGCGCCCGCCCGAGAGGTGGTCGAGCGTCGCGACCTCCTTCGCGAGCACGACGGGGTTGCGCTGCGGCAGGATCAGGATGCCGGTCGCGAGCTTGAGCTTCGTGGTCGCGGCCGCCACCCAGGTGAGCCAGACGAGCGGGTCGGGGATCGGCGAGTCCTCCGGCCCGGGCATCTTGCCCGAGGGGTCGTAGGGGTACGGGGAGCGGTAGCCCGACGGCACGACGACGTGCTCGACCGTCCACAGCGACTCGAAGCCCGCCTGCTCGGCCGCGCGCGCGAAGGCGGCTGCGGCGGCGGGGTCGACCAGCGGGCCGACGTTTGCGAACGCGATGCCGAACTTCATGCGAGCGGACTATTCTATTGGCAGCCCCCAAGCAAATAGTTTCGGACGTCCTCGTGCGCTGCACGCTTGCGGGGGCCGTGCAGTTGTTGGCATAGTCGCTGCCAGTTTCGCCGGAAACGAACGGGAGAACGAGTGGACCTTCGAGGACGCGTCGCGGTCGTCACCGGTGCCGCATCGGGCATCGGGCTCGCGCTCTCCGAGCGCTTCGTCGCGGAAGGGATGTGGGTCGTGATGGCCGACGTCGAGCGCCCGGCGCTCGAGCAGGCCGCGACGCGCCTCGCGCGCGAGGGCGCGCGGGTGCTCGCCGTGCCGTGCGACGTCGGCGACCCCGCGCAGGTCGCAGCGCTCCGCGACCGTACGGTCGAGGCCTTCGGCACGTTGCACGTGCTGTGCAACAACGCGGGCGTCGGGGCCGGGCAGTCGCTGCTCAAGACGCCGCCCGAGATGTGGCGCTGGATCGTCGACGTGAACCTGCTCGGCGTCGCGTACGGCGTGCACGCGCTCGCGCCGCTCATGGTCGCGCAGGGCGAGGGCCACATCGTCAACACCGCGTCCGAGGCGGGGCTCGTCGCGTCGGGCTTCCTCGGCTCGTACCACGCGACCAAGTACGGCGTGGTCGGGCTTTCCGAGTCGCTCTACCTCGAGCTCGAGAGCACGGGCGTCGGCGTGTCGTGCCTCTGCCCCGAGCTCGTCGACACGAAGATCTTCGAGGCGACGCGCAACGCGCCGCCGGCGCTCGGGCTGCCGAAGCCGCCCTCGATCCCGATGGAGCAGATCGAGCAGCTCATGAGCTCGCGCGCGATGCGCCCGGCGGACGTCGCCGCGGCGGTGGTCGACGCGATCCGCGAGCGGCGCTTCTGGATCATCACGCACGAGATCACGCGCAAGCGCGTCGCGCAGCGGAGCGCCGACCTCGCGGCGGAGCGCAACCCTTCGCACCCGGTACGGCCGTGACCGGCGTCCTCATCTGGGGAGCGGCGCTGCTCCTCTACCTCGCCTTCCGCCGCTGGTACGACGGGCCGCGCCGCCCGCTCACGCCTGCGGAGATCGACGATTTGATGGCGCGGCTCGAGCGCGTCTCGAGCGCGGACGCCCAGGAGCGCGCGACGCTGCGCGCGTTCCTCGAGCAGGACGACGGGCGCGAGTTCGCGATGCTGAACCTGGTCAAGCTCGCGCCCGAGCCGATCCCGCACCCGCGGACCGGTGAGCCCACGCCGGCGCTCAAGCTGCTCGAGGAGTACACGAAGCCCTTCTTCCGCGCGCTGCTGCGCCGTGGCGGGCACCCCGCGATCGCGGCGCGCAAGATCGGCGGCTACGTCGATAGCTGGAACGTGCCGCCCGACCCGGGGTGGTCGATCATCGGCTACATCCGCTACCGGAGCCGGCGCGACCTGATGGAGCTGATCGTCGACCCGCGCTTCCAGGACGCGCACGCCTTCAAGGTCGCGTCGACGCCGGTCACGTTCTCCTTCCCGACGGAGCCGCGGATCCTCGTGTTCCTGAGCCCGCGGATCTGGGTTGGGCTCACGATCGCGCTGCTCGCCGCGCTCGTCCACCTCGCGGTGCTCGCGCTCGGCTGACCGGGCGCGCCGCGCGCGCGTCGCGCAGCAGGGCGAGCACCGCGCGCTCGATCGCCGCGCTCGCGGCCTTCACGCCGAGCTGGCAATCCGCGCGCAGGCGCTCCCACGCCTCGAAGGACGCGACCAGGTCCGCGGCCTCGAGCACGTCGGCGGGGGCGTCCTCGAGCTCGGGCAGCCAGCGCAGCAGGTCGGCGCGCAGCTCGCGCTGCAGCATGAGATGACGGTCCTGGAGGAACGCCGAGCGCCAGCGCACGAGGTTGGACGAGCGCTTGTAGGGCGCGATGCGCTCGAAGAAGCGCGCCCGCTGCCGCACCATGCCGGCGACGCGCTCCTCGATCGGGCCCGGAGGCGGCGCGTGCTCCATCAGCGGTCGGGCCTCCGCCTCGAGGTGCGCGTCCATCGCCCGGTAGAGCGACTCCATCTCCGAGAAGTGCCGAAACACGCTGCGGATCCCGACGCCGGCGCGGTCCGCGACCTGCTGCACGGTCGGCTGCAGGACGCCGCTCCCGACCAGGTCGAGCAGCGCCGCGACGATCGCCTCGCGGCTGCGCACGCCGCGGCGCACGCGGCCGTCGAACGCCGCGGAAGGGTCGATGTTCGGACGAGGTCTCACGGGGAGGCGATGTTGGCAGATCGGACGGCAAAGCACGAGCGAGCCGTGCCTTGGGCTGCCGAACCGGCCTCGCGCGGGGAAGCGTCCCTGCGACGGCGCGCCTTGACCCGGCCGTGTATTTATCGGCATAACGTGTGCCATAATCTTTCACCGCCGCCCACGCGCCGGCCTCCGTCGGCTTCCCTTTTTGCGCGAGACGCAGCACGCGTCTGCCGCCGCGTGTCTCGACCTCGATGAGCGGCGCGTCGCTCGGATCGACGAGCTCTCGTCGGCAGGCATTCACGTAGCGATGCAGCGTCCGCTCGGCGATGCCCAGCTCTTCCGCAATCGCCTCGAAGCTCCAGCCGAAGGGCCGCTCGAAGAGCCCGTACACGATGCGCGCAAGCCGCGTGGCGGCGCCGTAGGTGGGCTTTCTCCTGACCGTCATCTTCCCTCGGTACGACGAAAGGCCACCCATCGTCCGCCGCGACAACGGTTGGCAAGCGCGTGCGGCACAAGATTTCCATCGAGCCAACGACCAGGAGGTGAGCTTGCCGGCGGCCGTGGCAGTTTGTCCGGCCCGGCGCGCGAACCCGATTGGTGTAGCTCCGCCCGGGGGCTACGCTCACCTCCCGGATGGGAGCCAAGGATGTGCCGGGCGGGGCGGCGCTTGCCGACGCGGCGGCCATCTTCACCGCGCTGCGCGGGCGGCTCTTCGGCATCGCCTACCGGATGCTCGGCAGCGTCGCCGAGGCCGACGACGTGGTGCAGGATGCGTGGCTCCGCTGGCAGGGTACGGATCGGAGCGTCGTCCTCGACGCGACGGGTTTCCTCGTCACGGCGACGACGCGGCTTGCGCTCAACGTCGCGCAGTCGGCGCGTGTCCGTCGTGAAGCCTACGTCGGGCCGTGGCTGCCGGAGCCGGTCGACACCGCGGACGACCCGGCGCTCGGCGCCGAGCGCGGCGTGGCGCTCGAGCTCGCGATCCTCCTGCTGCTCGAGAAGCTCGCGCCCGCGGAGCGCGCGGTCCACGTCCTGAGCGAGGCCTTCGACTACCCGTACGCGCAGATCGCCGAGATGCTGTCGGTGAGCGAGGCCAACGCGCGCCAGCTCGCGAGCCGCGCCCGCAAGCACCTCGCGAACGGCAGGCGCGGTCCGGCGCCCGCGAGCGAGCAGCGCCGGCTCCTGGACGCCTTCCTCGCCGCCGCGAGGCACGGTGACGTCGACGCGCTCGAGAGGCTCTTCACCGCGGACGTGGTCAGCTACTCCGACGGTGGCGGCGCCGTGCGGGCGGCGCGCAAGCCGATCGTGGGAGTCCGCCGCGTCGTACGCTTCCACGCCGCGATCGCACGCTGGCTGTGGGTGGACGCGAAGCTCGAGCCGCTGGACGCGAACGGCCACGGCGCGGTCCTGATCGAGCGCGAGGGCGCGCCGTACGCCGTGCTGACGGTCGGTGCGGCGAGCGACGGTATCGACCGTGTGTTCTGGGTGAGGAACCCGGCGAAGCTCGCCTCCGTCTGGACGCACCGCACGCCCTGAAACGACGCGCGCGCGGTGACCGCGTCACGAAGAGCCGTGCTCCGTGGTCCTGCTCCTGGGGAAGCCGCGAGGCGGACGCACGGCGTCGCGCCTCGCCGAACGACGAAGGGGGACGAGCATGAGGATCAGGGTCGTCCGTGGCGTGACGGGTTCGTCCGCGGGCACGGTCGAGATCCGTCGCGCGCGACGGCACGCGTCGTCGGCTTCGGTCCGGTCGGTGCGCCTCGCGGCACCGTGTCTCGCCGACCGGCCGGCGTGAGCGACGCGCTGAAGGGCCGGCCGCGATGGAAGTGCACGGCGAGAGGCTTGGGGAAGGCTCGACGTTGCAGCACGCGGTAGCGATCGTCACGGGCGGGAGCTCCGGCATCGGGCGGGCGACAGCGCTCGGCCTCGCCGCCCTCGGCGCGCGCGTCCTCGTCACGGGTCGACGCGCGCAGCCGCTCGAGGCGGCGCTCGAGCACCTGACGCGCTGCTGGGCGCTCGAGCTGGCGCCGCTCGGCGTGCGGGTCAACGCGGTGGCCGCGGGCCCGACCGAGTCGGGTGCGCTGACCGGGATGATGGGCCTGTCGCGCGAGGAGGCCGCTGCGCTCGAGCGCGAGGAGGCAAGGCGGGGCCCGCTCGGACGGCGCGGCGTTCCGGCGGAGGTGGCGCGCTGGATCGTGCAGCTCACGGACCCGAGATCCGCCTGGGTCACCGGTCAGGTCCTGACGATCGACGGCGGCCTCGAGGTCGCCTGAAGGACGGTCGCCCGTCCTGCGCGGAGCCCCGGTGCGCTGCCGCGGTCCGGGGCGGAAGCCTCCCTCGAGGCCCTCGACCTCCTCGACGTCGGGTCGACGGAAGCCGGGGCTTCGAGGGCGGTTCGATGAGTAGAGAGAGTGGAGGCGGGGGGAATTGAACCCCCGTCCGAAGGCACTCCGCCGAAAGCTCCTACACGCTTAGCTCACGATTTGTCGTCGTCCGCCTCGGCGCCCGTGAGCGGGCTCCTCGGGGACCAGCCAGGAGAGATTTAGGTCGCGAGCCTCCCGGCGGCAGCTCGCTTCCGATCCCGCTGATTTGACGCTCGCTTCAACCCCGCGGGAGAGGGTCGGGCAAGCGCCTCACGGACTTAGGCCGCGAGGAGGTAGTGATCGTTGTCTGCGGTTAAGCAGTCCGGCTGTTTAACGAGGCCAACCGGAACCTCGGCGTGCAACTCTCGACTTCGTCACCTCCGTCGAAACCAGGTCGCCCCCATACGAACGACGCTCTCACTTATAAGCACGGTGCCGGGCCGGCGCCACCCGCCGCACGCTGCCGCGCGGGCCCCCACGCGGCTACACGCCGCCGGCGCCCGGCACTAGCCAGACCCGCCAGCCCAGCCCGCAAGCCAGCCCCGGCCCGGCCCCGGCCGGCCGCCCGCCTCACGACCGCCCGCGGCGCGCCTTCAGCACCCGGTCGATCTCCCGCCTGCTCTCCGCCTTGCGGATCGACTCGCGCTTGTCGTGCAGCTCCTTGCCGCGGGCGAGGCCGAGCTCGACCTTGGCCTTGCCGTTCTTGAAGTACATCCGGGTCGGGACCAGCGTGTAGCCGCGCTCGCGGGTCTTGCCGGCGAGACACGCGATCTCGCGCTTGTGCAGCAGGAGCTTGCGCTGCCGGTCGGGGTCCGGCGCGTCGTGGGTGGCGAAGCCGTAGGGCGAGATGTGGACGCCGATCAGCACCGCCTCGCCGTCCTTGGTGATCCGCGCGTACGAGTCCTTCAGGTTCACCTTGCCCTCGCGCAGCGACTTCACCTCCGCGCCGCGCAGCACGATCCCGGCCTCGACCGTCTCGTCGATGAAGTAGTCGTGCCGCGCCTTGCGGTTGATCGCGATGATCTTCTCGCCAGCCTCGCGGGGCATGGGCGCTCGGCGTAGCACACGAGGCGCGCGCGCCGCAGCGCCCGCGCGGGTTGCGTCGGACGGCGGATTGCGCTCAAGCGGGCTCGTGCACCCGCTCCTGCTCCTCACCGCGGCGAGCTTCCTCGTGCTCCTGTTCGGGCTCGCGGTGAACCTGCTCGCGCGGAGCCGCGAGCCGACCGACTTCGAGCGCGACGCGGGCCGCGGGATCGCGGGCCTCAAGCGGCTCATCGAGGCGAGGTCGTGGCGGCTCGCGCTGCCGTCGCTGCTCATCACCGGCGGCCTGCTGGGGGTGATGGTGTTCGGGGCGCTCGCCCTCGCCGTCGTCTTCGAGCAGACGGCGACCGGCGTGCTGATGCTGCTGGTCGCGCTCTTCGCGATCGGCAAGATCGCGCGCGACTACGCGCGCGCCTGAAGCCGGAGCCTCGCGGCCCGCGCCTTCAGTTGCCGAAGTCCCAGCCCTCGCCCGCGTGGTAGCGGGCGAGCACCTTCTTCGCGATCAGGATCCGGTGCACCTCGTCCGGGCCGTCGGCGAGGCGCAGGGTGCGCGCGCCCTGGTACATCGCGGCGAGCGGCAGGTCGCCCGAGACGCCCGCCGCGCCCCAGACCTGGATCGCGCGGTCGACCACCCGCTCGTAGGCGGCCGGGACGAAGACCTTGATCGCCGAGATCTCGGTGCGCGCGTCGCCGCCCGCGTCCATCTTCTCGGCGCAGTGGATCGTCATGAGGCGCGCCGCCTGGATGTCGATGTAGGAGTCGGCGATGAAGCCCTGGATGAACTGCTTGGTCTCGAGCTTGCCGCCGTGCACCTCGCGCATGGTGGCGCGCTCGACCATCAGATCGAACGCCCGCCACATCTGCCCGATCGAGTTCATGCAGTGGTAGATGCGCCCGGCGCCCAGCCGCTCCTGCGCGGCCTCGTGGCCCGAGCCCGCGCGGCCGAGCTGGTTCTCGAGCGGCACGCGGACGTCGTCGTAGTCGATCTCGCAGTGGTCGCTGTGCCGGCCCCAGACCTCGATGCCGCGCACGATCCGCACGCCCGGCGTGTTCTTCGGCACGATGATCTGCGTCATGCGCCCGTTGTCCGGGCCGCTGCTCTCGGTGCGGCACATGACGATGAAGAAGTCCGCGCGGAAGCCGTTCGAGGTGAACCACTTGCGCCCGTTGATCACCCAGTAGTCGCCCTCGCGGCGCGCCGTGGTCTTGATCGAGCGCGGGTCCGAGCCCGGCGACTCGGGCTCGGTCATCGAGAAGCCGGATTCCATCTTCCCCTCGGTGAGCGGCACGAGCCACTTCCGCTTCTGCTCCTCGGTGCCGTACTTGAGCAGGATCCGCTGGTTGCCCGAGTTCGGCGCGACGACGCCGAACAGCGCCGCGGCGCCGAGGCTGTAGGCGAGCACCTCGTTCATGTAGGCGTGCTCGAGGAAGCTCAGCCCGGCGCCGCCGTACTCGGGCGGCAGGTGCGGCGCCCAGAGGCCGGCTTGCTTGACCTTCTGCTTGATCGCCTCGCGCAGCTCGCGCGCCTCGCGCCGCTCCTCCTCCGTCGCTCCCTCGCGCGACCCGATCCAGAGCTTGCGCTCGTTCGGCAGGATCTCGCGGTTCACGATCTGCGCCGTGAGCGCACGGATCTCGTTGATCCGCGGATCGAGCGTCGGGATGGGCTTGACGTTCATTCCGAGCATGGCGCCTCGTACCGCCGTTGCCGGCTCTCCATCGAGCGCCGCCGGGCGGGCGCTCAGCTCGCCTTCGCCGCGGACGCCTGCGCCCGCCGGAACTCGAGTCCCTCGAACCGCCCGGACGTCCGCCACTCCTCGATGTACTGGAAGTACGCGACCGGGCCCAGCGGGTAGCCGCCGACGTTCAGCTTCTCGCGCCGGCCCATCGGCTTGCCCTCGTTGTTGTAGTAGCCGGGCGTGCAGTCGGGGTTGCCGAGGAAGGTCTGCGGGGCGCTCTCGATCAGCTCGACCCACCTTCGCTCGGCCTCGGCCGTCACCTCGACCTCGTCGCTCCCGGTGTCGAGCGCGTGCCGGAGGATCATCGCGATCGTCGTCCCGGCCTCGACCAGGTTGTGGGTGATGTTCGAGATCAGGTTTCCGCCCTGCGCGAGCCCGACGATGAACAGGTTCGGGAAGCCGTGCACGTGGATCCCGTGCAGGCTCTGCATGCCCTCCTTCCAGTACTCCGACAGCGTCCTGCCGCTGCGCCCCTTGGTCTCGAACCCCGCGCGGCGCGTGAAGTCGGTCCCGAACTCGAAGCCCGAGGCGAAGATCAGGCAGTCGAGCGCGTAGTGCACGCCGTTCGCCCAGACCCCGGTCGCGTCGATCCGCTCGACGCCCTTGCCGTCGGTGTCGACCAGGTGGACGTTCGGCCGGTTGTAGGTCTGCAGGTACTCGTCGTGGAAGCACGGCCGCTTGCAGAGCTGGCGGTACCAGGGCTTGAGCTTCTCGGCCGTCTCTTTGTCCTTGACGATCGCGTCGACCCGGGCGCGGATCTCGCACATCTTCTCGTCGTCGCTGTCCTCGTAGGCCTTCTGGATGGCGGCCATGTCGAGGATGCTGCCGTCCTTGCCGAGGTCGCGGACGACGCGGTCGCGGACGCGGATCGCGATGTCGGTCCAGCCGTCCTTGACGAGGTCCTCGTCGGCGAAGCCGCCGGTCTGCAGCGTGGCGAAGTTCATCAGCCACTTCTTCTGCCAGCCCGGCTCGAGCTTCGCGTACCACTCCGGGTCGATCGGGTGGTTGTTGCGCACGTCGATCGACGACGGCGTGCGCTGGAAGACGTAGAGCTCCTTCGCGTCACGGCCGAGCGGCGGGATGCACTGCACGGCGGTGGCGCCCGTGCCGATGATGCCGACCCGCTTGTCCGCGAGCTTGGTCATCGGCGCGCCGGTCCAGTCGCCGCCCGTGTAGGCGTAGTCCCAGCGGGAGGTGTGGAACGCGTGTCCCTCGAACGTCTCGATCCCGGGGATGCCGGGCAGCTTCGGCTTGTGCAGCGGTCCCAGGCCCATCGCGACGAAGCGGGCGCGGATCCGGTCGCCGCGGTCGGTGTGGATCGTCCAGCGCGACGCCGCGTCGTCCCACTCGAGGAGCGTGACGTTGGTCGAGAACAGCGCGCGCTCGCGGAGCCCGAAGGTCTCCGCGATCTTGAGCGCGTGGCGCCAGATCTCGGGCGCGTACACGTACTTCATGCTCGGCCGCCCGCCGACCTCCTCGAGGAGCGGCAGGTAGACCATCGCGGCCGTGTCGCACATCGAGCCCGGGTAGCGGTTCCAGTACCAGACGCCGCCGAAGTCGCCGCCCGCCTCGATGATCAGGAGGTCGTCGATCCCGTGCTGCCGGAGCCGCGCGCAGGTGCAGAGCCCCGCAAAGCCGCCGCCGATGAACGCGACCGTCACCTCGTCCGTGCGCGGCGCGCGCTCGACGCGGGGGACGTAGGGATCCTCGAGGAAGTGGGCGAAGCGGCCCTTCGGCTCGATGTACTGATCGTTGCCGTCGGGGCGGAGCCGCTTGTCGCGCTCCTGGCGGTAGCGGATCCGGAGCGCCTCGCGATCCTCGGGCGTCAGGTGGATGTGACCGTCGGGGGACGTGGTCAGCATGACTTCTCCTCGGCGCCGCGGCCGGGCACCACGGCGGCAAGCGGCCCGCGAGGGCAGCACCTCACGTGCCAGCGACCGGCGAGAGTGGCCTTCCGCACGGCGGCGCGGGAGCCGATGCCGCAGCGCGGCGTGTTCCCACGCGCGACAACCGCGCCCCCGCGCCGTTCCGATTTCTGCGCGACGCGGGTGCCGGCCACCTCACGCCGACTCGCGCAGCGGGTGCTCCTTCACGCGGTTCTTCTCGTCGACCATGACGATCTTCGGCTGGTGCCGGCGTGCGCTCTCCTCGTCGAGCCAGGTGAAGGCGCCGATGATCACCAGGTCGCCGGGCGCCACCTTGCGCGCGGCCGCGCCGTTCACGCAGATCACGCCCGAGTTCCGCTCGCCCTCGAGCACGTAGGTCTCGAAGCGCTCGCCGTTGTTCACGTTCCAGACGTGCACCGACTCGAACTCGAGCAGGTCCATCGCCTCCATGAGCGCCTTGTCGACGGTGATGGAGCCCTCGTAGTTGAGGTTCGCGTCGGTGACGGTGGCGCGGTGGATCTTGCCGCGCAGCAGCTTGCGCATCGGCAGCGGACGGTCGTCGCTGTTCTTCACGGGGATGTGTCGCATCGCGAACCTCAACGCTTCTCCATCGGGCCGACGAACCGCACGACGCCCGGCTCGGCCTCCTTGCCGTTGCCGTTCGCCTCGTGCCGCCCGATCCGCACGGGGCTCTGCTCGTCCGGATCGACGAGCACGTTGTCGATCAGGCGCACGCCGTCGACCCAGACCGCGACCGCGAGCCGGGCCGGCCGCTCGACGCGCTCGACCGCTTCGAGCGACACCGGGTCGACGAGCTCCGCGTACTCGAGCCGCGCCCGCGGCTCCGCGGACACGACGCGCGCCACGGCGCCGGTGATCTCCTCGACGCGGCGCGCGCCGCGCGCGACCGCGAGCCGCGCCGCGTCGAGCGCCGCCGGGACGCAGCGCGCCGCGAGCCGCCCCTCCGGCGAGAGCCGGGCGTTGCGGCTCGACATCGCGAGCCCGTCCTCCTCGCGCACCGTCGGCCCGGCCACGACCTCGACGGCGAAGTCGAGGTCGCGCACCATGCGGCGGAGCACCGCGAGCTGCTGGAAGTCCTTCTCGCCGAGCACCACGACGTGCGGCGCGACGGCGTGGAGGAGCTTCGTGACCACCGTGGTCACGCCGCGGAAGTGCCCCGGCCGGTGCGCGCCGCAGAGCTTGTCGGTGAGCCGGTCGACGTTCACCGAGCTCACGAACTCGTCGGGGTACATCTCGCGCGGGTGCGGCGCGAACAGCACGTCGACGCCCGCCGCCTCGAGGAGCCGCCGGTCACGCTCCGGATCGCGCGGGTAGGAGATCAGGTCCTCCTCGCGATCGAACTGGATGGGATTGACGAAGATCGAGACCACGGTCCGGTCGCCGCGCGCCTGCGCCTCGCGGACGAGCGACAGGTGCCCCTCGTGCAGGTAGCCCATGGTCGGGACGAACGAGATGCGGAGCCCGAGCGCCCGCTGCCGCTCGGCCCACGCCTGCATCGCGGCGACGCGGTCGATCTCGAGGAGGCCCGCGCCGGGCAGCGGCTCGGCCGGCGTCGCCGCGGCAGCCGTCGCGCCGGCGGCGCGCGGCGCGTGGTACGACTCGGCGTCCGAGGGGAACGCGCCGCGCCGCACGTCCTCGGCGAACGACGCGACGGCGGCGGTGACCTGCGCGCCGAGCCCCGCGTAGCGGCGGACGAAGCGCGGCGGCTTGCGCTCGCCGGTGTCGAGCCCGAGGAGGTCGTGCATCACGAGCACCTGGCCGTCGCAGAACGGCCCGGCGCCGATGCCGATCGTCGGGATCGGCAGCTCCGCCGTGATCTCGCGCGCGAGCTCGAGCGGCACGCCCTCGATGACCACGGCGAACGCGCCCGCGTCGGCGACCGCGCGGGCGTCGTCGAGGAGACGTCGCCGGCCCGCGTCGTCGCGGCCCTGCACCTTGTGCCCGCCCATCCGGTGCACGCTCTGCGGCGTGAGCCCGATGTGCCCGACGACCGGGATGTCGGCGCGCACGAGCGCCCGGATGGTCGCCGCCTGGGAGCACCCGCCCTCGAGCTTGACGGCCTCCGCGCCCGCCTTGACCAGCCGGCCCGCGCTCTCGAGCGCGTCACGACGGCTCGTCTGGTAGGAGAGGAACGGCAGGTCGCCGACGACGAGCGCCCGCGGCCGCGCCCGAGCGACCAGGCGGACGTGGTAGAGCATCTCCTCGAGGGTCACCGGCAGGGTCGAGCTCTCACCCTGCACGACCATCCCGAGGCTGTCGCCGACGAGAAGCATGTCGACGCCTGCCCGGTCGATGAGCTGGGCGAAGGTACAGTCGTAAGCCGTCACCATCGTCAGGCGACGCGTTCCCTTCGCTCCTCGAACGTCCGGGACGGTGATCTTCGTTCTCACGATCGATCCTCCCGGACCGGTGTCGGAAGGCGTGAGCGCGGTCGACGCATGCGCACGTCGCTCGAGCACTCGCGAGCCCGACGGACGCAGGCCACGGCGTGGCGCGCGGGGCCGTCGTGCCCCCCTACCCGTCCCGGTCCAGCTTTCGGCCGCGCTCGCGCTCGCGCGCTGCGCGGCGGTTACCTGGATCCCAGCGGTATGTAGTGCTGCACCCCTTTGCGGACGCTCCGGATCTCTCGGAGCAGGTCGACGCGTTCGTCGCCGTTCCCGAGAAAATCGATCGCGGAGCTGTTCACGACCAGCAGGGGCGCGTCCTCATACGAGTGGAAGAAGTTCCTATAAGCCTCTGCCAGCGATCCCAGGTACTCCGGCGCAATGCGACGCTCGAAGTCCCGGTTACGCTTGCGAAGCCGTCTTTGGAGAACCTCGGCGCTCGCCTCGAGGTACACCACGAGGTCGGGCGTACGAGGACCCGGGTGGATGGTTTGCCCCAGCACATGGGCAATCTGCCGGTACAGCTCGTACTCGGCCTTGCCCAGCGTGAGACGCGCGAAGATCTCATCCTTCGCGAGGAGGTAGTCGCAGACCACCGCGCGACCGTCGTCGCGGGCAGCGATGCGCGCTTGCTGCTCCAGCCGTAGCAGGAGGAAGCGGAGCTGCGCTGCGAGCGCGTGCCGTTCGGGCTCCGTGTAGAAAGGCCGCAGGAACTCGTTCTGCGCGGCTGGATCGAGCTCCAGCGCGGCATCGAATTCCTCCGCCAGGATCTTCGCGAGCGACGTCTTTCCAACGGCAATCGGCCCTTCGACAACGATGTACCGTCCTCGACCCACCCCGCCACACCAACCGGGCGAGCGGATAGCACACCGCTCCGGCCAGGTAAATCAAGCGAATGAGGCGGCGGCGCCGTGTCCACCGCGACACACGAGCGCGCGCTCGTGGCACACCCGGTGGGCCGCCTGGCACACGACGCGAGGTTCTGAGCCGTGAACACGCCGCGCAATCGCGTGCCGGCAGGTGGCACCCGGGTTGCGACGCCGTCTGCGTCCCGGGTCGTCGCGTGAGCTTACCGCGCGGCCCGCAGGAAGGCGGGAGCAGAGGAGCGGAGCTGATGCTGGGCGAACTCGGGAGGTCGAACGTCATCGCGGGCACCTGCCTCGCCGCCACGTTCCAGGCGCCCGCCGCCGAGGCGGGCTGCGGCTGCGACCAGCCGCCGCCCGCCGCGGCTCGCCCGAGCTCCTCGCCCCGCTAGAGCAGCGACGCGCCCAGCAACGGCCCGGCTCGCCCGGGGGATCGCGCGTCCCCACCGCGCGCCGTCCCCCGCGACCATGACCCTCCCCCCACAGGCGCGCGCCCCCTAGGGCGCGGCCGGCGCGGCGCGGCCGGCGCGCTTCGCCTCGAGGTAGCCGGTCAGCAGCGTCGCGATCTCGGCGGCCTGCCGGCTCGTCTCCGACGCCGCGGCCGAACCGCCGCGGGTCGCGTCGTGCACGACCAGGCGGTGCGTCAAGCTCTCGAGCACCTCGACGCCGAGCCGCGCCGCGCGCGGCGCCTCGTCGGCGGGAACGCCGTGCGACGCGAGCAGCGCCGCGACCTCCCGCGCCATCTCGTCCTCAAGGCGCGCGACCCGGGCACGAACCCGCGGCGGGAGCGGCGCCTCCTCGAAGAGCACGCGCTGCAGGCCCGGGTCGCGCGCGTGCAGCGCGACCATGACGTCGACCAGCCTCCGCACGACCGCGGCGAGCGTCATTCCGGGCCGGCGCACGGCGGCGAGCTCGGCGGCGAGCCGCTCCTCCGCCTCCGCGAGGTGGCGCTCGGTGAGCGCGACCAGGATCGCGTCCTTGCTCGGGAAGTACTCGTAGAGCGAGCCGATCGACACGCCGGCGCGCTCCGCGATGTGGTTGGTCGTCGTGCGCGCGTAGCCGGCGGCGGCGAAAAGCCGAGCCGCCGCGTCGAGGATCGCCTGCACCGTGTCCCGCGAGCGCCGCTGGACCGGCTTCCGGCGCGGCTCGAGCCGCTTCTCCTTGCGCGCCGCCATGAGCTTCCGGATCCGAGTAGCGAATCCGAGCAATTACTCGGTATTGATCGGATCCGCAAGGAGGACCTCGACATGCCCGGCGTGGCTCTTCTCGGCTACCTCTCGTTCGGCGCGCTCGCCTTCGGCTGGCGGAGCTGGGTGCAGTGGCGGCGGACCGGATCGACCGGCTTCCGCGGCGTCTCGGGGCGTCCCGGCTCGGCGGAGTGGCTAAGCGGGGTGCTGTTCGTCGTCGCGGTCGTCGCGGCGCCGCTCGCGGCGCTCCTCGACCTCACAAGCGCGCTCGCGCGGATCGCGCCCCTCGACCGCCCCGCCGCGCACGCGCTCGGGCTCGTGCTCTTCGCGCTCGGCCTCGGCGGCACGCTGTGGGCGCAGCTCACGATGGGCGACTCGTGGCGGATCGGCGTCGACCCGGACGAGCGCACGGAGCTCGTGACCCGCGGCCCCTACCGCGCGGTGCGCAACCCGATCTTCACCTTCATGGTGCTCGCGGTCGTCGGGCTCGCGCTGCTCACGCCGAACGTGCTCGCGCTGGTCGCGGTCGCGGCGCTCGTCGCGGCGGTCGAGATCCAGGTGAAGCTCGTCGAGGAGCCCTACCTCGAGCGCGTGCACGGCGACGCCTACCGGCGCTACCGCGCGCGCACCTGGCGCTTCGTTCCGGGGATCGGGCGCTGACCCCCGCTCAGCCGAGACGGTCGCCGGGCCGCAGCCGCGCCTCGGCGGCGAAGTCCACGGCCTTCACCTTGCCGCCCGCGCCGCGGACCCGGCCGATCGCGATCGTCCCCGCCTCAAAGCCGCTGCCCGCGACGACGACGAGCCCGCGCTCGTCGATCGCGACGATCGTCCCCGGTGCGGCGCCGCACGGGTCGTCGCCGGCGCGCCGCGCGTCGTAGAGGCGCAGCATCTCGCCGCGCAGGCGCGTGTGCGCGCCCGGCTGCGGGTCGCAGCCGCGGATCAGGTTGTAGACCTCGGCGACGGGACGCTCCCAGTCGACGTGCGCGTGCTCGTCGGTGCACAGCGGGTCGTAGCTCGCCTGCGCGTCGTCCTGCGGGATGCGCGGCGCGCTGCCCGCGGCGATGAGCTCGACGGCGCGCACCAGCCCCGCCACGCCCTTCTCGAAGATCTTGTTGAAGTAGAGGGAGCCCGCGGTGTCGTCGGGGCCGATCTCGACCTCCTCCTGGAGGAGGATCGGACCGGTGTCGATCCCCGCGTCGGTCCAGAAGACCGTATAGCCGCCGCGGCGCTCGCCGCGGATGATCTGCCACGCGAGCGCGCTGCCGCCGCGGTAGCGCGGCAGGAGCGAGGGGTGGAAGCAGATCGTCCCGAGGCGCGGCGCATCGATCACCGCGGGCGGGATGATCTTGGTCACGTAGGCGAGGACGCCCAGGTCGGCGGCGAGCTCGCGGAACTCGCGCGCGACCTCCTCGGTCTTGTAGCTCGCCGGCGTGCGCACCGGCACCCCGGCCGCCGCAGCGGCGGCGGCGAGCGGATCGGGCTTGCCGCCCTTCTCGGGCGGCGCGTACGCGGCAACGACCTCGTGCCCCGCGGCGAGAAGACCCTGGAGGACGCGCTCGGCGAACGCAGCCTGACCGACGAGAACGACGCGCATGGGGGCGCCCGTAGCACGAAATTCGCGGCGCGTCCCGGGACACGTCTCGCTTCCCATGGTCTCCCGCCGGATGCTAGCGTGCCCACGGAACAATCCGAAACTTCGGGAGGACGAAACGCGATGATGGCATCCAAGCGCTCGTGGTCGTTGATCCTGTGTGGGGTGCTCGTGAGCGGGCTCGTGGGGCTTGGAGCGTGCTCGCGCTCCGAGCCGGAGGGGGAGAAGGCGACGGCGCCCGCACCGGCTCCCACGGCGCCTCCCGCGCAGGCCGGGCAGCCGCCGCAGGCGCAGCAGCCCGCAGCGCAAGCGTCCCCCGGAGGCACGCTCGAGATGGTCGTCGACGAACTCTACGTCGACGCCGAGGCGGATCCGGACGAGGGGCAGCCGCCGCTCACCGTCAAGTTCACCTCGACGGTCGAGGTGAAGACCGGCGCCGTGACCTGCGAGTGGGACTTCGGCGACAACACCCCGAAGAGCAACGAGATGAACCCCACGCACGTCTACCAGACGGAGGGGGACTTCGTGGTCACGCTCAAGTGCAAGGATTCGAAGGGCATCGAGGGCGAGACCGAGATCGACGTCACCGTTTACAAGGACGAGTGAGCTCGGCGAGCGCGCGGGCGACGTCGCGTCCCAGACGCGCGGCGCCCGCGCGCGTTCGCACGAGCGCGTTGTTGATCTCCAGCTCGACGTACGCCGCGTCGTGCGCCACGCCGTGGCGGCGCGCGCTGTAGATCAGACCCGCGAGCCCCGAGTAGGGCTCGTTGTAGCGCACCCGATAGCCTCGACGGGCGAGCGCCCGGCCGAGGCGCCGCGCGAGCACGGGGTAGGCGTCGAACAGGACGCCGATGTCGAACGGCCGGGCCACGCCGTTCAGCACCGGGGTGAAGGTGTGCAGCGCGAGGATCTGCACCGCCGCGTCGGGGTGGCGGCGCTTCGCCCGGGCGATCATCCGGTCCACCGCCGCGTGGTAGGGCTCGTGGTAGAGCGCGATCCGGCGGCGCCGCTCGGCGGCGTCGACCCGCGCGTTGCCGGGCACCACGACCCCGTCGCTCGTCGCGACGATCAGGCTCGGGTCATCGAGGTCGCGGTTGCAGTCGATGAGCAGCCGTGACCAGCGCGAGGCGACGCACGGCGCGCCGAGCCGACGCGCGACCTCGCGCTGCACCTCGCGGGCTCCGATGTCCCAGCCGATGTGGTCGCGCAACGCGGCGCGCGGCACGCCGAGGCCGCGGTAGGCGCGCGGTACGGCGTGGCTCGCGTGCTCGCAGGTGAGGACCCAGACGACGCCCTGCGGCCTTGCGCGGCGCGCGGCGCTCACCCCCGGAGGTGCTTCTCGAAGTGCCGGAGGAGCCGCTTCCAGGCGTCCTGCGCGGCGGCCGCGTGGTACGACGGCCGCTCGTCGCAGAAGAAGCCGTGGTCGGCGCCGGGGTAGACGATCACCTCCGCATCCTTGCCGAGCGCTGCGAGCCGCTCGCGGACCAGCGCCACCTCCTCGGGCGGGATGAACGCGTCCTTCTCGCCATAGAAGATGAGGAGCGGCGCCGTGATCCCCTGCGCGTCCTCGATCGGCGGGTGGGGGCGGGTCGGGCTCGGCATCATCGTGCGGCCGATGCCGCCGCCGTAGAACGGCACCGCGGCGCGCAGCGGCAGGTGGCAGGCGGCAAGGAAGGTGATGAAGCCGCCCATGCAGAAGCCCGTCATGCCGATCGCGCCGGGGATCTCCTTGGGCTGGGCGTCGAGGAAGCGCATCGTCGCCCGGACGTCGGCGACGACCGCGTCGTAGCCGGGAAGCGCCATCATGAGCTCGATCGCCCGGGGGAGCTGGTCGTAGCCGCAGACCCGCTCGCCCTCCTGCCGGTAGTAGAAGTCCGGCGCGATGGTCACGTAGCCCTCGCGGCCGATCCGCTCGGCGACGTCCCGGATGTGGCCGTTCAGGCCGAAGGCCTCCATCGCGACGATCACCCCCGGGAAGGGGCCCTCGCCTTCCGGCACCACCAGGTAGGCCGGCATCACCCCCTCCTCGGTCTGGACCTCGACCATCCTGCCCTCGACGTTCACGCCCCACCCCCTCGCGCCCGTCCGGGCCGCTCTAAAACGGGGCCTCGCGCGGCCTCGCGACGCGGTTTGACTCTGCTGCCCATGAGCCCTACTCGTAAAACGCTTTTTGCAATTGGCCCCGTTCCTTCCTTCGGCCCCCCTCGGGCAGCGTTCTACCATGGTGCGGCGAGAGAAAACCAACTACGTCATTCAATCGGTCGCGCACGCGCTCGACGTGCTCGAGCAGTTCGCGGGCGACACCGAGGAGCTCGGCGTCACCGACCTCTCGAAGCGCCTCAAGCTGCACAAGAACAACGTCTTCCGGCTGCTCGCAACCCTCGAGTCACGCGGCTACATCGAGCAGAACAAGTCGACCGAGAACTACCGTCTCGGGATCCGCTGCCTGCAGCTCGGCCAGACCTTCGTCCAGCAGATGGGCCTGCTGCGCCAGGCGCGTCCGATCATGGAGGACGTCGTCAAGGCCTGTCAGGAGACGGTCTACCTGAGCCTTCTCCGGCGCGCGGTGGTCGTGCCGCTGCAGTCGGTCGAGGCGGATCGTCCGGTGCGCACCATCTCGCTCCTCGGCCAGGCGCTGCCGCTGCACTGCACGGCGGCGGGCAAGGTGCACCTCGCGTTCGAGTCCGAGGAGCAGATCAAGAACTCGCTGCCCGAGTCCCTCGAGCGCCACACCGACCGGACCATCACCAAGCGCTCCGACCTGATCGCCGACCTGCGCGCGGTCGCGGAGCGCGGCTACGCGATCGAGTCCGGCGAGTACCTCCCCGACCTGCGCTCGATCGCGGTGCCGATCCGCGACTACACGCGCAGCGTGGTCGGCAGCCTGTCGATCACCGCGCCCGAGTACCGGCTGTCCGAGGATCGCGTCGAGCGGGAGATCGCGCCGCTCGCGCTGCGCGCCGGACGCGACCTCTCGAACCGTCTCGGCTACAACGCCTGATCCGTTCCACGAGCCGCGCTTGACGGTCACATAAGACGGTCTTCGTTGACTCCCTTTAGCACCGTGTTATCCCCACTGGGTCCGGCGCGGCCCTGTCTGCCGTTGGGCTTGCGGCACTTTTCCCGAGCGAAGGAGCATCCGGCGTGAAGATCCTCGTACCGATCAAGCGGGTCCCTGACCCGCAGACGAACATCAGCGTGAAGGCGGACGGGTCGGGCATCGTCACCGACAACGTCAAGTTCGTGATCAACCCCTTCGACGAGATCGCGCTCGAGGAAGCGCTGCGCATCAAGGAGAAGCAGGGCGGCGCCGAGGTCGTGCTGGTCTCGATTGGACAGAAGGTCGCCCAGGAGCAGCTCCGGACCGGCCTCGCGATGGGCGCCGATCGCGCGATCCTGGTGCTGTCGGACAACGAGCTCGACCCGGCGGTCACGGCGAGCGTGCTGAAGAAGCTCGTCGAGCAGGAGAGCCCCGACCTCGTGCTGCTCGGCAAGCAGGCGATCGACGACGACGCCAACCAGACCGGGCAGATCCTCGCGTCGATGCTCGACTGGCCGCAGGCGACGTTCGCGTCGAAGGTCGAGTTCTCCGACGACAAGAAGGAGGTCACCGTCACGCGCGAGGTCGACGGCGGCCTCGAGACCGTCGCGTTCGCGCTGCCCGGTGTCATCACCACCGATCTGCGCCTCAACGAGCCGCGCTATGCCTCGCTGCCCGGCATCATGAAGGCGCGCAAGAAGGAGCTCAAGGAGATCCCGCTCGCCGAGCTCGGGGTCGACACCACGCCGCGCGTCAAGACGCACAAGCTCGCCCCGCCGCCGAAGCGCGCTGCCGGGCGCAAGGTCGAGTCCGTGCAGGAGCTCGTCCACCTGCTGCACACCGAAGCGAAGCTGATCTGACGCGGCACGCGCGCTGAGGAGCAACGAGTCATGGCAACGGTTCTGGTCTACATCGAGCACGCGCACGGCAAGCTCCTGAAGAGCTCGCTGGTGGCCGTCCGCGCCGCGCAGGAAGTCGCGAAGAAGGGGAACGACGACGTCGTCGCCCTCGTTCTCGGTCAGGGCATCGACGCGATCGTCTCGGAGGTCGCGGGCCACGGCGTCAAGCAAGTTGTCGCGATCGACGACGCGCGCCTTGCGAGCTACGTCGCCGACCTGCAGGCCAAGGCGGTCGCGCACGTCGCCAAGGAGAAGGGCGCGACCTGGGTGGTCGGCGCCGCGACCGCACAGGGGAAGGACTTCTTCCCGCGCGTCGCGCAGCTCCTCGACGCCGGCATGGCGAGCGACATCACCGCGTTCAACGAGGACGGCACGATCACCCGTCCGACCTACGCCGGCAACGCGCTCGCGACCGTGTCGATCGAGACGCCGGTGAAGGTGGTCACGGTGCGCACGACCGCGTTCGAGCCGGCGGAGAAGTCGGGCAGCGCGAGCGTCGAGAAGGCCGCCCTGCCCGCCGACGTGACGAGCAAGATGCGCTTCGTCTCGTTCAACGAGACCAAGAGCGATCGTCCGTCGCTCGGCGACGCGAGCATCGTGGTCTCGGGCGGACGCGGCCTCAAGTCGGGCGAGAACTTCAAGGAGTACCTGGAGCCGCTCGTCGACGCGCTCGGCGCGGCGATGGGCGCCTCGCGCGCCGCGGTCGACGCGGGCTTCGTGCCGAACGACCTGCAGGTCGGGCAGACCGGCAAGGTGGTCGCGCCGCAGCTCTACATCGCGGTCGGCATCTCCGGCGCGATCCAGCACCTCGCCGGCATGAAGGACTCGAAGGTCATCGTCGCGATCAACAAGGACCCCGACGCGCCGATCTTCAGCGTCGCCGACTACGGCCTCGTCGCGGATCTCTTCAAGGCCGTCCCCGAGTTGACGGAAGAGGTGAAGAAGCTCAAGGCGAGCTGACCGTCGGCCCGCGCCGGGGTGCGCGGGCGAGCTGCGAGCAAGGCCGAGGTGGCGCTGCGGGGTTCCCGCCAGCGGTGAGCCGCGTCCTCGCGCGCAAGGACCGAGGGGCCCCGCCCCTCGCGGGATGGGTCGTCAGATGACGCTACAGGACGAGAGCCTCGGCGAAACCAGGGAGATCTTCTGGAACGCGCCGGAGATCTTCCGCGAGCACTTCGCCGACCTGTTCCACTTCCTCTACCTGGGCCTTCCGTTCGTTCTGTTCGCGATCTGGGGCCTCACGATCCTCTACCCGCTGTGGCGCTGGTACAGGATCGTCCGCCTCGGCCGCCCGGAGAACCGCTTCGACCGGCTCGGGCTCCGCCTGCAGCGCGCGCTGCTCGAGGGCATCGGGCAGGGGCGCGTCGTGCGCGAGCCGTCGGGCGTCACGCACCAGGTGCTTTTCATCTCGTTCGTCGTGCTCTTCCTCGGCACGGCGCTGATCACCGTCGAGGCGGACACGCCGCTCAACTTCTACTACGGCGCGTTCTACGGGCTCTACAAGTTCATGATGGACCTGGCCGGCGTCGGCCTGGTCGTCACCTCCTCGATGTTCCTCTACCGGCGCTACGTGCGGCCGCCGCGCGCGCTGCGCCAGCCGGGCAAGATGGTCTCGAGCTTCGAGAACGAGTCCGGCTACGGCTTCCCGCTGGTCATGCTGTGGCTGATCGGCGTGACCGGCTTCATGCTCGAGGGCTCGCGCATCGTCGGCGATCCGGAGAGCTCCGCCGGCTGGGCGTTCATCGGCCCGATCTTCGCGGCGGGCTTCCGCGCGCTCGGCACGGGCACGGGGACGCACTATGCCCTCTGGATCGTCCACCTCGTGATCGTGCTGAGCTTCCTCTACATGCTCACCTGGACGAAGCTCCGCCACATGTTCATCGCGCCGGTGAACATCTTCTTCCAGAACCTCGGCGCGGGCTACGAGCGCGGCCACCGCTTGACGCCGATCACCGACTTCGAGACCGCGGAGACCTTCGGCGTCGAGCGGATCGAGGAGTACACCTGGAAGCAGCTCTTCGACATGGCGGCCTGCCTCGAGTGCGGCCGCTGCACGCTCAACTGTCCGACCGTCAATACCAACAAGGTGCTCAACCCGAAGCACCTGGTGGTCGAGCAGCGCGAGCACCTGCTGGCGAAGACCTCGTTCCTCTGGGCGCAGATGGCGAAGTTCGCGGCCGCCGGGAAGAACGGCGCCGGCCCCGAGGACGTCTCGGAGCTCGATCTCGATCTTCCGATGACCGGCGGCGAGGGCGGCGACGTCGCGGCGGACGAGCTCTTGCCCCGCGCCCGGCCGCTGCTCGGGGAGCAGGCCGGCCCCGGGTACAACCCCGCGATGACCGACCTCGGCCCCCACGGCGCGAACGGCCACGACTCGCGCTGGCTCGCCGAGGCCGACATGATCCGCGACGTCGCGACCGAGCCCGCGATCTGGGGCTGCACGACCTGCGGCTGGTGCGAGGAGGGCTGCCCCGTCTCGATCGAGCACATCCAGCGGATCGTCGACATGCGGCGGCACGCGGTCCTCGTCCGCGCGGAGTTCCCGTCCGACCTCGCGAAGTCCTTCAAGGGGACGGAGAACCAGTCGAACCCGTGGGGCATCTCCGCCGACCAGCGCGCCGCGTGGACCGAGGGGCTCGACGTCTCCGTCCCCACGATGGCCGAGCTCGGCGAGGACGAGCGCGTCGAGGTCCTCTACTGGGTGGGCTGCGCGGGCTCCTTCGACGAGCGCAACCAGAAGACGACCAGGGCCTTCGTCAAGATCATGCACCAGGCCGGCGTCAAGTTCGGCATCCTGGGCATGGAGGAGCAGTGCACGGGCGAGCCGGCCCGGCGCCTCGGCAACGAGTACCTCTACTTCACGCTCGCCCAGATGAACGTCGAGACGCTCAAGCGCTACAAGTTCGACAAGATCGTCACGCAGTGCCCGCACTGCTTCAACACGATCAAGAACGAGTATCCCGATCTCGGCGGCACGTTCGAGGTGGTGCACACGACGCAGTTCATCGAGAGCCTGCTCGCCTCGGGCCGGCTGAAGCTCGAGAAGGGCTTTCTCGACAAGCGCCTCACGATCCACGACCCGTGCTACCTCGCCCGCCACAACAACGTGCACGAGGCGCCGCGCGCGGTCCTCGACGCCGTGCCGCAGATGAAGCGGGTGGACGTCGACAACTCGCGCCGCCGGACCTTCTGCTGCGGCGCGGGCGGCGGGCAGTTCTGGAAGGAGGAGGAGCACGGAACGCCGCGCATCAACGTGACGCGCCTCGACCAGCTCATGGAGGCGAAGCCCGACACGATCGCCGTCGCCTGCCCGTTCTGCACGACGATGATCAGCGACGCGACCAAGGCGAAGAGCCTCGAGGAGCAGGTGAAGGTGAAGGACGTCGTGGAGATCGTGGCCGAGTCTCTCGCCTGAGAAGCGCCGTGCTGCGGACCGCCGGCCAGCCTCGCGTCGCACGCTCCACCGCGGCGCGCGCCGTCGCGGTCGCCGCGTGCCTGCTCGTCGTGCTCGCGAGCTGCCGCAGCTCGCGCGCGGCCGACTCGGTCGTGATCCAGACCAGGAGCGGCGAGCGCGTCGAGGTCGCGGTCGAGCTAGCGACGACACCCGAGGCACGCCAGCTCGGGCTCATGTACCGCGACCGCCTCGACCCGGGCCAGGGGATGCTGTTCATCTTCCCGACGGCGGCGCCGCAGAGCTTCTGGATGCGCAACACGCGCATCCCGCTCGACATCCTGTTCATCGACGACGCGCACCGGATCGTCCGGCTGTATGCGAGCACGACACCCTACTCCGAGAGGTCGCTGCCGAGCGGCGTGCCGGTGCGCTTCGTCCTCGAGGTGCCGGGCGGGTTCAGCGCCGCGAACGGCATCGCCGAGGGCGACACGGTCGAGCTCGGCGCGCTCGCCTCGATGCCGGTGTCCTGACGGGCCGTCCGGGCGCGCTCAGGCGCGCATCCGCGCGAGGACCGGCGGCGTCCGCTCGAGCGCGGCGCGGTCCCAGCCGCCCGAGTCCGCGGCCGCCTCGTACGTCGCCTGGAAGAAGTCGAGCAGCGCGTCGTCCGGCGACGCGGCGGTGCGCACGTCGTCGTACGGCAGGAAAAACTCGCGCAGCTCGGTGCTGTAGAAGGCGCCCGCCGGCCGCACCCGCGCCTCCGCGAAGCCCGGCGGCTCGGGGTAGGCGTACGCGTAGAACGCGGCGTGCGGCACCGGCCCGCCGCCCGGCCAGAAGCCGCAGCTACTGACCTCGTGCGAGTAGGCCTCGCGCGCGATCCAGTCGGGCAGCCCCGGCACTCCTCCCGGATGCGGCGGCGCGGGCCGGCCGGAGAAGCGCGTCACCGCCAGGTCCGGAGCACCCCAGAAGAAGTGGATCGGGCTGCACTTGCCGACGAACCGGGCACGGAACTTCTGCATCACGCGCTGCACCTGGACGAGGATCCGCCAGAAGTGCTGCGCGTAGGCGGGGTCGTAGGCACGGTGGCCCTCGTCCCGGTCGAACGGCACCGCGTCCGCGATCTCGTTCGGCATCGTCCGGATCGCGACCGGCACGCCGAGCCGGCGCAGCTCGTCCATCAGGCGCGCGTAGAACGCCGCCACCGAGCGCGGCTCGAGGGCGAACCCTCCCTCGCGCCCTGCGGAGGTCCGGATGACGAGCCGGTGCGCGACGAAGTCGAGATCGATCTCGAAGACCTCGGCGCCGTGCGGGATGGCCGAGGTCGTGAGCCCGCGCGCGCCGACGTAGAGCGTCGCGTGCCACGAATGGTTGGTCCACGGCGTCTGGACGAGGCGCACCTTGCCGACGATCTGCAGCCAGCGGTGCAGCGTCGCGTAGGTCTCGGCCCAGGCGTCGAGCGGCAGGCTGGGCCACGCTTCGTCGGTCATGCGTTCTCCCGGGGCCAAGCGTGAGGGCTGAACCTTCCACGTCCATCACGCCAAGAAGAAGGGCCTTCGCACCCGACACTCGCGTACCCGGTGAAGCGCGCGGTTGCGCGCGGACCCGCGGTTGCTAGGGTCCGCGGACGTGATCGTCATCCTCAAGCCGGACATCCCGAAGGACGCGCCGGAGGTCCAGCAGGTCCTCGACCTCGCCTCGCGCTACGAGGGGGTGACCGCCAAGCTGCACGTCGTCGAGGGGGCGACGCGCTCGCTGATCGAGATCTACCTGATCGGCTCGACCGTGACCGTGCCCGTCGAGCCCTTCGCCGCGCTCGACTGCGTCGAGCGCGTCGTGCGGGTCTCCGCGAAGTACCGCCTGATCGGCCGGCACAAGGGACAGCTCGAGGCGGTCGGCTTCCAGTACCAGGGCCTCACCTTCGACCAGGACTCGCTGCACGTCGTGCCGGGGCTCTGCGCCGTCGACACGCGCGACCACGTCGCGCAGGTCTTCCGCGCGCTCTCGCAGCACGGGATCCAGACCGCGCGCATGGGCGCCTACAAGCCGCGCACGAGCCCGTACGACTTCCAGGGGCTCGGCAAGGAGTGCCTGCCCTACGTCTTCGAGCTCGCCGGCAAGTACGGAATCCGCGTGATCGCGATGGAGATCACGCACGAGTCGCACATCGACGAGATCAAGGCGGCGCTCGACAAGGCGGGCAGCCCGGCCGGCGTCATGCTGCAGATCGGCACCCGCAACGCGCAGAACTTCGAGCTCCTGAAGCACGTCGGCCAGCAGCAGCGCTTCCCCGTGCTGTTCAAGCGCGGCATGGGCATCACGCTCGAGGAGTCGCTCAACGCGTGCGAGTACGTCGCGAGCGAGGGGAACCGCAAGATCGTCTTCTGCCTGCGCGGCATGAAGACCAACCTCGGCGACCCGCACCGCAACTTCGTCGACTTCTCGCACGTCCCGGTGGTGAAGCGCTTGACGCGCCTCCCGGTGTGCGTCGACCCGTCGCACTCGGTCGGCCGCAAGGAGCTCGCGCCCGACGGGCTGACCGACATCCACCACGCGACCGCGCAGGGTGTGATCGCCGGCGCCAACATGGTGCTCGTCGACTTCCACCCGAACCCCGCGCGGGCGCTGTGCGACGGCCCGCAGGCGCTCACCCTCGAGGAGCTCGACCTCTACCTGGAGGACATCCGCATCGTGCGCGAGGCCTACGAGAGGCGCCGCGCGCTCGCAGCGCGCGCCGCGGCGCAGGCGGCCGCGCCGGCCGCCTGAGGCACGCGCTCAGATGCGGGTCGTGCGTCCCGCCCAGTAGCGCTCGCGGAGCACGCGCTTCAGCACCTTGCCCTGCGGCTCGCGCGGCAGCTCGTCGACGAATTCCACGCTCTTCGGGCACTTGTCGCCTGCGAGGTCGCGGCGGCAGAACTCGATCAGCTCCGCCTCGGTCGCCTGCTCGCCCGGGCGAAGCTCGACGATCGCCTTCACCGCCTCGCCCATCTCGTCGTGGGGCACGCCGATCACCGCCACGTCGAGCACCTTCGGGTGGCGGTAGAGCACCTGCTCGACCTCGGCCGGGTAGACGTTCACGCCGCCGGTGATGATCATGTCGATCTTGCGATCGACGATGTAGAGGTAGCCCTCCTCGTCAAGGTAGCCCATGTCGCCGACGGTGAAGAAGCCCTCGCGGAACGCGGCCCGGGTCTTCTCGTCGGCGCCGCGGTAGGCGAAGCCCGCGCCGGGCGCGACCGACAGGTAGATCGTGCCGACGGTGCGCGGCGGGCAGTCACGGCCCTCGTCGTCGAGCACCCGAACCGAGAGCCCCGGCCACGGCTTGCCGACGCTGCCCGGGTGCGCGAGCCACTCGTCGGGGCCGATGCGGGTGCCGCCGCCCTCGGAGGCGCCGTAGAACTCCCAGACCGTGCCCGGCGGGAACACCTCGAGGATGCGTTGCTTGACGGCGATCGGGCACGGCGCCGCCGCGTGCAGCACCTTGCGCAGCGACGAGAGGTCGTAGCGCGCGCGCACCGCCTCGGGCAGCGCGAGGATGCGGAAGAACATCGCCGGCACGAGCATCGCGTTGGTCACGCGGTGGCGCTCGACGAGCCGCAGGCACTCCTCCGCGTCGAAGCGCGGCATGATGACGAGCGTCGCGCCGAGCGCGAGGTGCATCTGGCCCTGCGAGCCGGGCGCGGTGTGGTAGACGGGCCCGGCGACCAGGTGGACGTCGTCCGGCCCGAAGCCCCACATGCGGGCGACGCCGAGCATCTGCTGCGCGACGCGCTCGGGCGGCAGCGGGTCGCGCACGATGCCCTTCGGCCGCCCGGTCGTGCCCGAGGTGTAGATCATCACGTCGTAGCCGCCGCCGGGGAGCGCGTCGGCGAGCGGTGTCGCGGGCTCTGCGGCGAGCCGCTCCTCGAGCCCGGTGCCGCGCCACGGCCGCTCGCCGCCCGCCACCCACAGCGCGTCCGCGGGCAGCCGCACCTCGTCGAGCGCGCGGTCGACCTCGGGTGCGAGCCGCGGGTCGGCGACCAGCAGCTTCGCCTCGGAGTCGGCAAGCATGTAGGCGATCTCCGGCCCCTTCGCGCGGTAGCTCACCGGGACGAGCAGCGCGCCGAGCCGGCCGAGCGCGTTCAGCAGCTCGAACCACTCGAACGAGTTGAACAGCGCGACCGCGACGCGGTCGCCCGAGCCGATCCCGGCCCTGCGGAGGGCGCGCGCCGTGCGGTTCACCCGCTCCTCGAGCGCGCCGTAGGTCCGCGTCGCGTCGCCGAGGATCATCGCGGGCTTGTCCGGCGCGACGGCGGCCGTCGCCGCGATGCCGCCTCCCGCGCTCCCCTGGTCGGCCAATCCCGCGCCCTCCGCGCCGCGCAGCGAGCCGCCGCTCAGCCGAGCCGCGCCGCCGACTCGCGGGCCAGGTCGGCGAGCGTCGGTACGTAGGCGCCGAGCGCCGCGAAGCGCTCGTCCTTGGTCTGCCCGCGGACGTAGCGGACGTAGATCTGCTCGAGCACGACCGCCGTCTTGAACAGCGCGAAGGTCTCGTAGAACGGCAGGTTCGAGACGTCGAAGCCGGTGCGCTGCGCGTAGCGCTCGGCGAGCTCGCGGCGGGTCAAGAACCCCGGCAGGGTCGTCACGTTGCCGCCGGTGCCGCGCGGGCTCGTGTCGCCCGCCTCGCCCCAGTAGCCGAGCAGCGTCCCGAGGTCGACCAGCGGGTCGCCGAGCGTCGTCATGTCCCAGTCGAAGATCGCGACCAGGCGCCCCGGGTCCTCGGCCGAGAACATCGCGTTGTCGAGCTTCCAGTCGTTGTGCAGGACGCTCGTCCCGGCGGGCGGCGGGATGCGCTCCGCGAGCCAGGTGCAGAGCTCGTCCATCACCGGGATGTCGCGTGTCTTCGCCCGCTGCCAGCGGTCGTACCAGCCGGAGACCTGCCGCTGGACGAACCCCTCGGGCTTGCCGAGCGCCGCGATCTCGGGACGCGTCACGTCGATCAGGTGGAGTTCGGCGAGCGCGTCGATCAGCGCCTCGCTCATGCGCCGGCGAAGGTTCGGGTCGTCGGGCAGGTCGGAGGGCCAGGTCGCGCGCACGACGATGCCGCGCCGGCGCTCCATCAGGAAGAACACGGCGCCGATCACGCTCGTGTCCTCGCACAGGAGGATCGGACGCGGCGCCGGCGGGTAGAGCGGCGCGAGCGCCTTGAGCGCGCGGTACTCGCGCACCATGTCGTGCGACTTCGGCGCCACCGGACCGAGCGGCGGGCGGCGCAGGACGAGCTCGCGGTCGGCGAAGCGCAGCAGGTAGGTGAGGTTCGCGTGCCCGCCGCGAAACTGCTGCACCGTGAAGTCGCCCGCATCCGGCAGGTGCTCGCGCAGGTAGGCACGCAGGCTCGCCTCGTCGAAGCGCTCGTCGGGACGGATCTCGCCTGCCTCGTCGATCATCGCGGTCGTGCTACCAATGCGGCCGCGCGCGGGTCAACGGCGGCGCCACGAACCAGCCTCGACGTGCGATACGCCCGCCTTCGCCCACCGCACGCGACGTGCTAACGAGCGCCGGACCGTCGCGCGGGCGGCGGCAACGGAGGACCATGGACCTGCATCTCACTGGACGCGTCGTCGCCGTCACCGGTGCCGCCTCGGGCATCGGCCGGGCGACGGCGCAGCTCTTCGCTTCCGAGGGCGCACACGTCGCCTGCCTCGACGTGCAGGAGGACGGCGTGCGCGAGACCGCCGCGGAGATCACGCGCGCCGGCGGCCAGGCGCTCGCGACGCGCCTCGACGTCACCGACCCCGAGTCGGTCCGCGCGGCGATCGACGCGACCGTGCGGCACTTCGGCGCGCTCCACACGCTGGTCAACGCGGCGGGCGTCGGCAGCTTCGTCCGCTTCGAGGAGACGACGCTCGAGGAGTGGAACCGGGTGATCGGCGTCAACCTGACGGGCACGTTCCTCACCTGCCAGGCCGCCCTGCCCCACCTGCTCGCGGCCGACTTCCCCTCGATCGTCAACGTCTCGTCGATCGCCGGCTTGAAGGGCCAGGCCTACTCGAGCGCGTACGGCGCCTCGAAGGGCGGCGTCGCGCTCTTGACGCGCGGGCTCGCGAACGAGTTCGCGAAGCGCAAGCTGCGCGTGAACGCGGTCTGCCCGGGCGGGGTGATCACGCCGATGCTCGCCGGCTTCCGGATCGAGGGGCTCGACGACGCCCTGATCGCGCGCATGCAGAACCCCGCGCAGACGCTCGCCGAGCCGATCCAGATCGCGAACCTGATCGTCTTCCTCGCCTCCGAGCGCGCCTCGCACATCACGGGCGCGACGGTGGTGATCGACGGCGGCTGCCTCGCCTGAGCAACGGCCCGGCGGCGCGGCTCAGCCGGTCGCGCCGCCCGCCTCGTCGCCGTCGGGTCCGGCGTCGTCGAGCTCGATGAGGCGCCACGGCTCGCCGGGCGCGTGCGTGATGACCAGGATCTCGCAGTTGCGCGCGACGCGCGGCCGCGTCCAGCCGCCTTCGACGTGCGCGCACAGCGCCAGCATGACGCCGCCGTGGCTCACCACGACGACGTCCTCGGAGGGGTGGCGCGCGGTGAGCCGGGTGAGCACCGGCGCCGCGCGGCGCTGCACGTCGACCAGCGACTCGCCGCCCGCGGGACGCCACTGCCAGAAGCGCGAGACGTCGAACTCCGGGTGCTCGCGCATCGCCGAGTAGGGAGCGCCCGCGAGCTCGCCGATCGAGCGCTCGCGCAGGTCGGGCTCGACCAGAATCTCTCCCCCGTAGCCGACCGTCTCGGCGATGATCTGCGCGGTGTGCAGGGCGCGGCGGTAGGAGCTCGCGACGAAGGCCGTCGGCCGGAACCGGCGCGCGATCACGAGCCCGCTCGCGCGCGCCTGCTCGATCCCGGTCTCGGTGAGCGCGATGTCCGGGTCGCGCGAGAAGCGGCGCTCGCGGTTGCCCTCGCTCTCCCCGTGCCGCACGAGGATGAGCCTGCCCGGCGCTGCGTCGCGCGGCAGGCCTTCGATCGTGGTCTCGCGTCTCACGCCCGATTCTCTCGCAAACGCGGCCCGGGCGCCGCAACCGGCCCGAACGCAGCCTCGTTGCCTTCGTCCCGCCGTCCCCGTAGCATCCGCCAGCGCGGCCCCGCGCCCCCACGCCCGTGACGGCCTCGATGCGGTGTGACGGCTGTGCCGTCGAGTTGCTCTTCGACTCGCTGTTCTGCCATGCCTGCGGGCGGCCCGTCGCGGGAGCGGCGAGCGTCCCGGTGCCGCAGGGCGAGCGCAAGCCGCTCACGGTACTGTTCGTCGAGACCTTCGGCTCGATCGAGCTCGGCCAGCGGCTCGACGTCGAGCAGTGGCACGAGATCGTCGCCCGCTTCTTCGCCGTCGTGCAGGAGAGCGTCGCCCGCTTCGGCGGCACCGTCGACCGCCTGACCGGCGAGGGGATCAAGGTGCTGTTCGGCGCGCCGACCGCGCTCGAGAGCCACGCGCGGCAGGCGTGCCACGCGGCGCTGCACCTGGCGCGGGAGCTCGCGCGCCTGGGCGAGACGTTCTGCGACCGCGCCGGGATCACGTTCCCGGTGCGCATGGGGCTCAGCTCGGGCGAGGTCGTGTTCGGCCCCGTCGGCGGCGCGGCCGGGGCGCGCTTCACCTCGCAGGGCCACACCGCGGCGCTCGCCGCGCGCATGCTCGACCTCGCGAGCCCGGGCCGCATCTTCCTCACCGAGAGCACGGCCCGCGAGGTGGAGGGCTTCTTCGACCTCGCCAAGATCGGCCCGATGCCGGTCCGGGGCGCGCGCGACGAGGTCGTGGTCTACGAGCTCCTGCGCGCGCGCGACGACCGCTCGCGGCTCGACGTCGCGCGCGAGCGCGGCCTCACGCGCTTCATCGGACGCGCCGCCGAGATGGCAGCGCTCGAGGCCGCGCTGCGGCTCGCGCAGAGGAAGGGCCACCTCGTGGTCGGCGTCGCCGGCGAGCCGGGCGTCGGCAAGAGCCGGCTGTGCGACGAGTTCGTGCGCCGCCAGCGGGAGCGCGGGATCCGGGTCCATGCCGTCCGCTGCCTCGAGCACGGGCGCTGGCTCCCGTTCCACACGACGCTCGCCTACCTGCGCCGCGAGCTCGAGATCGACGACACCCAGCCCGCCGCCGCGCAGCGCGAGCAGATCGCGGTTCGCCTGCACGCGCTCGACCCCTCGCTCGAGGACACGCTGCCGGCGCTCTACTCGATTCTCGGTCTCGCCGTTCCCGGGGATCGGCGGGCGGTCGGCGGGCGCCCGGCGCGCGAGCTGGCGCGCGTCGTCCGCCGCCTGGTCGAGGCGACCACGCCGGAGACCGGGGCGGTCGTCGTGATCGACGACCAGCACTGGATGGACCCGGGCTCCGAGGCCACCTTCGGCACCCTGGTCGCCGAGCCGCCGCACGGCCCGGTGCTGGTCGTGATCAGCTACCGGCGCGGCCACCAGCGCGACTGGATGCGCGACCCGACCTTCACCGAGCACGTGCTGCAGCCGCTCGACCAGGCGGCGACGCTCGAGCTGCTCACCGAGCTGCTCGGCGACGACCCGTCGCTGCGCGACGTGGCGCAGCGGATCGCGGACCGCGCGGCGGGCAACCCGTTCTTCGTCGAGGAGATCGTCCGCTCGCTGGTCGAGTCGCAGGTGCTCACCGGGCGCCCGGGTGCGTACCGGCTCGCGCGCGACGTCTCCGAGGTCGCCGTCCCGACCAGCCTGCACGCGGTGCTCGCCGCGCGCATCGACCAGCTCGGCCCCGCCGAGAAGTACGCGCTGCAGGCAGCGTCGATCATCGGGCGCGAGTTCTCGGCGTCGCTGCTCGCGCCGCTCACCGGCTACGACCCGCCGCGTCTCACGGGCATCCTGCGCCACCTCGAGGCGACGGACTTCGTCTCCTCGCTCGGCTCGGGCAAGGGGCTCGACTACGTCTTCCGCCACCCGCTGCTCTGCGAGACGGCCTACCGCTCGCTCCTCTCCGAGCCTCGCGCCGAGCTCCACCGCAAGCTCGCGCGCGAGCTGCACCACACGCAGGGCGGCCGGGCGGCGCAGGTCGCGCTGCACTACGAGGCGGCGGGCGACCGGCTCGAGGCCGCCCACTGGCACCGCCAGGCGGCGATCGACAGCGAGCGGTGGGAGCCGGTGCAGGCGCTCGCGCACTGGCGACACGTCTGGGCGTGCACCGCGCGGCGCGACGACGAGGAGACCCTTCGCCTTCGTCTCGCCGCGTGCGAGTCGATCGTGCGCCTCGGCATCCATCAGACGCTCGGCACCGACGAGGCCCGCGCGCTGCTCGAGGAAGGCCGCGCCCTCGCCGAGGCGCTCGCCGAGCCGCGCACGACGGCGCACCTGCTGAGCATCCAGGGCGCGCTGCTCGGCGCGGAGGGCGACCTCGTCGGCGCGCTCGCGTGCAACGCGCGCGCCCTCGAGATTGCGCGTCAGACCGGCGACGTCGAGCTCGCGAGCCTGTGCGGCGCGCGGCTCGCGCTCACCCACCGGCGCGCGGGGAACCTGCGCGCCGGGCTCGAGGCGGCGGACGCGGCGGTGCAGCTGAGCGACGCGGCTCCGCCGTCCGCGAGGCCGCGCCTGGCGCGCTACCGGGCGATGCTCGCCCGCATCGTGTCGCTCGTCGAGCTCGGCGGGCTCCGGACCGCGGAGAGCGAGCTGCACCACGTGACCGCCGCCTTCCGCCGCGAGGGCGAGAGCATGTCGCTCGCCTGGGCGCTCACCATGGCCGCGCGCCTGATCCGCTTCACGGGCGACGCGTCGCCGAGCCTCGTCGTCCAGGTCGAAAAGGGCTTCTCGCTCGCGCGGCGGCTCGGCGTGCCGAGCCTGCTCGCGCGGGCGGGCACGAGCCTCGCGCTCGCGCGCCTCTTCCAGAACGTGCCGAAGGAGGCCCTGGCGCTCGCGCGCGAGGCGTCGAACAGCATCGCGTGCGGCGGCGCCGCGTTCTACGCGGACCTCGATCCGCTGCTCGTCGTCGCCTACGCCCAGGAGCTCCTCGGCGAGCTCGACGAGGCACGCGAGGCCGCCTCGCAGGCGCTCCGTGCCGCGCTCGAGCGCCGCTGCGTGCCCGCGCAGATGGACGCGCTGCTCTGCCTCGGCCGCGTCCTGCTCGCCTTCCACGAGCCGTGGGCCGACGAGGAGGCGCGCCGCCTCCTGGTGAACGGCCTGGTCCTCGTCCGCCGGAGCCGGGCGCGGAGCCGCGAGCCGCACCTCTGGCTCGAGCTCGCCCGCTACGCGCGCCGGCACGGCGCCGAGGCGCGGAGCCGCGCGTACCAGCTCCGCGCGATCCGCCTGCTGCTCGCGATCGACGCGATGGGCCACATGCGGCGCGCCGCGCGCGGCCTCGCGCAGGATCACGGTGCGGCCGTCCTGCTGCACGGCAGCTCCGGCGCCGGGCGGCCGGCCTAGGAGCTCCCCGAGCCCGCGCTCAGCGGAAGCGCGGCATGATCTCCCTCGCGAAGAGCTCGATCGAGCGCATCACCTTCTCGTGCGGGATGCGGTCGGCCTGCATGAGCGCGATGAAGTGATCGAGGCCCGCGTCGCGGTAGCGCTCGACCTTGCGGATGCAGTGGTCGACGTCGCCGACGATCACCATGTCCTCCTGGTCGAGGTCCTCGAAGGTGCACTCGCCCTTCTGCATCTTGACGATGATCGGGTACTCCTTCGCGATCAGGTCGCGGTAGGGCGTGCTCTTGATCTCGAGCTCGGCGTACTCGCGCTGCATGCCGCGCCCCTGCGGGTCGGCGAAGCCGCCGAGCACGCGGAACGCGTAGAGGAGATAGTTGATCGCCGCGTCCGGGCCGCCGTTTGCGACCGCCTGCTCGTGCGTCTCGGCGACGTGCACGATGGTGAACGCGCCGACCTTGGAGTTGACGAACTTGCCGACCGGCTTCGCCTGCTCGAGCGCCTTGCGGTAGGCGCGGACGCGCTCCGCGAGCTGCGGGATGCGGACGAAGATCGTGAGCCCGAGGATGCCGATCCCGTTGCGTCCCGCGATCTCCCAGCCCTCGGGGCTCGTCGCCGCCATCCAGATCGGCGGGTGCGGCTTCTGGAGCGGCTTCGGGATCACGCTGCGCGGCGGGACGCTGACGAACTCGCCCTGGTGCTCGAAGGTGTCCTCGGTCCACATCCGCGGGATCATCTCGAGCGCTTCCTGCCACATCGCGCGCGAGCACTCGGTCTCGATCTCGAAGCCCGCCTGCTCGTACTGGCTCGAGCGTCCGGTGCCGAACTCGACGCGCCCGTCGGACAGGATGTCGAGCGCCGCCACGCGCTCCGCGACGCGGATCGGATGGTTGAACTTGTGCGGCAGGAGCGTGACGCCGTGCCCGAGGCGGATGCGCTTCGTGCGCTGCGAGAGCGCGCCGAGGAACACCTCCGGGGCCGAGCTGTGCGCGAACTCGGTCAGGAAGTGGTGCTCGACGAACCACACCGTGTCGTAGCCGAGGCGGTCGGCGAGCTCGATCTGCTCGAGCGCCTCGTGGTAGCAGCGGTACTCGCTGCGCTCGTCGTGCGGCTTCGGGGTCTGCAGCTCGTAGAGCAGGTCGAATTTCATCGCCGCACGCTAGCGCGTCGTGCGGTCCCGCGGCAACGCCTGCGGCGCCGGGCCGCCTGGCGCGCCGCGTCGTCGGCGCCCGACTCGCTCTAGCCTGCGAGCGCCTGCGCCCGGATGCCCCGCCCCGCGAGCGCCGCCTCGAGCTCGCGCTCGAAGAGCGCCGTCGCGGCCTCGATGCGCTTGAGCGTCGCGTCGAAGTGCGCGAGCCCGAGCCCGCGGACGAAGGCGTAGGCGTGCTCGGCCGGGCAGAGCTCGGTGATCGGCCGGATCTGCCCGGCGACGCGCGCGAACTCGCCGGGCGGCGGCATCGCCCGGAACATCTCGTGCACCTCCTCGATCCGGTCGCAGAAGTGCAGGTGGTCGGCGTTCTCGAGCACGACCATGCGCTTCGGCCCCGGGGTGCGCTCGAGGATGTCGCGCATGCTCTCGAGCGGCAGGAGCGTGTCGCGGTCCGCGACCAGGAAAAGCGCCGGCACCTCACGCCCCCAGTCGAGCTCGAGCACCGGGCCCAGGTGCTCGCCGCCGAGCGACCCTGCCCCGCCGGCCGGCGCGAGCGCCACCACCGACGCGACCCGCGGGTCGCGCGCGGTGAAGGTGAGCGCCGTCCAGCCGCCGAAGCTGTGCCCGGTGACACCGATCCGCTCCTCGTCGACCTCGAGCCCGAGGTCGCGGCTCGCACGCACCGCCTCGCCGATCGCGACGTCGACGTCGCGCGGCCGCGCCGCGACGAGCTCGTGCACGTCCTCGAGCGCCTCGCGCTGCCGGCCCGCCGCCTGCGCCGCGAGCGCGGACTGCAGGACGTCGAGCGCGGTGTTGCCGGTGTGGTCGACCGCCGCGACGACGTAGCCGTGGCTCGCGAGGTGCGTGCAGAGGAAGGTCGACTGGCGACGGTGGCCGCCGAAGCCGTGCGAGAACGCGACCAGCGGGTACGTCCCGCGCGCCGCCTCCGCGTCGCGCACCGCGTTCTGGTGGACGGGCGGCAGTCCCGGGATCGGCTCGTAGGTGTCGCGCCCCTCCGGCGCGGTGTCCCGCCCGGCGTAGCGCTCGTCGGCCGGATACCAGAGCTCGATCGGCAACGGGCGGTTCGCGCGCGTCGCGTCCGTCGCGTGCAGCGTGCGCACGCCGACCGGGAGGGGGCCTCGCGGGAAGGGGTCGTATGCCATGACCGCGAGATCAACCTTCTCGCGCGGCCCGACGCAACCCGGGTCCGCTTCCGCCGGGCTCCGGTTTGGCGATAGAACGGGCGCCATGAGCAGAAAGGTCGCCCTCGTCACCGGCGCGAGCCGCGGCATCGGCCGCGCCTGCGCGATCGAGCTCGCGCACCGCGGCTTCGACGTCGTGGTGAGCGCGCGCACCGTCCGCCCGGGCGAGTTCTACGAGTACTCGTCGACCGTCAAGAAGAAGGCGACGCGGCCGCTGCCCGGCAGCCTCGAGGAGACCGCGGCCGAGGTGCGGGCGCTCGGCGTCGACGCGCTCGAGGTGAAGCTCGACCTCTCCGTGCGCTCGGACTGGCCGGCGGCGATCAAGCGCACGATGGAGCGCTTCGGCCGGATCGACGTCCTGGTCAACAACGGGCGCTACATCGGCCCCGGCCACATGGACCCGTTCGAGGACACGCCGCTCGAGCTGATCGAGCAGATGTTCGTCTGCAACGTGTTCGCGCCGCTCCACCTGATCAAGCTCTGCCTGCCGATGATGCGCCGCCAGGGCGGCGGCGTGGTGATCAACGTGACCTCGACCGCGGGCGAGCGCGAGACTCCGGCGCCGATCGGCCAGGGCGGCTGGGGGCTCGGCTACTCGATCACCAAGGCGGCGTTCAACCGCAGCGTCGCGGGGCTCGCGAAGGAGCTGCGCAAGGACAACATTGCGGTGATCGGCCTGATGCCCGGCTTCGTCGCGACGGAGCGCATGGCGATCGAGCTCGGTGACTTCGGCTTCGACGCCTCGAAGGGCCTGCCGGTCGAGAACCCGGGCCGGGTGTGCGCGATGCTCGCGACGGCGCGCGACCCGATGGTCTTCAGCGGCCGCGACGTCTACGGGCCCACGTTTTTCGAGGACCACGCGAACGTGCGCTTCGACTGGCCCTGAAAAAAGGCTCGCGCCGCCGTAACCGGGCGCCCCGCTCGCGCGTGGTAGGGGCAAAGAGATTGCGCCCCCGGGCGCGAGCGAGGAGCGGACCATGGGTGCGCAGAGCGCGAGCTTCAGGGATACGAGCGACCTCGTCGTGGTCGGCGGGGGCCTGGCCGGCCTCTCGGCGGCGGCCGTCGCCGGACGCGCCGGACGGCGGGTCACGGTGCTCGAGAAGGCGGGCGACCTCGGCGGGCGCGCCGCGACCCGCAAGATCGAGGGCTACGCCTTCAACATCGGACCGCACGCGCTCTACCGGGGCGGCGCGGCGATGCGGGTCTTGCGCGAGCTCGGGATCGAGCCGCGCGGCAAGCGGCCGCCCACCTCGGGCTCCCACGCGATCCGCGGCGGCGTCAAGCACGCGCTGCCCGGCGGCTTCTTCTCGCTGCTCTCGACGGGGCTCCTCACGCTGCCCGGCAAGCTCGAGGTCGCGCGCCTCCTCTCGCGGCTGCCGGGCCTCGACCCCGAGCCGCTCCGCTCGGTGCCGATCGCGGACGGCCTCGCGCGGCTTGCGCGGCGCGAGGAGGTGCGCGAGCTGATCGCGGCTCTCTTCCGCGTCACGACCTACGGCAACGCCCCGACCTTGCAAAGCACGGGCGCGTCGCTCGAGCAGATGCAGAGCGGGCTCCGCGACGGCGTGCTCTACCTCGACGGCGGCTGGACGCAGCTCGTCGAGGCGCTGCGCGCGGCGGCGACCGCGGCGGGCGCGCGGCTCGAGACCGGGGCGCGCGCGGAGCGCGTCGAGCTCTCGAGCGACGGCGCGGTGAGCGGCGTCCGCCTCGCCGACGGCCGCCTCCTCCCCTGCTCCGCCGCGCTGCTCGCGGTCGCGCCGGCCGAGGCGGCGGCGCTGCTCGACGGCGCGCTGCACGGCGCGGTCGCGCGCTGGGCGAGCGAGGCCGCGCCGGTCGAGGCCGCGTGCCTCGACGTGGCGCTCCGCCGCCTGCCCGAGCCCCGCTCGACCTTCGCGCTCGGCATCGACCGGCCGCTCTACCTCTCGGTCCACTCGGCGTCGGCGCGCCTTGCGCCCGAGGGCGGCGCGCTGATCCACGTCGCGAAGTACCTCGAGGCCGGCGCCGGGGTGGATGCGGCGGGCGACCGGCGCGAGCTCGAGGGGCTGCTCGATCTGGTGCAGCCGGGCTGGCAGAAGGAGCTGGTGCACGCGCGCTTCCTGCCGCACCTCACGGTCTCGAACGCCGTCGTGACCGCAGCGCAGGGCGGGACGGCGGGCCGGCCGGGCCCCGAGGTTCCCGGCGCGCGCGGCCTCTACGTGGCGGGCGACTGGGTGGGTCCGGAGGGCATGCTCGCCGACGCGAGCGTCGCGAGCGCACGGCGCGCGATCGAGCTCTGCCTGCGCGACGTGCCGCCGCTGCGGGCGGCTGCGTGAGCGCGAGGCGCGACGACGAGGTGCAATTTGGCGACGCGAGCGGCGTCGCCGCCGCCCTCGGGCCGGTGTACGCGGAGCACCACGGCTTCCTCTGGGGCCTCTGCTACCGGCTCACGGGCTCCGCCGCGGACGCCGACGACGTCGTGCAGCAGACCTTCGTCCGCGCCCTGGAGAGCCCGCCCGAGCGAACCGACGAGCCGTGGCGCCCGTGGCTCACGCGCGTCGCGCTGAATCTCGGGCGCGACGTCCTGCGCCGGCGCAAGCGCCGCGCCTACGTCGGGCCGTGGCTTCCGTCGCCAGTCGAGACCGACGAGGCGATGCTCGCCTCCTACGAGCCGGAGCTCGCCGCCGGCGTCACCACCGAGGGCCGCTACGACCTGCTCGAGAGCGTGTCGCTCGCGTTTCTCATCGCGCTCGAGGCGCTCACGCCGAAGCAGCGGGCCGTGCTCCTGCTGCGCGACGTCTTCGACTACTCGGTTGGCGAGACCGCAGACGCGCTCGGCATCTCGGAGCCCGACGTGAAGACCACCCACCACCGCGCGCGGCGCGCGATGGAGGCCTACGACCGCAAGCGCTGCCGGCCGACGCGCGAGCTCCGCGAGCGGACGCGCAGCGCGGTCGAAGGTCTCCTCGCCGCGCTCGTGAGCGGCGACGCCGCGGGAGCCGAGCGTCTGCTCGCGCCGTCGGTGACGGCGCTGAGCGACGGCGGCGGCGAGTTCTTCGCGGCGCGCGTGCCGGTGGTCGGGCGCGAGCGCATGCTCCGCTTCTACGGCAAGCTCGCGCGGCAGCGCCCGGACGTCGTCTCGTCGAGGATCACGACTGTGAACGGGCTGCCCGCCCTGGTCATGCAGCTCGGCGACGCGCTTCCCCGCCAGGCGCCGCGTCTCGTCACCTGCTTCACGCTCGACGAGGCCGGACGGATCGAGCGGATCTACTCCGTGCTCGCGAGCCGCAAGCTCACCGCCGTCTCCTTCCCTTAGCGCCCCGCCGCCGTCTCCGAGGGCGCGATCGCTTGACGACCCCGCCGCTCCCGGAGCACATGACGCAGAGCATGGACTGGACGGGAAAGGTGGTGCTGCTGACCGGCGCGTCGTCCGGGATCGGCTACGTGACGGCGCGGGAGTTCGCGCGCCGCGGCGCGATCGTGGTCGGCGTCGCGCGCCGCGGCCACCTGCTCGAGCGGCTCATCGAGGAGTGCCGCGCGACCTCGCCCCGCTCGATCTACCTGCAGGGCGACCTCGGCGAGCGCTCCTTTGCGGAGCGGGCGGTCGACGAGACGGTGCAGCGCTTCGGCGCGCTCGACGTGCTCGTCAACAACGCGGCGATCTCGAAGCACAAGCAGATCTTCCACATGTCGGCGGACGAGGTGGAGCACGTCATGCGCGTGAACTTCCTCTCCGCGACCTGGACGACGTTCGCCGCGATCCCCTACATGCTCGCGCGCGGCGGCGGGACGATCGTCAACGTCTCGTCGTTTGCCGCCAAGGTGTCGCCGCCGCGCGAGGCGGTCTACGCCGCGTCGAAGGCGGCGATGAACGCCTTCACCGAGGGCCTGTGGAACGACCTCGCGGGCTCGGGCATCCACGTGGCGCTCATCAACCCGGGGCCGATCGACACCGAGATCTGGGAGAAGGAGGACGAGCCGCCCGCCTACAACGGGCGGAAGCACCCGCCCGAGATCGTCACCGAGGCGATCTTCGAGGCGATCGAGAGGCGCCTGTACGAGGTCACGGTGCCGAAGCGGAGCGCGCAGCTCCTGACGGCGCGCTTCCTGCGCCTCTTCTTCCCCTCGCTCCTGCGCCGCGGCATGGCGCACATGGACCCCGTGCCACCGGAGGTCCTCGAGCGCGCGCGCGCCCGGGCACGCGCCGGCAAGCGCCTCGGCGAGGCGGACCAGCCGTGACGGCACCGCGGCGCATCGCGTTCACCGGCGGGACGATCCTCACGATGGACGCGGGGCGCACCGCGGAGGTCGTGGTGGTCGAGGGTGAGACGATCGCCGCGCTCGGTGAGCGCGAGCTGCTCCGCGCGTACCCCGGCGCGGAGACGCGCGATCTCGGCGGCCGGACGCTCGTCCCGGGCTTCATCGACGCGCACAACCACCTGTCGATCGCGGCGCTCCACCCGCTGTGGGCGGACCTCTCGGGCACGCGCGACCTGGACGGGCTCCGCGCGGCGCTCGCCGAGCAGGCGGCGCGCGAGCCCGACGCCGCTTGGATCCGCGGCTGCAACTGGAACGAGGCGAGCGGCCTGCTGCTCGACCGCTCCGACCTGGACGCGCTCGGCTTCGACCGTCCCGTGGTCGTCGCGCACTACACGCTGCACCAGGCGGTGGTGAGCTCCGCCGGGCTCGAGGCGCTCGGCATCGGACGCTCGACGCCCGACCCGCCGGGCGGCCGCATCGTTCGCCGGCTCGACGGCGAGCCGACCGGTCTGCTCGTCGAGCGCGCCTGGAGCGAGGCGCACGCGCGCTCGGTCGCCGCGTACCGCGACCGGGAGCGCTGGGCGGACCTGTTCGTCGCGCGCGCCCGCGCGCTCACGCGCGACGGGATCACCTGCGTGCACGACGCGGCGTGCTCACCCGAGGCCGAGGAGGTCTACCGCGCGCTCGCCCGCGCGGGCCGCCTGCCGATCTCCGTTCTGATGATGCCGCACGCGACAGCGCTCCTCTCGCGGCTCGACGAGGCGCGGCTCGACGGCCCGCGGACCGGCGAGGGCGACGCGTGGCTCCGCGTGGGGCCCGTCAAGCTGTTCGCCGACGGCGGCGCCGAGCCGGCGATCGACGTGCACATGGGCGGCGAGCGGCTGACGCTGGGGATCGCGCTGCCCGGCGTCGAGGAGGACGCGGTGCGGATCGCCGAGCGCGGCTTCGGCGTCGCGGTGCACGCGATCGGCAACGTCGGCCTCGAGAGCGCGCTCGAGGCCTTCCGCCGCGTCCGGCGGACGAGCCGCGACGCCGACCTCCGCCTGCGGATCGAGCACGCGATGCTCGCCTCGCAGGCCCAGCTCGCGGAGATGGCGGCGCTCGGCGCGGTGGGCGTCGTCCAGCCAGGCTTCGTCGACCACGTCGGGAGCGCGGTCGCGGGGGTGTCGTTCGACGAGGCGACCTGGCTGGCGTTCGCCGACCTCGCGCGGGCCGGCGTCCGTCTCGCGGCGTCCTCCGACGACCCGTGCGCCTTCCACGAGCCGCTGCTGACCGCGGCGCGCGGCACGACCCGGCGTGCAGGTTCCGGCGCGATCGTCGGCCCCGAGCAGGCGCTTCCGTACGAGGAGTGGCTCCGCTGCTACACCGTGGGCGCGGCCTACGCCGGAGGTCAAGAATACGAGCGCGGCCGCATCGCGCCCGGCCTGCGCGCCGACCTGGTGGTGCTCGAGGGGCCGCTCGATGCGGAGAGCCCGCCCCGCGTCGCGGAGACCTGGGTCGCGGGCCGCTGCGTCTTCGAGGCGGGCTCCGGATAGCGCTCCGCGGGACGCGCGCGCAGCTTTCCCCGCGCCTTGCCATGGCCCCGGCGGGCGGCGAGTATCGCCCCCGGATGGAGCGCGACGCCTGGAGCCCCGAGCAGTACGAGCGCTTCGCCGCCCAGCGGCGCGAGCCGTTCGACGACCTCTGCGCGCTGATCGAGCGCGCACCGGGCATGCGGGTCGTCGACCTCGGCTCGGGGACCGGCGCCCTCACCGCCGAGCTGCACGAGCGGCTCGGGGCCGCCGAGACCCTCGGCATCGAGCGCTCGCCGAGCATGCTCGAGCGCAGCAGGCGGCTCGAGCGCCCCGGGCTCCGCTTCGTCGCGGGAGACGTCGGCGAGCTCTCCGACGAGGCGCGCTGGGACCTCGTGTTCTCGAACGCGGTGCTGCACTGGCTGCCCGACCACCCCGCCCTCTTCCGCCGCCTCGCCCGCGCAGTCGCGCCCGGCGGGCAGCTCGCCGTGCAGATGCCGTCGAACTTCGACCACCCCTCGCACCGCATCGCAGCGGAGGTCGCGCGCGAGGAGCCGTTCGCCTCGGCGCTCCGGGGCAAGGTGCGCGAGGCGTCGGTGCTCGTGCCGGAAGCGTACGCAGAGCTGCTCGACGCGCTCGGCTTTGCGCGCCAGCACGTGCGGCTTCAGGTCTACGGGCACCGGCTCCGCGGCCCCGAGGAGGTCGTCGAGTGGGTGCGCGGGTCGACGCTCACCGCGTACCAGAGCGTGCTGCCCGAGGAGCTCTTCGCCCGCTTCCTCGAGCGGTACCGCGAGCGGCTGCTGGCCGAGCTGCCTGCCGCGCGGTCGTACTTCTACACCTTCAAGCGCCTGCTCCTCTGGGCGCGGCGCGCCGCCGCATGACGCCCTCGCTCCTCGACCGCCCGCGGACCAAGATCGTCGCGACGATCGGCCCCGCGACCAGCACCGCGGAGGCGATCGACGCGCTGCTCGACGCGGGCATCGACGTCGCGCGGGTGAACTGCGCGCACGGCACGCCCGACAGCCTGCGCGCGACCATCGCGCTGCTACGAGAGCGCAGCGAGCGGCGCGGGCTGCCGATCGCGATCCTCGCCGACCTCGCGGGTCCGAAGCTGCGCATCGGGCGCGTCGCCGGCGGCGCGGTCGAGCTCGAGCCGGGACGCGAGCTGGTCCTCACCACCGAGGACGTGCTCGGCGACGCGTCCCGCGTCTCGGTGAGCTACGCGGGCCTGCCCGGCGACGCCGCGCCGGGGATGACGATCTCGCTCAACGACGGGCTCCTGCGCCTGGTCGTGGCCGAGGTGCGCGGCAACGAGGTGCGGACGCGCGTCGAGGTCGGCGGGATTCTGAGCGACCGGAAGGGCATCGCGCTGCCCGACGCCGGGCTCTCGCTGCCGTCGCTCACCGAGAAGGACTGGCGCGACCTCGACTGCGTGCTTGACGCGGGTGTCGACTACGTCGGCCTCTCCTTCGTGCGCTCCGCGGCCGACGTGGCGCTTCTCCGTGACGGCATCGCCGAGCGTGGCGGCGACGCGCACGTCGTGGCGAAGATCGAGAAGCGGCAGGCGGTCGAGCAGATCGAGGAGATCGCGCGCACCGCGGACGCCGTCATGGTGGCGCGCGGCGACCTGGGCGTCGAGTGCCCGATCGAGGACGTGCCCGTGCTGCAGAAGCAGATCATCGAGATCTGCCGGCGCCTCGGCACCCCGGTCGTCACCGCGACGCAGATGCTCGAGTCGATGACCGTGAGCCCGCTGCCGACCCGGGCCGAGGCGACCGACGTCGCGAACGCGGTGCTCGACGGGAGCGATGCAGTGATGCTCTCGGGCGAGACCGCGGCCGGGCGCTACCCGATCGAGGCGGTGCGCACGATGCGCCGCATCCTGCGGGCGGCCGAGGCCTACGCCGCCGGGCGCCGCGGCGCACCGGAGCAGCCCGCCGAGCCGCTCGGCGTCGCCGCGGCGGCGGCG
>FWPU01002943.1_pt1 | contig 44917 bp, 41 predicted proteins | sample 2228361 | NCBI WGS metagenome assembly FWPU01 (sample SAMEA103939777, study PRJEB20133) | metagenome
GGGGAGGGGGCGAGGCGGCGGTCGGCTTCAGGTCGGGCGCTGGCACGAGTCCATCGTAGCCAAGGGACGGGGTGTCGACCGGCCTGGCCGTCCCGCGAAGGATCGCCAGATCTTGACATGAGTATGTGGCCTGTAGCATGCTGCATGCCGCCGTCGGTGCGTCGGCGGCGGAGCTCGGAACCCCGCGAGCGCATGAGGAGGAGGAGATGTCAACCGAAGCGACGCTCCCGAGACCGGCGAGCGCCCTCGCCCTTGGCCTGGCCGCCTTCGCCCTCAACCTGTTCCTCGTCTCGATCACCTTGACCGGGCTGGCGCCGGCCGCCACCTTCCCGGTCTTCTTGGCGACCGGGTTCTTCTACGGTTTCGTCCAGATCCTCGTCGGCCTCCATGAGTACCGGATGGGAAGCGGTTTCACGGGCCTCGTCTTCGGGTCCTTTGGCGCCTTCTGGATGTCGACCGCGCTCCTCGTCCTCTTGCAGACGACGGAGACCCTGAGCTTTGGTGACGCGGCGGGCCCCGCCCTCGGGCTCTACTTCATCGCCTGGACGATCTTCACCCTCTATCTGTGGGTCGGTTCCTTCACCTTGAACCGGACGGCGTGGGCGATCTTCACGGTCCTCGTCGCTGCCCTCATCCTCTTCGACCTGGCCCAGTTCGGACTCGTTCCGATCAGCTACGGAGCCTGGGTCGGGGCCCTCGATGCCGGCCTGGCCTGGTACCTGTCGGCCGCGCTCGTCCTCAACGAGCTCTATGGCCGGACGATCCTTCCCCTCGGCAGCCCCCTCGTCCGGATCGGCCAGGGCTAGGGGGTGGTGCGGTGCCGCAACAAGCCGCGGTGGACGGCGGCCACTCCATCTTTGGGCGCACCGGTCGTCGCCGCCGGCGACGACCACGGATCGCAGCCGCCGGCCGTGGCGGGTCGGAGCCGCGGCCGGCAACCATCTCAAGGAGGTGACCGATGGCGTCGATGAAGCTCCACATCCTCCACCACGGGGCGATGGGTTGCGACCTGACCTGGCTGCTCTTGAAGCCCGGTCGCAACATCACCGACCGCTACCACATGAACAAGACCGTCGAGTGGGTCGACTGTCCGATCCACACGGTCCTCATCGAACATCCCGACGGCCTCATCCTCTGGGACACGGGTGCGCCGCGGACCTGGGAGACCCACTGGGCGCCGACTGGGCTCCACGACTTCTTCCCCTATGATCGGGTGACTGAGGAGCAGTACCTTGACTCCCGCCTCGGCCAGCTCGGTCTCAAGCCTGAGGACATCAAGACGGTCGTCCTCAGCCATCTCCACTTCGACCACGCTGGCAACCTCCAGCTCTTTCGCTCGACCGGGGCGCGGATCCTCGTCCAGGCTGCCGAGAAGGAGGGCGCCTTCGGATTCGAGGGGCCGTTCAAGGGCGCCCACATCAAGGCCGACTACGAGGGTGTTCCCTTCGAGACGGTCGAGGGCGATACCCAGATCGCCGACGGGGTGACGGTCCTCTTTACCCCGGGCCATACCTGGGGCACGATGTCGCTCCGCGTCGACCTCAAGAACAGCGGGACGATGATCTTCACGTCGGACGCGATCTACATGCGCGACTCCTATGGTCCACCGCCGATGGGAGCCGCCATCGTCTGGGACAGCCAGGCCTGGCTCCGAAGCGTCGAGAAGATCCGGGCCCTCGCCGAGCAGACGAATGCGACGGTCGTCTTCGGGCACGACGCCGTCCAGATCCACGAGCTTCGGCGCGCGCCGGACGCCTCCTACGACTGAGTCGGGAGCAAGGCATGCCCGAATTCGTCCACCCGAACGAGACCGTCTTCACCTGGGCAGCCCCGCCGATCAAGTTCGGACTCGGGGCGACGAACGAGATCGGCCACGACCTGGCCGCCCTCGGCGTCCGCCGGGCGGCGGTCGTCACCGACCCGGGCGTCGCTACGACCGGGCTGCCGGGTCGGGTCGCCGATCTCATTGCCGCCGCGGACATCGAGGCCGAGGTCTTCGACGGCGTCCACGTCGAGCCGACCGACGCCTCGATCAACGAGGCAGCGGCTTGGGCTCGAGCGCGCGCCTTCGACGGCTTCGTGGCCGTCGGCGGCGGTTCGAGCATCGACACGGCGAAGGCAATGAACCTCTTCGCCACGAACGAAGGGGAGGTCCTCGACTACCTGAACAAGCCGATCGGCCGGGCCCTCGCCCCGAAGAACCCGCTCCGACCCCTCGTCGCCGTGCCGACGACGGCCGGGACGGGGAGCGAGAGCACCGCCGTCTGCGTCCTCGACGTCCTCCACCTGAAGGTGAAGACGGGGATCAGCCACGCTCGGCTCCGGCCGACGATGGCGATCGTCGATCCCCTGAACACCGTGACCGTGCCCCGAAACGTGACGGCCTCGGCCGGCATGGACGTCCTCTGCCATGCCCTCGAGTCGTTCACTGCCCGACCCTTCCATGCCCGGCCGCGGTACGGGAGCCCGGACCAGCGGGTCGCCTACAACGGCGCGAACCCGATCAGCGACCTCTGGTCGGCCCACGCCCTCGAGCTCCTCGGGAAATACTTCCGGCGAGCGGTCCATGCCCCCTACGACCTCGAAGCCCGGGATGGCATGATGCGGGCAGCGATGTACGCGGGGATCGGCTTTGGGAACGCTGGGGTCCACATCCCTCATGCCTGTGCCTACCCGATCGCGGGCATGGTCCGTGACTACCGGCCGGCCGACTACCCGCCGGAGGAGCCGTTGGTGCCCCACGGCCTCTCGGTCGTCCTCACCGCCCCTGCCGCCTTTCGGTTCACGTATCCGGCGCAGCCCGAGCGGCACCTCGAGGCGGCTCGACTCCTCGGTGGGGATCCGAGCCTCGGGGTCGAGGCCCTTCCCCAGGCGATCATCTCCCTCTGCCAGGACGTCGGGATTCCGAGGGGCCTTGGCGTCATCGGCTACGGGCCGGACGACGTCGACGGCCTCGTCGAGGGTGCCTTGAAGCAACAGCGCCTCCTGGCCGTCGCCCCACGGGACGTCGACGGTGAGGCGCTCGCCGCCATCTTCCGGGCCTCGATGGAGAACTGGTAGAGCCGATGCCGGTCTACGAGTACCGCTGCCGCTGCGGGGGGCGGTTCGAGCGCTTCGAACCGCTCTCCGCAGCCGCGGGTCCGATCCACTGCCCCGACTGCGGGGCGGCCGAGGCCCGGCGAGTCCCGAGTCCCTTCGCCCGGCTCGGGCGGGCCGACCCGGGCCCCGATCGGACGAAGTGGCCCCGCACCTGGGAGGAGCTCGGGCACGGGGACCGCGAGACGATCGCCCGCTGGCAGCGGATCGTTGAACGGCGGCTCGAGCTCGAGGAGCGCCACCCGGAGCTCGCTCCGCCGCCGACCCGACCGGTGGCGAGCCACGAGCACCCCGGCCACCGCCACGATCACGGCCACCCTGCCTCCCCGCACTGGCACGATCGTCCTTCTGCTCCGGCGGCGTCCGCGACCCGCTCCGCCGAGGAGCCGGATCGGAGGGCCTCGCGCTCGCCCGAGCCCGAGATATCCGTCGGGCCCGCGTCGGAAGCCCCGGCGTGAGCGCGCCGACTGCCGGTGACCAACTGCCGTCCGAGGTCATCGCTGCCCTGCGGACGGTCGTCGGAGACCGGTTCCTCACCGCTCCCATCGATCTGGCGACCTACGCCTACGACGGGACCTTCCTCGAGCGGCGGCCGGCCGGGGTCGTCGTCGCTCGGACGACGGAGGAGGTGGCAGGGGTCGTCCGGATCGCCGCGCGGCACGGGATCCCGATCATCGCCCGGGGCTCGGGGACGAGCCTGACCGGGGGTCCGGTGCCGAGCACCGGTCGCGAGCTCGTCCTCGACCTCGCCCCGATGCGGCAGATCCTCGACATCGACCCGGTGAACATGACGGCGACCGTCGAGGCCGGGGTCGTTACCGCCTCCCTCGGGGAAGAAGCCGCTCGCTACGGCCTCTTCTACCCACCCGACCCCGCCTCCCTCGCCGTCTCGACGATCGGCGGCAACCTTGCCTGCAACGCCGGCGGGCCGAGCGGCCTGAAATACGGGGTAACCCGCGACTACGTCCTGGCCCTCGAGGTCGTCCTCGCCGACGGTCGGGTCGTCTGGTTCGGTTCGCGGGCGATGAAGAACAGCTCCGGCTATCCGCTCGCCCACCTCTTCGTCGGCAGCGAGGGGACCCTCGGGATCATCACCCGGGCGGTCCTCAAGCTCCTCCCACGGCCGGCGGCGGAGCGAACCCTCCTCGCTGGCTTTACTTCCCTCGAGGCGGCGGCGGGACTCGTGACCGGCGTCCTCGGAGCGGGGATCCTGCCCGCGGCGATCGAGCTCGTCGATCGGGTTTGCCTCGAGGCCGTCGAAGCCCACCGCCCCCTCGGGCTGCCTCCGGACATCGAGGCGGTCCTCCTCTTCCGCCACGACGGGACGGGCGCCTCGACGGCTGCTGAGACCGAGGCCGTCGCCGACATCGCCCGGGGGAATGACGCCGTCCTCGTCCGGGTCGCCGCCGACGAGGCCGAGGCCGACGAGCTCTGGCTCGCCCGGCGCGCCGTTTCGCCGGCTCTCGCTCGCCTTCGACCGAACAAGCTCGGCGAGGACGTCGCCGTCCCTCGGGGGGCGATCGTCGAGATGGTGCGGCGGATCCGGGCGATCTCGAAGCGACACCGCCTTCCAATCGCGACCTTCGGGCACATCAGCGACGGCAACCTCCACCCGAACATCCTCTTCGACGGCGGCGACCCGGACGAACGAGCCCGGATGCTCGCCGCAGCGAGCGACATCTTCCTCGCCGCCCTCGATCTGGGCGGGGTCCTCTCGGGTGAGCACGGGGTCGGGGCCCTGAAGAAGGAGTTCCTCCCCCTTGCCGTCGACCCGACGGCCCTCGAGCTCATGCGGGCCCTCAAGGCGCTCCTCGACCCACAGGGGATCCTCAACCCGGGCAAGGTCCTCCCCGACGGGACCGGTCTCGTCCAGCCCCCCGGCACGCTCGGCGCTCCGCCCGGGGTGGTGCGCTTCCCGCGCTCGCCCTTCGAGATGATCCCTGAGGCGACGGAGGGAGGCGATCCGGAGGAGGGCGCCGGCCGAGGGAGGGCGCCGTGAGCGCCCAGGCCGCCGCTCCGGTGGAGGTCCTCGTCGGTCTCGACCGGCATCGCGGAGCGTGGGCCGACCAGATCGCCCATCTCGGTGCGGCCGACGCCTGCATCCGCTGCGGCGCCTGCCTTCCCGCCTGCCCAACCTACGCGGCGACCCTCCTCGAGCGCGAGTCACCCCGCGGCCGCGTCCAGCTCGTCCGGGCGGCGGCATCGGGTCGACTCGCCCTCGACGATGCCTTCCTCCGGCAGATGTACGACTGCCTCGACTGTCGGGCCTGCGAGCCCGTCTGCCCCGTCGGGGTCCCGATCGGGACGATCGTCCTCGAAGGGCGAGCGGCAGCCCAGCGCCCGGACAACGCCGACCGGCGCGAGCCGGCGCTCGCCCGCTTCGGGCGCCGCTTCCTTCAGCGGGCGGTCTTCGGGCGGCCGCGGCGGATGGAGTGGCCTCTCGTCCTCCTCCGCTGGCTCTACCAGCGGACGGGCCTCCAGCGCCTCCTGCGGGCGAGCGGTCTCATCCGCCTCTTCGGACCCCTCGGCCGCCTCGAAGCCTGGCTCCCCGAGCTCCCCGACCGCCCTTGGCGCTGGCGCTACGAGCGGGGCGGGGCGAGGCTCGAGGCCCTCGGGCCGCAGCGCCTCCGGGCCGCCTACTTCCTCGGTTGCTTCATGAACGCCGTCTTCGCCGACGCCGCCCAGGCGAGCGTCGAGGTCCTTCGCCGGAATGGGGTCGAGGTCGTCACCCCGACGGACCTCGTCTGCTGCGGGGCTCCCCAGGTCGACCTCGGCGAGGTCGAGATCGCCCGCGAGTTCGCCCGGCGGAACATCCTCGCCCTCGAGGCGGCCGAGACGGAGGTCGTCTTCGCCGACTGCGCCGCCTGCTCGGGGATGCTGAAGGAGTACGGCGACCTCCTCGCCGACGACCCGGCCTGGGCGGGACGGGCTCGAGCGATCTCGGCGAAGACGCGCGACTTCAGCGAGCTCGCCCTCGAGCTCCTTCCAGCGGGTCCGCCTCTCGGTCGGATCGAGCGGCTCGTCACCTACCACGAGCCGTGCCACCTCGCCCACGCCCAGCGGGTCACCGCGGCACCCCGAGCCCTCCTCCGGGCGATCCCGGGCCTCGAGCTCCGGGAGATGGCTGCCGCCGACGCCTGCTGCGGGTCGGCCGGCGTCTATGCCTTCCGGCGCTGGGACGAGTCGCTCGCCCTCCTCTCGTCGAAGGTCGCCAACGCGGCGGCGACCGAGGCGGAGGTCGTCGTCACGGCGAACCCGGGCTGTCTCGGCCAGATCGAGATGGGACTCCGGCGATCGGGCGGTCGACAGCGGGTCCGCCACCTCTCCGAGCTCCTCCTCGAGGCGTACGAGACCGCCGAGGCGTCCAGCTCGGGTGGAGTCGCCGCATCAGCCAAGGGCTGAGCGCGCGGCGGCGTGATGCTCGGCGAAGGCGGCGACGGTCTCGCGGAGGAAGGCCGGGATGTCGTCGACGACGCGCCCCCAGACGAGGGTCCCGTCCCGGAAGGCCGGCTCGTCGACCCAGGTCGCCCCGGCGTTCTCGAGGTCGTCCTTGATTCCGAGGGACCCCGTCGCCCGACGCCCGGCGACGATCCGGGCCGAGATCGCGACGAGGCCGCCGTGGCAGATGATCGCGATCGGCTTGCGGGCGCCGTGGACGGCGACGACGAGCTCGGTCACGGCTCGGTAGCGGCGAAGCTTGTCGGGCGCCCAGCCGCCGGGGACGACGAGGCCATCGACCTCGTCCGGGCTGACCTCGGCGACTGGAACGTCGATCGGGACGGCGAGGCCGTTCTTGCCCCGCACGGTACCCGGGGCGATACCAGCGGTTCGGACGAGGGCCCCTTCCTCGCGAAGGCGCATGACGGTGACCCAGTACTCGAGGTCCTCGACACCCTCGGCGGCGAGGACGAGGACACGCATCCCTTCCAGTCGCATCTCCAACGCTCCCAGCCAAGCTTGGGTCCGCCCTGGGGCGGACAAGGTCCGGTGCTTCCTGTCCCCAAACGTGGGCGGTGGCCGGCCGCCGATCCCTTGACGCCGGCCCCTCTGAGGAGTATGAAGGGCCGAGCCAAGTCCGCAAGGGGAGGGGATCGATGTCCCGCCGACTCGTCGTCACGATCGCCGTCCTGGCCGCGCTCCTCGTCGTTGCCGCCGGGCCCTCGGCGGCCGTCGATCGCGGCTCGCTAGCCCACCTTCGAGTCCTCGCCCACTGGACCCCGGAGCGGCTCCGGTCGGCCGTGCCGCGCGACGTCGTCGTCGACGCCGGTCGAGGCTTCGTGCCGGCCAAGCCTCCCGGCGGCGGCAAGCCTCCCGGCGGTGGTGGAGGCAGTGGGACGGTGACCGGTGCCTCCTGGACGAAGACCGACACCCTCGTCTACCACGCCACCGGCCGGGTCTACTTCGAGCTCGGCTCGAGCGCGTACGTCTGCTCGGGGGCGGTCGTCGGCGATGGCCGGAGCGACTACTCCCTGGTCCTCACTGCCGCCCACTGCGCCTACGACGAGACGACCCGAGCGTTCGCCACGAACTGGCTCTTCATCCCCGAGTTCGATAGCAGTCCGACCTACACCTGCGCGAGCACGACCTACGGCTGCTGGACGGCGATCGCCCTCGTCGTCCACGACGGCTACGCCTCGGCCGGCGGCTTCACCAGTCAGGCGACCCTCTACGACTACGCGTTCGCCGTCGTCGGGCCGGGCGGGAAGGGCAACGGTCAGCTCGACGCGATCGTCGGCGCCTTCCCCATCCGGTTCTCGGCCGTCGCCGACGGGACGACGACCGACGCCTTCGGTTACCCGGCGGCGGGCAAGTACAAGGGAAACGACCTCGTCTACTGCGCCGGGCCGGTCGGTTCTGACCCATACAACAGCAACCTCACCTACGCCCTCGCCTGCGACATGACCGGGGGCTCCTCGGGCGGCCCCTGGCTGACGGACTTCGACCCGAACGCCGGGACGGGGACCCTCACCTCGGTGAACTCCTACACGTACCGTTCGGTGAAGAACGTCATGCACGGCCCGAAGTTCGACACGAACACGAAGGCCGTCTACGATGCGGCGGACTCGGCCACGACGAACGCGATCGTCGGCCCCTAACCGAGGCGGCCAGTACCGGCCGACCGCTCCCCGTCCTCCGTCGAAGGACGGGCGATGCGGCGCTGGCGGCACCGACCTCGTGGCGGTTGGGAGTCGATCGGCCGCAACGTTGCACCCGGCGCCAACTCGCTCGCCGGTGTTGCATCCGATGCACGTGTGCGGCCTCTCGAGGCCTCGCGGCGCGCTCCGCGTTGCGTTGGGTGCAAGCGGCGTGACCCCGACGGTCGGAAGCCCTCGGTTCGTTCCAGCCGGTGCAACAGAAACGACCAGGTGAGGGCTCTCCGGAAGGAGGAGCCCGCCGACACGTGCACCCGATGCAACGCGCCCCGGCGGGGCGACAGGACGCTGCGGTCCCGCCCTGTTGGCCGCGCCGGGCGACCGCACCTGGACCGCGCCCCGGCGTGGCGAGAGGACGACGGCAACGCCTCCAGCGGCTCGGAGCAGCTCGGCAGGATGAACGAGCAGCCTTTCGGTCCGACATCGGCCGTCCCAGCGGGGGCCTCTCGAGCAGATCCGGTATCATGACCGCATCGGCGATGAGGCTCGCCGGTCCGGGGCGGTGACGACCCCGGCGATCCGCGGTTCGGCCGCTGACAGCCTCTACGCGCGACGCGCAGGAGGTGTCAGCGATGATCGTCGATCTCCCGAGCCGGACCGAACCCATCCCCCTTCGACGAACCACCGAACCGCCCTCTCGAGGACGGCGGCGGCGGGCTCGGCCGACCCTCCGCCCCCCGGTGCCGCCGACCCGAACCCGCACCCCGACCGGAACCCGCGCCCTCCCCCGCCTCTCCGAAGCCGAGCGTGAGCGACGTCTCGCCGCCGCCGCGCGCGCCCTCGTCCGGACGATCCGCGCTTGTCCGGCGCCAGGGGTGGCGCCCCTCCGGACTCGCGACTGGCTCGCCCTCGCGGCCGTCGTCTTCGTGCCAGCGGGCCTCCTCGTTCTCGTCAGCCTCATTGGACGGTGAGTCGACCATGGCCGAGCTGACCCGTCTCTGCCCTGCCTGCTACGAGCCAAACCGAGCCTCGGAGGAGTACTGCCGTCGCTGCGGTGCCCGCCTCGAGTCGGAAGAGACCTTCGATGAGCGGCTCATCTGGGCCCTCCGCCACCCCGACACCTCGGTCGCCGTCCTCGCCGCCGAACTCCTCGCCGCTCGGAGGGCACGGCAGGCGATCCCGGCCCTCCTGGATCTCAGTCAGCGCCCCGATCCGTACCGGGCGGCCGCCGCGACCGCCGCCCTTGGCGCTTTTCGAGACGACCCCACCGTCGCCGCGGCCCTGGGTCGGCTCGCGGAGGCGCCGTCCTTCCTCGTCCGAGGTGCCGCTCGGGCAGCCCTCGCCGAGCCGGACTCATGGGATCCCGCCCCAGAACCGACGACCGACGGTAACGCCGACGTCCCGAGCCCGGCCGGGGCGGAGCCAACCAGCGATCTCGCCGCGGGCCCCACCGCCGTCGCGGATCCGAGTCCGGGCGTTCGTCGGCCGGCAACGGTCGGCGGGAAGCGGCGAACCGCGGGCCGCCCCGGCCGTCTGCGGAGGGCGCGATGACGGGGCTCGCCAGCGCTCCTCCCGCCACCCGGACCGCGACCGCGACGCCGGAGGGACCGCTCAGCGTCCTCTGGGACTCGGGCCGGCCACCGGCCATCGTCGAGGACCCCCTCCGCGCCGACGCCCTCCGGGATCTTCGCCTCGACGAGATCATCGCTGCCGTCGTGGCCGGCCGGGACGTGCCTGGCCTCCGGGCCGCCTTCGAAACACCCCTCGACCGGCTCGAGGCGATCCATTACCGCCAGGCCGTCGTCACCGACCTCGAAGATCCCGAGATCCGGGCTGTCGTCCACGCCTTCGGCGAGGGGATGGTCGCCGTTCGCCGTCAGCTCGAGCGAGCCCGGCGCGCCTACGACGAGCACGAGCGCTCCCGCTGGCATCTCGACGCGGCCGCGGTCTACTGCCGGACCGTCGATGCGCTGGCCGAGGGTCTCGCTCGAACCCGCCCCAGATCCGCCGCCCTTCGCAGCCTCGCCGAGTTTGTCGCCCGGTACCGAGCCTCGGCTGCCGCTCAGACCCTCCGGTCCGACGTCGAACGCTGTCTCGGCGCCCTCGGCCGGATCCGCTACCGCCTCCACATCCAGGGCAACCGGATCCGGGTCAGTCGAGACCGGGGCGAGCCCGACTACGGAGCCGAGATCCTCGCCACCTTCGAGAAGTTCCGCCAGCACCGGCCGAAGGGCGACCACATCGAGGTCGGGCGGAGCGCGACGATGACCCACCTCGAGGCGGCGATCCTCGAGCGGGTCGCCCGGCTCTACCCCGAAGTCTTCGAGGACGTCGCTCGGACCGTCGCTCGCCATGCCGACTTCATCGAGCCGACCCTCGCCCGCTTCGACGCCGAAGTCCAGTTCTACCTCGCCTACCTCGACCACATCGCTCGGCTCCGGGAGGGCGGGCTGCCCTTCTGCCTCCCCGTCGTCGAGGTCGGAACGAAGGAGGTTCGCGGCCGCGACCTCTTCGACCTCGCCCTCGCCGACGGGCTCGTCGCCGCCGGGCGGCAGGTCGTGACGAACGACGTCGACCTGTCAGGGGACGAGCGGATCCTCGTCGTGACCGGCCCGAACCAGGGCGGCAAGACGACCTTCGCCCGCGCCATCGGCCAGCTCGTCCACCTCGCGGGTCTCGGCCTGCCGGTGCCGGGTCGAGAGATCCGGGTCGGTCTCGCCGACCGCGTCCTCACCCACTTCGAGCGCCAGGAGGAGCTGACGAGCCTCGAGGGCAAGCTCGAGCGCGACCTGCGTCGCTTCCGGGACCTCCTCGCCGCAGCGAGCCCGACGAGCCTCGTCGTCATGAACGAGAGCTTCAGCGCCACCTCGGCCGCCGACGCCCTCCTTCTGAACCGAACCCTGCTCCGGACTCTCCTCGGGCGGGACGTCCGGGTCGTCTGCGTCACCTTCCTCGACGAGCTGTCGCGTCTCGGGCCGGGGGTGGTGAGCATGGTCGCTGCCGTCGATCCAGCCGACCCGACGAGGAGGACCTACCGGGTCCTCCGCCGGGCTGCCGACGGTCGGGCCTACGCCCTCGCCGTGGCCGAGAAGCACGGCCTCACCTACGACCGCCTGCGGAGCCAGCTCGCCCCGGGTGGCGACCGAGACGACCGGTGAAGCCCCACCTCCTCGACCCTGACCGAGACCTCGAGCTCGAGGAGGGCGGCCTCGACCCCCGTGCGGCCGCCCTCGTCGAGGACCTCGAGCTCGACCTCCTCCTCGAGGCGATGGCCGCCGGCGACCAGCGGATCTTCGAGGTCTGCCGAGGTGTCCTCCTCGGCGACGCCCGCGACCCGGCGACGATCCGCTACCGCCAGGCGGTCCTGGCCGATGCCCGCGCCGACCCGGCCGTCGTCCGGACGATCTACGAGCTCGCCCAGGAAGCGATCGCCCGGGAGCGGCGCGTCTATGGTGGCTTCTGGAGCCGCCACCCAGAGACGGTCCTTCGCCGCTCCGTCGACGTCATCGGGCAGTTCCTCGACGTCCTCCGGCGACTCCGGCGACTGGCCGAGGAGCGCCTCTCCGACGTCGCCTCGGAAGGTCTCCGAACCCTCTTCGAGATGCTCGTTCGAGAGCTCGACGACCCCTATCTCGCCGCCGTCGAAGCGCATCTCGCCCGCCTCCGGTCGAGCGAAGGCATCATCGTCACGGCCGAGCTCGGGGCCGGGAACCGGGGTGCGAACTACGTCCTCCGGCGGCGGATCGGTCGACCGGGCTGGCGCGAGCGGCTCGGCCTGCCCGACGGCGAGAGCTACACCTACGAGGTCCCCGACCGCGACGAGAGTGGCTTCCGGGCCCTCGCCGAGCTGACGGGGCAGGGAGTCGCCCTCGCCGCGAGCGCCGTCGCCGCGTCGGCCGAGCACATCCTCGATTTCTTCCGCCTCCTCCGCGACGAAGCCGCCTTCTACGTCGGGGCGATCGCCCTCGAGACCAGGCTTCGCGAGCTCGGCGGTCCCCTTTGTGTCCCCGAGCCGGCCCCAGTCGGGTCGGGCGTCCTCGGTGCCGAGGGCCTCTACGACCCAGCCCTCCAGCTCCGTCTCGGCGGCGGTGCCGTGGCCAGCGACCTCGCCGCCGACGGGGCTCGCCTCCTCGTCGTCACCGGGGCGAACCAGGGCGGCAAGACGACGTTCCTCCGGAGCGTCGGTCTCGCCCACCTCCTCATGGCCGCCGGACTCGCCGTCCCGGCTCGCTCCTTCCGGGCCGCCGTGGTCGGCCGGGTCCATAGCCACTTCTCGCGCCCAGAGGCGGACGGGGTCCGGAGCGGGAAGCTCGACGAGGAGCTCGAGCGGATGCGGGCGATCGTCGATCGCCTCGCCCCAGGCGACCTCGTCCTCATGAACGAGTCCTTCAGCTCCACGAACGAACGGGAGGGCTCCGAGATCGCCCGGGGCGTCGTCACCGCGCTCGCCGACGCGAACGTCCGGGTCGTCTTCGTCACCCACCTCCGCGACCTCACCGACGAGCTCGAGGCCCGTGGTCGGCCCGACGTCTCCTTCCTCCGAGCCGAGCGGGAGGCCGATGGACGGCGGACCTTCCGGATCGTGCCCGGGATGCCGGAGCGGACGAGTCACGGGATCGACGTCTATCGGCGCATCTTCGGCGGTGCGTTGGTCGAGGAGCCTGGTGCCGTCGCATCGGCGACGGGCGACCCTCGCTCGGCCTCGGACACCGAAGCGGCCTGACACCGGACGGTCACGCCCCGGCGGCGGTGAACGTGGCCGCCCGTGCCCCGGCGAGTCCTCGACCCGATCAGCGCCCGGCGAGCCGCTCGACGAGGGGCGCCATCGCCTCCATCGCCCGGACGGGGAAGGTATAGGAGTTCAGCCCCCAGGCCTCCCGCCTCCGTTCGAGGAGTGACTCGAGCCGGCGGAGGGAGCCGTGGAGGAGGTAGGGCGTCCCGACGATGGCGCCGGCTCCGGCGGCGGCGAGGTTGCGGAGGGCGCCCACCGGACCTCCCGGACCGTCGACGAGGCCCCCATCGGCGACGAGGACGTCGAGATCGAAGCTCCCCCAGCGGGATCCGGCTGCTTCCCGGACGAGGGCGACCTTGGCGGCGGTCGCCGCCTCCGTCGCCTGCGTGATGATCGGTCGGCCGCGGGCGTCGAACTGGGGCAGGAGCCCGACGATGTCGGCCTCCCGGGCGGCGAGCTGGAGCATCCGTCGCCCACCGCCGCCGAGGATGAGCGGTGGGTGGGGGCGCTGGACCGGGCGGGGTTCGACCCGAGCCCGTTCGAGCCGATAGTGCCGTCCGAGGTGGGTGACCTCCTCACCAGCCAGGAGCCGCTTCACGAGCCCGACGGCCTCGGCGAGCCGCGCGATTCGGGTCCCGGCGGGATCGTAGGGGAGGCCGAGCTGTCGGTAGTCGGCCACCCTCCAGCCCGCCCCGAGCCCGAAGATGACCCGGCCGCCCGAGAGGAGGTCGAGGGTCGCGACCTCGCGGGCGAGGATGAGGGGGTGGCGGAAGTCGTTGGCAAAGACGTACGACCCGATCCGGAGCCGGCGCGTCGCGGCCGCCGCGGCGGCGAGGGCGGCGATCGGGGCGAGCTGGTGGGAGACGTGATCCGGGACGACGAGGGCGTCGTAACCGATGGCTTCGGCCCGTCGGGCGAGGGCTGCCCAGCTAGCCGCGTCCGGCGCCCAGGCGGCCGTCACCACGAAGCGAAAGGGTCGCATCGTGCCGAGCCGATCGACTGGGTCCCTCGGCCTGGGAAGGTCTGGGCGAGGATCGACATCGTGGCCATTGTCGCGGACGACCAGCGTGCCCGCTGAGGCAGACGTTGCCGATACCTCCGTCGATACTCCCATGGAGTATCGACCGCGCCCTTGTCAACACCGCCGGTAGGGCATACAATCGGCCGCCGTCGGCCTGTCAAGACTTGACAGGCCCACAGTCGTGTCCGGCAGGTGCGCATCCGTCGGACGCGGGGGCGCGTCGGGAGGTCCGATGGCGGTCGGCGCAGCGGCCGAGATCAAGAGCAGACTCTCGATCGTCGACGTCGTCGGCGAGACGGTGGCGCTCAAGAAAGCCGGCTCGACCTTCAAGGGTCTCTGTCCCTTCCATGCCGAGAAGACCCCGAGCTTCGTCGTGACCCCGACCCGGGGGACGTACAAGTGCTTCGGCTGTGGGAAGGGGGGCGACATCTTCAGCTTCGTCATGGAGCGCGACGGCCTCGGATTCCCCGAGGCCCTGAAGCTCCTGGCAGCCCGGGCCGGCGTCGAACTCGACGAGCGACCCCGGCACGACGACGAGCGTCGAGCGCGCCTCCGCGAGGTCCTCGAGACGGCGATCGCCTTCTACCACCTCATCCTCACCGAGCACCGAGTGGGACGTCCGGCCCTCGACTACCTCCGCCGCCGAGGCTTCAGCGACACGACGATCGAACGCTTCCAGCTCGGCTGGGCGCCGGCCGGATGGGACACGCTGAGCCGCGAGCTCGGCCGTCGTCGGGGGATCGGCCTGGAGGAGCTCGCCGCCGTCGGCCTGACCGTCCCCCGCCAGGGTGGCCGGGGTACGTACGATCGCTTCCGAGCTCGGATCATCTTCCCGATCCGCGACGCGACGGGGGCGCCGACAGGGCTCGGCGGGCGGATCCTCGAGCCTGGGCCGGGGGCCGAAGGGACTGCCTCCCGGGAGGCCGGACCGAAGTACCTGAACTCGCCCGCGACGCCGCTCTTCGACAAGAGTCGGACCCTCTACCTCATCGACCGAGCGAAGCGGGCGATCCGCCGGACGGGCCAGGCCATCCTCGTCGAGGGCTACACCGATGCCCTCATGGCCCACCAGGCCGGCTTCGAGAACGTCGTCGCCTCCCTCGGGACCGCCCTCACGCCCGGCCAGGTCGCGATCCTCGGCCGCTATGCCCGGCGGGTCGCCCTCGCCTACGACGTCGACCCGGCCGGTCAGAGCGCCGGGACCTTCGGTGTCAGCGAGCTGACCGCCCTCATCTCGGAGGTCCAGGCAGCCAAGGCCGACTTCGGGTTGACCGACGTCGGCGTCGTCCGACTGCCCGAGGGCCGCGATCCCGACGAGGTCATCCGCGACAGCCCCGAGGCCTGGGCGGCGGCGGTCGCAGCCCCCGTCGGGATCCTCGAGTACCTCGTCGACGCAAGCGCCGCCCGCTTCGACGTCCGGACCCCGGAGGGGCGCCGGCGCTGCATCGACGCCGTCCTTCCGGTCCTGCGGCGGGTCGCCGACCCGACGGTCCGCGATGCCGCGCTCCTCCACCTCGCTCGACGGGCGGCGACCGACGTCGAGGTCCTCCGAGAGGCCCTCCGGAGGCGGCCATCGAGCGGTCGGGGTGGGGGGGATGCCGACCACGCCGGGCCTCGCCTCACCTTGGAAGCGGTCCGGGCGGCGTCGGAGGAGCTCCACCCAAAGGAGATCGTCCGGGCCATCAGTCCGAGCGAGGTCGAGCTCCTCCGTCTCCTCCTCCTCGTCCCGGAGCTCCAGCTCCGGGCCGTCGACGAGCTCGCCCCCGACCAGCTCCCCTCGACCCTCGCCAGGGAGCTCTATCGGGCGATCGTCCTCATCCGCGCCCCCGACGAGGCGGGTGTCCCTGGGGCGTTCGACCTCGAGCACCTGCGAGCCGGCCTCGATCCCGAGGTGCGGGCCCTGGCGACGGCCCTCCTCGCCCTCGATGGTCCGGACCCGCGCCTCCTCTCACCCGACCGGCAGGCCTACGAACTCGAGAACCTCATCCTCAACCTCGAGGCCGATGCTTTGACCCAGCGGAGCGAGTACAACCGGGCCGCCCAGGCCGAGGCGGAGCGGCGGGGTGACCGGCTGGCGATGACCCACCTCCTCGCCCAGGAGCGCCAGATCCACGAAGCCTGGCGGTCGCTCCACCGCCGCCGGGAGCAGGCCCGACTCCTCGCCCGGCGAGCCGCCGGCCAGGAGCGACCGGCGCCGGCCGGGGTCCCCTGACAGGCGGCCGCAGGCGGAGGGCGGCTCCGATGCCGGACTCGATCGATCGCGAGCTCCTGGAGGGGGTGCTCGACCGGTCCCGTCCGACGGCGGCCGAGGTCGAGGAGGCGCGCCTCGCCGAGCTGGGCCGGAGGCGGCGTCGGGGAGGCTCCGAGGCGACCGTCGTCGAGGGGCCGCCAGGCCTCGAGGACGAGTTGGAGGCGGAGTCGGCGGCGACGGACGAGGTCGAGGCCGAGGTCGACGACGACGGGGAGGCCGAGGGCCCCGCTGACCTCGAGGCGGCCGCCCTCGACGAGCCGAGCCCCGAGGAGCTCGAGGATCTCGAGGCGGACGTTGCCGGCATCGACGACCCGGTCCGGATGTACCTGCGGGAAATCGGGAAGGTTCCCCTCCTCACCGCCGAGGAGGAGGTCGTCCTGGCGAAGTCGATCGAGCTCGGCGAGCAGATCGCCGAGGAGCCGTGGAAGGCGATCGTCAGCCTCCACGAGTGGACGCTCCACGGAACCGAGGCGGCGACTCGGGCCGCCCGGCCCGAGTACGCGCTGCCCTTCGCCGAGGAGGCGCACCGGATCGTCCGCGACGCCCTCGCTGCCCCCGAGGCGAGGGAGCTCTTTACGTCCCCGCCCGACTTTCGGCTCCAGCAGGCCGCCCGGCGCTCGGACCACGAGCCGACCCGCGAGCTCCTCCGCCAGGCTCGGCGTCTCATCGCGAGCTACGCCGCGGCCCCCTCGGCCGAGACCTTCGCGCCGCTTCTGGACTGGGCCTACCTCGCCGTCCACAACGGCGACCTCGACGCCCGCGACAACCCAGCCCTCCGGGCCATCTACGACTGGACCCGGGAGAGCGTTGCCTTCCCGGCCGTGGCTCGCTGGATCGAGGCCGGCCGCGACTCCGACCTCCTCCGCCGGATGGGCTACGACCCGGCCGTGCCGGCGGGGACGAAGCTCGCCCACCGGAAGGGCGAGATCATCCGCCTCGGTCGAGCGGCCCGAGAGCAGCTCACCTCGGCAAACCTGCGCCTCGTCGTTTCCATCGCCAAGAAGTACATCGGGCGCGGGATGAGCTTCCTCGACCTCATCCAGGAGGGGAACATCGGCCTCATCCGGGCCGTCGAGAAGTTCGAATACGAGAAGGGCTACAAGTTCTCGACCTACGCCACCTGGTGGATCCGCCAGGCGATCACTCGTGCCATCGCCGACCAAGCCCGGACGATCCGGATCCCGGTCCACATGGTCGAGACGATCAATCGGCTCATCCGGATCTCCCGCCAGCTCCTCCAGGAGTTTGGCCGCGAGCCGACGATCGAGGAGATCGCCGAGGCGATGTCCCGTGGCCAGGAGCAGGCGGTCACGCCCGAGCGGGTCCGGGAGATCATGAAGGTCAGCCAGGAGCCGGTCTCCCTCGAGACGCCGATCGGCGAGGAAGAGGACTCCCACCTCGGTGACTTCATCGAGGATCGAGGGGCCGTGGCACCGGCGGATGCGGCCTCGCGACAGCTCCTCCGCGAACAGGTCGAGGCGGTCCTGGGCTCGCTCACCGGTCGCGAGCGGCGCGTCCTCCAGCTCCGCTTCGGGCTCGAGGACGGACGGGCGAGGACGCTCGAAGAGGTCGGCAAGGAGTTCAACGTCACCCGAGAGCGGATCCGCCAGATCGAGGCGAAGGCGCTCCGCAAGCTCCGCCATCCCAGTCGGTCGCGGAAGCTCAAGGACTACCTCGAGTAGGATCCTCGGGAGAGGGCCGTCCGAGGATGCCTCGCTGTCCTCGGTTGGCCCCAGCCCGGCTCGCGCGGTCGATTCGTCGAAGCGGGCTTCGGCCAACTCGACGGCGACCGCCTGATCTGAGAGGTTCGATCGCGATGCCGCTCAATGCCTACGCCCTCGTCGGGACCTTCGGTCTCATCTCCGTTCTCGCTGGTGCCGTCGCCGTCCGCCTCGTCGGGCCGCGGCATCCGGCGGCCGTGGTCTGCCCGAGCCTCGCCGCCTTCGGCCTCCTCTACGTCGCCGGGCACCGGTTCGGGTGGTCCGTCGGCCCGACGGTCTCCCTCTACGGCTTCGAGGTCGCCCTCCCCTTCGAGGTCGCCCTCGCCCTCGGGGGAGCGCTTGCCGTCGCTGCTCTTCAGCGGGGAGCGCTCAGCCTCGTCGTCGCCGGGCGCCGTCCGATCGACGGCGGTGGCCCGACCTGAAGCGGCCCCAGGGGGACGACCGGGCTCCTTGCTCCGGGTCGCCGGTTTTTCGAGACCTTGGCCGTCCTCCTCCTCGGCTTCGGCCCCGTCATGCTCGGGATCGGCGCGGCGAGCTTCCGTCGGCGTGAGTGAGCGCCTCAGCCCTCAGCCCTGGACCTCGATCGTTGCCGTTGGCATCGTCGGGTGGATCCGGCAGTGGTAGCGGTACGTTCCGGGGGCGGTGAAGACGAGGGTCGCCGAGCCACCACCGCCGCTGATCGTCCCGCTGTCGCAGACGCCGTCGAGCATCGTCGCCGTGTGGGGGACGCCATCCTCGTTCTGGAAGGTGACCGCCTCGCCGACCTTCACCGTGACGGGAGTCGGGTCGTAGGCGAAGCTCTTGATCGTCACCGTCGCTGCGCCGGCGACCGTGCCGGGAGCGCAGGCGAGGGCCGCGGGGGCGGAGGCCGGAGCCTCGCTGGCGGGAGAGGGGCTCGTCGGCGGGGCGCTCGTCGCCGGCGCCGAAGGGGTCGGCGAGGAGCTCGCACCGCCGCCACAGGCCGCGACGAGGAGGGCGACGACGACGAGACGGGCCGGGCGGACGATCGACACGGCAGTTCCTCCTCTCAGGATCGAGCGAGTCGAGTGAGGCAGTCATCGCCTCGCTCGAAGGTACGACGCGACCGTCGGGTCCGGTTTTCAGCGCTCGGGTTGGCAACGCCGGGGAGCGCCCCCATCGCCCTTGAACCAGCTACCATGACGGCCGTGATCGACCGCGCCACCGTCACCCTCCGACCCGCGACCCCCCTCGATGCCGATCGGATCGCGAGCCTCCTGACCGACGAGGGCTACCCCGCCGGGGCGAGCGACATCGCCGCGCGGCTCGAGCGCTTCGTCGCCGACCGGGGGACCGTCCTCGTCGCCGATCTCGACGGCGAGGCCCTTGGCTTCATCGCCGTGGCGCGGCTACCGCGCTTCGAGCACGGCGACTGGATCGCCCGGATCGTCGCCCTCGTCGTCGAGGCAGGGGTCCGCGAGCGCGGTCTCGGTCACCTGCTCATGGAGGCCGCCGAGGCGTGGGCCGCCGAACGGGACTGCGCCTTCATCGAGGTCACGGCGGGGCACCACCGGCCCGAGGCGCGCCACCTCTACGAGTCCCTCGGCTACGACCCGACCGCGACGGCCTACCTCCGGAAACGACTCTGACGCCCGACACCGACGGATCGGCGGCGCTGCCCGCGGGGCGGGCCTTCCCCCACCTCCGCCTCCGCTCGCCGACTCCCTCCCTCCTCGCCCTGCCGTGGGAGCGACCCCTCGGCGACTGGTCGGCCGAGGACCTCCAGTTCCGGGCCATCCCGGTCGGTCCCTCGCGCCACCTCGTTCGCTTCCTCGTCGTCGACGGTTCCCTCCTCGCCCTAAAAGAGGAGCCCCTGACGGTCGCCCGCCGCGAGTTCGACGTCCTCCGGCACCTCGAGGAGCTCGAGTTCCCGGCCGTCGAGCCCGTCGGGCTCGCCGAGTCGCCCGAGCGGGACGTCGCCATCCTCGTCACCCGCTACCTCGCCCACTCCCTCCAGTACCGGCGGCTCCTCGCCCGCTTCCCGCCGGGCCCGCATCCCTACCGCGAGCGCCTCCTCGACGCCATGGCGAGCCTCCTCGTCGATCTCCACCGGGCCGGCATCTACTGGGGCGACTGCTCGCTCAGCAACACCCTCTTCCGGCGGGACGGTGACAAGATCCAGGCCTACCTCGTCGACGCCGAGACGAGCGAGATCCACCCCTCCCTCTCCGACGGCCAGCGCGAAGCCGATCTCGAGATCCTCGTCGAGAACGTCGCCTTCGGCCTCGCCGACCTCGCCGTCCTCCAGGGGCGCCCCGACCTCATGGACGAGGCCGTTGCCGCAGCGGAGGCCGTCCAGGACCGGTATCGGCAGCTCTGGGAGGAGATCCATGCCGTGGCCGAGATTCAGCCGGGCGACCGATATGCCGTCGCCTCGCGGATCCGACGCCTGAACGAGCTCGGCTTCGCCGTCGAGGAGGTCGCCCTCGAGCCCGTCGAGGGCGGCAACCGCGTTCGGCTCCGGGTCGCCGTGGCGACCCGTCGCTTCCACGCCCGAGAGCTCGAGCGGTTGACGGGGCTCCGGGTCCTCGAGGGCCAGGCCCGGATCCTCCTCAACGATCTGCGAGAGTACCGGGCCTGGATCGAGCACGCCGAGGGCCGCCCGCTGACCGAGGCGGAGGGAGCGGAGCGCTGGTTGCGGGACGTCCTCGAGCCGACCCTCGCCCGCCTCGTCCCGGCCATCGGCCCGAACCGCGACCCGATCCAGGCCTACTGCGACGTCCTCGAGACGAAGTGGCTCCTGTCCGAGGCGGCGGGACACGATGTCGGCCTCGGGCCCTCGATCGAGGCGTACCTCGCCATGGGTGCTCCGGCACCGGAGTCGGGCGAAGGGCCCGTCCTCAACCTCGACATCGACTGGTCTGCCGCCTTCGATGGGGGTGCCGAGCCGGACGAGGCGACGGCGGCTGGGGGCGCGCCCGCCGAGACCTAGAGGGACCCGCATCGTCTCGGCTACAATGCGGCCCCGATGAGTCGCCCTGGAGGTGAGATGAGCGGTCCCGAGATCGCCGGTGGGCCGGTCATCGAAGTCCGTGGAGTTCGGAAGCGGTATGGCTCCGTCGTCGCCGTGGACGGTGTCAGCTTCGAGGTCGGCACCGGGGAGATCTTCGGGCTCCTCGGGCCAAACGGGGCTGGGAAGACGACGACGGTCGAGATGCTCGAGGGCCTCCGGCAGCCCGACGAGGGGTCGCTCCGAGTCCTCGGGGTCGACGTGACCCGGAACCCGGGTGGGGTCAAGCCGCGGATTGGCGTGGCTCTCCAGACGGCGGCCCTCTACCCGAAGCTGACGGTCGAAGAGCTGCTTCGCCTCTTCGCTCGGCTCTACCCGAGGCACGTGCCGATCGACGAGCTCATCGTCGCCCTCGGCCTGACTGAGCGGCGTCGAGCCCTCAGCCAGGAACTCTCCGGAGGCCAGCGTCAGCGCTTGGCGGTCGCGCTCGCCCTCGTCAACGATCCCGAGCTCGTCTTCCTCGACGAGCCGACGACTGGGCTCGACCCGGCGGCCCGGCGGGCCCTCTGGGACATCATCGGTGGACTCCGGGAACGTGGGCGGACGGTCTTCCTGACGACCCACTACATGGAGGAGGCCGAGGTCCTCTGTGATCGGGTCGCGATCATGGATCACGGCCGCATCCTCGAGATCGGCTCGGTATCGGAGCTCGTCGGGCGGCGTTTCCAGGAGCGGGTCGTCCACTTCGACGCCATCGCCGGGCTCGACCCCTCGGTCTTGGCGACGATCCCGGGGGTCGCCCGCGCGGGACACGACGACGGCGAGATCGTCCTCTACACCACGGACGTCCCGGCGACGATCGGCGGGGTCCTCGCCCACGCCGAGAGGTCGGGGCTCGAGATCCAGAACCTTGGCATCCGCCGAGCGAGCCTCGAGGACGTCTTCCTCGCCCTCACCGGCCGAGCGCTCCGCGACTGAGGAGCCGTCGGGTGGTCGCCGCTCGTGGGGTCTGCCGAGGACGCGCCGGCCGCGCGACTGATCGGAGGGAGAGACCCGCTGAAAGAGGAGAGGCCGGATGGAGCCAGTCATCGCCCTGACCGTTGCCAACCTGAAGAGCTACATCCGGGATCGCCCGGCCCTCTTCTGGACCCTCGCCTTCCCTCTCATCTTCATCGTCCTCTTCGGCCTCATCTTCTCGAGTAGCCGGTTCGAGGTCCCGATCGCCTGGGTGGACGAGGACGGCGGCCCGACAGCGGCTGGCGTGCGCGAGGCCTTCGCGGCGAACCCGACCGTCGAGCTCGTCGACCTCGACCGGGCGACGGCTCTCGACCGGATGCAGGGCGGGGGCGTCCGCGCCGTCGTCGTCGTGCCGGCGGGCTTCGGGATGGCCTACGATGCGGCTCGGGCCGGCGGGCCGCCGGCGAGCCTCGTCGTCTACACCGACCCGAGCCAGACGCAAGCTCAGGGAAGTGTCTTCCAGGTCCTCGGGAACATCCTCGGCACCCTCAACCTCGGTGGTCGGCCGCCCCTCGTCGTCCCCGAGGCCCGAATCCTCCAGACCCAGTCGCTGAACGCGATCAGCTACTTCGTCCCCAGCATCCTCGGGATGTCGATCATGCAGCTCGGGGTCTTTGCCGCGATCCCGCTCGTGGCCGACCGGGAGAAGCTCATCCTGAAGCGACTCGCGGCGACGCCCCTCGCCCGCTGGCAGCTCGTGGCGAGCCACGTCCTCATGCGCCTCCTCGTCGCCCTCGTCCAGACCGCCGTCATCGTCGGGGTCGGGAGCCTCCTCTTCGACGTCCAGACGACCGGACGCTGGCTCCTCGTCGCTGGCTTCGTCCTGCTCGGTGCCCTCGTCTTCCTTGCCTTGGGCTACGTCATCGCCAGCTTCGCTCCGACAGAGGACGCGGCGAACGGGATGACGAGCGTCGTCCAGTTCCCCCTCATGTTCCTGTCAGGGATCTTCTTCTCCATCGACCAGATGCCGGAGGGCCTTCAGGCCGTGGCGCGTCTCGTCCCGCTCACCTATCTCGCCGACGCCCTCCGCCAGACGATGGTCGACGGGACGGCCTTCAGCCCCCTCTGGGTCTGCGCCATCGTCCTCGTCGCCTGGCTCGTTGGCTGCTTCCTCGTGGCGGCTCGCTTCTTCCGCTGGCAGTAGCGAGCCCTCCCGACTCACCAGCGCTCCTCGTGGACGATCTCCTCGAGCGGGCGCCGTCCGCCCGGACGGGGCGGCGCGGTGAGCTCGGCGGGATCGGCCGGGTAGCCGAAGCTGAGGATGTAGGTGCAGGCCTGATCCGCGGGGTAGCCGAGGATGGAGCGAGCCAGGTCGTGGTCGTAGACTGTCGCCGGACAGCTTCCGATCCCGAGCTCCCAGGCGGCGAGCATCATCTGGGCAGCCGCGCCACCGAGATCCCAGACGATCGAGAGCGGGGCTCCGGGAGCCCGGGGGTCGGGGGTGACGAGGGCGACGGCGACAGCTGCCCCAGCAACGTGGCCGGCGTAGGGGCCGACACCGGAGAGGTCCCGGAGGCGATCACGGTCGCGCACGACGATGAAGGCCCAGCGCTGGAGGTTCTTCGCGCTGTGGGCCCGGCGGCCGGCGTCGAGGATCCGGCGGAGGTGCTCGGGTTCGAGCGGTCGATCGGCGAAGCGACGGATCGCGCGCTTCGTGCGGATGGCGGTCCAGACGTCCATGCGCAGTCTCCCGAAGATCGAAGAGCAAGGCGCGGCGGGTGACCCCGAGGCGCCCGAAGCTCCCCAGTCCGGCCCGATGGACGGCTCCCAGGGTCGTGTCTCCAGGGTAGTGCCTCGGAAGCGGGGACGGTGGGATCGAGGGTGGGTCGAGGAGTGGCTCGACCGCGCTAGACTCGGAGGGTGAGCCAGCGCGATCCCCACGAGGTCCTCGGCGTCGAGCCTGGTGCGAGTCAGGCGGCGATCAAGGCCGCCTGGCGACGCCTGGCCCGCGAGAACCACCCCGACCTCACCGGCGACGATCCCGTCGCCGCTCGCCGGGCGACGCGGCGGATGGCGGAGATCAACGCTGCCTACGAGCGCCTTCGGGCCGATCGAAGCGCCCGGTCCGATCGCCGGACGGCGGCCGACGTCGGCAGTCGGCCGGGGGGCGGTGACGGTGCCACATCAAGGCGACCGAGCGGGCCGCCGCCACCACCACCGACTCGGCCGGTGACGGGCCGCCTCGATACGAGCCGCACCTATCGACCGAGGAACACGACGATCCCTCCGGGCGGACCCCGGCCGGCGGGTCGACCGGCCTGGGTCCCGCCGGCGCCGTCGATCGAGCGAGGCGGTCCGGAGCGCCTTCGCGCCTCCGCCCCTACGGGGCCCCTCGAGCGGGAAGAGCGGGTCGAGGTCCGTCCCCGGCGGCCGTCCCTCGCCGAGGCCCTCGCCCGAGAGGTCGAGTTCGGGAAGTTCCGCGGCTGCACCCTCGCCGAAATCGCTGCCAGGGAGCCGTCCTACATCGACTGGATCGCTCGCACCATCGGCCACGACCCCGACCTCGTCGCGGCGGCTCGAGTCGTGGCGGCCGACCTGGACCGGCGGGGGGTGCCGAGACGACCGAGGGTCTCGATGCCGCCGCCGCAGGTCGGGGCAACGTAGGGCGGCGACCGGCAATCCGGGCGCTCGCGCCACCCGGTCGATCGGAGCTGGGCGCGGCTCGGGACGTGCTGCTTGCGGCAGTCGGGGTCGGCCTGGGTCGTCTGGCCGACCGGACTGCGGGGTAGTGGGGGAACACCGCCGTCACTCTGCCGGACGTGAGATCGCCGGCGGTTCGAGCCGCCGGCGATCGGTGTGGAGGGGCGACGATGCGGACGATCGCGATCGACGATGATGCCGGCGCCGCGCGGCTCGAGCCTGCTGGCCGAATGATCCGTGGTTACTCGGTTCGTGGGCGGAGCCCGGGATCCTCCCGGCCGGCGGTCCCGGTGCCGCCGGCGGGTCGTCCGTGCTCGGCCCCGTAGCCGACGCCCCAGGGTGTCCCCGAGTCCGTCGACGGCGCAGGACGAGGCTAGCCCGCGGAGACGAGATCGGGTATGGCGCGTCCGTCCGGCCGACGGACGCGAAGATCGGTGGGCGCGCCCGAGCACCATTCCGGGACCCTCGTACCAGGTGCTCGCGAGCACAACCGGCAGACGGGTCGGGCGGGGCCCGACTTCGGGCGAGCGCGGCCGGCCCGGAGGCCAGGTGTCGGCCGCGGAGGCCCGCGAGCGTTCGCCGGGGTCGACGACACTCGAGCGGCCTGACGGCCGGCGATCCTCCTTCGTGGCACCTCTCGCCGTCCGAGGGTACCCTCCCTAGCGGACGTGACAGCCCTCCCTCCCCGCGAACCCCCGATCGAAGGACCTCCTCGGCGGTCGCCCCGGCGCCTCGGCGCCATCGCCCTCATCGGCCTCCTCACCCTCGCCGGCGGTGGGGCCCTCGTCGGCGCCGGCATCCTCGGGGACCGACCGAGCTTCAGCCCTCACGGCCCCTGCCTTGCCGACGGGCGCGAACCGGGCGCCTACCCGGAGCTCGAGGCCCTCGTCCCGAGCCGCTTCGACGGTCGCCCACCCGAGCGCCTCGACTCCGGCCGGAGCTGCAGCCGAGAGAACCTGGCGAGCCTCGCCGAGGCCGGGATCTCGGAGCTCCGCTTCGCCGGTGGCCTCTGGGCGACGGGGGCCGAGTCGGGGGTGACCCTCGCCGTCTTCGTCGCCTCCGGTCTGACCGTCGACGACCTCGGGGCCTGGTACGAGGCCGGGGCTCGGTCGGCGAGGAAGACCTCGAACGTCGTCGTCAGCCGCCCGGACGCCGGTCGAGGGGCGGCCTACCGGATCGACCTCGAGAACGGCGGCCAGCTCCAGACGATCGTCGTCCTCCCGGCAGAGCTGGCCGACGCGGTCCGCGTCGTCCTCGTTGGCAGCGCGGCGAGGGATGTCGGCTCTCCGGAGGGGCACGCCGCAATCGTCGAGCGGGCGATCGCGGCGACCCTGGCGGTCGAAGCCACGGCACCCAGCCCGAACTGACGAGGCCCCCGCCTGGTCGGGGCGTGCTACCGATCGCCCTTCGTGTCCCCGGTTCGGCAGCGGTCACGAGGGCTGCGTCCACCGACCCCCCGACGTTCCCCTGGCGCCGAGTCGCGTCGGCGACGGCGCGGCCGGGGAGTGCTAGCATCGCCCCATGACCGACTGGTCCGCCCGTCGGCGAGCGTGGGAGGCGGCGCGGCTCCGGCCGGCTCTCGAGCGCCTGCCCGAGCGCAAGGTCCGCTTCTCGACCATGAGCGACGTCGAGGTCGAGCGCCTCTACGGCCCCTGGTCCTGGGAGCGGACGCCCGACGGTGCTCCGGCCGGTGCCGGCGGCCCGACCGCCGTCGACCACCTCGGTCGGCCCCTCCGGACGGGGCGTTGGGATGCCTTCGACCCGGAGCGCGACATCGGCCTCCCCGGCGAGCCACCCTTCACCCGGGGACTCCATCCCACGGGCTACCGGAGCCGGCTCTGGACGATGCGGATGTTCGCCGGCTTCGGCTCGGCCGAGGACACGAACGCCCGGTTCCACGCCCTCCTCGAGGCCGGACAGACCGGCCTCTCGATCGCCTTCGACATGCCAACCCTCTACGGGTACGACACCGACGACCCGGAGGCCGAGGGCGAGTTCGGGACCTGCGGCGTCGCCGTCAGCTCCCTCGCCGACATGGAGGTCCTCCTGGCCGGGCTCCCTCTCGACCGGGTCAGCACCTCGATGACGATCAACGGCCCCGCGGCGCCGATCTGGGCGATGTACATCGTCGCCGCCGAGAAGGCCGGCGTGCCACGGGCCGCCCTCGAGGGGACGATCCAGAACGACATCCTGAAGGAGTACATCGCCCAGAAGGAGTTCCTCTTCCCGCCCGAGCCCTCGATGCGGCTCGTCGTCGACACGATCGAGTTTGGCAGTCGCGAGCTCCCGAAGTGGAACACGATCTCGATCTCGGGCTACCACATCCGCGAGGCCGGTGCGACGGCCGTCCAGGAGCTCGCCTTCACCATCGCCGACGGGATGGCCTACGTCGAGGCGGCCCTCGCTCGCGGTCTCCGGGTCGACGACTTCGCCCCCCGCCTCTCCTTCTTCTTCAACAGCCACAGCGACTTCTTCGAGGAGATCGCGAAGTTCCGGGCTGCTCGCCGGATCTGGTGGAAGCTCATGACCGAGCGCTACCGCGCTGAGAACGAGCGCTCGACCTGGATGCGCTTCCACACCCAGACCGCCGGCGTCTCCCTCACCCCCCAGCAGCCCCTGAACAACCTGACCCGGGTCGCCCTCCAGGCCCTGGCAGCCGTCCTCGGTGGAACCCAGTCGCTCCACACCGATGCCTACGATGAGGCTCTCGCCGTGCCGACCGAGGCGGCCGCCCTCCTCGCCCTCCGGCAGCAGCAGATCATCGCCGAGGAGAGCGGGGTCGCGAACACCGTCGACCCCCTCGGTGGCTCCTGGTTTGTCGAGGCCCTGACGAACGAGATCGAGCGCGGCGTCTGGCGCTACCTCGACGAGATCGACCGTCGAGGCGGGATGATCGATGCCATCCTGGCCGGCTACCCGCAGCGCGAGATTGCCGACGCTGCCTACCGCTTCCAGCGGGAGTTCGACGCCGGCGAGCGGGTCGTCGTCGGGGTGAACCGCTACGTCGATCCCGAGGAGGTCCTGACGGTCCCCGTCCTCGAGGTTCCGCCCGGATCCCTCGAGCGCCACCTCGCCCGCCTCGAGCGGGTCCGCCGAGAACGCGACCCCGTCGCCGTCGAGGCGGCCCTCCGCGGGCTCCGGGAGGCGGCGAGTCGATCCGGCTCGAGCGAGACGAACCTCATGCCCCACTTCATCCGCTGTGCCGCGGCCTACGCGACCCTCGGCGAGCAGTGTCGGGTCCTCCGGGAGGTCTTCGGGGAGTACCGAGAGCCCGTCACCGTCTGAGGCCTCCGGGTCCGCGTCGGTCCGCGGCGGTTGGAGCCTCCCTCGTCGGCGGGGGGCCCGAGGGTCGACCCCGGTGATGGGGGACTCGGGTATCGTGGGCAGCCGGTCCGAAGGCCTGCCCACGACCGACGGGTCACCGTCGGGGAGGTTGCCGAGAGGGACGGGTGTCCGCGGCAGGGGCGACGGTCCGCGACGCGATGGAGGCGACGGCGATGTATCTCGATGGGCTCTCCTTCCTCGAAGACGAACGGGACGCCTGGCGACCCTTCGAAGCCCTCGACGAGCTCTCCGATGCGGCCCTGAGCCGGCCCGTCGAGGCTGCCCACGGCTGGTCGGGTCGGGATCTCATGGCCCACCTCGTCGCCTGGCAGGAGATCGCCCTCGCCATCGCCCGCGAGCTCGCCCTTGGCGAGACGTCGCCGACCCTCGAGCGGGTCGATGGAGAGTGGGGGACCGATGGGGCAGCGATGAACGCCCGGCTCCTCCGGGAGTGGGCGGCCTTGCCCCTGGCCGAGGTTCGGCGGCGTTTCCGGACCGTTCCGGGTGAGCTGCGGGGGACGCTCACCGTCGTCCCCGAGGCCCGCTGGCTCAAGCACCACCGCCACCTCTCGGCCTTGCTCGAGGAGACCCTCGACCACTACGCCGAACACGAAGGCGATCTGGCGGCGATCCTCGCGGCGGCCGAGGGCAGCGACGGCTAGCCGGCGCTCCCAACGGCCTCGACGCCTTCGTGAGCAGGGCTCTCGGCGACCAGCCTGCGCCGCTCCATTGACGGCGCCCGGACGGCGCCCGTCGGTGAGACCTGGTCGCTCGACGCCTCGCACCGAGAGCAGGGTCGGCTGGTGAGGACCTCGGCACGTCCGTGGGGGCGGTGGCCCCCAGCATGGACCTCCGGCCGTGCCAGAGCGGGGGTCGTCGGTGGGTTTCGCCCCACCTCCGGCACGAGAAACGCCGACGGCCGGGCGTGGAGCCCGGCCGTCGGGGGGAGGAGGAGGGGCGATAAATGCTCTGTTAGGCCGGCGGTTGGGCGCCCTGACCTTCCGCCGACTTCGCCGCGGCGGCGATCTCCTTGAGGTGGAAGGCTTCCTCGAGGGCGTCCAGGGGTCGGAAGCCGACGACGCCGATCGGCTGCTTCCCGGGCTGGAAGAAGGCGATCGTCGGGATGCTCATGATCCCGAAGTGCTGCGAAAGGCCCGGGTTCGCGTCGACGTCGACCTTCACGACGTCGACGATCCCCTCGTACTTCTGGGCGAGCTTCTCGAGCTCTGGGGCGACCATCTTGCAGGGTCCGCACCAGGCCGCCCAGAAGTCGACGACGACGGGGCGCGGGTTCCTCAGGACGAGCTCCTCGAAGGTCGCGTCCGTCGCATGCTTGATCTCGGCCATCGGCCCGTCAACCTTTCTCCCGCCGAGCGGGTTCCTTCGTTCGTCTCGACCTCGCCCTCAGCGGGCGAGGCTCTGGATCAATCGGTAGGCCTCGAGGACCCGAGGGTCCGTGAGTCGGTAGTAGACCGTGCTCCCTTCACGCCGGGCCGTCACGAGCCCGGCGCTCCGGAGGACGGCGAGGTGCTGACTCATGTTCGGCACCTGACAGCCGACCCGTGCCGAGAGCTCGCCGACCGAGAGCTCCCCGGCCGCGAGCGACTCGAGGACGCAGAGCCGCTTCGGGTCGGAGAGGGCCCGACCGATCGCTGCCCAGCGCGCGCGGTCCGCTTCGCTCGACGGCGTCGTTCCCAGCACGGGGGTCATTATTCCACTGTTTGCGCAATCGCGCAAGTCCGGTGCCGTCCGGGCAGCCGATGGAGGTCTGGCCCCCTCCTGGCGTCCACCGCCGTGGGCGCGGGTGCAACAGATGTTGCGCCATTCCTTACTACAATCGCGCCGCAGGAGGAGGCCCGATGGTGAGCAGCTGGACCCTCGTCGCCTATCGCACCCCGACCGAGCCCTCGACGACCCGGGTCGCGGTCTGGCGCGCCCTCCACCGGATGGGTGCCCTCTACCTTGGGCCGAGCGTCTGTCTCGTTCCCGCGGCCCTCGCCGACGGCACCCTCCTCGAGCGACTTCGGGCTCGGGTCGAGGCGGCCGGTGGGAGCCTTGCTGCCCTCGAGGACGTCCGCTTCGGACCCGAGGCCGAGGCCGAGCTGCGCCGCCGCTACAACGCCGCCCGAGCTGCAGAGTACGCGGAGATCGTCGAGCAGGCCGAGGCGGTCGTTGCCGAGCTCGAGCGCGAAGGTCGGCGGAACAAGTTCACCTTTGCCGAGGTCGAGGAGAACGAGGCCGGGCTGGCGAAGCTCCGCCGCTGGCTCCGGCGGGTGAGCGTCCGCGACCTCTTCGGCTGCGGGGCGCGCCAGGAGGCCGAGGCCGCTGTCGAGGGGGCGGCGCGCCGACTCGCCGTCTTCGTCGACGAGGCGATCGTTCGCGAGGCCGAGGGGGCGTCGACGGCCGAGGCCGGCATCTTCGATCTCCGGATCGGCGACCCTGGCCGATGAGGAGGGGGCCTGCCGTCGTCCCGGGTCCGGCCTGGCACGCCGCCTCGCCGGCAGAGGTTGCCGCTGCGTGCGGGACCGATCCGGTCCGCGGTCTCGACCCCGCCGGCGCCGCTGCCCGCCTCACCCGCGACGGGCCGAACACCCTCGAGCGCCGGCGCGAGGAGCCCTGGTGGGCGGAGCTCCTGGAGGTGCTCCTCGAGCCCCTCCAGGTGCTCCTCCTCGCGGTCGGGCTCGTCTACCTCCTCCTCGGCGAGGTCGACGACGCCGTGACGATCCTCGCCATCATCGGTGTCGTGGCGGCGATCGAGGTCGCGAACGAGGCCCGGGCGAAGCGGGCGATCGCGGCGCTCTCGGCTCTCGCCGCCCCGACGGCGACCGTCGTCCGCGGCGGACAGCCGGTCGAGGTCCCGGCCTCCGAGCTCGTCGTCGGCGATCTCGTCCTCCTCCGTCCCGGCAACCGGGTGCCCGCCGACCTCCGGCTCATCGAGACCGTCGCCCTCCGCGTCGACGAATCGAGCTTGACGGGCGAGTCGATCCCGGTCCCCAAGGAGGCCGGCGCCGAGCTCGAGCCGGGGGTCGAGCTCGCCGAACGGCGAACGATGGCCTATCTCGGCACCCTCGTCACCGCTGGCCGGGGCCGGGGGATCGTCGTTGCCACCGGTCGAGGAACCGAGGTCGGGCGCATCGCCGCCCTGAGCGCCGAGAGTCGGGAGCCGCCGACGCCCCTCCAGCGCTCGATGCGCGAGCTCGCAGGCTGGCTCGTCTGGGTCGCCCTCGGGTTCAGCGTCCTCGTTCCGACGCTCGGCGTCCTCCTGGCCGGCTTGCCGGCCGAGAAGATGACCCTGACGGGATTGACCCTCGCCTTCGCCACGATCCCCGAGGAGCTCCCGATCCTCATCACCATCGTCCTCGGCATCGGGGCTCATCGCCTCGCCCGCCGCAAGGCGATCGTGAAGCGACTCCGAGCCGCCGAGACCCTTGGCGCGGTCTCGGTCGTCGCGACCGACAAGACCGGCACCCTAACCGAGAATCGGGTGCGGCTCGCCGAGATCTTCGTTGCCGGGCGGCGGCACCCGGCAGTCGCGATCGAGGCCCATCCGGTCGGCCGGCGGCTCCTGAGGGCGGCGGTCTTGGCGAACGACGCCGTGCTCACCCGCTCGAATGGAACGATCGACATCGTTGGTGATCCGACGGATGCGGCCTTCCTCCGAGCCGCCCTCGAGGCCGATCGAGACCCGGACCAGCTCCGCTCGCTCCCGGTCCTCGCCGAGTTCCCCTTCGACGACGTCCGCCGCCGGGTCTCGGTCGTCGTCGCCGAGGCTGGCGCCCGGATCGTGGCGACGAAGGGCGCCCCCGAGGCGGTCATCGGCATCGCCTCGACCGTCTTGACCGAGGGCGGGCCAGAGCCCCTCGATCCGGCGACCCGAGATCGGCTCCTCGCCGCGGCCGAGGCGATGGCCGAGCGTGGTCTTCGGGTCCTTGCCGTCGGGGATCGGACGGTTCCGGCCGACGGTCGGCTCGACGCCGAGTCGGTCGAGCGCGAGCTCACGTTCCTCGGGCTCGTCGGGCTCGAGGACCCGCCGCGCCAGGAGGCCGCCGGAGTGGTCGGCGCGTTGCTGGCGGCCGGCATTGACGTCACCATACTGACCGGCGATCACCCGGCCACGGCGCGAGCGATCGCCGAACGAGTCGGGCTCGGGTCCAGCGTCCCCCTCCGGGGCCGCGACCTGGAGCCCCTCTCCGACGACGAGCTCGTCGAGGCCCTCGCGACGACGCGGGTCGTGGCTCGGATCACGCCCGCCCAGAAGCTCCGAGTCGTCCGGGTCCTCCAGGCCCGGGGCGAGGCCGTGGCCGTGACCGGGGACGGGGTGAACGACGCGCCGGCCCTCCGCGAGGCGACGATCGGGGTTGCCATGGGCCGGGCGGGCACCGACGTCGCCCGCGAGGCCGCGGACCTCGTCCTCGCCGACGACAACCTGGCGACGGTGGCCGCCGCCGTCGAGGCCGGTCGGGTCCTGTTCGCGAACCTCCGCAAGGCGGTCCGCTTCTACCTCGCCGCCAAGGTCGCCCTCGTCGGAGCGTCGACCGTCGCCGTCCTGCTCCGCCTGCCCGTTCCCTTCGAGCCGGTCCAGATCATCGTCATGGAACTGTTCATGGACGTCGGGGCGGCGACGACCTTCGTCGCCGAACCGCCCGAGGAGGACGTCATGCGTCGGCCGCCGCGCGATCCGCGGCGACGCTTCTTCGACCGCTCGATCCAGGTTGGCATTCTGGCCGGTGGAGCGACCCTCGCTGCGGTCGTCCTCGTTCCGTACCTCTGGGTCTGGCGGACCGGCGACGGGGGGCCGATGGCCCAGTCCGCCGCCTTCGTTGCCTGGATGCTCGGCAGCGTCGTCCTGGCAGGGCACATGCGGGCCGAAGGGACACCGCTCCTTCCCCGGGGTCTCGCCTCGAACCGCCCCTTCCTCCTCTGGGCGCTCGCCGCGGTCCTCGCCGTGGTCGGTGGTCTGGCGGTGCCGGCTCTCGCTGGTCGACTTCGGCTCGTCGGGCTCGGGCCGGAGACCTGGGTCGTCGTCCTCGCCTCTGCCCTCGGCCTGCCATCCTGGTGGGAGCTTTGGAAGCGGCGTCGGCGACGGGCGAGCGCCTGACCGGATGGCGGGGAGGCGCCGGCGAGCCTGTCGCTGGGTGGACCACGAGCCGGCCCAAGCGGCGATACTGGACTCCATGGCCTTCGTCCCTCCGCCCACCGCCGACCCCGTCGCCGTCGTCGATCTGGCCCGGATCGAGGCGGCCCGCCGCGAGCTTCGCGGGCGGGTCCACGAGACCCCGATTCTCACCTCGACGAGTGCCGCGGAGGCGGCCGCCACCGCGACGGGTCGCCGCCTCGCCGAGGGGAGGCTCCTCGCCAAGGCCGAGCACCTCCAGAAGACGGGCTCCTTCAAGGCCAGGGCCGCCCTGGCGAAGCTGACGGCCCTCCCCGACGCCGCCCGCCGGGCTGGGATCGTGACCGTCACCGCCGGCAACGCGGGCCAGGCCTACGCCTGGGCTGCCCGGGCGGCCGGCGTTCCGGCGACCATCGTCATGCCCCTCGGCGCCGTCCCAGCCAAGGTCGAGGCCTGTCGCGGCTACGGTGCCGAGGTCGTCCTGGCCGGTCGGCACGTCGGCGAGACCTTCGAGGTCGCCGAGCGGATCCAGCGGGAACGTGGGCTGACCTTCTGCCACCCCTTCGACGACCCCGACGTCATCGCCGGCAACGGGTCCCTTGGCCTCGAGATCCTCGAGGCAGTGCCCGACCTCGACGTCCTCGTCGTCCCCGTCGGTGGCGGCGGGCTCATCAGCGGGGTCGCGGCGGCCGTTCGCCAGCGGGCCCCGGAGGTCCGAGTCTTCGGGGTCGAGCCCGAGGGGTCGAATGCCGTCGCCCTCGCCGTGGCCGCCGGTCGGCCGGTCGAGATCGTGCCGCGGAGCATCGCCGACGGCCTCGGTGCCCCCCACGCAGGGGTCTGGACGACGCCCCTCGTCGGCCACTACGTCGAGGGCGTCGTCCTCGTCGACGACGGCGAGATTGTCGCCGCCCTCCGCTTCGCCCTCGAACGACTGAAGCAAGTCCTCGAGCCGGCTGGGGCGGCGGGTCTTGCGGCTCTCCTCACCGGGCGGGTGCCCTACCGAGACGGCGACCGGGTCGTCGTCGTCCTCTCGGGGGGCAACGTCGACCTCGCTGCCCTCGGTCGGCTCCTCGGTCCGCCGACTGAGGCGGAACCCGACGGGGGCGAGGCGTGACCGATCGGCCGCCCCTCGGTCGAGCTGCCTTCGGGCTGGTGGACGATCGCCCGTCCGCTCGCAGTCCGGAGTCGGAGCCGCCGCACCGGCCGGGCCTCGGGCCGCGCGGTCTCCTCGGCCGGAGCCTCGAGCTCATCCGGGACGCGGCGCCCGACCTCCGGCGGGGTGCCCTTCTTGTCGGCCTCCAGTTCCTCGGGCTCCTCGGGCCCATCCTCGTTCTCGTCGCCGTCGGGGTGGCCCGCCTGCCCGATCCGACGATCCTCTTCGGCGAGGGGCCGCCGGGTCCTCCGGCGCCGGCCGACGCCGAACTCGTCGGGCTCGTCGGGCTCGGCATCCTCATCACCCTGGCCGGGGGGACCGCCCTCGCCATCGAGAGCCGGGCCATCGGTCTCGCCCTCGTCGGGGCCAGGGCGGCGGGCCGGCGACTGAGCTTGCGGGCGGCCCTCCGCCGCTCGCGGCAGTCCTTCTGGCGGCTGGTCGGCCTCGCCGTCTTGGTCGAGCTCCCCCTGAGCCTCGTCGGAACTCTCGTCGGTGAGGGCCTCGCGGGACCGGAGGCGAGGGGCTCACTCCTCGCGGCAGCCCTCGGCTTCGTCGTCGCTCTCGCTCTCCAGCTCCCGATCGCCTACGCGGGTGGTGCGATCGTCGTCGGAGGCCTCGGGCTCCGGGCGGCGCTTCGGGACTCGGTCCGACTCGTCATCGCGGCGCCACGATTGGTGCCGCTCGTCGTTGCCGTCGGGGGCGCGGCCCAGGTCCTCCTCGTCCTCGCCCTGAACGGCGGGCTCGAGCTCGTGGGGCTCGTTGCCGACGTCGCTGACCTCGGTCTGACGGGTGAGCCGCCTCGGACCTTCGCGACCCTCGCCCTCCTCCTCGGCCTGAGCAGCGCCGTCGGCTCCCTCCTCTTCAGCGTCACCTGCCTCGCCGTTGCCCCCCAGGCGGTCGTCGTCGCCCTGGAGCGGTCCGCTCCTGGCCTCGCCCCCTCGGTCCTCGGCGAGGACGCGGACTCGACCCGCTGGCTCAGCCTGCCGATGGCCTTCGGCATCGCGACGGTCGTCATCGTCTCGGTCGTCGGGATCGAGAACGTCGTCAGTCGGGTGTGAGGCGGGCTCGGGGTCGGCTCAGGGCCGGATGCTCGGGTACCCGCCGCGCCGCCCTCGCGACAACTCTGCCATCTTCCCGTGAGGCGAGCGTGGCGAGGTCCGCCCTCGCGACAACTCTGCCATCTTCCCGTGAGGCGAGCGTGGCGAGGTCCGGAAGGGCCGTTCTCCCTGGATCAGGCGGGTCCGGGCATCCCCCGTGAGCGTGCGGGAGGCGCCCAACGGGAGCGAAGACGGCTGGTCACCCGCTCGGACGGCCGGCCAGGGTCTCGTCGGACCCGTCGCCACGCTGGCGGACCGGTCCTGGATGGCCCCGGCAGCATCTCGACAGCGCGGGTCACCCCACTCGTGCTCGCCTGACGAGCACAAGGCAGGCTTCCAGTTTGGCAGTCGGCGACGAGAGCCCGACCGTCCCACTCGTGCTCGCCTGACGAGAAGAAGGCAGGCTTGCCAGTGGCGGCGAGCGGCCGGCGGAGTGAGCGGCATCGGCGCTGGCGGAGGCCGACCGTCGCCAGCCGCCGAGCGACCCGTCGGGCCTCAGTCGACCCCGAGCTCACGGAGACGCTCGTCGTCGATCCCGAGGTGGTGGGCGAGCTCGTGGATGACCGTCAGGCGGACCTCCTCGGCCAGGTCGTCCGGGTCCGGAAAGTCGGCCTCGAGGGGAAGCCGGAAGAGGGTGATCTTGTTCGGCACCGGGGCCCAGTCGGCGCCCCACTCGGTGCGCGGGACGCCCTCGTAGAGGCCGTAGAGGGTCTCGTCCGGGGCGAGCCCTTCGGAGCGACGCTGCTCAAGGCTCGGTTCGTCGTCGACGACGATGGCAACCTCGTCGAGGGCGGAGCGAAAGGGCTCCGGGATCGAGGCGAGGGCGTCGGCGACGAGGGCCTCGAAGGGCCGGTGGCGGCCGTGACGACGGGGGCGCCGGGCCCCGCGGCGGGGTTTGACCATCGGGCCCGTATCCTAGCGAGCGTGCCGAGAGACGATGGGACAGGGCGAGAGGAGGCGACGGCGGACCTCGGAGGCGTCCCGGCGCCCGATCTCACCGCCGAGCCCGCCGCCTTCGTCGTCCTCGTCGCGCCCGCCCTCCGGATCGCCTTCCTCGACTGGGGTGGGCCGTCCCCGGATCGGCGGGACGCGAAGGCCGCGAACGGGGTCGGAGTCGTGCGGGGAGGACAGCCGACCTCGGAGGGCGTCCTCCTCATCCATGGCTTGGCCGGAACGGCCTGGCACTGGGCACCCGTCGCCCGCCGCCTCCGGCGCAGGGTCCGGACGGTCGCCCTCGACCTGCGCGGCCACGGTGGTTCCGACGGCCCCACCGGGCCGTACCCTCCCCCTGACCTCGCCGAGGACGTCGTCGCCGTCGCCGAGGGCGCGGGCCTCCTCGATGACCCGAGCGACCGGGTCGTCCTCGCCGGGCACGGCTTCGGCGGGATCGTCGCCGCCTGGGCAGCCGAGGCCCTCGGGGCCCGCTGCGCCGGCCTCGTCCTCGTCGACGGTGGCTGGGAGGACGTCGCCGCCGCCACCGGCCTCGAGCCGGCTGAGCTCCTCAAGGCGATGGAAGAGCCGCCCGAAGTCCTCCGCTCCATGGCCGCCTTCCTCGCCGACCGCGCGGCCTTCGACCCTGCGAGCTGGGACGCCGACCAGGAGCGGGCGGCGCGAGCCACGGTCGTCGAGCTCCCCGTCGGTCGCCTCGAACTTGCGACCCGCCCCCACGTCCTCGCCGCCTGCGTCGAGGCGATGTATGCCTACCGGCCGATCGAGACTCTCGGTGGCCTCGAGAGCTCGATCGTCGCCCTCGTCGCCGGCGACGATCCCGAGGGGCGACGCCTGGCAGCTCTCGACACCGTCGACGAGGTGCGTCGGGCGGCCGGGCGCTCGCCGATCCAGCGCCGCCGGTTCGAGGGTCTCGGCCACAACCTCATGCGCTATCGACCGGCCGAGGTGACCGCCGCGATCCTCGATCTCGCCAGCGCGCTACGATCCGATCTGGGATGAACGACGAGTGCACCGACGCCGAGTCCGAGACGGAGTCCGCCCCGACATGCTGGGCCGAGGGATGAGCGAAGACCGACGAGAGAGCGACCTCGAAGCCGGCCCGCCGCTGGCCGAGGCGAGTCTCGAGGCTCGCCTCCGGCAGCTCGTGACCGAGATCGAGACCGAGATCGGCGAGGCTGCCATCGACGTCGTCGCCGAGATCGAAGGCGAGGCGACCCCCCCGATCGAGGGCCTCGCCGGCCTTCGGCCGACGGTCGAGGAGAACGCGCGGGTCGAGGCCGCCGTCCGCCAGATCCTCCTCGAGATCGGCGAGGATCCCGATCGACCGGGCCTCCGAGGGACGCCGGAGCGGGTCCACCGGATGTACGCCGAGCTCACCGCCGGCTACCGGGTCGATCCCGAGCGCCTCGTGAACGGGGCGATCTTCCCCGTCGACTACAGCGAGATGGTCATCGTCAAGGACATCCCCTTCTACTCCCTCTGCGAACACCACCTCCTGCCCTTCTTCGGGACCGCCGGGGTCGGCTACATCCCGAACGGCCGGGTCATCGGGCTGTCGAAGATCCCCCGGGTCGTCGAGATGTACGCCCGCCGTCTCCAGGTCCAGGAGCGCCTCACCCAACAGATCGCCGACTTCCTCATGGCCCGCCTCGAGCCGAAGGGGGTCGGGGTCGTCGTCGAGGCGACGCACCTCTGCGCGGTCATGCGGGGGGTCCGAAAGCCGGGGACGATCATGACGACGGCGGCCGTCCTCGGCCTCTTCCGCTCGAACGACAAGACCCGGGCCGAATTCTTCGCCCACCTCGAGCGCCGATCACCTGGCCCCTGAGAGGCGGCGACGGTCGCGCTCGCGACGTCGACGGCGCAGGGTGAGATCGATCCGGGCGCCCGAGATCCAGCGAGCCGGGAAGGGCCGTCGAAGCGAGGGTCCATCCGGCGCTTCCGCCAAAGACCCACGGGGTACGCGGCTCCATCCTCCCCGGGACGGGTCGAGGGGGCGCGTACAATCGCGGCCATGACCGAGCGACCCATCAAGGTCCTCATCGCCAAGCCCGGCCTCGACGGCCACGATCGAGGGGCGAAGGTCCTCGCCCGAGGCCTCCGGGACGAGGGCTTCGAGGTCATCTACACCGGCCTCCGCCAGACCCCGGAGATGATCGTCGCGGCCGCCCTCCAAGAGGACGTCGACGTCGTCGGCCTCTCGATCCTGTCCGGTGCCCACATGACGCTCCTGCCGAAGGTAACCCGGCTCCTCCGCGAGAAGGGCCTCGACGACGTCCTCGTCACCGCCGGCGGGATCATCCCCGACGACGACATCCCGGCTCTGAAAGAGGCCGGCATCGCCGCCGTCTTCGGGCCGGGGACGACGATCCGGGAGGTCGCCGACTTCATCCGGGCGAACGTCCGGCGGGCCTAGCCGGTGGCCCTGCGACCGATCCGCACCGAGGACCCGACCGAGCGAGGGAGCGCCCTCGCCGAGGCCGCCCTGGCCGGTGATCGCCGGGCCCTCGCTCGCCTCCTGACCGAGGTCGAAAACCGGACCCCTGTCGCCGAGCCTGCGCTCCGCCTCCTCTACCCCCGAGCCGGGCGGGCTCACCTCGTCGGGATCACCGGTCCCCCAGGGGCAGGGAAGAGCACCCTCGTCGCCGCCCTCATCGGTGAGCTGCGGGCGAGCGGCCGCTCCGTCGGCGTCGTCGCCGTCGACCCGTCGAGCCCGATCAGCGGTGGGGCGATCCTCGGTGACCGGGTCCGGATGCAGGCCCACGCCGAGGACCCCGGGGTCTTCATCCGCTCGATGGCTGCCCGGGGCCATGCTGGGGGCCTTGCGGCGACTTCGGGGGCGGCGGCCGCCGTCCTCGACGCCGTCGGCTTCGACGTCGTCTTCCTCGAGACCGTCGGGGCGGGTCAGAGCGAGGTCGAGGTCGCCGCCGCAGCCGACACGACCGTCGTCCTCGAAGCGCCCGAGATGGGCGACGAGATCCAGGCGATCAAGGCCGGCCTCCTCGAGGTCGCCGACATCGTCGTCGTCAACAAGGGCGACCGACCCGGGGCCCAGCGGACGGCGGCCCAGCTCCGGGCGATGCTCAGCGCGGCGGCCGTCGCCGCTGAGTCGGTGGCCGAGCGGCTCCACCACGGACGAGGCCGTGACCGGGGCGTCGGGGCCGTCACGGCGGAAGACGCGGCGGCGGCAGCGGGCGGTGCGGCGGAGGCGGCCGCCGTGGCGCCGAGAGGGCCATCGAACGGGCCCGAGGCCGCCCGACGGCCGAAGCGGCCCGAGGTCCTCGTCACGACCGCGGCGACCGGCGAGGGGGTCCGAGAGCTCCTCGAGGCGATCGACCGCCACCGACGGCTCGGGACCGGCGACGGCGCTCTCGCCGCCGCCCGGCGGGCTCGGGCCGAAGCCCAGGTTTGGACGATCGTCGTCGAGCGGGCCCGCGACCGACTCGCGCGACCGGGCCTGGCCAACGCCGCCGAGGCGATCCTCGGGGCCGTCGCCGAGCATCGCCTCGACCCCTACGCCGCTGCCGATCGGCTCCTCGCCCTGCTCGCCGACGAGGTCGGCGGGGATGGCCCGACCCGATGACCCGCCCCCCAGCCAGGCGAGGTGAGGACCTGCCGAGACGGGCACGGCTTCGCCGTCGAAGCGGGTCCAGTCCCCACCTGGGCATGACCGTGGAGGAAGAACCGATGTCGATCGAAACCGTCTTCGTCGCCGGCGCCGGTCTCATGGGCCACGGCATCGCCCAGGTCCTTGCCGCCGCCGGCCGCCGGGTCGTCCTCTACGAGCCGGACCTCGAGCGGGCTCGGGCTGGCCGGGCACGGATCGCCGGCAACCTCGACCGGGCCGTCGCGAAGGGGCGGCTCACCTCGGGCGAGCGGGACGCGGTCCTCGAGCGGATCGAGGCCGTCGACGAGATCGGCCGGGTCGCCGAGGCGGACCTCGTCGTCGAGGCCGTCTTCGAGGACGTCGCGGTGAAGCAGGGGCTCTTCGCCCAGCTCGACCGGCTTGCTCCGCCAACGACGATCTTCGCCACGAACACCTCCTCGATCTCGATCGCTCGGCTCGGCGACGCCGTCGGCCCCGAGCGGCGCCGGCGCTTCCTCGGGATGCACTTCTTCAGCCCCGTCCCGGTCATGCCCCTCGTCGAGCTCATCCCGGGGGCAGCGACCGACCCGGAGGTCGTCGAGGCGATCCGGGAGCTGGCGGCCGGTCTCGGTAAGCAGGTCATCGTCGCCGCCGACCAGCCCGGTTTCATCGTGAACCGGATCCTCATGCCCTTCCTCGCCGAGGCGATCCGGGCCTACGAGGCCGGCGTCGGGACGGCCGAGGACATCGACACTGGGGCCCGGGTCGGGCTGAACCACCCGATGGGCCCCCTCGAGCTCGCCGACTTCATCGGCCTCGACGTCTGCCTGAACGTCATGCGGGTCCTCCATGAGGGTCTTGGGGGCGAGCAGTTCCGGCCGCCCCGGCGACTCGAGGAACTCGTCGCCGCCGGGCACCTCGGCCAGAAGACGGGCCGCGGCTTCTACGTCTACCCCCGGTCCGAGGCCTGAGCGCCGCCCGCTGCCGGCGGCACCCCGGTCAGCCGGTCGGCCAAGGGGCCGCAGCGTCGCCGAGGAGTTCGATGAGGCGGCGAGCGTTCGCCGGGGCGAGGGCGAAGCTGTCGTTGTTGAAGAAGGCGTAGGCGTCGCGGCCGCTGGCAACGGCCGCCCGGAGCCGCTCGACCCAGGGCGAGAGCTCGGCGTCCGAGTAATCGTGGGCGTAGCCGCCGGCGAGACCGTGGAAGCGGAGGGCCACGAGGTCCGTCGTCAGCGGAGCGGCGGGTGGCATGACCGTCGAGCTCACCCAACAGACGGCGATCCCTGCCGCCTTGAGGGCCGCGAAGACGTCGTCGGTCAGCCACGAAGGGTGGCGGAACTCGACGACGTGGCGGAAGCCTCGGGCCTCGGCCGCCAGGAGCTCGACAAAGGCGTCGAGCCGCGGCGGGTCGTGTCGCAGGCTCGGCGGGAGCTGCCAGAGGAGGAAGGCCGCAGCTCCCACCTCGGCGAGGGGCCGGACCCGGTCGACGAAGCGCCGGAGCTCGGCGGCGCAGTCGGTCAGCCGTCGGACGTGGGTGATGAGCCGCGAGCCCTTGAGGGCGAACCGGAACCCCGGGTGTTCGACCGCCATCCGGCGCCAGGCGGCGATGGCGACCTCGCTCGGCAGCCGGTAGAAGCTCGCGTCGACCTCCACGGCGGGAAAGACCGTCGCGTAGTGGGCGAGCCAGCGGTGCGACGGCAGCCCCGGCGGGTAGAAGCGGCCTCGCCAGTCGCGGTACTGCCAGCCGCAGGTCCCGACCCGAACTCGGCCTCGGACGCCCTCGCCGCGGTCGTCCGTCTTCCCGCTCGGGCCATCGCCCGTCCTCATGCCGCCGAGTCTCCTCCGAGAGGCGGCCGCTGTCCAGGGCCGGCCGTCCCGAGCCAGCGGGCCTCGCTGCGCGACCTCGGCCCTCGCCGGCGGATCCCGAGAGGCGGCCGCTGTCCAGGTCGGCCGTCCCGAGCCAGCGGGCCATCCCGAGCCAGCCGGGCGAGGTGTAGATTCCAGCCATGAACGAGCACGCCGCGGTCGGGGGCCCGAACGGGGCTGTCTTCGTCGTCTCCGCCGCCCGGACTCCGATCGGCAAGTTCGGTGGTGGCCTCTCGACGACGCCGGCGACGACCCTCGGTGGCGTCGCCATCCGGGCCGCCGTGGAACGGTCGGGGCTCCCCGAGGGGACGCCCATCGACGAGGTCCTCATGGGCCAGGTCCTCCAGGCCGGGGCCGGTCAGGCTCCCGCTCGCCAGGCCGCCCTCGCCGGGGGGCTCCCGGAGACGACGAGCGCGACGACGATCAACCGTGTCTGCGGCTCGGGGCTGAAGGCGATCATGCTCGCCGCCGCGGAGATCCGGGCCGGCGATGCCGAGATCGTCGTGGCCGGGGGGATGGAGAACATGAGCGCCGCGCCCTACCTCCTCCCGAAGGCCCGCTTTGGATACCGCCTCGGCCACGGTGAGCTCCTCGACGCGACCCTCCTCGACGGGCTCGTCTGCGCCTTCGAGGGCTGCCACATGGGGACCCACGCCGAACGGGTCGCCATCGCCCGCCAGATCAGCCGGGCCGACCAGGACGCCTATGCCCTCGAGAGCCACCGCCGGGCCATCGCCGCCATCGACGCCGGTCGCTTCCGGGACGAGATCGTCCCCGTCCCGGTCGACGATGGCAAGGGGAACGAGACCCTCGTCGAGGTCGACGAGAACCCGCGCCGCGACACGAGCCTCGAGGCCCTCGCTCGCCTCCGGCCCGTCTTCCCCCTCCCCGAGGGGCCGGACCGGGGTGAGGCGACGGAAGGAACGGTGACCGCCGGGAATGCCCCCGGGATCACCGACGGGGCCGCCGCGACGGTCGTCGTTTCGGAGCGGGTCGTCGAGCGCCACGGCCTCCGACCTCTCGCCAGGATCGTCGGCTACGCCCAGGCCGAGGTTGCCCCGAAGTGGCTCTTCCTCGCCCCCGTGGAGGGTGTCCGGCGGCTCCTGGCTCGGATCGAGCTCCCGATCGAGGCCTTCGACCTCATCGAGATCAACGAGGCCTTCGCCGCCCAGACCCTAGCCGACGGCCGTGAGCTCGGCTTCGACTGGTCGAAGACGAACGTCAACGGCGGGGCCATCGCCCTCGGCCACCCGATCGGAGCGTCGGGGGCCCGGATCGTCGCCACCCTCCTCCACGAGCTCCGGCGGCGGGGCGGTCGCTACGGCCTGGCGACCCTGTGTCTCGGCGGCGGTGGCTCGGTGGCGATGGCCTTCGAGCGGGTCTAGGAGCGGACAGAGTCGGCGGTCGTCTGGGCCGAGGGAACCGCCGGACGACGCCACGGGAGGTTCAGCGCGACATGGGCGAAACCGAATCGATGACCCTCGAGCTCACCCGAGCCGAGCTCGAGATCCTCCGCACGGCTCTCCGCCTCCTCGCCTCGACCCTCGGGCGCGAGGAGGCCGACGAGCTGGCCGAGGTCCAGCGCCTCCTCGCCCGTCTCGAGGGAGTCGACCGATGACCGTGACGACGCCGACCGCCGCCGAGCCCGAGGCAGCGGGGACCCCGACCTTCCGGAACTTCATCGCTGGGGAGTGGGTCGAGTCCGTCTCGGGCCGGACCTTCGAGAGTCGGAACCCGGCCGACGTCCGGGACGTCATCGGCCGCTTCCAGGCGAGCACGGCCGCCGACGTGGCGATGGCCGTCCGGGCTGCCGAGGCCGCCCTCCCGCTGTGGCAGCGGACCCCGGCCCCGAAGCGGGGCGAGATCCTCTACCGCTTCGGCGCCCTCCTCGCCGAGCAGAAGGAACGCCTCGCCCGGGCCATGACCCGGGAGATGGGGAAGGTCCTGACCGAGGCCCGTGGCGACGTCCAGGAGGGGATCGACATCGCCTTCCTCATGGCCGGCGAGGGGCGGCGGATGTTCGGCGACACCGTCCCCTCGGAGCTGCCCGACAAGTGGGCGATGAGCGTCCGTCAGCCCCTCGGGATCGCCGGGATCATCACTCCCTGGAACTTCCCGATCGCGATCCCGTGCTGGAAGATGATGCCGGCCCTCGTCACCGGCAACACCGTCGTCTTCAAGCCTGCCTCCGACACCCCGTACTGCGCCACCCTCCTCGTCGAGCTCATGGCCGAGGCCGGCTTCCCGCCGGGGACCGTCAACCTCGTCACCGGCTCGGGGGCCGAGGTCGGTGACGCCATCGTCGACTCGCCCGACATCGCCGTCATCAGCTTCACGGGGCACAGCGAGACGGGCAAGGCGATCGCCCAGCGGGCCGGAGCTCGGCTGAAGCGGCTCGCCCTCGAGCTCGGTGGGAAGAACGGGATCGTCGTCCTCGCCGATGCCGACCTCGAGCTCGCCACCGAGGGGATCCTCTGGTCGGCCTTCGGGACGACGGGCCAGCGCTGCACGGCCTGCTCGCGGGTCATCGTCGAGGAGGCCGTCCTCGAACCGCTCCTGGCTCGCCTGGAGGCGGGAGCGCGGCGCCTCCGACTCGGCGACGGCCTCGACCCGGCGACGGACGTCGGTCCCCTCATCAACGCCGCTGCCGTCGAGAAGGTCGAGCGCTACGTCGAGATCGGGCGAGGCGAGGGCGAGCTCGTCTGTGGTGGGCGGCGGGCGACGGGGCCCGGGCTCGAGCACGGCCACTTCTTCGAGCCGACGATCTTCACCGGGGTCGCCCCGATGGCCCGGATCGCCCAGGAGGAGATCTTCGGCCCCGTCCTCTCGGTCATCCCGGTGGCCGACTTCGAGGCGGCGGTCACTGCCCTGAACCAGACCCGCTACGGTCTCTCCTCCTCGATCTACACCCGCGACGTGAACCGGGCCTTCCGGGCCATCCGGGATTTCCAGACGGGGATCGTCTACGTCAACGCGGGGACGATCGGGGCCGAGACGCATCTCCCCTTCGGTGGCTGGAAGGAGACGGGCAACGGCCACCGGGAGGCGGGCCACGCCGCCCTCGACACGTACACCGAGTGGAAGGCGATCTACGTCGACTTCTCGGGTCGCCTCCAGCGCGCCCAGATCGACAACCAGCCGAGCTAGGGCCGGGCGGCAGCGGCCGACGAGGGCGGCGACGGCGAGCCGGCGCTCCAAGCGCCCCGCCCCGGGCGGCATTTTCTCGTTTACGCCCCGGGAGAGTGAGTTGGAAACCGGGGCTCCGTTTTCCACCCCGCCGACGGAGCCCGT
>FWPU01002944.1_pt1 | contig 44913 bp, 32 predicted proteins | sample 2228361 | NCBI WGS metagenome assembly FWPU01 (sample SAMEA103939777, study PRJEB20133) | metagenome
ACTTCGGGACTAAAGTTTACCCACCCTTTGGCTGGGTCCCGCCTACTCTCTGAATATGTATTAAGTTGGCGCGCCAGGGCGGGGACGCCCCTGACCCAGATTGCTGGGTGGGACTGGTGAGCCCCTGGGACTCGGGACAGATGGCGCCCCGCGTCTCCCGGGATAACCCACCAATGCGGGCAAGATTCGCGCCCTACACACTGGTGCTCGAAAAAAATACCACTTGGCATTTAAGCCCTGCTCTCAAATTGGATCTCTTGGCTATCTCTGAGCACCGTCCTGGAACCTTACACCTGCTGAGGACATTTCCAGCTGGCAGCACAATAACATAGATTCGCCAAATCACAATTATTTATGGAAAACTTTCTTGGGTGTTACTGTTAGACACATTCTCAATTATGCGGTGGTGTAAGAGAGAACCGACATGGAAGAGAAATGGCTACAAATTCTTATCGCCTCTCGGTCTATACGTGCCCCGCAAGGGATTCCAGCTTTTCTCTCTTGACGATTCTCACCTTTTTGCCGTCAAGTTCAATTATTCCTTCCTTCGCGAACCTTGAGAGGTTCCTTGAAACGAGTTCCCGAACGGTGCCAATTCTGCTAGCTATCTCAGTATTTGTATGGGCGATTTCAAACTCCACGCGCGCATCCGCCTCGCTGAGGAGGTACCTCGCCAGCCTCTGCGGAACTTCCAGAAAACTAATCTCCTCTATGAGCATAACGAGATGCCTTAGGCGCTGGGAGATATTCCTAATGATCGTGAGAGCGAGTTGAGGATGCCTCTTTAGAACCTGCTCAAAATGCTCCTTCGGAACGAGCAAAAGCCTAGAATCTTCAAGGGCAATAGCGCTCGCGGGATATGGCAGTGCGTCCAGAAGGGGAAGCTCCGCGACCATCCCAATGGGCTTTTCCACCGTCAATACCTGTTCTCTACCTTCAGGGTTAAACTTGTAGACCTTTACCGCTCCATCAACTACAACGAACATTCCCAAGGGATTCTGCCCTTCAAGGAAGACATCCTCCTCTTTCTTGAAGTCAACGACTCTGCTTCCCACCGCAAGCTCTGCGACGATTTCCATGCTGAGTCCGGAGAAGAAGGGAAGTTTTCTAAGAATCTCTACTTTCCGCGCGGTTTCCACTAAGCACTGGAGTATACCACGCCAGGGACGTATATTTGCCAGGCTGGCTTGCGGAATATTGCACGGGATCAACGGAAATAACGCGAACCGATTCGCAAGGTAAGTCAGCCCAACCTCATAGGTTAAGTGCGCGAGCAGACTCCTCGCTCCTGCCCTGGAGAGTGGGAGGACTTTTGGGGGATTCTTATTAGCGTTCCGCGTTTCGGCGGTTAGCTTTACTCTCCCCCGATGATGTCGTCCTCTCCTTCCTCCTCCTCGGTACCGGGGGCGGCAGGAGTCTGCTCCGGGGCTGTAGGAGTTGCTTCCTCAACAGCGGGTGGCGGTTCAGTTGTCACCGAACCTCCTCCCTGAGGAGGGGTGTAATCACTTTTCGGGCAGGACGCCAGTCCTATGACGAGGAGTATTCCTCCTAACAGCCCAAAGAGAACTTTTAGAATTTTCTTCATATCCGAAAGCCCTCCAAATTAGAGTTCATTCTAGCAACCTTATTACGCTTTCGTCAAGCCTGTCCAAAACTTCTGAAGGAGAACTATTTAAGCCGAAACATGGTGCAAGGAACGATAACCTCCCAGACTAGCGCCAGTTCTCTCAACAATCGTCCGAGGGACTGGCACCAAGCTTTCGGTTTCTTTCTCGCCGTTGCTTATCTTATACCCCAAGCCCACCATTCTATTCGCCAACTTATCTTCTCTACGGTCTGTTCCTATTCTTGTTACTATATCCGCCCGCCCTTCCACCGCCCTTTCCTGAGTCACCGTAGCTTCTTGAGGGTCTGGATTCTTTTCCAGCGTATTGTCTTTCCCGCGGAGGTCTATTGTACTTAATGTCTTCCCTCAGGAGGTTTATCTTCCCTCCCGCGTCAATCTCCCTCACCCTAACCATAAGCTTATCGCCAACCTTCAGGTAATCTTCAACCTTAGAGATTCTGTGGTCTGCCACGTTTGAAATGTGTAGGAGACCGTCCCTACCCGGGACAAGCTCTATGAAGGCGCCGAACGGAACAATGCTCACGACCGTTCCTTCAAACACCATATCAGGCTCAATCTCTTGCGTCATCATTCTTATGGTTTCATGCGCCTTATACACTCCGCGCTTATCGTATCCGCTGATATAAACGGTTCCATTCTCGTCAATATCAATCGTAGCGGAGGTTTCGCTTTGAATCTTCTTAACATTCCTCCCCGCTGGACCGATAACCTGTCCAATCTTATCCACAGGTATCTGCAGGGTGAGCAGAACTGGCGCATGCTCGGACAGGTTCTCCCGTGGTTTCTCAATTATCTTCTTCATTTCAGCGAGGATAAATTGCCTGGCTTCCTTAGCGAGTGCGAGGGTTTCCTCAATCTGTTTATAGTTAAGCCCTTCAATCTTGGTATCAAGCTGGATGGCGGTAATTCCGAGCTCCGTTCCCGCGACCTTAAAGTCCATATCCCCATAGTGGTCCTCAAAACCGCTCAGATCGGAAAGCAGTATGTACTTATCCGGGTTCTCCTCAATTAGTCCAATGGAAACACCGCCGACCGCCCTTGGAATGGGAACACCCGCGTCCATAAGCGCCATTGAGCTTCCACAGACGGAAGCCATTGAAGAGCTCGCATGGCTCTCGGTGACTTCACTTACTACCCTGATAGAGTAGGGGAATTGATCCTCCGGCGGGATGAGTGGTTCAAGAGCCTTTTCCGCCAGTGCGCCGTGCCCAATCTCCCTCCTTCCGGGTCCCCTCATAGGTCTCACTTCTCCTACGGAATATGGCGGGAAGTTGTAGTGGTGCACGAACCTCTTCTCCGATTCAACGTTCGCGGTATCAATGATCTGTCTATCCGCGAAGGTCCCCAAAGTCACTGAAGAAATCACCTGGGTTTGACCTCTTGTAAACGTTGCGCTTCCGTGAACCCTAGGCAGAAAGCCTACTCTTCCGGTTACCTCTCTAACTTCTGCGGGGCGCCTTCCGTCCGCCCGTAATCCGGTCTTGAAAGCGAAATCACGGTAGTATTCTCTAATTATTTCATCTTCCACCAGGTCTACGGCTTGAGCGGATGCTTCCGGCAACTCCTCAAGTACTTTCTGAGACACCTCTTCTTTTACGCTCTTAAGGGCGTCATAAAGCTCTTCCTTCGCACTTGAAGGGAATAATCCCTCAATCTTGGGCAACATTAGGGCTCTAACCATGTCCTCCAATACTTTCTTCGCCGATTCGTCTACCTGAGGGGATAGTTTCTCTCTCCTCCATGGGACTTTATCCGCGAATCTCTCAATCTCCTCAATTACCCTCTTCACTTCTTCCTGAGCTAGCAATAGACCTTCAAGGACTGCGGGTTCCTCCGCTTCCTTGCACTGGCTCTCAATCATATTCAGGAAATTCCGAGTTCCGCCGGCGAGAATGTCAACATCCGATTCCGCGATCTGAGGATAAGTTGGGGAAACTAGGTATTCTCCATGCATCCTAGCCACACGAGCCGCGCCAACAGGGCTCTTAAACGGTATCTCAGAAATGAGAAGTGCTGCGGATGCGCCAATCAATGAAAGAACGTCAGGCGGGTTGACCTGATCCACCGATAGGGCGGTGGCAACTATCTGGACATCGTTTCTAAGCCACTTAGGGAAAAGAGGTCTAATAGTCCTATCAATCTTTCGCGCGTTTAGGATTGCTTCGTCGCTTGGTCTTCCCTCTCTTTTGAAGAACCCGCCGGGGAATTTGCCGGCAGCGTACATCCTTTCCTCAAAATCCACCAGGAGGGGGAGGAAGTCCGTTCCTTCCTCTACTTCCCTGGACATAGTCGCGGTCACGAGAACCGTAACGCCCCGATACTGAACTAGACAGGCGCCGCTAGCCTGCTTGGCAAATTCGCCTGTTTCCAGTAATAGCGTATGTTCGCCGAACTTAAATTCGTGGGTAACCTTTTCCATGAATCTCCTCTGACGCCTGCGGTTTACTTGCGAAGTCCAAGCTTCCTTATTACCTCTAGGTAGGAGGAGTAGTCTCTTTCTTTCAGGTAGTTCAGGAGCTTTCTTCGCTTACCTACCATTAGTAAGAGACCGCGCCTTGAATGAAAGTCTTTCTTGTGGACTTTCAAGTGCTCGTTTAGCTGTTGAATGCGCTTGGTCAGGAGCGCCACCTGCACCTGCGCGGAACCAGTATCCTTCGGGTGTTTCTGAAATTCACTTATGACGTCGGTTTTCTCCACCGCTTCAACCATATTCATCTTCATTCATAAAGTCTTACGCTCAGCCATTATAACAAATTCCACCTTAATACATAGGCGGGAGTAAAATTATTCTCACCTGCAGTGGCAGGATGGGCATTTCTCCAGGCGGTAGCAGTTCTCACCTGTCCGCCCTGATAACCGCGGGTTTCTCCTTGGAGGAAGGCGACCTGCTCTTACTTTTAACTATTTCAAACAGCTTGCCCAATCCGTCACCTCTTCTCGCGCTAACAAAAACCGAATTTGGATATTTCTCGGATAGTAGGTTCAAGTGCCTGGGGTCGTCTATCAAGTCTACCTTATTAAATACTATGATCCTGGGAATTTCACTCAGAGAAAACTGCTCAAGGATTTGAATGACACTGGCGATCCTAAAGTCAACGTTCTCCCTGGACGCGTCCACGACGAGAAGAAAGAGATTAGTCTCTTCCAGCTCCTCCATTGTAGCCCTAAAAGCGGATAACAACTCCTCTGGCAAGTTGTTCAAGAATCCAACGGTATCCTTTATGACTACGGGATTGCCGGAGTCCACGTAAGCCACTCTCGCGGTGGGGTCAAGGGTAGTGAAGTATCTATCGTCAACCTGAACTTTGCTCTTGGTAAGGGCGTTCAGGAGCGAAGACTTGCCCGAATTGGTATACCCGATAAGCGAAACGTTAAAAAGTCCTGCCTTTTTCCGTTTCTTCCTGCGAAGTTCTCGCACCTGACGTGTATGCTCAATCCTATTTTCCAGTAGCCTAATCCTTCTTCTGATTTGATCCTTCGTCAGCGCAGTTAGCTTCTCACCCGGCCCTCCGCGCGTTCCTACGTCACCACCGGGGTCGGTCAGCTCCTTGCCTATACCTGTAAGCCTCGGTAGTATGTACGTGAGTCTTGCCAACTCAACCTGAAGTTTCCCCTCCGCAGTCACAGCGTTCTTGGCGAATATGTCAAAAATCACATCCGCCCTGGTAAGAACGTCCACCTTCCACCTGTCCTCCAAATTGCGTTGATGCACTGGCGAAAGCTGTGCGTTCGTTGCGATTATGTCTGGTTTCAAAGCCAGCCCAGCTTCCTCCACCCTTCTTACCTGACCATCTCCAAAGAAGGTTTTTGGGGAGATTCTGCGTACCCTAAACTTTAATATCCCGCAAACGCTTAAAGAATCCGCAAGAACCAGCTCAATGAAGTCAAAATCGTCCTGTGGGTTTTCCTGCCAGGCGAGGTACCTCTCCATAAAGACGCTCGCCTGGGTTAAAGCTTGGGTAAAATCGCCCTCGCGTCTAGGGTTCACCGCCTGCGGCGAAACCTCAAGGTGAACCGCCGAACGAGGATTGCGAACGCCGACCCCCTCAAGGAGAACAATCAAGCAACTTTTTTGCCTTTTTACCTCTTGCAAACTACTTCTGCCGTAACCCATTCAGTATACCCCGAAAACGCCCGCCCCGCAACACGAGGAGGGCAATATCTGAGACCACGCGACCGCTCCTTCTTGAGAACTTATTCTGGCTAGTTACGAAAAGGCAACCCACTACGTCTGTCCAATAATTAAGCTGGCGCAGACCGCTCTTCGCTTCTTTATGTGGGTCTCTGGGAAGGTTCGCCAGGGGTTGTTATATTCTTGAAATGGACTAGGCTTTCTCTCAATTCTTTTTGACGTGCCAAGAGGGACTTAATCTCTTCTTCAAGTGAACTTGCGAGTGCTGTGTCTTGAGATTCAACCGCTCTCGTAAGCTCCCTTCTCTTCCGAAGGATTCTTTCGGAAAGGGTGGTTAGACGAAGTTTCTTTATTCTCTCAATGTAGCTATCTATCGTGAAATCCTTCGCGGTGCCTTTAGATGTCGCAATCTGGGCGAAGAACTTGCGGAGAGGCTCAGCTACGTTTGTAGATACTGAGAATCCTTCGGAGATAACCGCGTTCCACGCGGATCGGAAGATGCCCTTTGGAAAGTCTTCCTCGGTAAGTTCCATTCTAGCTTTGCCGAGAAAAGTCGGATTGACAATTAGCGCGGAGAAAAAGTTCTTGTAAAGCTGATCCTCGGGCCTTCCTAGAGCGTCCGACACAGTAATTGAACTGGATGAACCTGACAAAACGGAGTAGGCACCGAGGATATCTGACACGGCTTTCTGGGTAAGCTTCAAAGCATCCGCCAGTTCACGCGTAAATTCTCCCGCGGTGATGGGGTCGGAGATCCTCCGGTAAATCTGACGTGCCTCACTTATGAGCGCCCTTAGTGTTCTCTCGTTGGTTTCTTCGCCCTTGATCCTTAGCCCAACCAAGAGGCGCGGAAGGCTGGTAGTCACGCCAAAACCCAGGGCTTTTTCAAACGCGGATTTCCCGCCTTCCTTGATGAGCTCAGCGGGATCCTTGCCATCCCTGAAGAGGATAATCTTTGGAAAGTAGCCAACCGCCAGGCATTCCTCGCCAGCTCTAATTGCGGCCTTGACCCCCGCGCTATCCCCGTCAAACGCCAGCATAAATCCATCCGCGTATCTTCCAAGCTGGCGGATATGCTCAGAAGTGAGGGCGGTTCCGCACGTTGCGACCGCGTTGAGGATGCCCGCTTGATGGAGCGCGATTACGTCCATATAACCTTCAACGACAAGAACCTCCCCCTTCTCCGAGATTGCGTTCTTGGCGTAGTTCATTCCGTAGAGTAGTCTACTCTTACTGTAAAGGACCGTATTCGTGGTGTTTAGATACTTTGGCTCCTCATCGGTCAGCGACCTGCCCGCGAATGAAACAATTTCTCCACGAAGGTTGAAGAGGGGGAATATTATCCTGTTTCTGAAGAAGTCAATGCCAGCGTCAGGGGTAGTTTGCCCTCTTCCTGTTACGCATATGCCCAGTAGCTCAAGCGTCTCTCGCCTAACGTTCCTTTCAAGAAGAGCTTGTGTAAGTCCATTCGAATCCCTGGGCGTTACACCGATTCTGTAGCGTTTAATGGTGGATTCGGTTAGTCCACGCTCCTTCAAGTACTTAAGCGCCTGCTGACCGTGAGTGGTTCCGAAAAGCTCGTCCGTGTAGAACTTTGCGACCGCGGAGAGAATCTTTAAGTAATACTGGCGTTTGGTTAGCTTTTCCTTTTCCACCCGTCCCTGAAATTTTGATAAGTCAACGCCATACTTCCTTGCCAGAAGCTCTACGACTTCGCCCATTTCAAGGTTCTCAATCTTCTGAATAAACTGAAAGACGTTTCCACCTTCCTTGCAACCGAAGCAGTGCCAAAGACCCGTTCGGACGTCAATGGAGAATGAAGGAGACTTCTCAGTATGAAATGGACAGAGCGCGGTGAGTCTGCTTCCCCGCCTTCTAACGCGGATATACTCCGAGTAAAGCGCGGTGTAATCTATCCTTCCCGCGATTTCTTCAAAGACTGAGTTCACTTTCTCTTTACCTAAGATTATCACACTGAGAAAGTTAGCGGGGTAAAATCAACGAGAGGTTATGCTTGAACAGCTTTTAGTTAAATGCTAGGCTTCTTGAGGATATCGCCAAGGCTTATCTTCCTCCCTACGATTAGATCTCTTGCGCTCATCACGCGCCTGTTTTCGGGCTGAACTTGATAAACGTCAATTCCGCCTGAAGCGACGCCCGTTCCGCACGCCACAGTGAAGAACTCCTTAGATATTCTGATGACTTTTCCGGGGACGTTTTCTTTCTTTTCAACTTCCGTAAGTAGACCCGCCAACTTCGCCTTAAGCAACTTTAGTTTGACGCCGTTCGGCATCTCGCAAACCGCGCCCATATCGGGACTAAACGCGCGTATCTTGTTCAGCACCCTTTCCGCGGACTCGCTGAAATCAATAAGTGTGTCCTTATAGGTGATGAGCTTTGTGAAGGTAGCCCTATCCTCGTTCTGCGGAGCGAAGGTCGCTTCTCCACTCCTAATCAATGCTAGTGACTCCCTCACTACATCTATCGCAACCTTCGAGAGTCTATCTCTGAGGCTTCCAAAATCGTCCTCTGGGTGAATTTCCGCTTCGCGGAAGAGAAGAATATCACCCGCATCCATCTTCGCAACCATCCTAAACAGGGTAATGCCAGTTTTCGTCATGCCGTTCAAGAGCGCGGTCCTAATTGGGCTGGGACCTCTAAGAAGCGGGAGTTGGCTTGGATGGACGCAGAGTGGGTATTTAACCAGTTCCAAGAACCTTTCTGGAATGATCCTCCCAAATGAGTTGACAACGTAAGCGTCCGGGTGGGTTGCTCGGATAGCGTTTAACGCGCTTTCGTTGCCTTTTAAGCTATCCACCTCAAGCAACCTAATATGGGGGTAATTTTCTATCGCGAATCGCGCCACCTGTGTCGGAGTTGGCTTGAGCTTTCTGCCCGCGGGTTTTGACTGGCGCGTGACTATTAAGGTTACTTCCACGTCCGGCGCCCCAATCAGGTATTCAAGGGTGGGTATTGCGAACGCGGTTGACCCCCAGAAGACTACCCTGAAAGTGTTATTTCCGGTGTTCCGAAAAACGCCCTTTTCAAACGCTTCAGGTGTTCTATCCACGCTCCATATTAGATTTCAAAGATTCGTCCGCTTCTAAACTAAGTTCTTGCTTCTTCTGCTCTTCGCCATATATCTGTATCAAGTTTTGGTAAGCGCCCTTGATTGTCTTGTAAAGGCTTGCGAAAAACTTTGCAAAAGCCTCGGTGCCCTCCCTCACGTTAAAAAACACCGCCTTAGGGTCCGTTTCGTCCGCCCTAAGGATTCTCCTAAGTAAGGTTTCATCCAACCTACTGAGAAACGTCTGCATTATCAGAAGCGCGAGAATAGTATCATCCACGAAGCCGATCCCCGTGAAGAAGTCGGGGACTATATCCAGCGGACTGTAAAAGTAAGTAATTCCCGCTATTGCGTAAACTTTTAGCCAGCCGGGAACTTCGGGGTGAACCAGTGCGGAAAGAAATGCCCGTATCAATTTGGGAAGCGCTTTCAAGTATTCCTCAACGGGGGTCAGGTCAACCGATGCCTTTACCGAACCAAGATTTACGTCAAACTTCATGGCAATCCTATTTTAGGTGAAATTCTTTCCCGCGCTTCTGCATTATAACACCACCGCGACTGCAAACTAACCTCCGCAAAGTGTCGTTGTTTCTGAATGTTCTCCGGCAAGGCGGGAAACTTTGCGGGTGTGCGAGTAGTGAGGATCTGTGAAGTGCCCTAGTTCAACCGCTCCTCGCGCCTCGGATTCCGCATCATTCGTTTTTACTGTGTTTCCGCGGACAGAGGCGCAATGCTTTTCACCCCGTGGCTTATTCTTACGCGGTCAACCGCGCGGTAGAGATTCCGCTTCTTGAGGCGCTTCTCCCAGTCAAAGAGCGGTACTTCGTGCAGGTTCTTAGAAAGGCGGGAGAGACGCACTCCAACCAGTCTTACCGGCATTCTCCGCGTGTAGAGTTTTTCGAACAAACGCTTAGCCTGCGCGTAAATGTCATCGTCCGCGAAGACGCAGTGGATGCCCTCCTGCGTCGTCACTGTTTTGAAGTCGGAATAACGGAGCTTGACCGTCACTAGGGATGCGGTGGAAGCGTCCGCGCGCAGGCGAAACCCTACTTCTGCGCAAAGCCCCGATAGGACGCCAAGAATCTCCTGGGGGTCGCTCTTATCGCTGAAGGTGGACTCGTGCCCGATGGATTTCCTATGGGAGTGATGATGAGTCAGGGCGCCGTTATCCGCGCCCTCCAAGTTTCTTTCCTCATATCCACCACGCGCCTTTAGATGAAGTATCTCTCCAACTTTTCCGAAGTGCGACTTGAGAATGTGCGGGGGCATAAGGGCGATATCACCGATAGTCCTTATCCCCATTTCCGCGAGCTTTTCCGCCACTACGGGACCTACCCCGGGGAGTTTCTCCATAGGTAGAGGTGCAAGAAACGCCCTTTCCTTCCCTTCCTGAACGACATGGAACCCGTCAGGCTTGGCGACGCTCGCCGCAACCTTCGCCACGAGGGAATTTGCCCCCATCCCGATACTAATAGGGAGTCCCGTCGCTAGATAGACTTTTTCGCGGATGCGTTTGCAGAGCGCCTGCGCGTCGGGGTAAATCCTCTCCATCCCGCAAAAGTCCAAGAGGAACTCGTCAATGCTTAAGGGGCGGACCACCGGCGTGAAACCTCCGAGTATCTCCTTCACGAGTCTAGAGTAGTAGCAATAATAGTCGCTGTGCCCGCGGATGAAAATCGCGGTGGGGCAGAGCCTGAAAGCGTCGCGGGTGCTCATTCCGCTTCTCACTCCAAAGGCGCGCGCTTCATAGGAGCAGGACGCGACAATTCCGCGTCCCTGCGGGTCTCCGCCAACGATGACGGGTTTACCGACGAGCGTTGGCTCAAGGAGACGGTCCACGCTCACAAAGAAAGTATCCAAATCGCATACCGCAAAGAGCTTTCCCATTTTTCTACCCTTCTTCCTGGCGGGTAGGTCGGTGGAGGTGCTCAACGCAATAGGTTCCTCCGCAACGCGCCCGCCGTAAGTCTATACGTTTGTATAGTATCATACTCCTTGCAACCTGTCAATGGAGTGATTATTTCGGTAAATGGACGAGTATCAAGAGTCTAACTCCGCATGAAGAGCAACACCTGAAATGAAAGAATAACGGTTAGGAAACCTAAGAGTTCAGTGGTTAATAGGAGCAGTGCTTTTTTCTGCCCGATAATTGACCAATACTGGAGCGACAAACCTTGAGGCTTGAGAGTTCCTAGCTTATAAAGATACCTTCGCTTAGAACCGTGGAGAATCCATCCTACTGGAAGGAAGTGCTGAGCTTCATAACCAGAGCGTCCAAGTAGCCTCCACCTTCGTCAAGTATTCCTTCCACCATCGCTTCAATTCCCTGGGGAGACGTTACTTCACCATTAATAGGCTCCCAAGTGGCCATAACTGGAACGCTTGTTAGCTCAAGGGACCCTTCTTTGCCGGTTTGGTCCTCCCACGAACCATAAATGTTACCTGCTTCACCTACAAGATAGAAATAGTTACCAGCGCCGCCAACAAGGTCAAAAGCCAACTCTTGACCCGCTCCTCCCCACGTTTTCTGAAGGACAAGGTCACCATAGGATGTGTACTTTAGCATAAAGACGTCGCTTGAATTAGCGTTGAAGCTAAAGGTATAACCGCCAACGTAGACATCCCCATTAGCGTCAACTACTACCGCATTTGACCTATCCTCTTTGTCTCCTCCCCACGTTCTCACCCAAAGAATCTCGCCTGAAGGCAGAATTTTTAGCAGGAAGGCATCGCGGTCATCCTCTGTTCTTAAATCCAACTCACCTGCGATGTAGATGTTCTCATTTTGGTCAAGAGCCAAATCAAAGGGCACGAAATCATTTCTGTCAACATCTATGGCATAGAGCAAAAGCAATTCCCCTGAAGGGGAGAACTTCGCAAGCATTACTCCTCTACCGAAAGAGGTGCCAATTAGTCCGCAGGCCCAGATATTCCCATTGCTATCTGCAGCAATCTGGCTTAAGTTCACGTCTCTGCCGTACATTGCAAATTGCCACTCAGGTTCACCGGAAGGAGAAAATTTCATGAGAACCGGTCCCTCGTTTTCGGTGGCACCATGCCATAAGCCTAGAACGTACGCGTTTCCCTGGGTATCAGTTGTAATTGCGGAAGTACCACCGCTCATGTAATCTAGTCTCCACATTCTTTGCCACAGAAGTTCCCCTGAAGCTGACCACTTGAGCAAAACTAAAGGGTCAGCAATTCCACTAAACGCGCTAACGTACAAGTTACCAGATGGGTCAATTGCAATGCCAGCTTCTCGGTTCTCAAGGTTAGTTAACTTCCACGCTCTAGCCCAGAGTAGGTTTCCAGAGCTGGAGAACTTAAGAAGAAGAACCGCTTCACCAAGTTCTTCAGTATCTACAACTCCACTCAGGTATAAATCACCATTCCCATCTAGTGCCGCCCCAGTGGCAAAGTCCCATCCGTCTGTTCCCCAGGTATGAACCCATTGCCCCGGCGGTGCCTTGCTTCCGTAGTCGGCTTCCGAGAAGTCGGTTTCGGGTAAGCCAACTTTGAAGGACTTGAGCTTATACCAGTACTTCTGAGTGCTTGGAACTTCAGTATCATCCCAGAATGTTCTGCCCTCCACACTGGCTTGGTAGGTATAAACACCATTTAGTGAGGTGCTACGGTAAACACGATAACCGGAGGGAATGGCATTTTCCGGTTCCGCCCAAGTCACCCTAATCTTGTCGTCAAAGAGTGCGTCAGTCGCATACACAGCCTTAGGTGGCAGTATGTAACTCCCGACCGTAACTACAATGGACTTAGTTGTGGTTGCACCATCGTCGTCCGTAAGCCTGATTGTCAGATTATAGATACTAGGAACCTCATACACGTGACTAATAACTTGCACAAACGGACCTACATAGTCCCACATGCCATCATTCTCCCAGTCAACCTCAAGGAGGGCAATAGCCCCATCAGCGTCATAGCTCGGGGAAAGATCTAGCTCAACATCAAGTGGTGCGTCACCGCTAGTATGTCTGACCAAAAACAACAGCCGAGGGGGTTTATTAGGGGGTTCGCTTACTTGGACGGCGGTGGTTGCGGTGTCTGCGAAGCCTTCATCGTCAGTAACCCTGACGGTCGGAGAGAAATTCCCAGGCGAGTCGTAGGTATGGCTAGCGGTAGGTTCGGCACCTGTATCAGCATCAAAAACGCTGTCACCCTCCCAGTCCCATTCAAACTTTACAATGGTTCCATCTGGGTCGCTTGACACAGATGCGTCAAAGTGCACAGCTAGTGGAGCAGGCCCATAAGTAGGCTTAGCACTCATCTTCGCAATTGGACTAAACTCCTTCTCAACTGTGTTTGAATTCTCCCCACGATTACCCTGGAGGTCAACCGGCACTACAGAAAGGAACTTGAATGAATTCGTGGACAAGCGGTAAGTGAATCTAATCTCGGGAATCTCCTCGCCGGTGGCAAGAACAACGCTATCAAGAACACCAAAGGGACCATCCCGAGTCTTGGAATGCATAATAAAGTACCCTGAGACTTCGCTGAAATAGTTCTCCGCTATGGGGGCTGTGTCCGCAATGTTGATGATGCCGTTGCCATCTCCGTCAATCCATCGGTTGGTCGGGTCGGCGGATTCAAGAAAGTGTTGCGCCAATGGCGTAATATCCCCGATATTAATGATTCCATTCTGGTCGTAATCACCGACATTTTTGTATGTCCACGTGAGGGTGTATGAGCCATCGCGGTTGTCGGTTAGGGTGAGGTCGTCGACGCGGTTCTCCTCCCCCGCGGGCGGTTTGCTCGCAAACCGCCCAGTTTGGAGTTGAGAGTGGAGCGATGAGAGTTGGTCGGAAAGTGTAGATTTCAGTTGCGCGAAGATGGACGGGTCAACGCCGTCAGGCGTCTCAAATTCTTTCAGTTCCTTAAGAGCGTCTACAAGAGCGAGGAACTTGGGAGTTGCGTTCGTGACGGGGACATACTTGGTCGTCTCAGGCGAGCGAACCCCGTCGTTATTTCGGCGCGATAAAGGATCCTGCCCTGCATAAGGCACTGATGAATGAGGGCTCACCACTGGCGAGTGCCCTCTTTCATACTCCCTGCTGCATCCCGCGAACGACAGAATGATAAAAGCAATGAAGAATGAAATGATTGCAGTCCCAATTCCCGCCGCATGAAAACTGTTATTCCCCTTTAACGACTGACTAGTAGCCGTTTTCATTTTAAGGTCCTCCTCTTAGGGCTCCTCAAGCACGCAGCTACATCGTCCCGTCCACCCGGAGACTGGCTGTATCCCCAATGGTTAGGTTCCTGGAGTTACCTACGAGTTCAGCCCACGAACATGCTGAACCTAATCCTGCGTAACTTCAGTTGCTTTAATTATAACATATGTTCCGAAGGATTGCAACTCCTCTCCAGAAGTATCTTGGGATTGTATCAAACTAGTACTATTGTCAATGCTAGCGTATGTTGTGTGGACTGTTTGGCAGAAATTCGCATGGGCTCGTTACCTTGCCGACGTTGGATCTAGATTAGCACAGCATTCAAGAGTTCTCCGAACCGCTCTAGGCGAATTCCCTAGCCGGGAGTGATACAATGCGGAAGGGAAAAGCCATGGCGAAGGAAACCGCGTCTTCCGAAAACCCTAGGAGTACGGATTGCGATAATCCGCGTGCGCCAACGATTCCTGCCACCGGCGCGGGCTCAGTCGCGGGTCAATTCCCCCTCTCCCGCGAACAGGGCTACTGGAAATGGGTTCCTCAGGCTTTCTCCGCACTTCGCCACAGGAACTACCGCCTTTACTGGCTGGGGCAGGTGCTTTCCCTTACGGGGACCTGGATGCAGAGAACCGCGCAGGGATGGCTCGTAACGGAACTAGTGCTTGAATTCGCCTCGCCCTCCGCAGTTCCCGCCCTAACGAGCTGGTACGTTGGACTTGTGACCGCGATGAGCACGCTTCCCGTCTTATTCCTTTCCGGCTTTCTCGGAACCATTGCGGACATCGTAAACCGCCGGAGACTTCTAATCATGACACAGCTCTTACTGGCATTACAGGCGTTTATCCTCGCCATCTTCGCCTACACCGGCATCATAAATATTCCCATCCTCATCGTCCTTTCCCTCTTCTTGGGGATTGTCACCGCCACGGACATTCCCGCAAGACAGGGGCTTGTGGTGCATATGGTTGGCAAGGACGATCTTCCCAACGCAATCGCGATAAATTCCGGCGTCTTCAACGGCGCACGGGTGTTCGGTCCCGCCATTACCGGCGCGATGCTGGCGATGAAGCTCACCGTTGCGGACGCCTTTCTCGCCAACGCTATTTCCTACGTTCCCGTCATTTTCGCCCTTTACCTGATGCGCGGTAGGTTTCAGCCTGAAGCGCTCGGCATAGGGGAGAAGGAAAGCACACTTAAAAGAATGTCCGCCGGAGCGAAATACCTCGCCACGACCGTAGGCTTGAGGCGCATCACGCTAATGGTTGCGATAGCGAGCCTACTTGCGTCTCCATTTATGGCACTGCTACCAGCGTTTGCTAGGTATAGACTGTTTGCGAACGCTGCCCAGTTCGGGTTTCTTTATACCTGCTTTGGTATCGGTGCGGTTATCGGCGCGATCACGCTCGCAACGTTATCCGCTGGGAAAGTCCATTACTTCACCCTTCGCGTCGGATATGCGTTTCTGCTCGGGTCAATCATCGCGTTTTCTTTGACTACTACGCTTCTGCTTGCCTATTTCATCCTGGCGATGGCGGGATTCGGCTTTACCATGGCGTTCGCCAGCACGAATTCAATTATTCAGTCGAGGGTTCCCGACCACCTGCGCGGTCGCGTGATGGGCACCTACTCCCAGCTGTTCGTGGGCTTTTATCCAATAGGGACACTCTTTATCGGCTGGCTTGGAAGCAAGATCGGCATTCACCTGGCGATTCTGGCTGGCGGTGTGCTGTCGTCCATTTTCGCTCTCGTCCTCCTCAGCGGTTTTCTCAACTCCGACCCTGGCAAGAACCTGCCTTCCTCCCCATAACCCCTCCGCGGTTCAGTGGTATAATAAGCGGTCTGTAATGTTCCTGGTGGTAAGAAGTAACCGCATGATAGCTAGAAGCACACAGAACTTTGAGCATGTATATAGTAACGACCTTCACGTGGGATCTATTGACGTGACGACCCCCCTCAGCCCTGTGAACGGCAAGATCTGGAGGTGGGGGGTGGGTGCGGAGGAGAAGGGCGAAGTGCCAAGCGTTTCTTCGCAATCGCAACTTTAGGCTCCCACACTTATCCTCGGGTATAATTATTTAATATCGGGAGACGCTTATGACGTTAGATTACTTCCGAGGCGGAAAGGTCATACTGATGGCGGTATTTCTTCTCCTTGCTGGAATTCTTGTCTTTATTATGATTCCGCGTGCTTCAAACGCGGAAGTGCCAGCTGTGGGCGAGGGCGCGGACGCGATAGATCCGCGGATCCTTTCCCTCAACGGCGAGTGGCTGTTCAAAAAGGATACTGAAAACGTGGGCATTGAGCGTGGATGGTGGAACGAGAAGACTCCTTTAGGCGAAGATTGGATGAAGGCGCCGGTGCCCTCCGCCTGGGAGCTATTCGCGGATGAGGATTTTAACGGCGTCGGCTGGTATAGGAAGACCTTCGAGGGTCCGGAAGATTGGCGAGGAATGCGCGTCTGGTTAGAGTTTGACGCGGTTTCCACCGTTGCCACAGCGTACGTGAACGGGCAAGAAGTTGGCACGCACACGGGAGATTACGTCCGGTTCAGATTTGAAATCACGGACGCCATCCGCTTCGGCGAAAGGAATGAGGTTACAGTTCGCGTTGACGAGTTCGTTGGTCACGTGACACAGGGATTCCTCTCCGTCATAAGCCTGCATCACGGCGGGATTTGGGGGGACGTCCGCATTTACGCTACGGGAGAGCTGGCGATTGGGGTGAACGGGATTTACGCGGATGCGGACCCTGACAGGGAAAGTGTCGCTGTGACCGTGGCGTTTGACGGCGAAGTTGAGGGCGGAAGGTTTCCCTATGAGTTGTGGATTACCCCCGCGGACTCTTCTCAAAGGGTTGCGGATGTTATTGATTTCGCGGATGTGCGCACGGGGGAATTCTCAAATGTGCTCCACGTGTCTTCCCCAAGGTTGTGGGAGCCGGGAAACCCAGGGCTCTACAAGCTTCACGTGCGTCTTCTCAATATTAAGGGGGAATTGTCGGATGAGGCATGTGTCACGTTCGCCTTCAGAAAAGTGGAGGCGGATGGAGAATACCTCAAGTTGAACGACCGTCCGATAACCTTTCGCGCGGCACTTGACTGGGGATACTACAGGGATAAAGTGGCGCCCGCGCCAGAGGAATCCACAATTCGCAGGCAGTTCGCGGAACTGAAGAAGCTTGGGTTCAACGGGGTAAAGCTTGTGCTTGTAATGATGAACCCTGTGTACTACGATATCGCTGATGAAATGGGCATCCTGTTGTGGCAGGAGTATCCTTTGTGGCATATGCCCATTGACAAGACGACCCGTGATGAACTTATGCGGATGTACGAGGAATTCTACAAACAGGATAGAAATCATCCCAGCATAATTTTGAGGAGCATCACGTGCGAGTCAGGGGGAGTTGACCAGGAAGTGATGGGCGACCTTTATCAGCTTGGGAAGCGCATAATACCCGGCAGTCTCCTTGAGGACAACTCCTCCTGGCTTTGGCTTTCTAATCCCGAATACGCAGATTACTGGGACGAGCATCCATACCTCACGAACCCCCAGTGGGTTAGATACATTGAGAATCTTGACAACCTGATGGCGGAAAGGGAACCGAAGCCTTTCCTTCTTGGCGAGGCAATGGCGTTCAACACGTGGATTGACACCGAGGCTCTTCTGCAGGTGGTTGGCGATACGCGTCCCTGGTGGCTTCCGCGGGTGTTTGATTCTGCGGTGAGAATCGAGAGTCAATTGACGCGTCAATACCGCAGGGGCGCTGTCCAAAGGCTACTTAAAGATTCAATGCGATACGCCCTTCTACATCGCAAATTTCAAATTGAGCTATTCCGCACGCGCCCCGGTGACACGGGCTATGTCGTGAACGTAATCAGGGATATGCCTTTAATCCGCGCGGGGTTATACGACGACTTGGAACGCCTGAGATGGACAGCGGAAGATTGGAAGTTCCAGAGCGATGTCGCGTTGACATTGAAGTCGCCCGAGTGGAGAAGGGGATTCTTCCTAGACGAGGAAGTAGCGCTAGGTTTGTTCATCTCCAACTTTGGGGCCAGAGATATTATGAAGCCTACTATCTCTCAGAAAGCGAAATTGCTTTCAGATAGTGAAGGCGGGAGAGTTGTGCTTGTTCCGATGTTGGAGGGCGGGGCGGTGACACGCATTGCGCAGGGTGAGGTAGCCCGGTTGGAGGCAAGTGTGATCAAGGTAAGTGGTGGCAGGGGGCCGGTAGCTTGCGACTACGAGGCTGGGGTTGAGGGCATTGCTGAGAACTCTTGGCGGATTTGGTTCTTTACGCGTCCCGACTGGGCGTGGCAGGGGAAGAAAGGCGTGTATGTCCACGCTCCCGGTTACTCTGATATGACCGCTTATATGCCGGGTGTCGGCGTCTGGGATGAGACGAAGGAGGAACTGCCCGCAAATGCGCGTGTCATATTCTCCGACGTTTTGACGAGGAAAATACTGGATTTTGTCAACGGAGGTGGGAAGGCTATCATCCTTGCTTCCAACTGGCCAGGCGCCTTTGGCGCGATTGAGCATTCATACTGGCGGGACGTTCCGTTTTTGCCTCGCACGGTTTGGTCGGAGATGGAGGCTCAGGCGATTCTTGAGATGCAGTCCTACGACCTTGTCAAGAGCTATTCAATGGTTGTGCCCACAGGTGAAGCGGGCATTGCGGAGAAAGTTCAGCCCCTGCTTCGGCTTCTTGACACCCATGACCTATCTGAAGTCGCGATCTATGACCAACTCTTTGAGACAGGAATTGGAAGGGGCGTGCTTGCGGTCGCCTCGTTGGATTTCTCAACACCTGCTGGTCAATGGCTACTATCCAGAATTGTTGACCGTCTTCTAACGACTGAACCGCCGATCACTATATCGCTGACCTATGAGGAGGCGAAGGCTTTCTCCGTGCCCAGTCCTTACGCGCTTATTCCGCTTCTTGGAAACTGGAAGTTCGCGTTAGACCCCGATGACGTGGGCGTGGAAGAGGGCTGGTACCTACCGGATTACGAAGATTCCGCTTGGCGGGATTTAGCTGTGGCCCGGCACTGGGAAGGCTTCGGCATCAATTACGACGGGTGGGCATGGTACCGGCGGAGCGTTGAGATTCCCGCGGAGTTCGCGGGCTCGGATGTGGAGCTGATAGCGGAGGGCATTGACGACGTTTACGGAGTCTATGTCAACGGCAGTTTCGTGCAGTTTCACGGCGATATGGACCTAGGGCATCCGGAGGGGAGCGTTTGGCTTAAGCGTACCGTTACAAAAGTGGGGGATTTCCTGAACCCGGGGCAGAGGAACCTAATCGCTATTCGCGTTCTTGACTGGACGGGTGCGGGGGGTATCTGGAAGCCAATCTATCTTGCGGTTGCCCAGAAGTAGCAACTTCCGCGGTTTTCTAAGGTGATGAACCCGCAGGCGCTATGGATTTGGGCGTTCCGTTTAGGGTGCAGTCATCGCGGCGGGGGCTATCCCGCAAAAGCCCGGGACTCCACGCTAGCCTCAGCGGGATTACTCATAGCTAGCGCTCCTTGTGTAATAGCACACTACGGCACTTCCTTCGCAGGCTGACACGACTACGCCCAGAATCGCACCCTACAGGTCGGCAAAGAGCAGATCAACACTCTACACCCACAGTGTGAAATCGCGCACTAGGATTGCAACACGTGAGGCGACGCATTGGCGGACACCGCCACATTTCACGCCTGAGGGGGCTTTTGACCAGGTGGAGGTGGTGCGTGCATTACCTGCGTCTTCGCCTGGCTCATCATAGTGTTGATGAACCTTATCTTCTCAATTTCCAGGACAGATATTACCCGCATATCGTTCGTCTGTCCCGTTACCTTGACCTCCAATCCACCGTCGCTGTGAAAGAAGATCTCTAAGGCGTACTTTCCAACGGTCTTTTTGATTTTCTTCTCCATAATCACATCCTTAATGAGCCTTTGGCTCATAAAAATTCAAACCCCGAGGGATAACCATTCCTCCGCTTATCCCAAATCTTGAACCGTCCCAAGGATATTTTCTTGAATGAATTCAAGCATTTTCTTAATAGCTCTCGCGCGATGACTGACCGTCGCTTTCTCATCCCTGGAACACTCCCCAAAGGTCTTTCCTAACTGAGGGCAGTAGAAAACTGGGTCGTAACCGAAGCCATTGGTTCCCATAGGTTCAAATGTGATGAGCCCATTTACCTCGCCAGTCGTAACGTGCAGTATTCTACCGTCCCTTGCCAGCGCCATTGCGGAGAAGAATCGGGCTGAACGGGAAGGGCGAGAGATGTTCGGCGCCAGTCTGGCGGGCTCCGGTAGCCAATCATCAATGCTTGTCAGCAGGTCATCCTTATCCGCCTCGGACAGCGCCCCAAGAACGATGTTTATTCTTTCCCGGTCGGTCTTCGCGATTCTGCTACTCACAATCCCGGGAAATCCCTGAAGAAGTGCGACTTCTAGTCCAGCGTCTTCCGCAAGGACGTAGTAGCCCTTGCCCTCAGCTTTCTCAATCCACCGGGAATAGAAGAGGGCTTTTGCGCGAGCGTTTTCCTCAAACGTGTCGCCCATTTCCTCAAAGTGTGGTGGGGAAGGAAAATCAGATAGCATAAGTATCCTCTCAGGCTCAAGGGACTTTGAAACCGCATAGAGTATCTCCTCAGCCTTACCCGGATTCCTTGTTGCCAATACTAATTTCATCATTCGTAAAGCCAGTATGCACTGGGGCTAAAAAGGGTTAAGAACCTTCAGCTGTTCGCAAAATAGAGTTTGCTCAAAGGTGATAGTATATTAGCACGCCGAGGTAAGGAGAACTCTTTAGAGGCGCAGGTGGGCGGAGAGTCCGCTAGAGGCGCCTCTTTAGTTTACCTGGTTAAAGTTTCTAGCGGTGCTGTTAAATCTACTGGAGTGCGCATACGGTCGTCTGGACTAGAGTTGCCAGGGGATTTTATCCCTTGAATTGGTTCAAGCTTGGACTGATTGATAAGTACACCCTTCACTGGCTCATCGTTTCTTCTTTGCTGGATGGGCTGGCGATGGGCGTATTTGGGTTGGCAAGCTTCGTAATCCTGAAGTCCCTCTCGGGCACTTCCGCGCACGTGGCGATTCTTCAGATCATCGGAACGGTGGCGTCGGTTATGGGCATTTTTTACGCGGAGTGGATGCTTGGAAGGGACAAGGGAAGATTCATCTTTTGGTTTGGGTTTCTAGGAAGGCTCTCGCTCCTCTTAATGCTCTTTGTTACTATGCCTTTGACGTTTCTTATCGTTTGTGCGGTAGTCTTCATATTCAGCCCTGGTATTATCCCTGCGACAAACGCCATCCTTCAAGCCAACATTTCAAGACCGCTTCTTGGCAAGCTTTACTCCATCACGATTTCCGTCGCTAGTTCAGCTGTTATGGTGGGGACCATCGTGGGCGGGCTGGTTCTTGAGGCGCACCCTAAGAACTTTCAGTGGCTTTTTGCCCTTGCCGGAGTTATTGGATTTACTGGCATTTACCTGCGCTCAAAGATGAGAATAAGGGGAAGCTCTCCCGACCCGAGAGAGAAGACGCTTTACATCCGCGGGGAGAGGCTATGGAGAATGCTCTTCAGGAGCGTCGTCGTCCCGCTGAAGCACAATCTTGAGGTTTTGAAGGAGCACAGGGATTTCGCGCTCTTTGAGAGAAACTTCTTTCTTTACGGACTTGCGTTTATGATATTGGCGGTAGTCGCGCCTGTGTTCTTGGTTGAAAGACTGGACATAACTTACACGCAGGTTGGCATCTCCGGCTTTTTCTTCCAACTTGCGACTATCCTGACTCTTCCGTTGTTTGGACTCTTCTACGATAGAGAGAACCCCGCGGGATTCAGCAGGTGGGTTTATTTAATTCTCGCTTTCTATCCGCTGACTTTGCTACTCACGGAAAGCCTTGCGAGGGTCACTGGCGTTCCCGCGATTTGGTGGGTATACTTGGCGTCCGTGGTATTCGGTGCGGGGATGGCTGGGTTGAGCGTGGTTTGGTCACTTGGGAACATTTACTTCGCAGGAGAAGCGGACGCCGCTCCATTTATGGGCGCTCATGTCACGCTTGTGGGCGCTCGGGGAGCAATTGGACCGATTCTTGGCTACATCATAAACTCCTACCTTGGTCCATATCCTGCATTTGTTCTTGCGATGGCTCTCTTCCTGCTGGCGTCGGTTATGATGCATAGGCTTTCCGCTCATCTGGATCAGCGCGTGCCCGCTATGAAACTTGCGCGCTTAAGCTCTAGATAATGGTAACGTCAACGGGAGGGTTGTGAAGAGCGGTTCTATTGTCCGGGAAGTTACCCGCGAGCTTGGTTTCGGAATTGAATCAGGTGGAGAAAATGCTAGAATGTTCCCTGTGGACAGGTGGGACAGCGTAGATTGCCCTGAGAGTCGACAGAGTAAAATAAGAGGGTTACCCGCAGGATATATTGATAGTCGTTTGTGGTATTATTTTCGTTAATCAGGAGGAAAGTACGGTGCATCCACTATCTGAAAGTGAATTCTCGGAAAAGGTTGAAAAGAGCGAAACGCCGGTGCTTGTAGACTTTTCCGCGGATTGGTGTCCGCCTTGCAAGATGCTTCATCCCGTGATTGAGAAAATCTCACAAGAGTACGGAGAAAGGCTTCGGGTGTATGAGGTGAACACTGACCAGAGCCCTGGGCTCGCGCGAAAGTTCAGTATCACATCCGTGCCAACTATAATCTTCTTCAAGAACGGCTCCGCGGTTAAGCAAATTATCGGTTTCCGGGAGTACGATTCGCTGAAGAACGTCGTGGAATCAATTCTTTAAGGCATTGGGGGCGAGAACATGGGAAAGCCCCTCCCAAAGCTAAAGTTTGGCTCCGACGGATTCCGAGGCGTTATCGCGGACTGCTTCACGTGGGAAAACCTTCAAAGGCTCACGCTCGCTACAGTGTCAGCCCTCCGCGGGCTATCAGTGGGGGAAGGGGCGGTCGTACCCGTGGGTTACGATACGAGATTCCTTGCGGACAAGTGCGCGGTTGGGGTTTGCAGACTTCTAACTGCGAGCGGATATAAGCCGATTCTAAGCGAGACTTTCTGCCCTTCGCCTTACTTGTCCTTCGCGGTGAAGGCGTTTTCCGCGCCCATTGGAATAATGATCACCGCAAGCCATAATCCTCCCTACTACCTCGGCTTCAAGGTTAAAGGCATGGAGGGCGGAAGTGCGCTTCCTCACCTGCAGGAGATGATTGCGGGATTTACCCAATGCCGGGGTGAAGTTCAGATTGACACGGGCGAGTTGTTTGTTGGACCCTACGTGCCTAAAACCTTTGATTTAACTGATGATTACGTGGAGGGGTTATTCAACCTCGTGGACGTGGGCTTGCTTAGGGAAAAGTTGTCAGCACAAGTCACCGTTGACTTTATGCACGGCGCCACGAGCGGAGTTTACGCGCGAGCACTTGCGAAGTGTGGTGGGAACTTTCAGCCCATACGCACTAGCGTTGACCCACTTTTTGGGGGAAACAAGCCGGAACCCGTTGGTGAAGGGTTGAAGACGTTGATAGCATGGGTTGAGGCGGGCGAGACAGGTGGCGTGGGCGCCGCATTTGATGGGGACGGAGACAGGCTTGCGCTGGTGGACGAATGTGGGGAAATCGTTCCACCCCATGAGATCTTTGCGATTGTGCTTTTGCATTTAATGGAGGGCAAAGGTAGGAGTGGACGCGTTGTCAAGACGGTTAGCTATTCCTGTATGATTGACAGGGTCGCGCGCCACTTTCAGGCGCCGGTGATTGAGATTCCGGTGGGTTTCAAGCACGCCACCGAGGAACTTCTCAAGCCTGACACACTAGCTGCAGGCGAGGAGAGTGGGGGGATTGGCTTTGGCTTTTACCTTCCGGAACGTGATGCCCTTCTACTGTTGCTGTTGGTGCTGGAGGCGATGTGCGAGCGCGAAATGTCAATGAGGAACTTGAGGGAGGAGATCTGGGAGCGTTTTGGCAGAAGTTACTTTTATCATGAAGACGTGCCGCTTAGGAGCGCGGAGGAGGATGAGGGAGTGCGAAGGGCGATTGAAGCGGTGAAGGAGAATCCTGCTAAGATTAGAATAGACTATGAACGCGTCTCATCCCTTGACGGAATTAAGCTAATCTGGGATACGGGGTTCCTCTTGATGCGGATGTCCGGAACGGAACCGCTGCTACGGATTTACGTTGATGACACGGACGTGGGGCGAGTTAGTCAAGTGGCGAAAAGGGCGAGAAGATTCTTGGGATTACGCTAAGCGTAGTGAAACGAGCTAGGCTTGGGTAAAACGTTTCACTTGCTCCACGAGGGAAGGTGGAATGGCGAGCTCTCCCGAAGATAACTTCGGGCGGAGGTCGTCTGCGGTGATCAGGGGAACGCCAAGCTTTTTCGCTTTCTCTAACTTGCTTCCAGCTTCTTCGCCCGCGATGAGCAAATCAGTGCGCTTGCTCACCGACGAAACGAAGAATCCGCCGTTGGCGGTGATAATCTCTTTCAACTCCTCCCGGGTGAACGGCGCAATGGTGCCCGTGATGCAGATATTCTTGCCGGTGAAGAAGGTTTTCCTCGCCTCTCCCGGGGAAACTGTGAAACTGAGCCCCGCCCGCTTTAGCTTCTCAATAAGTTCAAGGTTCTCAGGGTCGCTAAGAAATGTGTCAATGTCTTCCGCAACCTTTTCACCAATGCCGTAGATTGCGGAGAAGGCGGTACTGCCCGCGTTAATCATTTCGTCAATTGACCCGAAGTGTTCCGTTAGGAGCCTAGCGGTCTGCTCGCCAACCTGAGGAATGCCCAGGGCGAAAAGCACCTTGTGAAACGGCGTCGTCTTACTCCGCTCAATTTCCGCAAGGAGGTTGTCAACGGAAATTTCCGCGAAGCCTTCCAGCTTTTTCAGTTCGTCCTTGTGCGTGTGAAGTTCGTAAATATCCTCGAGGCGTTTGATGAAGCCCTCCGACACGAGTCTCCTGGCTATTTTCTCGCCAAGACCTTCAATTCCCAGCGCGTTTCGTCCCGCGAAGAAGGCGACCTGCTGAGCGATGACTTCGGGGCAGCCGGGATTTGTGCAGAGGAGGTTCGGGGGGTCGGAGCGCATTGACAGCGTTTCCCCGCACGACGGACAGCTCTTCGGGAGGTTCGTTAGTATATCTCTTCTCGCGGTGGCTTCAGCCTTCTTTGCCACGCCTTCCACTTTCGGAATAACGTCGCCCGCGCGGATGACGCGAACCTTGTCGCCAATCGCCACGTCGAGTCTGGCTATCTCGTCAAGGTTGTGTAGGGTTGCCCGCTTGACGACTACTCCGCCGATTTCTACGGGTGTTAACACCGCGACCGGCGTGAGGGTTCCCGTCCTGCTAACCTGAAAGACAACGTCTTCAAGGGTTGTTACCACTTCCTTCGTCTGGAACTTGTATGCGATGGCAAATCGGGGAGCCTTAGCGGTGAACCCAAGCTTTCTCCATAATGTCAAATCGTTGACTTTGATAACCGCGCCGTCCGTGCCAAAGGGCAACCCGCGCCTGCTTTCCTCAAATTCACCCTCAATATAGGCGGTAGTATCATCCGCACCTGAGCAAACCCTGTGAAGCGCGGGCACGGGCAACCGCAAACCTTCCAAGAATTCAAAAACCTCTTCCTGGGTACTGACGCCAAATTTTTCCGCTTCTTCCAACGCGTAAATGTAGATCCTCAGCGGTCGCGACGCGGTTATTCTGGAATCAAGCTGTCTAATGGAGCCAGCGGCGGCGTTCCTCGGATTGGCAAACGGGGGTTCCCCAGCTTTGAGCCTTTCATCGTTTACCTTTTCAAAGTCTTTGAAAGTGAAGAAGACCTCTCCGCGCACGGTTATGTCCAAAGGCTTCGGAAGCCTTAGGGGAAGCGGTTTGACCGTGCGAAGGTTCTCCGTGACATTTTCGCCGATCCTGCCGTCGCCTCGGGTGGCGCCAAGAACGTAAACTCCACGCTCGTAAGTAATGCTAACCGCAAGCCCGTCCAACTTCGGCTCAACGTGGTAATCTAACCGCTCCTCCACCGGAAGTTTCAGAAACCGCTTCACGCGCTCATCGAAATCCCTAAGCTCGCCCACTGAAAACGCGTTATCAAGGCTCCACATCGGGATTCCATGCACAACCTTTTCAAATTCCTTGAGAACAGCGCCGCCGACTTTCTGGGTGGGGGAGTCGGGCGTAAGAAGCTCTGGAAAGGCGTTTTCCAGCTCCACAAGCTCGCTGTAAAGCGCGTCCCACTCCGCATCGGTTATCTCCGGCGCGTCCAGCGTATAATAGAGGTAGTTGTGGTGCTCAATCTGCGCCCTAAGTTCCTCAATCCGCTTTTTCGCCTGCTCGCGAGTAATGCTCATTAATCATCACATTTTACTAGAGTTGGATTGACTAAAAAGAAGTTTTGGCGTAGAATTTGGGTTGGATAAGAACTAATGCGCATAGGAGTTTGAAATATGGGAGCAAGGATATTTGGTGGAATAATCTTGATGCTCTTTGGACTTTTCTTCGTCCTTTACGGGGGGAATACGACTACCCTGGAGAAAAATCTTAGATACACGCTTGTCCTGATTGGGGATCTCCTTTGGATATTTGGTGGTATTCCGTTGTTCTTCGGGACAGGAAGCAGGCAGGGCAAGTATTGGGTAGGGGCATTGATGGTGATTGTCGCGCTACTCGCGTTTTTCTTCTTCACGGGAGATATCCCAGAGCTACTGAAGTACGGGATGCTAGCATTAAGCGTGGCGAGCCTGGTTGGCGCGGTGGCGCTAATCGTTGGCGCGCAAATGATGCCCGCGCCGGGGGCGACCTTCCCGCAGGGCAGTCCACAAGACATCCCGCCGAAGATGCCCGTCCCGGAGAAGAAGAAAGAGGAGTAGGGACGCGGTTTTCACTGCTGTTTTCGGTTTAACCACGGGGGAGGCTTGAGTTCGCGCAAGAGGTAATGGCACGTATTAACCCGTCGCGCATATCTTGTTAAGAATGGAGATTGAGACGACCGCTCTTTCTACCCCCGATTGATTGCGCCACCCTTTGGGTAAAATACGAGGGTTGACGCCAAGGAGGGAGCAGAATTATGAAGTTATTTCATTTGAGGGCATTTTGGGGATTCATCTTGGCAGTTGCCGCGCTTGCGGAAATAAACTCCCGCCGCCGGTAAGACTCCCATCGCCGCCACCCGTTGTTGAAACGCCAAAGAATTGGTATACGTTCCGTCACGACAGCCAGAGGACGGGCAGGAGCGGATTCGTCGGTCCGAGCATCCCTAAGGTGCTTTACAGTTTGCCCTACGCCTACTCCGAGATAGAGCCGTTGTTTGATGGAGACGGAAATTCATATATCCCGTGGGAGATGGGTTTCAGGATTTATCGCGGAACCGAAGTAGTGTGGGAACTTACTTTGGGCGAGTACGTTAGTCCTTCAACGTACTGCGTCAATTCTGACCGCAGTTTCTTCTTGGAGGCTTCGCCAGGTATTAGGAAGTTCTCAAAGGAGCGTGAACTGCTGTGGGAATTCTCAGGACAGCCTTACATCCACCTGACCGTTAACGAGGACGGCTTCGTCGCCTTTACTGCTGGAAGCGAGGAGATGTTCCCCGAATGGGGCTACGGACTGATTGGGTTAAGTAAAAACGGTGAACTTCTTTGGACGGTGGAAGAAGGTGAATTCTTTGAATTCGCCTGGGCGTCCGCGACATCCTTAGACGGAAACCTGCTGATAACCGCCCGGAATCCCATAGAGATGGAAGGCGATGGAGCAGTTCTTGCCAAGATTGACATTTCCTCAGGCGACGTAATCTGGGAGACCTTCATTCCCGGGGAAGTTGGATGGACGTGGGACTCGCCTACGCCAGCGGTGGCAGACGATGGAACCATTTACATTGTGGACGCGTTTGGCGTTCACGCTTTTTCAGACTCCGGGGAGGTGAAGTGGAGCTACTTCCCGGTTGCGCAGGGTGAGGAGGGACCAATGCCTTGGGCGATTTGGATGCCCGCGCTTGCCTTGGACGGAACCATTTACGTCCAGCTTATGGAAGAGGTTAGAACTTACGCCACCGCAATCGTGGCGCTGAATCCTGACGGCTCAGTCAAATGGAGACGCGACGAATACGTAGAAGGCTCGCCCATCGTTGATGCTGAAGGAACAGTTTACATCGGTAAGGGCTACGGCGAACCCGGTGCCATTTTGCCGTCCGTTAGCCAAATTCCCGAACCGATGGAACCGGATAACACTATAGTCGCCATCAATCCTGACGGCACTACGAAGTGGGTATTCTCCGCGCCGGAGGAGATTGAGGTTGGCAGAGTGTTGTCAATGGATAACGACGGAAACCTAGTTGTCATCGGGCGCGTTCCCGGTGCAGACTACTACGACGAATCAATCTTCTTCATCGGCGACGAGTAGGAAACTGAGGAAATGCGTGGACTCCTTTGTCGCCTACGGTGAGACCGCTTTCCGCTAGACCCTGCTAGAATCATCTTGATGCAGGAAAGAGAAAAAAGTGGGGGTAGAGCTTCCCAGAAATCTCAGGCGACAAATGCGCGCCAGTCAGTTGAATCCCACGTGCCGCTGGCGGAGAGAATGCGCCCGCGAACGCTTGCGGAGTTCGTCGGGCAGGAGCACTTGACGGGTAAGGACGGACTTCTGAGGCGCATTATTGAGGGCGGAAAAGATGCGGAAGGGCGCATAAAGGTGCCGTCTCTCATTTTCTGGGGTCCCCCGGGAAGCGGGAAGACGACCCTAGCCTACATCCTCGGCACCAGCGGGAATTACGAATTCGTGAGGCTATCCGCGGTGACGAGTGGACTCTCGGAGGTGCGGGAAGTGATTGAGTTCGCCAACCGCTCGCGCAAAATGTTCAACCGCCCGACTATTCTCTTCATTGACGAGATTCATCGCTTCAACAAAGCCCAGCAGGACGCGTTCCTTCCCCACGTTGAGCGGGGGACTATTGTGCTTATTGGCGCAACAACTGAAAACCCCAGCTTTGAAGTTATTTCCCCACTATTGTCCCGGTGCAAGGTGCTAGTGCTGAACCGTTTGGATGACGCGCACGTCGTGGAAATAGTAAAGATGGCGCTCGCGGATGCGGAGCGCGGATTAGGCGATTCGGGCATCGGTATTGAGGAGGATGCCCTTGCGCTTCTTGCGCGGGCAGCGGATGGGGACGCACGATTCGCACTGAACGCGGTTGAGCTTGCGGTGGATTTAATGATTAAAGAACTGAAGCCCGTGAAGAAGCGCGTCATTGACACCGATGTCATCAAGGAAGTCCTTACTCGGCGCGAGCTACTCTACGACAAGACTGGCGAGGAGCATTATAACCTCATCTCCGCGCTCCACAAGTCAATTCGCGGAAGCGACCCGGACGCGGGGCTTTACTACTTGAACAGAATGCTTGAAGGCGGGGAAGACCCGAAGTATATCGCAAGAAGGCTTGTGCGGGCTGCAAGCGAGGATATTGGGCTTGCGGATCCCTTCGCGCTAGTGCTGGCGACGGAGACTTTTCGCACCGTGGAGCTTATCGGAATGCCGGAGTGCGACTGCGCGCTAGCGGAGCTGGTGATTTATCTTTCCGCGGCGCCGAAGAGCAACTCCGCATATATCGCGCAGGATTTAGCGAAGAAGGCGGTCATGGAATATGGCGCGGAGCCGGTGCCGATGTTTATCAGAAATCCCGTGACACCGCTGATGAAGGAGCTTGGCTATGGGAAGGAATACGAGTATCCGCATAAAACAGTTGCCAGTAGCCAGGAGCCTGTCGCTAGGGAAGAGGGACAAGTACAAGGTGCAAAGGGCAAGGTGCAAGGGAAAGGCGCTATTGACCAGGGGCTAGGTGCTAGGGAAGAGAAAGAAGACGCGGGAGAACCTAGAAGCCAGATCCTAGAATCCCACGCTTCGGACTTTCAGTCCGATGACGTGCTGGGAGGGTTTGTCCTGGCAAATTACCTGCCGGAAAAACTCAAGGGCAAACGTTTCTATTTCCCCAAAGACGAAGGCGCGGAGAAGAAGGTGAAAGAGCTACTTGAGCGCAGATGGGGCAAGGGTATGAGGAGTAAGGGAGGAAAAAACAATTCTTAGTTTCTATTTCTTACGTTTTCAGTTGCCGGCTTCCAGGAACCTGAGCTGGGACAGGGGTGATCCGACTAGTTGCGTTCCCTTGTATCACGCACGTCCTCGTGCGTGTTCAAGTGTGGAGCACGGGCGGGGACGCCCGCGATCCACCTAGTTGGAGTTGCTTGGGTAAACGGTAACGCAGGCGAAGTCGCACGCGCTCCAAGAAGACGTGGAGGGTCCGCCGCCCGTTTGGAACGGCGGACCGCAGCCCTCTTAAGGTAATGTCATTCTATCACTTTGCAAGTTGCGGTTGCCCATTCCGAGCAATCAAGGAAACAAGACCCTGGAGCGTATTTTGCCAACAGGGCCACACCGTCTACTGACTTTCTCTAACCTTGATTCGCGCGAAGGGAACACGCCACTCTCCCGCTAGCGTGTAAACTCGTCTCACTGATTTCTTGGGAGCTGGATGTTAGTATTCGCCTGAGGCTGTTAAAATAGCTGGCGGAGGACTTTATGTTAGACATACGCGCAATGAATTTGGAGGAATGGCTGGCGCCGGCTAGCGTCCTGCTCGTATCAATTATCCTTGGGTTTTTGTTTGAGCGCGTTATCCTCCTGAGGCTGAGGATGCTCGCCAAGCGGACTACGTGGAAATGGGATGAGCTTGTGATCCGATCCATTCGTGGACTGACTTTTTTGTGGTTCTTCCTTGCTGGCGTTTACTTCGCCTCGCTGTTCCTTCCGATGGAGGCGAAATACTCCGCGCATCTTGATAAGGCGCTCCTGGTTGTTCTCATCGTCTCCGCGACGCTTGCCCTTGCGCGCTTAACCGCAGGCTTCTTCAAGGCTTACACCGAAACGATTGAGGGAGTGCTTCCTTCCGCGTCCATCCTAACTAATCTCACTTACATAGTCGTATTTGTGGTTGGTATTCTCACTATCTTTCACTCTCTAGGCGTCTCAATCGCGCCCATCCTCACTGCTCTGGGCGTTGGTGGACTTGCGGTGGCGCTTGCCTTGCAGGACACCCTGTCAAATCTATTCGCTGGATTACAGGTGATACTCAGCAAACAGGTTCGGCGCGGAGATTACATTAAATTGGAAAGCGGTGAAGAAGGCTACGTGGAGGACATTACTTGGAGAAACGCCACGATTCGCCAGCTACCTAACAATCTCGTAATAATCCCAAATTCAAAGCTATCTGGAGCAATTGTGACAAATTATGACGCACCTGAGCCGGAGATGAGTGTCCTTGTTGACTTAGGCGTTGCCTACAATAGCGACTTGGAGAAGGTTGAGAGAGTCACAATTGAAGTTGCCAAAGAAGTTATGCGGGAGGTTGATGGAGGAGTCCCAACCTTTGAGCCGTTCATTCGTTACCATACGTTTGGGGATTCCAGCATAAACTTCACCGCAATCCTGCGGGCAAGGGAATTCGTCAACCAATATGTATTGAGGCACGAGTTCGTGAAGAGGCTCCATAAGAGGTTTAACGAGGAGGGCATTGAAATACCGTTCCCAATAAGGACTGTTTATATGGGAGGCGAGAAACCGCATAACGAGCGAAAGACGGAAAATGCTAGCGAAACCCTGGATACTACCAGCCATTAGCCGGAACCCCTTTAGTATTTCTCATAAGAACAGGATAGGCGATAATACTCCTGCAGGCTGACGCGATAACGTTGAAATATGGGCGAAAACATCTTACTAGGCTTAGCGGTTATAGTGATACTGGGAGTACTCGCCCAGTGGATAGCGTGGCGCGTTCATTTGCCATCCATCCTGCTTTTGCTGATCTCCGGCTACCTTGCCGGTCCTGTCACGGGATTCGTCAACCCTGACGAGATTTTTGGGAAGGCGTTGGCACCCTTGGTCTCTCTCGCGGTGGCGATAATCCTATTTGAGGGAGGCTTGAGCCTGAAGTTTTCGGAGTTTAGGCAGGTGGGGGCGGTGGTGACCAGTCTGCTTTCCGTCGGCGTGTTGGCTACTTGGATAGTTACCGCGGGGACCGCTCACTGGCTCCTCGGTATGAGCCTGGAACTTTCAATCCTAATCGGAGCCATATTGGTTGTTACCGGACCTACGGTTATCATTCCGCTACTGAGACACGTGAGACCGATCGGGAATGCCGGTCCAATACTCAAGTGGGAAGGTATTGTCATTGACCCAATTGGGGCGGTATTGTCCGTGCTTGTGTTTGAGGTGGTCATCGTGACGGAACTTAGCAAGGCGTGGGACCACGCGCTCAGGGGCGTTACGCAGACGCTTCTTTTCGGCGGGGGACTTGGCGTTCTTGGCGCTTTCCTACTCGTCCTTCTACTCAAGAAGTACTGGGTTCCAGATTTCCTTCACAACGCTGTGTCATTAATGATCGCGCTTGGAGTCTACGCTGGCTCAAACCATTTCCAGACGGAGGCTGGTTTGCTGGGCGTTACAGTAATGGGCATCGTCCTTGCGAATCAAAGATGGGTGACAATCAAGCACATCGTAGAGTTCAAGGAGAACCTGCGCATTCTTCTCATATCCAACCTTTTTGTGGTTCTAGCGGCGAGACTAAAACCATCCGATGTGAGTTACATAAGCGCTGAAAGCCTGGCATTTCTGGCGATTATGATACTTTTTACGCGTCCCGCGGCGGTCTTCTTGTCAACCATAGGAAGCAGGGTGAGGATGAGGGAAAAGTTGTTTCTAGCGGCGGTGGCGCCAAGGGGAATAGTGTCCGCGTCGATTTCCGCGCTTTTTGCGATTAGGCTCGTTGAAAGGGGATATGTCGGCGCGGAAGAGCTAGTCCCAATTACCTTTCTTGTGATTACAGGAACGGTGGCGGTCTACGGGCTTTCCGCTTTTCCATTGGCAAGGGCTCTAAATCTCACGGAACCATACCAATCAGGCTGTCTAATTGTTGGCGCTCACCGCTGGGCGAGGGAGATCGCGAAGGCGCTGACAGGGGAACGTGTTAGGGTGATACTTGCTGACGTTAATTGGGAAAACGTCTCGTCCGCGAGAATTGAAGGATTGGAAGCCTACTATGGCAATGTTCTTTCCGAGACAGCGGAGGAGGAAATGTCCCTAAACGGAATTGGAAAACTGCTTGCCCTAACGCCCAACGACGAAGTGAACTCGCTGGCGACGCTTCACTTCACGGACCTCTTTGGCAGGAAGGAAGTTTACAGACTGGTAGTTGGGTATAAAGAAGGCGAACCGAAGATGGTTTTGCCCAGGGAGCTTTGCGGAAGGCCGTTGTTCGGGAGCGGTGTGACATTCTCCCTCTTGTCAGAGCGTTTTGACCGCGGGGCAATTATCAAGAAGACAAAGGTTACCAAGGAGTTTGACTTCAAGAAGCTTAAAGAAACCCATGGCGAGGATTTAATGCCGCTTTTCATTATAGGGGAGAATCGTGAGGTGACGGTTTGCACCGCTGATACGAAGCCGATTCCAAAGCCTGGGCAGACGGTCATCAGCCTAGTTGGAGGGTCGTCTCCGTAGAACGGGGAAAGTAATAGGAATACCGTAGAACAGGCGGACTAGGAAGGACTAACGGGCGAGGACTGGTATACTAGTGTCCGCCGAGCGAAACCTTCACCCCACCAAACATTCTGAGCTGTAAGTTCCTAACGATCATAAAGAGTACCGGAATAACTATTAGAACCAACAGTGTTGAGCTAATCATTCCCCCGATCAGGGGAACCGCGATGGGTTTCATAACGTCACTCCCGGTGCCGGTCGCCCACATCACCGGAAGCAGACCAATAAGGCTTGTGCCAACGGTCATAAGTTTGGGGCGAAGGCGGAGCGCAGCGCCCTCGTAGGCGGACTCGCGAATGATTGACGGGGTGACTGGAATGCCCGCAGAGATTCTCTTGTCCAATGCCTCGTTCAAGTAGATGAGCATCACCACTCCAGTTTCCACCGCGACCCCGAATAGGGCGATGAAGCCTACTATAACCGCTACGGAGAGGTTGTAGTTGAAGTGGTCCAGCATCCACACTCCGCCAACAAGCGCAAATGGAACGGAGACCATAACGATGAGAGTGTCAACGATGCTGTAGAAGGTTAGGTAAAGCAGAATGAAGATGAGGAGAATTGCCATTGGAACAATGACTGAGAGCGTTTTTCTAGCCCTTAATTGGTTTTCCCACTGCCCACTGATGCGGAAGTAGTAGCCTGGCGGAAGCTCAATCTGGTTTTTGAGCATCCGCTCAAGATCCATAACAGTGCTTCCCATATCCCTGTCACGGATATTGAGAAATACCAGGGAACGTAAGAGCCCGTTCTCGCTGGCAATCATAGGAGGGCCATCCTCATAGGTAGCGTGAGCAACGTTGCTAAGGGGAATAAGCCCGTGCCTAGGCGTTTCCACCAGCACGCTCATAATCTCGCCAATGTCGCTTCTCATATCCCTGTAATAGCGGATGCGGACGGGATAGCGCTCACGGCCCTCAACAGTGATGGTCTGGGGCATTCCTCCAATGGCGCTGTTGATAACCATTTGCACTTCCTCCACGCTGACACCGTAACGGGCGGCGGCGGCGCGGTCAACTTCAATGTTCAGGTATCGACCGCCAACGACGCGCTCCGCGAAAACGTCCACCGCACCCGGAACCGTCTTGGCAACCCTTTCCGCCTCAAGGGCAAGGCGGGCTAGAACGTCCAAATTATCGCCGTATATCTTTATGCCGACATCGGTTCTAACGCCGGTGGAGAGCATTTGAATTCGGTTAATGATAGGCATAGTCCAAGCGTTGGCAACGCCGGGAATCTTGAGGACCTTGTCCAATTCGCTTCTGATGTCGTTGATCGTTTTTCCGCGTGGCCAACTGGACGGGTCGGTTAGTTGCACAAGAGTTTCAACCATTTCTACTGGGGCAGGGTCGGTTGCGGTTTCCGCGCGTCCAATTTTGCCGAGAACGCGCTTCACCTGCGGATGTGTCATCAATATCTTGTCCTGAACCTGAGTCACGCGTTTGACCTCGTTGATTGAAGCGTTCGGGAAGAGTGTGGGCATAAATAACAGCTCCCCCTCATTGAGGTTCGGCATAAACTCATGACCTAGGCGCCTATAGATTGGCCATGTCATATACATAACAACGATGACCGCTATAACGACGACCCAGCCCAAGCGCAGGGACCATTTGACGATGGGTTCGTAGAGCCAGTCAAAGAAAGCAGAGACGGGATTCTTCCATTGGGGAATGAGCTTCCCCCTGACGAAAATTATCATCAGCGCGGGCGTCAAGGTCACCGCGATAACGGATGCTCCAATCATGGTGAGCGTCTTGGTGAAGGCGAGGGGTGTGAAGAGTTTCCCCTCCTGACCGGTGAGGAAGAAAAGCGGGGCGAATGATAGAACGATAATAACGAGGGAGAAGAATATGGCTCTGCCAACCTGTTTGGCTGCACCCGTGACAAGGGCGGAGCGGGTGTTCGAGTCCACTGTGCCAACCTCCTGTGCGTTAGCGAGTCTCCTGTATGCGTTTTCCACGAGCACGATGGACGCGTCAACCAGCACGCCAATTGATATAGCCACTCCGCCGAGGCTCATTATGTTTGAGGTTATTCCCAGTTGGCGCATAAAGATGAACGCGATAAGAACTGAAACCGGTAGGGTGAGAATCACGACGAAGGCGCTTGGAATATGCATTAGGAATATTAGGATGATGATGGATACGACAACAGCCTCTTCAATGAGGGTCTTGGTTAGCGTATGCACTGAGCCTTCAATTAGACCGCTCCTGTCGTAGACGATCTCAATGTCAACACCCCTAGGCAATCCGAGCTCCACTTGCTTAATTTTCTCCTTGACGCGGTCAATCACAGCCTTCGCGTTCTCGCCGTAGCGCATCACGATGATGCCACCGACCACCTCGCCCTCGCCGTTAAGGTCTAAAAGACCGTTGCGCATTCCCGTCCCGAGTTGAACTGTGCCAAGATGCCTAATCAGTATGGGAACGCCGGTAATACTCGTCATCACAACGATGTTCTCTATGTCTTCAACTCCGCGGATGTAACCTTTTCCCCTGATGAAGTACTCAACGTTGCTCTGCTCAAGAATCCTTCCGCCGGCTTCCTCATTTGCCTTCTCTATTGCCATCGCTACCATAGATGGGGAAATGCCATAGCTACGCAGTTTTGCGGGGTCCAGGTCAACCTGATACTCGCGCACGAAACCGCCGACACTGGCAACTTCGGCGACGCCATCAACGGACGCAAGCTGGTAGCGGATGTACCAGTCCTGAATGCTTCTGAGTTGTGCCAAATCGTATTCTTCGCCCCTCAGGATGTACCAGAGGACGTGTCCAACGCCGGTGCCCTCGGGACCAAGCTGGGGAACCACCCCTCGCGGGAGCTGATTCTGCACCGCATTCAAGCGCTCCAAAACGCGGGTTCTCGCCCAGTAAAAGTCAACTCTGTCGTCAAATATTACGTAGATGAACGAGAATCCGAAGGCGGATTGCCCGCGCACATCCTTCACATGGGGCAAACCCATCATCGCGACTTCCAAGGGATAAGTGACCTGATCTTCGACGGTAAACGGAGATTGACCTGGGTATTCTGTGTAAATAATTACTTGGTTCTCTGATAGGTCAGGCAAGGCGTCAAGTGGAGTGTTTAAGACAGAGTAAACACCGTAAGCGACGACCAGCGCGTACACCAGTATCACGAGAAACCGATTCTTGGAACAGTAATCAATGACCGCTTCTACCAAGGCGTGACTCCATCTACTGACAGTTTACAAGTTGAACGATGAAGGAGGATGAATGCAGGACAAGAGTAAACGTGGTCGGAAGTCATTTGTGGACGTGACCTCCGTCGCCTGGTTGCGATTGTAAATCCGAGTCATTCTCGGTGCTGGTATCCATTGACACGCCTGCGCTAGCCTGCAGAAGTTGCGCTTCGCTGTCAAGGAGGAAGACCGCGCCCATTACAACGGTTTGTCCCGCCCGCAGTCCTGACTTCACCTCATAGAATTCGCGGTTCTTTCCAAGGATGCGACCGATTTGAATCTCTCTGGGTTCAAACTGATCGCTGATTCCGGGGCTTGGAACCCACGCCCGCGCACCCTTGCCGGTTACGAGGACAGCGTTTCTTGGGATGATAAGGACTTTCTCCTCGCCCGACTTAATTATCTTACCGTCAACGAACATTCCGGGTCTTAGGCGGTAGCCAGGGTTGGTGACACGGGCACGGGCGAGGAGGGTCCGCTTCTCCATAGTGAGCATCGGCACGAATTCAAAGACACGCCCCGAGTACACGCGTCCACTCTCGCCCACAGGGTGAAACTCAACCTCGTCGCCGACCGTGACCCTGCTTGCATCCTCTTGGAATATCTCCATTTCCACCCAGATGGGGTCAAGGTTCGCGAGCTCAAGAACGCTTTCACCGTCCATCACGTACATCCCTTCCCGCGCCATCAGTTCCATAACGATCCCGCTCTCACGGGCGTAAACAGGGACCGAATCCACGACTTTACCGGTCTGCGCAAGCTTGTTGATTTGCTCTTCGGTCATCCCGAGGAGCTTTAGCTTTCTAGCGGAGGATGCTATAAGCGCTTCGGTATTCTTGGTCAGATCTTCGTAGCCCGCTGTGTCCATACGCTCCTTGGTGCGAATGGCTGTAAGAAATTCCTCCTGCGCCTGAACGAGGGTGGGGCTATAAATTTCCATCAGCTTCTGACCCTTTTTGACGAAGTCCCCGACACGCTCCACGTAAAGCTTATCAATGCGACCCTCCACCCAACTTGCAAGATTGGAAAGGGCATCGCTGGGCGTGACTACGGAGCCAAGAACCGGGAATTCTTCGCGCCAGCTAAGCTCCTGGACGTTTGTAAGTTCAACGTTCGCGAGGACGCGCTTGACCGGAGGGGCGGAAACTTGCACCACTCCAGCCTTGACCGCCTCCTGCATCCTTCGCGCTTCCTCCCCCGTGACCTTTACGAGTTCCATTCCGCAAATTGGGCAGGTGCCGGGGTGGTCGCTTGTGACCCAGGGATGCATCAGGTCAACGTAGATGAACTCTTCCTCGCCAGCCTTTTCAGGGGGTTGATAGCCCGCTCTCAGCATCGCGTCAATCTGATTTCTCTGCTTGCGCACCGCAATGCCAAGCAGTATGACACAACCTAGGAGAAAAACTAATACGCCTATATTAACCTTAGTCATAGGTCATCTCCGACCTCACAAACTTAGAATGCGATACTTCACCCCAACCCCGCGGCGACTGGAATTCTCTCCCACGCGTTCCGCGAGGTCAGTTTCGCGTAAACTTGACGTTAACCTAAAAGTGCAAGTTTAACGGGACTTTCGCTCACTTATGATGAGCCTCGTGGTCAACGCCCGATTGCTTCTTAAGCCCAAGTTTTTCCATTACGAAATCCATCGCCTCCGCGTAGGTGAGGACCTTAGTGCCCTTTTCCTTCGCGAAGGAAGTTGCCTTGTCCTTGCTGGAAAAAGCAACAAGATAGGGTGGCATAGTTTTCTTGAGCTTCTCCGCTTCAACCCAGAAAGCCTTCTTCAAATCGGTGAACTTGGGCTTTTCTTCCTCACGGGTGGGATAATCAAGGACAACCGCACTGACTACTTTAGTTCCCTTTTCCAGGTTTGCCTCGTACTGTAGCCAGCAACCGAGGGAATCAAAGACGACATTTTTCTCCTTTCCTTTGGAATCCTTCAGGCTAACCTTGATGAGCACCGGGGATTCATCCGCGGGCATCCCGCAGAAGGCGCACTCAGCGGGCTTTTTCTCCTTAACTTCCGCTGTAAAGGACGCTTGAGAGGCGATTAAGGCACCGAAAACGACAATCGCCAGAACAAATAGAAACTTTTTTCCTAAAATCCTCATAGGAATCTCCTTTTTTCTTTATTATCTGAGATAAAACCTAAATACAACCGCCTAGAGGAGTGGTTGATATGCTCCACGTCTGCGTGGATGCTAACTTTCAAGGTAGTCAAGAACAAATTCCTTCATAGCATCGTAATCCACCACGCGACCTCCTAGGTCCGGCATAAATTTCTTCGCGTCCGCGGGGGTCGCGAAGGCTACCACGCCTGGTGGCATTGAGCCCTGGGGAACTCCGTCAATGTCAATGAGCCAAACTGCGCTCCTAGCCTCCACAAGTTTCGGGGTGGTGCTCTGCCACGTGTCAAAGGTGACGACGCGCTCCCTTACAGGCGTTACGCCCTCTTTGGCGCGCTCTTCAAGATACTGGAAGTAGCAGGATAAGGAAACCTGAGCAACCTTAGCACCGTCTGAGAATTCCGCTTCAACCCGCGTTGGGCTTCTGTAAGGGTCCATTCCGCAAATAGGGTCCTTCTTGTTACCCGCCAAAGTGGATGCGGACGCGTCCACAGGTGAAGGCGAGCCTGGGTTGGATGGCGACTGATTAGCACCTTCTGATGATAGCGGGTCAAGCGCGGATTCCGCGGAGTTGGTGCTATCGGTTAACTCTTGACCAAGCTCGGAGTGTGCTTCCCTTACCGCGTCCTCCGGCGCCATTCCGCCGGGGTAGGGCTCCATCAGCCTTACGCCCACCCAAAACATAACCCCAAGAGCGATAACCGCAAAAAGGATGCCTAGAAAGCCTTCAGTGGAGAGCTTGCGGTTATTTGAACTGCCGGGGGCTCCTGAACTTGCAGTAGTTTTATCCTTATCTTCTGCCATTGTCGTCTCCTTCAGTAGATGATTCTTCAATAGATTCCCATTCCTCATTCCGATTTACAGCCTCTTCGTGAACCTCGCTACCGCTGGCTTGCGTTTCCCCGCTTCTCCCAGGAATCTGGGCGTCTTCCGAACCTTCCTTGGTAGAAGTATCAGTGGTGGCACCTGAAAGTTCCCCGGTAGGCTGTGTGAGACGGGGGAGGTCGCGGATCGTGCCGAGCGAGTAGTAGTCAAGGAGGGCGACCGTCCTGCCAAGGTTCACAGTCGCGATACGGTAGTCAGTTTCCATGTCTATTAGGGCGAGGGTTGCATCAAGGAGCACCGCAAATTGGTCCATATTTACCTGATAGCTGGCTAGTGCAGAGTCGAAAGTGGCGCGAACCTGCGGGAGGAGAACCTTTTCAAACAAGTCAAGTCGCTTCTTTAGCTCTGTCAGCCTTACCGCCTGCTCCTGAACCTTGGTTCTGATCCGATTAAGGAGGGCATCCCGCATTAGCTTCACCTCCTCCTCCATCGCGAGAGCCTCCATAAACATCGCGTCCTGCTTCTGCCTCTGATAGATGGGAAGGTTGAACATTATCCCAAGGTTGAACATATCCGGGTAATTCTCTCGGTAGCCGTAGGAAAGTTCCAGCGCGTAATCCGGGTGATACTCCTTCCTCGCCATTTTCTTCATTAAGCCTACCTGCTTTCCGCGCGTATCAAGCCAAAGATTCTCCGGGTGACGCTGAAGGGCGGTTTCCCACACGGGCGCGAGCTCAGCCGGTAGCGTGAGTTCTTCGCCGTTCAAGTTGAGGTCAAGGCTAAGCTCACTCAAAGGAACGCCAACCATTCCTGCGAGACGCGAAAGCATAGTTTTCCGCATCTCCTCTAGCATTAGCTCCCGCTCATAGGTTTCGGAGTATCGCATCTGTACCATTAGGAGGTCTGACTGCATTACCTGATTAAGCTCGTAACGCCCTTGCACAATCTCAACGAGGGCAGACAAAAGCTCGCGGTTCTTCTTCACCTGGTCAAGCTCCACCTCGTTCTCAAGGAGGGCGTAGTACATATCAAAAATCTCGCCGGTCAACTTATACTCCGCTTCAGCGATTTCCCACCTTCTAAGCTCCACCTCAAGTTCCGCGATGTTCCTCTTGGTGATACGTTTCCCGTAACTCATAAACTCCTGGCGGAGCGTTATCTGGTCCATCGTCATCATTTCCATATAGGAAAAGGGGCGTGGAACCATACGGTTCATAAACATAACGCCGAGCATTGGATCCATCTTAGCGCCTGCTGGGGCGACCTTCTGCTCGTAAATCGCGACTTGACTTCGGGCGACTTTCAACTCCGGATTTTCCCTCAAAGTCTGGCTCACGATGCTAATAAGCTCAGGTGGAAGGAGCATATCCTTGTGAACCGTGAACGGCGGGTTGTCCAGTGCGGATTTGACCCTTTCCGAGACTAGCTCCTCAAGCCGAGTCTCCCGCTTCTCAGAAATGCCCTTCGCGGTTATGGCGTCCCCAACGCCTTGTAATATGCTTGCTCGCGCGGAAGCATCCGCGAATTGAGCTAATGCAATTCCTGCAGTCATTAGCATCGCAACTCCGATAACGGGGCGCCTACCCTTCTTCCGCATCGTTGAAATATTGCATTAACTAAGTTTGAAATAAGCAAGAGAAACGCTAGATAGTCTACTATATACCTTAGTAGAGCTTCGTTTATTCTGATGAGCGAACATTGTATTTTGTTCCCAGGTTTGGTATTCTACTATACGAATTAGGAGACGTAAATGTCGGAACTTGGACCGTTGCAAACCAAAATTATGGAGATAATCTGGAATCTCAAGGGCGCGGACGTTAGAACAGTTCTCAACCACTTGAACAAGGGTAGAAAGCAGAAGCTAGCCTACACCACGGTAATGACCGTGATGACGCACCTCTACCAGAAGGGAATGCTCAGAAGAACAAAGGTTGGGAAGGGCTATTTCTATAGACCCGCAAGCGAGAAGGGACAGTTCGTCGTGGAGAGGATAGCGGACTTCATCGCGGGTATCGTTTCCCGCTACAAGGAGCCTGTGGCGAGCCACCTGCTAGACGCGATTGAGGACGCAAATCCGGAGCAGGTATCCGCCCTTGTGGATGAGTTGAAAAAACGCGGGTATATAGAGTAACGAGTTACGCGCGTGGAAATAACGATTAAGAGTTTCGCTCTATTCTTCATCCTTCAGGCGGGCGCGATCCTGGTGGGCTCGCTTGGCATTCTTATTCTGGAGAAGAGGGTTAGGAAGCCCTACCGTGCCCGTATTGCGGTAATAAGCCTCGTGGTATCCGTACTTCTCGCGGTGGTTGCCACTATTATCCTGGTTGGTGGGGTGGTTTCAGGTTCCTTCAGGATGATAGGTGGAAGCTTTATCTGGCTGATGAGCACGCCTGCGGAATCGTTCATTAACGTTTTTGGCTCTGTGTCCCTTCTCCTTTCTCTGGTCGCTTCGTTTTTCCTATTGAAGGAGCCGAAAATGCCAGAGATTGAAGGGACCGAGCCAATCTCAGAAGTAGGGGGCGTTCCGGTGAGGCTTAACGATTCTATCCCGCTTGCCCTGGCGTTTGGAATCAGGAAGCCAACGATAGTCGTTTCGGCGGAAGTTTGGCGGGATAAGGAAATCCTGCCCATCGCAATCCTACACGAACTCCTCCACGTTAGGTTAAAGCATAACCTATTGAAGTTTCTCGCAAGGACGGTTCTTAGGTTGAACTTTTTTAACCCGTTGGTTCATAGGCTTATTGATAGATTGGACGTTTACTGCGAGCTTGAGTGCGACTGCAGGACTGCTGACTTAGTGGGCGTCCGAAGGTACAGAGAGTTTCTTGAGGGACTGCCAAGCCTGGCGTTCTCGCAGGATAATTATGCCTCCAGCTTAGGCCCCAGCGGGGTTACTACCGCCCTCCTGGAGAGGCTTACTGAGCTTGGCAGGGAGGATAGGGGAGGTATCGCCATCGGCTTTATACCTGCGGTCTCATCGTTCCTCTTCTTGGCGACGGTAATCCTTGCCGGAAACACACGTTGCCTAACGGTCTGCTTTCTGGGATACTAGTTGTATCCGTGGATTGAAGAAACAGGCGGAGTCGTGGACTGAGAATCTTAGCAAACCGCTGGGGCTGATGAAGTTCGTAGCCTTTGACGTTGAGACCACGGGTATTATTGGATTCTCCGCAAGGATGGTTGAAATCGCGGGTGTAAAGATCCTTGGCGGGGCGCCAACGGATGATTCCTTTCACTCGTTAGTGAATCCCCAGATTCCTATTCCGAAAGACGTTACCGCGGTTCACGGAATAACCGATGAAGACGTCAAGAACGCGCCAACAGCGGACAGTGTGCTTGAGGGGTTTTCATGGTGGGTGAAGGGTGATGAAGTGCTGATTGCACATAATGCGCCTTACGATATTCAAGTTCTAGCTGGTGAGTTTGCTCGCGTAGGCAGAAAGCCTCCGACCTGGATTTGCGTGGACACATGCGCCTGGGCGAGACTGGCTATCAAGTCTTACAGTTACAAGTTAAGCGCGCTGGCAAGACGCTTCTCCATAGATGAAGGGCGGTTTCATCGGGCGAGGGCGGACGCGCTGACCACCGCGAAACTCTTCTGCTTGCTGGCGAGAAACTTTGGGCTTGAAAGGTCCCTTGAGGAATTGTGGTTAACCGCGCCCGGTGCAATCCTGTCAACCTTCAAGATGGGGGCTCAAAGAGGCGCGGAGCTTCCGTCGGAACTTGCAGAGATTGGCAGAGCTATGGAAGATGGTTCCGATTTGTTTATGGTTTACGAGGGTGGGACAAGGGGACCGGCGGAAAGAAGAGTCGCGCCAAGGCTTCTTCTCACGCGTGGGGGGATCGCCTATATGGAGGCTTGGTGTTACGAAACGAATCAGTTGAAAACTTTTAGGCTTGAGAGAATTAAAAAGGTGAGACTTGCGGAAGAGGTTAATACCGCGAATGACCTTGGGGAGGAAATATTATCCCCTGGCGAGGAATCTTCTTGACCCGACTCGGTGAACCAGTTTGCGGGCGGAATCGTCCCAATTTGAGGTAGTATTTACATTGAAGCGAGGCAGTTGATGATGAAAAAGATAAAGGTGGAGTTAATTGTTTTAGCTGTTCTCACCGCTTGGGTTGTTGGCGTACCAGCGCGGGCTGGTCTATTCAAAATCTCCAAGAGTAACGAAAAGAGCATCGGGCGCGACTTCTATGACGATTACAAGAAGCAGAAGAAGTACCTAGATAATACTAAGGAGGGGGCGCGGGTCAAAAGAATCGGGCAGAGATTGGTCCAGAAGGGTGGGCTGGTAGACTACGACTACACTTTCACCCTCATTGACGACGAAGAAGTGAACGCCTTTGCGGTTCCCGGTGGATACGTGTTCATCAACAAGGGACTTTATGATCTGCTCGCCTACGACGAGGGAATGCTGGCGGCGGTACTGGCGCACGAGATTGGGCACGTAACTGAGAGGCATTACAAGAAGATGTACGAGGATTCTCTCAAAGCTCAACTGGGGATTCTGGCGGTTGGCATAGCTATTGGCGGTGAGAAGGGTGGAAAGGTTATGGAGGCTTTGAGCGTAGCTGGCAACATCGCCTTTTTGAAATACTCCAGGGACGACGAGGAGCACGCGGATGAATGGGGAGTAAAGTTGGCTTACCGCGCGGGTTATGACCCTTACGGGATGAGCAGGGCGCTTCAGCTATTCGTAAAGCTTGAGGGCGTGCTTGGAAAGCTTGAGCTTTTTGACCTAATACGGACGCATCCAAATCCCGGAGACCGCGTTTCAAGAACGAGGAAAATGGCAAAGCAAGTGTCCGGCAAGGAGGAGTGGGAGTACCATCCACCAAGACCACCCGAGGGTCATCCTCTGGAAGAGACGCAGATCAAGGTTAGAAAGATCGGATAAGGGATGGTTACGTAGCTATGCCCTATGTGGCTTTGAATTCGCGGTATCCTGTGGCTTATCTACATAGTATGGAGCGCTCCCAGGCTTTGGCAGTTCCGCAAACATATCCCACCAGTTGACACAACCTGAGGCGCGGCCAGCCCCGCTCAGCAATCTGGATCGCGGGCGTCCCCGCCCTGGCGCGCCAGAGTTGAACACGCCCGAGACGGACCTGATCCAGCAAAGGTTTCAGAGAACCTGAGCAGGGTTGGCGGAGGCGGGTTGCGGAATCCTTGGCGTT
>FWPU01002945.1_pt1 | contig 44912 bp, 38 predicted proteins | sample 2228361 | NCBI WGS metagenome assembly FWPU01 (sample SAMEA103939777, study PRJEB20133) | metagenome
GATCGAGGGAATAACCGGAGTGACGGCGCTCACCGCCGGTGGCCGGAGCATCCCGGTGGATACGGTGGTGATTGCCGCCGGACGGCAACCCGATGCACAGCTCGCGTTGATGGCAGGGTGTGCGGCCGCCTTCGACCCGGATCGTGGCGTATGGGTGCCCGTCCGCAACGATCTCCTGCAAACGGACGTTCCTGGCATTGCCGTCGCCGGCGATGCGGGTGGCATCGGCGATGTCGAGGCTGCCCTGTCGGAAGGGCAGGTCGCCGGATTTGCCGCTGCGGTCTCGCTCGGTCTCCCGGCGGGTGACGCGCTGGCATCCGCCAGAGAAACACTTCGAGCCATCCGGGAGCGGAGCGCACCGGCAGATTCGCGCCTGCCGGTTGTAACTCGCGGGATCATCTGCCGGTGCGAACGCGTGAGCGCGGAGTCGGTTCGCCAGGCCATTGCAGCCGGGGCGCGCACGATCAATGATGTCAAGCGGCGGACGCGGGCCGGCATGGGGCTATGTCAGGGCGTCTTTTGCGTGCCGCAAATCGCCCGCTGCCTGCAGCAGGACGCTGGCGCCGGCCCAGATCTGGCTCCAATGACTGCCCGGCCGCCAGCCCGACCGTTATCACTTGCCGCGCTTGCGGCGACTGAGTTCTCACGCGTTGAGTCAGCCGGCTAGAGTGCTATTGCGCAAGCACAGCGCCGTCTCTGCGCGAGGGATGAGCCGCATGCTACCATCGCACGATGGCGATTCCACGTGCGATGGAGGGTTGGATGAGCAGCCGGTGGCAATCGTACGATTGGATGCGGGAAGCGCTCGATCTGCTGTTCGTCTCGTATGATGCCGCATCGGCGGCCACGCTCCTGCGAGACGAAACCGCCAGGGAGGGGCTCCGGAAGGCCGTCAATCGCCGGCTGCACAGCGCCGGGCACGACACCGTTGTCCCTCTTGGTGAGCGCGGGGATCATCTGCTACAAGCACTCGTAGCCCTCCGCGTCAAGTTCCCACGCGAGGAGGCGATGGCGAAGCTGGAACTCAACATCGCGATGCGCCAGCAGCGGGGGTTTACGCCAAGCAACTAGGCCGCCTGGCGGCATTGCGCGGTCGCCAGTGGTGCGGCACTCGGACTGCTGCGTTGTTTCTCCCTGGTTCACATCCGCTCGTATGGAAAGGTGGCTCGGCGTGTATCCTCAAATGACGCCAACGCGAGTCATGATTAACACCGCGGCTGTCCTCTTCGTCGTTGGCCTGGCTTGGTTCCTGATTCAAATCCGCTCCATCATCGTTTTGCTCATGCTGGGAATCCTGCTTGCCGCAGCCATTGAGCCCCTGGTGTTTCGCTTGCGCAAGCGTGGCTTGACCAGAGGGCAAGCTATCCTCACGGTCTATGTCTTGTTGCTGCTGACCTTAGGACTCGTGCTCTATGCGGTGGTGCCGCCGCTGGTGCGCCAGGCCTCGGAGCTGATCAATCAGATTCCGGTCATTCTGGCGGAGCTTCGCGACGAGGCGGCCGTAAGCCAAAACGAATTCATTCGCACATCTGGCTACCGCACCATGAGCCGCCTCATCGCAACGTACAACTCGATTCGTACCAGCCCACAAATTGAAGGCAGTCGCGCGATCAGCTTCGTCACCTCGGTCGTCGGTTTCCTCTTTACCGTCATCACGACCATGATCGTCGCCTTTTACTGGATGACTGAGAAGGCCATCATCAAGCGGGTCGTGCTCGGGCTGTTTCCCTTGTCCAGCCGCGACCGGGCACACGCGATCTGGGACGAGATCGAGGCGCGATTGGGCGGCTGGACGCGCGGGCAGTTGTTGCTTTGTCTCGTCATCGGCGCGTTTTCTGCCGCTGGGTATTTTTTGATTGGCTTGGACTTCTGGCTGGCGCTGGGGATCTGGGCTGGCCTTACTGAGATCATCCCCTTTATCGGACCGTTCCTCGGGGGAGCAGTGGCAGTGACCGTCGCGCTCACGGATTCGTGGCAAAAGGCGGCGATGGTGGTGGTCTTTGTGATCCTGCTCCAGCAACTCGAAGGTGCGTTCCTGGTTCCGCGGGTGATGCGCAACGCGGTTGGGATGACCCCGCTCACGGTTATCCTGGCAGTGTTGATCGGAGGGACCGTCGCCGGGCCGATCGGCTCGATCCTAGCAATTCCCGTCGGGGCGGCTGTTCAAGTGGTCGTTCAGGACCTGCTCCGCAACCGGGCGGACGATGCCGATAGTGTCTCATCAGTCCCGGTTCCGGCCATGTCGTCCGCCGATGGCGATGCCCGGCATACGGCCACTGTGCCTCGTGACCGGCGCCAGGAGGCCGGTCACGGGTGACCAAGGGTTGGGCATGCGCTGTGCGTTGCTGCTGGCGCATGCGATTGGGGGCGTGAGCGCGATGCCATACACGGTTTTGGGGATTTTCGACGATAGCATCGATGCCGAGCAGGTGCTGATGGCGCTCCGCCGGGCCCAGCGGCCTGCCGAGCAGGTCTCCGTGCTCGTCCGAGATCGTGGATTGGGGCCTCATGACCGGCTGAGCGCGCACGGCGAGGTCGCCCGCGCCTTGGTGGCGAATGCGCTGAGCGCCGTTGGAGGCTGGCTCCTCGGGCTGGCCGCTCTCGTCGTGCCGGACCATGGTCCGATGCTCGTGGCTGGCCCGATCGGCGCAGCGCTTGGACGGGCGCAGCCGCCGCCAGCTCGCTCCCCTGAGCCTGATGCCGCACAGTCAGTGGACGCGCCAGAAGCGGTAAGTGACGGATTGCAGCGGACACTTGCCGAATTTGGATTTGCTGACGATGAGGCGAGCTATATCACGAGCCGGCTTGTGGCCGGGTCAATCGTCATCGCCGTCACCATCTCCGGCGACGATCAACTGCAACCGGCACGGCAGCTTTTTGCGGATTACAACGCGGTGCACATCGGCCAGGCTCAGACGGGCGAGGCTGTCGCCTCAGCGGCCGCAGACTTGCTGGCTCACACGCCCCAGGAGGTGACCGATGGTCCGGTCGTGGTTGCCGATGTGGTGGCGATCTTTCGGCATCTCTGTCAGGACCCGGAGCCAGTGGCCCTAGCGGCAATGGCATGTGGTGCCCCAGTTGTTGACAGCGACGGTGAGACTGCCGGGGAAATCGAGGATCTCCTTGCAGCTACCGGCGACGACGAGTCGCCAGCCATCCGCTACGCCGTGATCGGTTTCGGTGGACTTCTTGGCTTGGGCCGGCATCGCGTAGCCGTGCCAGCAGCATTGCTTGATCTGGAGGCGTTGCCACCGCGGATGTCCGTTACGCGAGAAGTGGTGCAGCAGGCGCCGCCCTATGATCGAGATATCCCGTTGAGCCGGCAAGAGGAGAGCACCATTCACGCTTACTTTGGCACGACGCCGCATTGGATGTCGTGACTGTCAGGGGCCACACGGGACCGATGGCCCCTGGCGTCCACGATGTGCGCCACCGCTACCGGCAGCGGCTGTAAGACGCTCTTAGGTGTCCCGCGCTCTAGCGATGGCGGCAAGCAATTCGCCGGGTGGGGGCGCGCCTGCTGCCCGGAAAATAACCCGGCCATCTTTGCCAACGATCACGACGGTTCGGGCGATGCGATTGAGCTTGCGCTTGATCACCGTCCCTTCGGTCTTGAGCGCGTCGTACTTGTCTGCCACGCGCAGCCCCTCGTCCACCAGCAGATCAAAGGGGAGCCCGAGGTGTTCGATGAAGCGCTGATGGCTCGCCGCGTCGCCTTCGTTGATGCCGTAGGGTTCGGTATCGAGGGCGCGGAACTCGGCAACCGTGTCACGCACGGCGGAAAGCTGATCCGTTCAGCCGCTCGTCATATCCTCAGGATAGAAAATCAGCAGTGCCCGCTTGTGGCCTCGCAGTGAGCTGAGCGTAAAGGTCTGCCCGCTCGCTCCCTTCAAGGTGAAATCTGGAGCCACGTCGCCAACATCAACCATCTGAAGCCTTCCCAGTCTCTTGGCCCACCATCATTCGGGAGCCAGCCATCGAGGCGCCAACCAACCATGGCGTTGATTGTACCTTGCATTCAAGCGGTGGTAGCCGCGCGGCATGGTACGACGGAAGGAAAGCACCCTGCTGGCACACCATGTGCAGCTTGGTGGTATTCACGTGCCGGCGTGGCAAGCGGCTCGTGGAGGCGCTGACACAGGGTAACGGCAGAACGCGCCTAGCCCTGGCAAGGCGCACGATGTCGTCTCGTGCATGCAGGATGATCCTGCAGGAGGGAAGCGCGGATGCAGCGTTGGATTATGGCGATCGTTGCCTTGGTGGCGAGTCTCGCGGTCGTCCCGGTTGTGGCGCAGCAATCAACCCCCGGCCCCAGCGTCGTCACCGCCGGGGAATTGGGGTTGCCGGAGATCGCCATCAGAGTTACAGACACGGCGTACGAGGGGATTCCAAGTGAGCTCGCTGCCGGGCGGTATCTCCTAACCGTTGAGAATGCAACGAGCCAGATGGAGGCATCGGTCACGTTCATGCAGTTGGCAGAGGGAATGACCCTCCAGGATTTCATCGCTGCGTTCGGTCCTCCTCCTTCTGGAGCGGCTGAGGGCGGAACTCCAGCCGGGCCTCCGCCGGCTGCCGGATCTCCGCCGGCCGAAGGTGGCGAAGACAGGCCGCCGGATTGGTATTACCAGGTGGAGATAGCCGGCGGCGCGTATGCGGCCATGTCGGGAAGCGTTGGCCAGGCCGTGATCGAGCTCACGCCGGGAATGTGGGTGGTTTGGGCTGGCTACCCTGGACCGCTCCAGATGCCGGTCGGAGTGACGGTCACGGGGGACATGGGTGCCACGCCAGCGGTGGCCGCCGAGCCGCCAGCAGCGGTCACGGTTGATCTGTACGACTTCCGTTTCGAAGTCGAGGGAGCAATTCAGCCGGGGCTGCAGTGGGTCAAAGTCGTCAACGAGGGCGAGCAACCCCATGAGATGATCGTGGTCTGGTCGCCGGTGGCCTTGACCAAGGAACAGGTCATGCAATTGGTGATGCTGCCGGAAGGTGCGACTCCTCCACCAGGGATGCCTTCCGACGAGGAAGTCCGATTCCTCGGTGGCGCCTTGACGATCTCGTCCGGCAAAACCGAATGGGTGCGACTGGATCTCCCAGAAGGCACCAACGTGCTGCTGTGCTTCATCCCCGATCGGGAAACGGGCATGCCCCACGCAGCAATGGGGATGATCGAGGTGGTGACAGTTGGAGGCGCAGCAACTCCGACTTCGTAGGCCGGGCCACTGGCAGCAGCCCGCGCTCACCGTCTGTGCGCGGGCTATCCAGCGATGAGAGACCGTAGCGAGACGAACTGAACACCACACGCCGGCACCGGCGGGCGGGAAGCCTTCCCGCCCGCTTATCGCCTGATGGCTGGGGCAATTCCACCCTGGCAGGCGGCTGGCCAGGCGCGGCGTTCGCTCTGGAGTCGTCTACGGAACCGCAAGCATGCGGTCGAGCGCAACCAGGGCGTCGCGCTTCGTTTCCGGATCGACGGTGATCCGGTTTACAACCTCGCCCCGAGCAAGATGCTCAAGCGACCAGAGCACATACCCTGGATGGATGCGGTACATCGTCGAGCACGGGCAGATCACCGGATCAAGGCAGAAGATTCGCTTGTCGGGTTGTTCCTCTTGCAGGCGGTTGACCAGATTGATCTCTGTGCCAACTGCCCACGTTGTACCCGCTGGCGCCTTGCTAACCTGTTCGATAATGTACTCCGTTGATCCGTCGAAATCCGCTGCCTGAACTACCTCCATCCGGCACTCTGGATGAACAATCACGTTGACGTCGGGGTACTCGGCGCGGGCCTTCGCAATCTGCTCCACCGTGAACCGCGCATGGACGGAGCAGTATCCCTTCCAAAGGATGATGGTCGCGTGTTGCAGCGCCTCCGGCGTGTTGCCACCGAGAGGCAGGAACGGATCCCACACGACCATCTTGTCGAGCGGGATGCCTTTCTTGAGGCCGGTATTGCGCCCGAGATGCTCATCCGGAAAGAAGAGGATTTTCTCGCCGCGCTCAAATGCCCAGTCGAAGACGCGTGGCGCGTTGGACGAGGTACAGACGATCCCGCCGTTGCGGCCGCAGAAGGCTTTAAGACTGGCCGCAGAGTTCATATACGTCACCGGCACGATGTGCGTGACGCCAAGCTCCTTCAACGCTGCCCAGCACGCCTCCACATCGTCGGACTTCGCCATGTCGGCCATGGAGCAGCCAGCTTCCAGGTTGGGGAGGATGACTTGCTGGTGTGGGCCGGAGAGAATATCTGCACTTTCGGCCATGAAATGGACGCCGCAGAAGAGGATGAATTCGGCATCTTTGCGCCCGGCAGCTTGCTGCGACAGCTTGAAGGAGTCGCCCCGGAAATCAGCAAATTGAATGACTTCATCGCGTTGGTAGTGGTGGCCGAGAATGACTAAGCGCTCGCCAAGCTGGTGGCGCAATGCCCAGATGCGCTCGTCCCGTTCTGCCGCCGGCATGCGAAGATACTCGCGCGGAATGGGCTGCTGGCGGAGGGGCGTCACACCGTACCGGCGGAGGCGCTCATAAGCGCTGACGGTTTCCTCGGGAACGCAATCGGCACTTTCTAATTGAGCATCAATGAACCACGTCGATGGCTTCGCTCCGAATTGGAGCGTGCCGGTGTCTTGTGGCCGGGTCGGGCTGAGCACAGCAGCCATGATCGTTGCTCTCCTTTTCGCCGGTGAGAACCTGTCCATTCTGGTCGTCCCCGTGGAACGACCGGGCGACCGGCATTGCGGGGCAGTTGCGGTCCATCCGCGCTTGGCGCCCTACCATGTCGGCGTGAGGATACCGAGATTGGGAGTAATTGTCAATATGACACTAAGTCCGGCCAGGATGCATGCAGCGTATCATTCCCTCAAATGATTCGGACCCACTTGCGAGGGGGAATTGATGGTCGCAGCACATCCTGGAGTTCTGGCACGGCACGAGGTCCCGGTTGAGGAGACGTGGGACCTTTCTCCGATCTATCCGTCCGATGAGGCGTGGGAGGCTGATCTGCCGCGCGCCCGCCAGGTGATTGCCGGGATGGCGCGGCACCGCGGGCAGCTTGGCGTATCGGCGACAGCGCTGCGTGAGGCGCTCGACGACGCGATGGCACTCTCGCAGCTCAGTGAGCGCATCGTGGTCTACGCCATGCTGCGACGCGATGAGGATCAGGCCGATCCGGTGGCAACGGCGCGCTATGAACGCGCAATGGCTCTGTCGGTGGAGGCCGGGCAGGCGCTCGCCTTCTTGCGGCCCGAGATTCTGGCAATCCCGCCGGAAACACTTGCGCGCTACCTGGAGGATCCGGTCCTTGCGACCTACCGGCATTACCTCGACGACATCATCCGGTACCGGCCGCATACGCGTTCGGTCGAGGTCGAGGAGCTGCTGGCGCAAAACGCGGAAATCGCCCGCGCTCCCCGCGACGCCTTCGCCGCGCTGGACAACGCCGACCTCGATTTCGGCACGGTGCGTGACGAGGAAGGCCGGGAAATCGCGCTGACCAAGGCGCGGTACCAGTTGCTGATGGAGAGTAAGAATCGCGAGGTTCGCCGGGCCGCCTTTGAGGGGTTGATGCGAGCATACCAGGCGCACCGGCACACCCTCGCATCCCTCTACGGCGCATCGGTCAGAAAGGATATCTTTTACGCTCGCGTCCGGGCCTTCTCCTCCGCTCGTGAAGCCGCGCTCTTTGATGACAACATCCCGCCGGCTGTCTATGACCAATTGCTAGCCACGGTGCGCGAGGCACGAGCAGGCATCGCGCGATACCTGCGGCTCCGGGCGCGCTTGCTCGGTCTGGAGCGCCTTGCGCCGTATGACTTGCTCGTGCCGCTGGCGCCTATGCCCGAGCGCCGCTATTCCATTGCCGAGGCTCAGCAGACGGTGCTCGCGAGTCTGGCGCCCCTTGGCGAGACGTATGTGCGCGAGCTCGCCGCGGGCTTCGCCTCCCGCTGGGTGGACTGGCATGAGACCAAGGGCAAGCGTTCCGGAGCGTATTCCTGGGGCGTGTATGGGGCGCCACCGGTTATCTTGATGAACTGGAATGGAACGCTCGATCACGTCTTCACGCTGGCGCATGAGGCCGGTCATGCGATGCACAGCCTCCTGGCCGACCGCGCTCAGCCTTACCACGATGCGCAATACCCGATTTTCCTGGCCGAGGTAGCCTCGACTGTCAATGAGGTGTTGCTGACCTGGCACCTCCTTCGCGAGACGCCGGCTGGTGACTCCCTTACCCGGTTCTCGATTCTCAACCGGTTTGCGGACGCGATCCACTCGACACTCATGCGTCAAGCAATGTTCGCCGAGTTCGAGCACCGAGCGCATGCAGCGGTCGAGGCCGGCGAGCCGTTGACCGGCGAAGCGCTCAACACCCTCTATGACGAGTTGATGGACGTCTATCTGCCGGGCGTCGAGCGGGACGATCTGGCGCGCATCAACTGGAGCCGCGTGCCGCACTTCTACCGCGCCTTCTACGTCTACCAGTACGCGACGGGCATTGCGGCCGCAATTGCGCTAGCGCGGACGATCCGGGAGGAGGGCGAGCCGGCCGCACGCCGCTATCTGCGTCTTCTTGAAGCCGGCGGCTCGGATTACCCGCTAGTGTTGTTGCAAGAGGCCGGTGTGGACCTGACCACGCCAGACCCCTTGCGGAACGCCCTCGCGGAGTTCGACGCGACAGTCGCGGCGATGGAGGAGATCGTCGAGGCAGGCGGGTTGGAGCGCCAGCAGCAGCCTGCTTGAGCGCGGACAGGCGTTTGACGGAGGGTAGCGTGAACCGGTATTGGCAGCCGAAGATCCGCACCTTCGGCACTTCGGTCTTCAGTGAGATGAGCCGGCTGGCTGCACAGCACGGTGCAGTCAACCTGGGACAGGGGTTCCCCGATTTCCCGGGGCCGGATTTTGTCAAGCAAGCAGCGAAGGCAGCCATCGAGGCCGATCTCAATCAATATGCTATCAGCCACGGATCACCGAGGCTGCGCCGCGCGATCGCTGCCACCTGGCAGCGCGAGCATGGGCATGAGATCGATCCCGAGACGGAGGTCACCGTCACCAGCGGGGCAACTGAAGCGATCTTTGCTGCCCTGCAAGCCTTTCTCGGGCCGGGTGACGAGGTGATCGCCTTCGAGCCGTTCTACGACTCCTATCCCGCCAGCGCAATCCTGGCCGGCGCGCGGCTCGTGCCCGTCACGCTGCGCCCGCCGGATTGGTCATTCGATCCGGACGAGCTTGCCGCGGCGTTCTCTCCCAGGACGCGGGCCGTGCTGCTCAATACGCCGCACAATCCCACCGGCAAGGTCTTCACGCGGGACGAGCTTGAGATCGTCGCTCGCTTCTGCCAGGAGCGCGATGTTGTTGCAATCACCGACGAGGTGTATGACCGGATCGTCTTCGACGGCGCGGAGCACGTTCCGCTGGCGACGTTGCCCGGCATGTGGGAGCGGACGTTGACGATCAATTCGACTGGCAAGACCTTTAGCATGACCGGGTGGAAAATCGGCTATGCGATCGGACCGGCATCGCTCAACGCTGCCTTGCGGGCCGTGCACCAGTTCGTAACCTTCGCCTCGGCGACGCCGTTCCAGGAAGCGATGGCGGAGGCGATGGAAGTTGCGTGGGAACGCGGCTATTACGAGCGACTCCGGCTGGAGTACGCACGGCGCCGGGCGTTGCTGAGGGAGGCGCTGGAGAACGCCGGACTGCCGACACTCCCGGTGCGCGGTAGCTACTTCCTCATGGCAGATATTGCCGGCCTCGGCTTTGCGCGGGACACCGATTTTTGCCGGTTCTTGACCACGGAGGTGGGCGTGGCGGCGGTCCCACCGTCAGCGTTCTATGCCGATCCGGCGAGGGCGCCCTTGCTTGCCCGCTTCTGCTTTGCCAAGCGCGAGGAAACGCTCCTCGCCGCTGCCGCGCGCCTGCGTGACCTGCCAGAGAAGATACGAGCGTGGCAGCGGCAAGCATCCGAACACGTCGCAGCGAGCGGCTAACCCGCGTTCGCGCGCGACCGGTCCCTGGGCGTATCGCCGCCGATCAGGGCGCCAACGAGCAGGCCCAGCGCCCCGAGCACCAGGGCGCCGATCAACGCGATGAAGCCCCGGCCAGCGATGCCTTCGAGCGACGGGCCGATCACCCAGCCAACGATCGCGCCGGCGACCAGACCGGCAGCAATGCCGATCGCCGCAGCGCGCTGCTGGGCGATGGCATACGCGCGGTCCAGCTCAGCCTCATCCGGCCAGTCAGGATTGGCAGCGTAGATCGTTCCCAGGACCGCGCCGTAGACGAGATGCAGGATGAGATTGCCAAGAACCGGCAGAGGTCCGGCGCCAATATCGCGGCCAAAGATGCCACCTTCCATGATCGGCAAGAAGGCAACAACGGACAGAACCCAGGGCACAAGGGCGAAGAGGATGCCCTTTCGCCACCCAGGACCCGGCAGGCGGTACTCCACCGCGTACGCATAGACGATGGCCCAGAGAATGCCAACGCCAAGGTTGAGCGCGACCGCCAAGGCAATCGCATCCTGGGTCGTCCGTGTCACTGGGTTGTGAGTCAGTGCCCAGAACCAGCGTTCGATCGTGGAGCCGCGCTCATCGCCGATGGCTCGTGCCACCCCGTAGGCCAGCGCCATGACAATCGTCATGGACACCGTTGCTAGAAAACCGCTCACGATACTATCGGCGAGCCAATCGGCTCTCCGGCTAACGAGTCGATCGGCTGGTTGCCGCACTGAGCCGGTCGTCGTCGCCATGGCTTCCCCCTTCCGGCGTCTCCAAGCTTGGCGATCCGGTTCCCAAAAGGCCCCGGATATGACATCCTACGCCTGGCTTGGGTCTTCGGTTTTGTCCTGCCTGGCGTTGGACACGCTACGGAAGGGACTTAGCCTGGCGTGAGCCGCTGGATCAGTGCTGGCGGTGCCGCCGGCTATCAACCACCCGGATGGTCTCCAGACGGTGGTCTGCAGCGCCGGAGATGTACATGCCCTGAGCTGCCCCGTACGCGAGATATTCCAGCTTTTCCGGCGAGATGACGTCGCCGGGCGCCAGCACCGGAATTCCCGGCGGATAGGGAATAACAAGCTCTGCAGAGACCTCACCGGCGGCCTCTGCCAGCGGAACGGCGCGGGAAGGAGCAAAGAACGCCTCGCGCGGCGACATCGCCTGCTGGCCGGGCGCCAAGACAGCGCCGGAGGAGCGCAGGTGCGCGCCAAGCTCGCTATCCTTATCCCTCGCTCGTGCTGGCCCGTGCTCAGCGGCAATTGCCTCAAATGCCGTTACCAGGCGGTCAATGCTCGCTGGCGAGTCGCCGATCGTAATCAAGCACTTGATGCTGAGTAGATCGCTCATCTCGGGGACAATGTGGAAGCGCTCCCGGAGCAGTGCTTCAACCTCAAAGCCGGTCAGGCCGAGCCCATGCACATCAATCAGCACCTGGGTCGGATCCCAGTACGGAGCGCCAAGCTCCTGGCCGTCAAGCACGGTGAGCCCCCGAATCGCCCCAAGACGCTGGCGTGCTTCCCTAGCGAGAGTAAGCGCTCGGTCGAGGAGCGCTCGCCCGTGAAGCACCATCTGCCGGCGGCAGGCGTCAATGGACGCGAGGATATACGCGGCCGGGCTGGTCGTCTGCGCCAATCCGACAGCGGATTCGATGCGCTGGGGATCAACTCGCGGGCCCTTAATATGGAGAATGGCCGATTGCGTGATACTCCCCAGCATCTTGTGTGTGCTGACGACGGCCCCATCGGCGCCGCTTGCCATGGCTGAAGGCGGCAATGCCGGGTGAAACGGAAAATGTGGTCCCCATGCCTCATCCACGTAGACGGGAACGCCCCGCCGGTGCGCGACCGAGACAATGGCCCTGAGATCTGACGCGATGCCGCAATAGGAGGGACTCACGAGTGCCACAAGTTTCGCGTCCGGGTGGGCATCCAGCACGGCCGCCAGGTCATCGGGATCGATACCTAAGCCGATATTCAGTTCAGGATGGAGGCGGGGCGCAACGTAGACCGGCACGGCGCCGGTGTGGATCAGCGCAACCAGCAGCGATTTGTGCAAGTCGCGAGCGACGATAACCTTGTCTCCCGGCCGGAGCGTGCCCAATAAGAACGCATGATTGCCAGTTGATGAGCCGTTGACCAGGTAAAACGACCGGTCGGCGCCCCACGCCGCGGCGCCAAGATCCTCGGCGTGGCGCACAGTCTGCTGGCGGAAATGGATGTCATCAACGCCCCCGCTGACCGGGATGTCGGAGCGCAAGGCGTCGATGCCGTACAGCTCGCGGAGCTCCGGGGCCATGCCAGCGCCGAGCTTGTGTCCCGGCGTGGAGAAGGGCGTCATATTCGCCGCCCGGTAGGCCGCAAGCGCTTCAACGAGCGGAGCGCGCCGGTGGTCCAGGTGGAATGCCGGGTGCGTCGTGGCCCCGTGAGGTGTCGTCTCTGCAATCGTCACGTGTCTCTTTCCCGAATGTCTGCGTGCCGGGCGCAGCGCTGCCTTTTCGGCGGGGATGCGCATGCCCGCGTTAGCCCCGTTCAAAATACCGCGCCCGCTCCCAATCCGTTACGGCGGCATCAAACGCTGATTGCTCAACGCGCGCCGCATTGAGGTAATGTGCCACAACTGCCTCGCCGAACGCCTCGCGCGCGACCTGGCTCTGTTCCCAGGCGGCGATCGCTTCGTAGAGCGCGCGCGGGACCCGAGGTGCGTCTGTGGCTCGATAGCCGTTGCCGCGGTATTCCGGCGGCGGCTCGATGCGGTGATCAATGCCATAGAGCCCGGCGGCGAGGACCGCGGCGAATGCCAGGTACGGGTTGGCATCGCCGCCCGGGAACCGGTTCTCAATGCGCAGCCCGTTGCCACGCCCGACAATCCGGAAGCCACACGTGCGGTTGTCCCGCGCCCAGACGATGTTCACCGGCGCCCAGCTTGCCACCGCGAAGCGCTTGTACGAGTTGACATTCGGGGCGATGAAGAGCGCAAGCTCCCGCGTGCAGGCCATCAACCCGCCAAGAAACCAGCGCATCAGATCGGACATCTCGGCGCTGCCTCCGTGAGCGGCAAAGAGATTGCGCCGCCCGTCGAGATCCCAGAGGCTGGCTTGGATGTGGCCGCTGGAGCCGGTCCAGGCATGATCAGGCTTGGCCATGAACGTGATGGAGTACCCGTGCTGGTAGGCGATCTCTTTCGCGCCATGTTTGAAGACGACGGCGCGGTCAGCGGCTTCGAGCGCACCGGCAAAGTGAATATTGACCTCATGCTGGCCGGGGGCGGCCTCTCCCTTGGAGCACTCGACTGGCACGCCGGCCCCGGTCATGAGATTTCGCAACGACCGGTAGAATGGCTCGGCCTTCGTTCCCTGGAGCAGGTGATAGTCCTCATTGTACCAGCCGAATCGCTGAAGGTGATCGAATCCCTTCGCTGCTGCTTCGTCGTAGCTGTCGCGCAGCAAGTAGAACTCCAGCTCAGTGGACATCATCGGGAAGAAGCCGCGTTCTTTGCAGCGCGCGATCTGCCGCCGCAGGATGGAGCGTGGCGCGACGGGGACGAGCTCGCCGGTGGCTTCGTCACTGGCGTCGGCCAGGATCAGCGACGTCTTCTCGTGCCAGGGGAGGACACGGGTCGTGCTCCAGTCCGGCTGCGCGACATAATCGCCATATCCAGTCTCCCAGTTCATGAGGGAGAACCCTTCCGGCGTGTTCATCTCCATGTCGGTGCCGAGGAGATAGGTGCAAAAGTGCGATCCGTGTTCCGCGGCGTGCTCCAGGAAGAACGGCGCGGTCAGCCGTTTGCCCATCAACCGGCCCTGCATATCGCAGATGGCGACGATGATGGTATCGATTGCTCCTTTGCGGACCTGATCTACCAACTGCTCGCGGGTGAGCGTGCCAGTTGTCTGTTCTGCCCCCGTTGCGATCTCCCCACCTAAGGCTTCGCGAGCCGGTCTAAGCCATTATGAGTCCAGCCGGTAGAACCGGCGTGCGTTCTCGTTCCACAGCTTGCGCTTGGCAGTATCCGGCAGGTCGTGCGTCAGCTCATCGAGGGTGTCGACCCACCGGCGTAGGGGAGCCGCTAGGGTGCAAACCGGCCAGTCGCTGCCGAACACCACCCGCTCCTCGCCAAAGACGTCGAGTGCATGCAGCACGTACGGCTTGATCTCCTCGATCGTCCAGCGGTCGTGGTGTGCCTCGGTCACCACGCCGCTGATCTTGCAATAGGCGTTCGGCAGGCTGGCCAGCTCGCGCATCTGACTCATCCACGGCTCGCGCTCCCCGCCACGGATGTTCGGCTTGCCGATGTGATCGAGGATAAAGCTCGTCTCTGGGCAGCGGCGGACGAGCTCAACGGTCGGACCGAGCTGCTTAGCATAGCAACAGAGATCGCATGACAACCCGAATTGCGGCAGTAGCTGCGCGCCGCGCACGAACGCTGGCCGTAAGCAAAACTCTGGGTCGGGCTCTTGCTGCGTCAGCCGGCGGATCCCCTTGATCTTTGGACTGATCGAGACGAGTTCCTCTAGGTAGGCGCGGACACGATCGCCATACTCCAGCGGCGCGTGCGGCACGATGCCTAGGATGCGTGGCTCCGTCTCGGCGAGCCGGGCAATGTCGCGCGCCTCCGACAGGGCGTAGTGCGGCGCGATGTCGATCTCCAGGTAAACAAAGCCCTCGACGGTCAGACCAGCAGTCGCAGCTTCGTATTCCGGCAGCATGTGCCGGGAATTCAGCGATGGCACCTGATCGAGCCAGGGAATCATGAATCGCTGGGGATCCCACAAGTGGACGTGCGCGTCAACAATCGGAAATTCGGGCATGCAATTGCTCCTCGCGGCGAGCCGGTAGCCAGCAGCCGATCGCCAGCAGCCGGGAATGTCATGGCCCCAGCCTTGAGTCTGAGCAAAATCGGCTGATCATTATTGGTACTCTAGCGCATGACGGCCAGAGTGACGACTGGCCGATGAAGCGATCATCACCGGGGCCGGCTTGCCGATGTCGGACACGAGTTCCCGGTTATCAGCGAGCGGCTTTCGGCTATCGGCTCATAGCAAGGAGCAGGGAATGCGATTGGCAAACAAGGTCGTGCTGATCACAGGTGCGGGGAGCGGCATGGGCCGCGTGGCCACGCGGATGTTCACCGATCAGGGGGCGCGGGTGATCGCGACCGATATCCGCGAGGATGCCCTTGAGCAGACGATAGCCGAGCTCGATCCGGCGCGGCGCGACGCAGTGCTGCCGCTGACTGGGGACGTCTCGCAATCGGATGATGTCCGCCGCTGGGTGGAAGAAGGTGTCCGCCGGTTCGGCACGCTCAATGTCCTCTACAACAACGCCGGCATCTTCCCAGATGAGGACAGGTCCGTCGTCGAGACGCCCGAGGAGGTCTGGCAGCGCACCCTCGACGTGAATCTGAAGGGGGTGTTTCTCTGTTGCAAACACGGCGTGCCCGCGCTGATTGCGGCGGGTGGCGGCTCCATCCTCAACATCGCGTCGTTCGTCGCGCTCGTCGGTTGCACCGTGCCGCAAGATGCCTACACCGCCAGCAAGGGTGGCGTCCTGTCGTTGACACGCTCGCTCGCCGTCCAGTACGGCCGGCAGGGTATTCGCGCCAATGCGATTTGTCCCGGACCTGTCATGACCCCGCTCATCGAATCGCTCTTTCCAAACGAGGAGGAAAAGATGAAGCGGCTCAACCGGATCCCGCTTGGACGGTTCGGGAGGGCCGAGGACATCGTCTGGGCCGCAATCTTCCTTGCCTCCGATGAATCCGCCTGGATGACGGGGACGACGTTCGTCGTGGACGGCGGGATCACGGTCAACTATTTCTGATCAGATTGGCCGGAAGCATCGGTCCCGACGACGATGTGCGCGATGGGGCATTCGTAGCAGCGGCGCGGCCCGCACAGGGCCGTATCGAGATGGATGAGTCCTTGCTGGCCGCGCGCGCCTAATCCGGGCAGACGCGCCTGACCGGCGACTTGCCGCAGCGCCCGGCGTGTCACCTCGTTGGGCTCCGCTGGTGGCAATTGCTCCCAGACAGTCGCAACCGCGTCCGCCAGCGCTGTGTCGCCGCTCTGACTCGCAAGGGCCAGGGCAAAGGGGAGAATCGCGTTCACGGTCAGACCGGTGGCCCGGTCAGGGCCGATTCCTGTCTGCCCATTCCAGGTCGCCAGTTCCTGAAGCGTAACAGAGGGATCGCAGCCTGATCGAAGCGGGGCCAGAAGAGACGCCAGGAGCCCACCCCGGGCACTCGCGAGCATCGCCGCACCAGCCGCGAGCCGCAGCGCAGGATGATTCGCGGGCCGGACGCGGGCACGCGTCCAGGCCGTGGGCGGCAGGCACTCGCCATGCCAGGGCGTGCCCCGCTCGCGCCACAGGCGCTCGGCCGCTTCCACTTCGTGCGGCGCGAAACGGGCTCGCGCCGCATCGGCTGGTGCCAGTGGCAACAATCCGGCGATGCCGAAGAGGAGCCCGCGCGTGAGGGGCAGGCGCTCCGGCTCCTGGCAGGTTGCCAGCGCCGCTTCAATGGCGGCGAGGGACAACCGCTGCGCCGCCTCCCGCATCGGCGCGCGATTCGCGGAAAAACCGAGCCCATCCCACAACTCCTGATAAAGCACTTCGGCCGGCGGCAGCGCCGTCAGCCGCGCCTCGATCCGTGCGGCTTTGACCGCGAGCCGGAGATCGCCGAGACGCCAGAGAATCTCCCGGATGGTGGCTGGTTGCTCGCGAGCAAGCGCCTCCGCGCAGATGTCCCCGCCGACCGCTGACCAAGTCAGGGCACGGCGATCCACCCTGGCGAGCAACGCGGGATCAAGGTGGATCTCGGCAACGGGCACCAGCGCCCCATCGGCTCGCCGGGTCTCGCTCCCGTCGTGGCGGAGAACCACGTGGAGCACGACACTGTTGTACCGCTGGTCGAGGTGATGACCGTGGTCGGACCAGCCGGAGGTTGTGAGGTGAATCTCTATGGCGCCGGTGACGAGATGGCGTCCGTCGAGGACCAGCATGGCATCGCGGAAATCCGGGCCGAAGCCGTGCGTCCAGATGCCGCGGTGAACAATCTCCACCGAGCGGCCGTCCACCGTCTGGAACTGGTGACCGGCCTGGCCCTCATGCCACGCGAATGCCAGCGCGATTTCCGGAATGTCGGGGAGCTGTTGCAGCCTGCCACCCTCCACGTCGTTCGCAGGGAACCGCGATTGTTAGCCGCATTCTCGCGTGAAGTGGAGGGAACACGCCAGAGCTGCAGCGGTAACACTGGTACGTTGAACGCACACGGGCAGCCAGCAGTGTCACAATGGGCGACCGGATTACGAAGCGCGCGACGCGGCCTCGGCGCGGTCGGTCGCTTCGGCGATGTTCGCGCGGGTTTTGCCTCGCTCGTATTCCTGAATTGCGGCCTGGGCCGTACCTAAGGCCAGCGTCGCGCAGCGCACCCGGGATTTGACGACATCTTCGCCCATCTCTTCGACCATGGTGTGGGTGCCGAGCGCCTTGACTTCATCGAGCGTCATCCCCTCGATCATCTCGGTGATGATCGAGCCGCCGGCCTGGCTGATCGTGCAGCCCTCGCCTTCAAAGGTCGCCCGCTCAATCCGGTTGCCCGGCCCGATCTTTAGATAGATGGTGATCAGATCCCCGCAGCCGGGATTACCGCCGCCAAGTTGAATCGTGGCGTCTTCCATCCGGCCCTTGTTCCGCGGATGCTCGTAGTGATCCAGAATGTGCTCGATGTATGCCTGCCGGTCCACGCTCGCTCCGCTTCTGGCGTTAGGGGCCAGGGATGTGGGGTTGGGGATGGGCGTATTGCGTGCTGAGCTTCGCGCCCTTCTGCTTTGGTGCGAACGGCGCGAAGCTCTTCCCTTCCTAACCCCTCATCCCCAGCCGCTAACCCCCTGTCATACGTTCTTCTCGATCGGCACGTCGACCATGCTGCCCCACTCGGTCCAGGATCCGTCATAGTTGCGCACATTCGGATACCCGAGGAGATAGGTCAGCACGAACCACGTGTGGCTCGACCGCTCGCCAATCCGGCAGTAGGCAATCACATCCTTGTCTGGCGTGACACCTTCGCTCCCATACAGCGCACGAAGCTCGTCAGCGCTCTTGAAGGTGCCGTCGGGATTCGCGGCCTTGCCCCACGGAATGTTCCGGGCTCCCTTGATATGACCCGCTCGCTGCGCGCCCTCCTGCGGGTAGCCGATCATATGGATCACTTCGCCGCTGTACTCTTGTGGCGAGCGAACGTCCACCAGCGCAGCCTGGCCCGCGTCGAGCTTCCCCGCGTTGAGCATCGCCATCACATCGTCGCGGAACGCGCGGATGCGAGGATCACGCTCCTTCGCGTGGTAGACCGTTGGGGGATACGACGGCACCTCCCGCGTGTAGGGGCGTCCTTCCGCTTCCCACTTCGCGCGCCCGCCGTTCATCACCCGGCAATCTTCGTGCCCGTAGTACTTGAATAACCAGAAGGTGTAGCAAGCGTACCAGTTGTTCTTGTCGCCGTAAAAAACGACCGTCGTGTCATTGCTGATGCCGACGCGGCTCATCAGAGCCTCGAACCCGGCCTTGTCCACAAAGTCCCGCTCGACCGGGTCCTGCAAGTCGGTATGCCAATCGAGCTTGACAGCGCCGGGAATGTGCCCGACGTCGTAGAGCAGGATGTCCTCGTCGGATTCGACGATCCGCACCTTCGGATCGTTGAGATGCTCAGCGACCCACTCCGTGGAGACGAGAACCTCTGGGTGGACGTACCCCGTCGCCTCCGGTCGCGTCTCTGTTGCCACCATGCGTCACGCTCTCTTTCCAGCTAGCCCCGGATGTGCCGGGGCAGGTCGGACGGGATCGGCTGGAACGTCGAAACGCTCGTACGCGTACACCGGAGCCAGTCAGCGACTGACTCACCGCCAACGAGTATAGCACCTACCCCGTATTTGATGAGTTTTTGAGTAGCTTATTAAGAATTCGCGGGGCTCAATCAGCAGCGATGCTCGTGGACTCGACCGAAGTGGTCTTTGCGCTGGAGATGAGCAGGGCGTCCTGCCCCGCCAGCAAGCCATCGCTCAGGATTGCGCCGATCTGCACGGCGTGGTCGAACCGGTCCGGCTCGACAAGCAGAACAAAGCCGTTCAGCGTGATCCAGGTGGCCGGGCCAACCTCATGCGCGTCCGTTTGCCCAAAAAGTGTATCCATCTCGTAATACGCTGGCACAAGCGCGTCGAAATCGCGAATCGTCTGCGCGACGATCTCATGGACCGTCGAAATGGCGCCCAGAATCAAAAACGCGCCTTCTTCCAGATACCCAATGCTGACCGGCGTCGAGCCGGCGGTATGGCGGCGTAGCAAAACACTGACGAGCACCACGAACTGGTCGAGACCGGTCCGGCCGTAATCCTGGCGATAGGCATCAGTCTCCCGCAGACTCAACAAGCCAGCGCCAAAAATCTCTCTCGCCAGCACCCGGCGGGCAAGCTCGTCGAGAATGGAGCGGCGGCGGGGGAAATTCGTGAGGTCGACGAGCGATCCGGAGCCGATCTGCGCGGGAAGCAGCGCTTCGATATGATGGAGAAGCTCTTCTGGCTCCCACGGGGCCTGAAGGATTGCTTCGGCTGGCATACCCATCAAGAGCCATGCCGGCGGCGGCGCGTCCTCGATCAGGATCAAAGGAATCCCCGACGTAAGCGCATTCGCCTTGAACCGCTGGCAGAGATGGGCCGCCTCGCCGCGTGGCCCATCCCCGTGGATGAGGATGACGTCTGGCACTTCGCGGACCACGAGAGCCAGCGCGGCAGCACGGTTCGCCGTCGTGACGCTTGTCCAATTTCGCGCACGAAAGAGCGGCTCGGCTCTGGGTGCGATTGCGCCGGTTGGATCAACGATCAGAATATTCATCGGCCCGAGGATCAGCCCTCCTTCACCCGACATCATCCTATGTCACTGGTAGGATGGCGCAACCCCCTCTCTCACCACAAAGTCAGGAATGTGCCGGGTCAAACGGGCCGCTTTGACGGCCACATGGTCCGCGCTGCGAACGACGCACCGAGTTCGGTAGGATACACCGTCATAGAGCTCATGGACGATGAAGGGAGAGCCCATGCGGCCACTTGGAGTCGGGCTGATCGGAGCCGGAACCATTGCATGGAGCGCGCATCTGCCAGCGATAACCCAGCTTCGTGATCTCGTCGCGCTCGTCGCCGTGGCGGATGTGCGGGAATCGGCTGCCAGGCGAGCGGCACAACGCTTTGGGTGCGATGCCGCCTACACGGACTACCGTCAGGTGCTCGACAGGGCAGACATCGATCTGGTGATCATCTGCACGCCCGAGTTTCTCCATGCCGAGCAGACGATCGCGGCTGCGGAGGCTGGCAAACACGTCCTGTGCGAGAAGCCCATGGCGGCGAATCTGGCCGAAGCCGATGCCATGCTTCATGCTTGCCGGCGTGCCGGTGTGGTGCTCATGATCGGGCACAGTCGCCGATTCATTCCACGGTACCAGCGCATCCACGAGGCGATTGTGGCCGGGGAGGTAGGGGAGGTGCGCTTCGTTCGAGAGAACGAGCGCCGGGCCCAGGCGATGTACACCGCGGTTGATCAAGCGCATGAGTACTGGTTGCCACGGGAGCGTGAAGGTGACCGCAGGCCCTGGCTGGCGCTCGCTGGGTTTTCGCAGGGAGCGGCGCTGACGAACGCCGTTCATGAAACGGACCTGTTCCGCTGGTTCACTGGATCGGATGCGGTTGAGGCGTACGCGGAAAGCCGGATTACCGATCCTCACGGCGAGGTACCCGATATGCTCACTGCAATGGTCCGCTTTGCGAGCGGCGCAGTGGGAGCGACGGAGGTGGTCAACCGGCTGCCACCCGGCTACCCAATTGCGCACATGACCGAGGTTGTCGGCAGTGAAGGGGCAATCCGCGCGTACGACACGGAGATGGCAACGCTTCAGGCCATCAATGCTCACGGCACGCATTTCCCGGCCAATTGGGGTACGTTGCTCCACGTGGCGGAGGCCTATCGCGCGGAGATCCGGGGATTTGCCCAGGCGGTTCAGCGAGGCGAGCCACCGCCGCTCGATCCCTGGGATGCCCGCCAGGCACTCGCCATCGCACTGGCGTTCGTGCGGTCGAGCCAGGAGGGCCGGTGGGTTCGCTTGGAGGAGATCGGACCGGTGAGCCGGGCTGAGGTGGGGCTGTGAGCGACCAGATCATCACCTACGAGGCGTTGCTCCGCGTCCCAGCCGTTGCGCTGGCGCGCGAGGCCATCCAGCACGGGCGCCTCGGCCGCCGCCTTGCCGTTTACGCATCGGTACGCACCACGCAGTGCCAGGCCGCCGATTTCCACTCCCTAAGCACCCCAATCCTTGCGCTCATCATTGATGCATTGCAGGAGCAGCCCATTGCTATCACAGCGGCTGCCACTTCGGCACGCCCTGGCGCTGCCGCGTGGGTGCTGATCCTCAGATTTGCCTCCGGCCTGGTGGCAACCCTCGATGTCGGAGCGTTGCTGCCGCCAGGATTCCCGATCGATCCCGAAGTCCGTTTGGAGTTTCTCGGCACCGATGAGGCGTTGCTCGTTGAGCCCGACGCGCTAAGCGTGCGCAGCTATGGCAAACAGGGCGCCAGGCGATGGCGCTGCGACGTGCCAGCGGAATCCTACCTTGGCCAGGAGGGTGGCCCGCAGCCTGCTCCAGGTCATCCAGACGCAGAGCGCGCGGCCATGCGTGTTGTGGAGGCGGCGCTTCAGGCGATGACCAGCGGCCAGCCCGTTCACCTTTAGCAGGAGGGGGCAGGCTTACGGGGTAGGCACCTTGGCGGGGCGCTCAAGAAAGCGCGCGACCAAGCTCGCTGCGCGCTCGATCCAATCCGGTTGGGTGACGTCAATCGGAATCAGACGCCTGTTCCGCCGGAGCCAGGTCTCCTGGTGGCGGACATACCGGTGCGTGTCGGCTTTGATCCGGGCGATCGCGTCGTCGAGTGAGATCTCGCCGCGGAAAAAGGGGATAAGCTGGCGGTAGCCAAGAGCGCTCATCGCTGGCGCCTGCGGCGAGATGCCGCTTTCGAGTAGGAGCCGCACTTCCTCCACCAATCCGCGCTCTATCTGCTCCTCGACGCGCCGGTCAATGGCGGCGTAGAGGAGTTTCCGTGGCATCGTCAGCCCCAATTCCAGGGTGCGATACGGTCGCGGGCCTTTGCCCTCCTGTTCCGACATCGGCACCCCGGTCGCCTCGTAAATCTCAAGGGCTCGAATAATGCGGCGCAAGTTCGTGCCGCACCGCGCTGCCGCCACCGGATCGACGGCGGCAAGCCGGTCGGCAAGCGGCTTGACCCCGGCACGCGACGCTAGCTCTTCCAGATGGGCGCGGAACGCTGGGTTCGGCGGAACACGCGGGATCTTCCAACCCTCGATGACGGCGTTGATGTAGAGCGGGGTGCCGCCGACCAGGAACGGGACGTGCCCGCGCGCGTGCACGAGAGCGATCGCGCGCATCGCGAGCTCCTGGTAGAGCGCGAGCGACATCTCATCGTCAGGATCGAGGATGTCGATAAGATGGTGGGGCACTCCCCGGCGCTCGATGATGTCAGGCTTGGCGACGCCGATGTCCATGCCCCGATAGAAGTAGCGAGAGTCGGCGTTGACGACCTCCCCATCGAAGCGCAAGCTGAGCTCAATCCCGAGCTTTGTCTTGCCGACAGCGGTCGGCCCGGCAATGACGACGAGCTTCGGCGCGTCAGGAGGCGCCTCCTCTCCGGATAGGGAAACCACCTCGCTTGGTGGCTGGTTGTTGGTGATGACAGGCGGCACTACAATGACCCGTGCCCTCCCGCGGGCGCAAGGTGGCTGCCGGCTGGACGATAAGAGCGCCAGCGGCGGCCGTGGCCGGCGGTCGGAAAGGCGAACGTCATGATCCAGCTCATGGTGCAAACACTCAAAATCGCCACGATTGCCGTCGTTGGGGCACTCATCGCCTTCGGCGGCCTTCGCGTCTTTGATTATGCACGCGATCAAGCCGTCGCGGAGGATGTTGGCAAAGCCGTGACCATCACCATCCGCGAGGATGACACCATCGAAGAGGTTGCAAAGAAGCTGCATGACAAGGGACTCATCAATTACGAGATCTACTTCAAGGCGCGTATGCAGTTCCTCCGGCGCGATTTCAAGCCTGGCAAGCATACGCTCTATAAGGGCATGGCCACCGACGACATTATCGCGGTCATTATCGGGGATAAGAAAGCGACCAGACCCGTCCGCAACGAGCGCAAGGTTCTCAAGCTCCGCATCATTGAGGGTTGGCGCACGGAGCAAATCGCTGATGAGCTCGACCGGATTGGCTATGAGCCGGGCGGGAAGGCCTTCCTCGACGCAGTGAAGAATTATCCTTCGAATCGCTTTGACTTTCTGGCTGACCGGCCGGATGACAAATCGCTGGAGGGATACCTGTTCCCGGATACCTACGACATCTACGCGGATGAGGCGCCGGAGGATATCATCCAAAAGCTTCTGGCCAATTTCGACGCTAAGGTCACGCCAGATATGCGAAAGCGCGCCGAGGAAATGGGCCTGACGCTCAACGAGGTGCTCCGTTTTGCCTCGCTCGTTGAGCGGGAGGCAGCCGTGGCGGAAGAGCGCCCCATCATTGCCGATGTTTACCTCAAGCGGTTCAACGATGGCTGGACTCTCGACGCCGATCCGACCATCCAATTTGCGATCGGCAAACGAAAGGGCGAATGGTGGCCGAAGCTCACCGAGGATGACTTGTTCCTCGACAGCCCGTACAACACATACCAAAACGCCGGGTTGCCTCCTGGCCCAATCTGCAATCCCGGCCTGGCCTCGATTCAGGCGGTCCTTTTCCCGGCCTCGACGCCCTATTACTACTTCATTGCCTTGCAGGATGGATCGGGTCGGCACCTCTTTGCGGCGACGAAAGAAGAGCAGGAGCAGAATGCTCGCTACATTCAGGAAGGTGTTGGGGAGCCCGCGCCGGGCAGTGATCCATTTGGGCCTGACTCACCACTCAATTCCAGCCGAGACGGTGAGTCCGTGCCGATTCAACCAGTGCAGGATGGTGGCGGATGACGAAGCGGTTTCGCCTGGGCGTGATCGGCGATCCGGTTGCGCACTCGCTGTCTCCCACAATGCAGCAACCGGCGTTTGATGCGCTCGGAATTCCGGCGGTCTATGAGCTCTGGCCAACACCGGCGAGGGAGTTGCCGGCACGGATCATGGCCCTCCGTGATCCCGATGTCCTCGGCGCCAGTGTCACTGTGCCACATAAGCAGGCGGTCATGGACTACCTCGACGAGGTGACTCCACTAGCTCGCCGTGCGGGCGCAGTCAACACCGTCATCCACCGAGATGGACAGTTAATTGGCGACAACACGGATATCGAAGGCTTTGCGACGTCGCTGATCGAAGCGTGCCCAAACGCCCGCGTGCGGTACGCGCTGATCCTCGGCGCCGGAGGTGCGGCCCGGGCAGTCGCGCTGGCCCTGGAGGCGCTGGGCCTCACGAGGATCGTTGTGGCCAACCGGAGCGTGGAGCGAGCGCAGGCGCTGGCGGCTGACCTCGAGCCGGCGCCAATCGCCGTCACCAGCTTAGACGAGCGCGATCTCGTGCCGGAATTGCGGCGCTCGTCGATTCTCATCAATGCCACCTCCCTCGGGTGGCATCCTGGCGAGACGCCTCTGCCACTTGAGTGGCTCGGCGCGCTGCCGGCAAATGCACTGGTCGTTGACCTGACCTATCGGGATACTGACCTCCTCGTTGCCGCGCGAGAGCGAGGCTTGCGCACCCTCGATGGGCTCCCGATGCTTGTCTACCAGGGAGCAAAGGCATTCCAGCTTTGGACCGGACGTGAAGCGCCGCTGGCGGTGATGCTGAAAGCGGCTCGGCAGGCGCGGGCGGCTCGATCGTGAGCGGGGGAGTCATCGCCGCCCTGGCGGTGCTCGGACTCTTTGTTGGGAGCGCGGTCTGGGTGCTGGCGCGAAACCAGGCCATGCGCCGTCCGCTCCTGTCAGGCGCCTTCTGCGATGGCCCGCTGTCTGTGTCCTTCTCCCCCGCCGCGGCCTCATCAACCGCCGACGATGCCGCTGCTCCTGTCCAATCCGCCCCACGTGCGGCGCGCGGATGCGGAGTGGCGCTGCCGGCCGCTGGCTGGCTGCCTTGGTTTGGCTTGGGGCTCGCCTGGAAATGCCCGGCGTGTGGCAAGAGGCAGCCGGTTTGGCGTGTGGCCTTCGAAGGACTTGTCGCCGGGTACTACGCACTCGCCGCGTGGCGCCATGACGACTGGCTGTCACTTGCGTCGGTGCTCGTGTTCGCTGTCCCCTTGCTCATGATCCTTCTGGTGGATCTGTGGACACGGCTCATCTACACCAACGTGATCTATGCGGGCGTGCTGGCTGGACTTGCCTTTGCCCTCGCCGGCGGCGTGAGTGCGCTGGCGCGCTCCGTGCTTGGGCTTGTCGCTGCCACGCTGATCTTCGCCGGGTTCTATCTCCTCGCGATTGCCTTGTACCACAACACGCGCGTTGTCCCGTTTGGTCGCGGCGATATCTACCTAGCCGCCATGATCGGCGCAATGGTGCGCTGGTCGGAGGTTCTCGGCGCCCTCTTTTACGGCATAGCCATCGCTGGACTCGCCGCGGTCGTCATCCTCGTCACCAAGCGGGCTGGACGCCGCCAGGCGATGCCGTACGGCCCGTTCCTGTGTTTTGGAGCGCTTCTCGCGCTCGCTCTCTAACTTTAGCATTCGTCAGAGACCAGGCGCTCGTCATATTCGAGCATCGCGCTGTCGAGTTGCCGCGTTACGCGACGCGGAATGACGCGATGCGCTCAAGATTGACGCCGAGACCGGGATCCTGGGGGATGGATACCGTTGCACCCCTGTCGCGGAACCAATCGCACGATCGAAGAAGCTGATCACGAGCGGGGTTAGCGGAAAGGTCAACTTCTATCCATACGGGCTCAGCAGTGTGGCCAAACCGTGCGAGCAATGTTGCCCAGTGGAGTGTGGCAGCAAGCCCAATGCCCAACCCGTAGCAATGCGGAACTACCATCACGCCTGTAAGGTGAGCCATTGCCGCAATGGTGTCAGCCACATCGAGACCACCACAGAGGCACACATCTGGTTGCACGATATCCATTGCTCCGGGCACGAGCCAAGCGACAGCGTTCTGCAGTGACGTGATCGTTTCACCCGCAGCGACAGGAATGTGTGTTCGTGCCCGGAGATCACGGTAGTGGTTGATACATCGCGATGAGAGTGGCTCTTCAAGCCAAAGCAACTTGGTCCCTCGCAGCTCGTGCGCAAGGCGTAGTGCGGATCGTAAATCATACGCTTGGTTCGCATCCGCCATGATCATGGCGTGATCATTCGCGACGCGTAACAAACGCTCAATTGTCCGCAAGTCTGCCTCGACGCCGAGACCGATCTTCGCTTTCACAGCGGTGAATCCGTGCTCAAGAAGCCGCTGAAGCTCCAAATCGTAATGTGCGGTTGGATCGTCCGCCGGGCGAAACCATAGTCCGGATACGTACGGGCGTATCGCCACCGCCGGATTGCCGCCGAACAGCGCATAGAGAGGGATGCCGAGCAGCTGAGCGGCTGCATCACTCGCCGCAATCGCGATCGCAGAGACCGCGGCAGCAACCGGCGCCCGGAGTTCGCTATCGACGTGCTGCTCAAGCAGGCTTCGGGCGATGGCAACATGCTCAAACACGCTGCGCCCGACACACTCAGGAGCGAGGCGAGTGATTGCGTCAGCGGAGGCGCGGGCAGGGGCGTACGCTTCACCCCAGCCCACTGTTCCATCATGAGTAACGAGGCGAACGACGGCTGATTCGCGGTACGAAATCCACCCTTGTGAATAGCCACAATGCTGATCGGGAGCGAGATCGCACCGGTAAATCTGCGCCTCGACCGACTGAATGATGTTGGAGTCTTTAGCCGACATACCCATCCCGGTAAAGCTCAAAAAACCTCCAGTCGTGCTGGGGCACCACGATATCAGCGTTGCTGTGTATCCAGTCATACGCCTTCATCAATTGGCGGAGATCGAAAAACGAGCCAACAGGCCACTGAAGCTCCCAGTTTCGATAGAAGTACACCAGATCACCCGTCAGACATATTCGGCCCACTTCGGACTCCACGAGAACTGCCTGGCTCCCAGGGGTGTGACCGCCGAGCTTCTTGACGAAGACACCATCAGCGATCTTGAGGTCGCCTTCGATCGCATGCAGACGATTGCCCAGTTCGAGTAAATTCATTCCGAACTCTCCATAATAGAACTGCGCCCATTCAGGCGGATGCAGCGCCCAGGGTAACTCGTCGCGCTGGACGAAAAACGTTGCGTTAGGGAACCGCAAATTATTGCCGATGTGATCGAAATGACAGTGGGTGAGAATTACAACATCGATGTCCGCTGGTGTGACGCCAACTTTGGCGAGCTGCTGGTCAACGGTCCATTCTGGCCGGGCTTCCGTCCATAACGAAAAGCCATGCTTCGCGAGAATTGCGCGAGCTCCTTTCGGGCCGGTGTCGCTCGGATCGTACCCGGTGTCAACTACCATCTTCGCGGCGGCGCCCTCGATATACCACATGGTAATCGGCGACCGGAGTCCAGCGCCTCGCACGCCACGCTCAAATTCCATGTCATCAACCCAACCGTACGGACGTTTGTCTGCGTCGACCAGGAGATCGACTCCGAACAATGGGTAGCCAGACGACGCTGGTCCGGCGTGGTCACCAGTCACGAGCATGTGCACCTTCATTCCCATGCTGTTACCTCCGGGGGATTTGGCTTGGGCCGCGAATAGTCTTCCAGGCCAGGGATGTTCTGGTTGTCCATTACGGCTTCGGTGCAAGAACGAGCCGAAACGGTTTGGTCATAAATCCATAATAACTCTCCTCCTCCCGTGGCTTCTCGCCATAATGGCCATAATCGCCGGAAAAAACGATCCAACCTTCTAAGCCGTCATGAGACAACCACTTCTGAGGAATCTGAGGCAGATACGCGACATGCTTTCCTTCCCAGGCAGGGTCATAGTGGACGAGGCCCCACGGTCCCCAGGGAGTAGGTCCCTCGTAGATACACAGTTCGCGCTGGCGATGCCACGTGGCCTTGACGACTTCTGGAGGTGTGCCCGGGACATGGGGCACCGCGTCACTGCCGAAAGCAAGCAGAAATCGTTCGAGAGCCGGATTGTAGGTCATGGTGGGGTGGCCAACATGACCGGGATCAGAGAGGATTGGCATTGCTTCCTCTTCCTTGGAAGACCATCGCGGCTCTTCGTGACGCCGGCCACAGGCGTCGCCGGCATAGAATTCCCATGCCAAACGGTCGAGAAGCCGGTCGCGCGGAGCCCGCGCAAGGAACACGTTGTTCCCGCTCTCCCAGTTCTCGTCGTTCGATATGGCATAGACAAAATCTCCAAGGAATGAGGGAACCCGCGTGTACCCAGGCCCAAAGCCAACAAATGCCAGCGCGGCAAACCGTGGCCCGAGAAAATAGGCATCATCGGTCTCAGGATCGGGCACATTGTGAAAGGTTTTCCCATAGTCATCGGAGTACATCAGCGCTGCGACGCCACCATGCCGGGAGATAGCGTCGCTGTACCAAAATGGCTCGCCCCGTGCCTCATCGTCATCATAGTCATACGCAGCGACATAGAGACGCGAGCCGATCGCCACGGCACCGCACACGTATCGGCGCTTCTTCAGCGTTGAAGGCCTCTTCAGTTCTGGAAAACTGCTTATTTCCTCTAGGCGAAAATCGGGCGGGGTACCAGTGGCGCGGAGAAGGTGGGCAAAGTTCCACGGCAATCCAAAGTTTTTTCCATCATCATCGACGAAATAGAGAGCGTCATCGTCACCCCAGGTGTGCCAATGCATATCCGACCCGGTGCCGGGATACCGGCGGGCGGAACCTTGCCACTCGAGGCCAGCGATGATGCGGCTTCGCGGATACGGGACCGTTCGCTCGATCTGATTCACTAGCAACCCTCCGTCCTATTGAAGCTCGATTCACCTGATGATGATCAACATATCGCCTGGATAGAGTCAGGAAATCGCCCTGACCGGCGAAGGCAACTCGTTTGAAAAGTGGCAGGCTGCCAGCTGGCCCGGTTCTCCAGCTGGGCGCAGCCGGGGTATCTCCGACACACAAATGGATCTCCCTCGCCAAAGCGAACATCTGGGGTGGAATGGGCAGCCTAGGGGGCGACATGCCGGATCTGGCGGCTGGCCCGGAATAGCGGCAAGCCGCGCCTGGCGCTGTGCCATCATCGATGGCTGGGAAGCAAGGAGTGCCTGTGTATAGGGGTGGCGCGGGGCACGATAAACGGCGCTGACTGGTCCTTGCTCAACGATGCGGCCCGCGTACATGATGATGATCTCGTCAGCAAAGCTCGCAAGGAGGCCGAGATTATGCGAGATAACGATGGCTGACATTTCGCGCTCAGCAACGAGTCGCCGGAGGAGTTCCATTACCTCGGCCTGGATCGTGACATCAAGTGCGGTCGTCGGCTCATCCGCGATGAGAAGGCGGGGTTGGCATGCTAATGCGAGAGCCAAGGCAACGCGTTGGCGCATGCCGCCAGACAGCTGATGGGGATAGCTGTGAAAGCGTTGGTTGGCATCGGGAATGCCGGTACTCTGAAGGAGGCGCAGCGCCTCTGCCTTCGCGGCGCTCTTGGTCATCTGCTGGTGATGGCGGATCGTTTCGACTAATTGATCTCCAACACGATAGACCGGGCTAAGTGACGTGAATGGATCCTGTAACACGAGCGCAATCTCGCGCCCGCGTACCTGCCGCATAGCCTTTCGTTCGTGCGGTGCAACGACGCGGCCCTGAATCATCAGGGTGCCTGCCTCGACGGTAGCGGGGGGATCGAGCAAGCCCAGGATGGCCAGGGCTGTCAGAGTCTTCCCCGATCCCGATTCGCCCGCGATGCCGATGCGCTGGCGCGGGAATGCTCGGATGTTGACGCCATCTACGACAACCACCGGTCCTGCCTCGCCTTGAAGGCGCACGCGAAGATTTTGAACCTCCAAGACTGGCAGAGCGCTATATGATGCGGACACGTGGATCCACCCAGCATCGTGCGAGATCGGCGAGAAGATTCAAGGTGAGCACAAAGAACGATCCCATCAGAACGGTTGCCATGAGGAGCGCAATATCGGCATTCCGCATGGCCAGAAAGGCCGCCTGGCCGATCCCTGGCCACCCAAAGACCGATTCGATAAGCACCGCCCCGCCGAGAAATCCTCCAAAGTCGATCGCGATCATCGTCAGGATCGGGCTCGCCACCACGCGTAAGACGTGTTTGCCCATGATGACTCTGGAGGGGATGCCCCGTGATCGGAGCGACAGCACAAAATCGTTATGCAGCGTCTCAAGCGTAGTGTCCCGGATGACGCGCGCATACCAGGCAGCGCCTGGCAACCCAAGCGCTAGTGACGGTAGCACCACGGCCAGGAAGCCATCGGTGCCTCCAAGTGGGAAGATTGGCCAGCGAAAAGCGAGCAGATACAACAAGACAAGGCCAATCCAGAAGGTGGGAAGGGCAATGATGAGCATGGTGACGGCAAGAATTGCTCGGTCCGCTAAGCCGTTTGCGTAACGAGCCGTTACCAAGCCGAGAAAGATGCCAAGTGTGATCTGAACTGAAATTGCTCCAACCGCTAGTATACTCGTCCATGGCAGGCGATCGAGGAGAATGTCACGGGTTTCACGACGATATTGATACGAATAGCCAAGATCGAAGCGCGCAAGCCGCGCAAGATATCGCACATATCGCACAGCTAAGGGGTCGTCTAGCCCTAAGCGAGCCCGAACCGCCGCGATCTGCGCATCGGTACCCTTGGGGCCAACGAGGCTCCGCGCCGGATCGCGTGGGATGACCACCGTTAAGGCAAAGGTAAGTGTGGCCACTACCCACATGGTAACGATAATCCCGACAAGGCGCCGGAGGAGATATCGTATCACAGGTGTACCCGTGTCAGCCGCGTCCCGAGTGCTTGCTGCGCCCCCGTACCGATCAGATAGAAACCAGCCCCAAGCAAGGCGAGACACGCGCCAGGCAGGAGCATGATCCATGGCCAAAACAGGACATCACGCCCAGAGGCGATCATAAGACCCCATGAGGGAGTAGGAGGTTGAATCCCGAAACCCAAAAATCCAAGTCCTGCTTCGAGAAGCACCATCCAAGCGGCATTCAGGCTAAAGTAGATAATAAGAAGACCTCGCATCTGAGGAAGAACGTGCCGAATGATGATGCGCAGATTCGTCGCGCCGAGCGAACGCGCAGCCTCAACAAACGCGAGTTCACGGATCCGGATCGTTTCCCCATAAATCACCCGCGCTGGATACGTCCAGCTTACGAGCACTAGCGCGCCGACGATGACAGCCAAGCCAGGCCCGAGGACCGCGATGAGGGCGAGGACGAGTAGAAAGGTCGGGAGAACCATGATGGTCTCGGTAACACGCATCAGCACGGTTTCGACCATCCCGCCGAAGAAGCCTGCCACTGTGCCAGCGGTGGCTGCCAAGGCCAGAGCAAGGAGGTTCGGGACGGTGGCAATGAATATGGCGACTCGTGCCCCATATACAAGGCGTGACAGCATGTCACGCCCAAGCATGTCGGTACCCAGATAAAACTTACTATGGCCGGGAGGCAGGGGCTCCCCGAGATCCGTGAGGCCATCAGCATATTGGTAGTTTGGATCGTGAGGAGCGACTACAGGCGCGCAGATCGCGCACGCCACAAAGACGGCTACGACGAATGCCCCAGCAAGGGCGGAACGACCCCATCGCCGGATATGGACAATCCACCAGGGGCGCGCCTGCCGGTGCGCGGTGGCCTGGTCAACCGAATCGGGCTCGCGAGATGCATGGGTTGCGGGTGAAAGCAATGCCATCACGGCGCCTATTCTGACTGCAACCAGTAGCGATCCCAGTGCTCAAATAGCACAGGCTCCCAAATAAAGTTCTTTAACTCCGGCCGTTTAAGGGTTGCCCATTGCAAAACGCCCACAAACAGGAATGGGGCGTCATCAAGGAGCAAACGCTCGATTTCTGCATAGAGTTCAGCGCGTTTCGCACGGTCGAGGGTGGCTTGGGCCTCTTTGCCGAGTTCGTCAATGCGCGGATTGCCATAGCCCGTGAAATTGCTGGGCGCACTCGTGCCAATGAGGCTGTTGACGATTTCTGAAGGATCGGGCAGCCCCATCCCCCAGCCTCGCGGCCAGAAGTGATAGCGCCCGCCGATGAGCTTGGCTCCGTAATCGTAAACGTCGCCAGCTTCCTGCTGGAGCTCTATAGTGACACCAATTTCGGCTAAATCTTGCTGTAATAACTGCTGAATATCTCCGGTCGAGTTAGCCCAGATCGGCAGAGTGAGCTTAAGTCCATCGGCTCCAGCATCCTTCAGAAGCGCCCGTGCCTGTTCAGGATCGTAGTCATAAACGGGTAGATTCACGTCATAGCCGAGGAGGGCAGGAGGATAAAAGTGGCCGGTCGGGTTGATCAGCAGGCGTCGGAGCCTATCTTTGTTGAGGGCATAATTGAACGCTTTGCGGACCAATGGGTTGTCGAACGGCGGTCGAGTCGTATCGAAGTCAAACCAGACGATAGTGAGCGTTTCCCAAAGCTTGAATACATCTTCTTCAGCTCCTGCTCGTTGCTGCTGGAGCGCTGTCGCTGGAAGCAAGTTGGCTCCCGTGGCCTCGAGCTTTCCCGCGAGAACGCGCTGAGCCTGAAGCTGGCTGTCAACTCCCCATTCCCAGTCGAGCTCATCGAAATAAGGTAAGTGGTCGGCATAGATGTAGTCAGGGAAACGAGAACATCGGTAAACACGTCGGCTTTCGTCAAATTCCTCTAATTTCCAAGGTCCCGACCCCATGGTGAAGCGGAAACGCTCTCCGGCTTCTTGCATCTCTTTCACCGGTAGCACAAAGAACGGTGGGATCCCGAGCACACCGGGAATTGTCGGGTCTGGGTGATCGAGCACCAGCTCAATCGTGTAGTTGTCAATAACCTTGATTCCCGCGATTTCTCCAGCATTGCCATTGACGAAATCCGCGTGTCCTTGAACGGAGCCGAGAAACCCTTGGACCCAGCTAGCGAGTTCCTTTGAGCACGCGCGCTCCCAGGTAGCCTTGAAGTCGTTCGCCGAAACCTCCCTGCCGTTGTGGAACGTCGCTCCACGCTTGATTTTAAACTGATAGTGTTTCCCATCATCGGAGATATCCATAGAGTCCAAAAGGTCGGGCTGTGGCTCAGTGTTCAGGCCGTAGTAGAACAGGCCGCGATAGAAATTGGCGATGCCATAGTAACCACCAAGGTCATAGGCTAGAGGAGGGTCGAGCGTGATATTGTCATCTGGCCACGCGACTCGACCAGTCCCGCCACGTTGCCCTCCCTCCCAAGGCGGGCCAGGAATCGTGGGCGGCGAAACTTGCGTGGCCAAGGCTGTGATCGGCTCTCTCATCACGTGCTGGAGCGTGACGGCCGAGATGCCAGACCCAATCACGCGCGTGAGCAACGTCCGTCTGTCTATGGACGTATTCATCGCTGAACGGGTGTCTCCGTGGTGCTCCTGGTTCCGTGACATCGCTAGCTACCCCTTCCTTATTCCTTGCCTGGACGCAACGGCTCGCTGGTCTCCGATCATGATGCTGCTACGGTTGAGATGATTGAGCCTGATCGGCTGCCTCGGCACGATCACGCGCGTTCTCGACGTGTTTCCTCATCGCGGCTGCCGCTGCCTCTCCGTTACGCTGGCGAAGGGCATCAAGGATTGCCTGGTGTTCGATAACGGCCGCGCGTCGTGCCGATTCCGCCGATGCACTGGCTTCAAGGCTTTGCCGCGTTAACGCGCGTAAGCTTTCCATCAATGCCAGGATGAGGCGGTTACCAGAAGCCCGGTGAATGAGTTGATGAAAGGCGAGATCGGGGGTGAGCAAGCTGTCCGCGTCCGTTGCCGATCGCATGTCATCGAGGCAGGTGGCAAGGCGTGCGAGGGTCTCGTCATCAATCCGCGATGCCGCTGCTTGCGCGGCTCCTGCCTCGAGAAGAATCCGGACCTCGAACAGATCACGAAGGATGCCACGATTGACGTCGATGACAAACGTGAGTGGCCTAGCGAGAACCTCAGAGCTCAGGCTCGTGATATAGGTGCCACTCCCATGGCGTGAGGTCACGATGCCCATGGCCTCAAGTGCGCTCATGATCTCCCGCATCGTCGGTCTTGACACCCCAAGCAGGTCCGCAAGAGCGCGTTCAGACGGTAAGCGTTGCCCAGGAACCAGGATGCCGGCCGCGATCAGCCGCTTGATTTGATCTATCGCATCGGCGGTGACCGTGCTTTGCCTCAAGCGGGAAAACGCCCGGCTGTCCGCCCCACGTACCCTCGTAACCTCGCGCCTCTCAGAAATCACCTTATCGGTTACGTCCATCTCGCTTGATGCCTTTCGTTCGGTGGTAATCTTGCGATCATCATACAAGTGGCCTAGCCACTTGTCAACCTGGTGTCTTTATGACTTTGTCGAGGCGTCGCGGAGCCACAGATGCTTTGGCGAGTCTGTCGCTGCTCGCTGTTCACCGTGTCTTCAGGCGGGTTTCATACAAAACGCGAAAATGGTGCGGTTTTGGTGAGGGAGGGGATAGCGAAGCCGCCCTATCGCATGTGTCGCTGCCGGACAATTTCAGTCACGGCCGCTGCCGCTGATGCGAGCGCTTCCCGCGCCGTCGCTTGTCCCCGAAGTGCCCGTTGGATCGCAGTTCCGAGCGCTGAGGTGATCGCAGTGTAGTGAGGTGCGACGAAGCTGTTGTATGGGTGACTGGCTTGTTCCAAGACGACCGCGGCGTGAGGAGCAGCCTGCTGCACTTCAGGATCGGCCAGCGTGGAGCGCCGGATCGGGAGCCACGGCGTGGCCAGGGCTTGTTGCTTCTGGACGTCGGGGCTCAGCATCCAGGCAATGAGCTCCCAGGCAAGTTTGGGGCGACGGGAAGTGGCCGCAACGGACCAGGCGTCAGCGCTGTCAATCGAAGCTGTTCCAGCCGGTCCGGCAGGCAAAATCGCCACACCAAGCCTGCCGGTGATGCGGGATGCGGCTGGATCTTGTGCCGGCTGCCACATGAAAGGCCAGTTCATCATCATGCTGGCCTCACCAGACATAAAGAGCACCGTCGCCTCATTAATCGTCCGGGTCTGCAACGAGGCTGGGTGTGTAAAGGGCAGAAGATCCATCATGGACTGGAGCGCGGTGATCCCCTCGTCCGAGTTGAACGCGGGCAGGCCGTCCTCGTGGTACATCGTCCCGCCAGCCTGCTGGAGAAAGGCCATGAAGTACGACGCAACGCCTCCAATCCCCTCTGGCGCGCCGTAGTTTTGCACCCAGCCGTACCGGCCTTCGCGGGTGAGCGCGGCGGCGGCTGCCTTGAGTTCCTCCCACGTTCGCGGCGGCGCAGGAATCCCGGCTTCGTCGAAATGCTCCTGGTTGTAGAACAGGATCAGCACGGAAAGCGTGAAGGGGACTCCAAGCACGAGTCTCTTCCAGGCGGTGGCGTTGAAGCTCGATGGCGGGAGGTCGGCTCGCAGATCGTCGGTGATACGCTCGCTGAGCGGCGCTAGATGGGGCGCGAACTCCGGTATCCAGCCAGCCGTATAGAGCACATCGTAGGAGAAATCTCCCAGGGAGATCGATTCCGCGATAGCGTTATAAAGGTCCGGCCAGCGGCGCGCATCGAACGAGACGCGGGTGTTATGGTTCGCTTTCCATTGGGTGAAGGCATCCAACGCATAGGACGCTACGCCCGGCGGAGCGGGATCAGGGGGCAGCGGCGAAAGGACTCGGAGTCGCGCAGGGGCACTCGCTTTGTCGATTCCTGGGCTCAGAAACCCGCTTGCGAGCGTTGCGCCGCCCAGCGCCATGGCCGTGCCCAACGCCCGCCGGCTCATGCGCTGGCTCCATACCTGCCGCCACGCCATCGTCGTGCCTTTCCAACCCTCGACGTAAACACGGTGCGACCGGCTCGGTAGTTGTACCGGCCAGACGTCCCATCATGCCAAAGGATACGCCGATTCGGCTCGTGGGCCAGGATCGCGTCCGTGAGAAGAGCCGTTACCAGCGTAGCAAGCGCGTCGGGGTGATGCGGATCGCTTGCGAATATTCCGCCACCATCTCGCTGGGCTCCCACTGCATCTCCTGGAGCAGCGTGGCGTATTTCGTGAGGTATGGCGCCAGAGGCATGGTGGGCGCTGGTTCCGGCAGAAGGGTGGCAATCCCCTCAAGGATGATCACATCATGGCCGTTCTTTGTGTCATCGAGCGCAACGCTGACTCGGGGTTGAGCGCGCAGGTTACGGATCTTCTGCGTTTTGGGCTTGCTCAACACCAGAATCGTTTCGCCGTCCCAATAGAACCAGACCGGCACGATGTGTGGTCGCCCGTCCGGTCGAACCGAGGTTAGCCACAGGATGAGATCGCGCCGCAAGCGTTCAGCAACATGCTCCTGGCTCGGTGTGTGGTCCAAGATCGGCATGCAACGCTCCGAGATCAGGTGATGGATCCGTCAATGCTGAGCGCCCTGTGACGAACGTGGGCGCATTCAGAAATGCCATCCGCCCCTGAAGGCAATCGAGGAGCGGATGGCGGATCAACAATCCACAGGACAGCGTCTTTTCGGGGGGGTTAGCTCCCCCAGTCTACGTCGTAGAATCCGCTGCCGTCTCCGGAAAGCTCAATCCCGCAGCCGTCGTAGCCGCCGAATCCTCCCGAGCCGCCGGTCGCTGTGCCATTGACTGCAACGGCGCAACCACCGTCACCGAAGTCGCCGCCGTTGCCGCCGGTCGCGTTGCCGTTGATCGCCGTCGCATCGCCACCCTGGCCACCCGAAGCGCTGCCATCGGAGACGCCCGGATTGCCACCGTTGCCGCCGGTGGCGTTGCCATTGATCGCCGTGGCGTTGCCTCCATCTCCGCCATTGCCATTGGTTCCGCCGCTACTTGTGGCCGTGGTACCACCTCCGCCGGTGGCAACGCCGCCATTCCCGCCGTTGCCGCCGGTGGCGTTGCCGTTGACGGCATACGCGTCGCCGCCCGCACCGCCATTGCCCGCGGCCGCAGTGGTGCCTGTCGCGTTTCCTCCATCACCGCCGTCGCCGCCAGTGGCGTTGCCACCATTGGCTTTGGCGTCACCGCCCCGGCCACCATCGCCTCCGATAGCCGAGCCACCGAACGCGGCGCCACCATCGCCACCATGGCCACCGACGGCGTGGCCGCCTTGAATCACACCCTCACCGCCAATCGCGTTGCCGCCGGCACCTCCGGCGCCGCCCAGCGTCGTATCGGTGACGTCGCCCGAGAAGGTGCATGCGGCGCCGATCACCGGAGCCGGACCTGCACCGAGCGCTGCCACCAAGGCGCCCAGATCACACGCACTGGTCAGCGTGGTGGCGTCCAACGCGCCGCCGCCATTTCCTCCGTTGCCACCCGTGGCATTGCCGCCGATCAGGCCAAATCCGCCCTTGGCGTTCCCGCCAGTGCCGCCTGTGCCGCCGATCGTGATATCTCCACCATTGTTCCCGGCCGACAACGTGCCGGAATATCCGATGGTATAGACACCGATGTCGATCGCGCTGCCGCCACCGGTGCCATCGCCGCCAAATGCGTCACCACCGTTCCCAAGCTGACCTTCGGAGACGACACCGAGGAAGACATTGCCCGAGGTGGCGATACCGTTGGCAGAGCCACCTTGGGTGGCCACGCCGTCAGCAGCCGTGCCGGGGGTGCCGATGCCATTGGTGGCTGCCCCATTCTGGTGAGGTGTGGTGGTGATGTTCGAGCTGGACGTGCCAGGCGTGTCGCCTGTACCGCCGGCGGCGACACCGACGTTGACGGTGCCGGATGCCGTGCCGGCGCTGCCCGTACCACCGATGCCGGTGCCCGCCGTGCCGCGCAATCCGCCCGTACCGGTTCCACCGTCGCCCGTTCCGGCTGTCACCGTTCCCAGCGTCATGGTGCCGAGCGTATACGAGCCACCTGCACCGCCATCGCCGCCAACGGCATCACCGCCAGCGCCACCTTGGCCGCCGAGGGTAATGTCGTTGGCGCTGCCTGAGGTCTCGACACTGCCGGAGCCGCCACTGATCTGCACTCCGATGGTGATCGCCGATCCACCTGCGCCGCCGTCGCCACCGTAGGCCGAGCCGCCATTGCCGCCGTCTCCGCCGATGGCATCGCCAGCGTAGACATTGCCGCCGGTAGCATTGCCGCCCTGGCCGAAGCCGCCGGTTCCGGCGCCACCGATGGCGTTGCCACCTGTTCCTGGACCGCCTGTTCCATCGCCACCGATGTTGCCATTGGCCGTGAGGTTGACCGTGCCTTCACCGCCCACGGTGCCGGTGTCGGAGGCATTGCCGCCCGAGCCAGCACCCGCGGCGACGTTGCCCGACGCATTTCCTCCTGTGCCATCGCCGCCGATGCCGCTGCCAGCAGTGCCAGCGTTCCCACCGGTGCCGGCGCCACCCTGCCCGGCGCCACCAGCAACATCGCCGCCGGTGACGTCCCCTTGATTTGCAACACCGCCGGTCCCACCGGCGCCGCCAGTGGCATCGCCGCCGCGGCCTCCGCTTCCCCCGATCACGATATTGCCACCGATGGTGACAATGGTGACCGTGCCGTCTACCTCCCTCAACGAGACGGCGATGTCCTTGCCGAGACCGCCGGTGCCGCCGTCGCCACCGTAGGCCGAGCCGCCATTGCCGCCGTCGCCGCCGAAGGCATCGCCGCCGTAGCTATCGCCGCCGGTAGCGTTGCCGCCCGTTCCATTGCCGCCGGTGCCCGCTCCGCCGATCGAATTCCCGCCAGTGCCGGCGCCACCGGTGCCATCGCCGCCGGTATTGCTGTTGTGTACGGTGGTCGCGGTGCCGTTTCGGCCCGCGCTGCTCGCGCCAATAGCAGTGCCACCCTGGCCGGTGCCGCCAGTCGTATTGCCACTGGCATTGCCACCGATTCCGGCGCCACCCGCACCGTTTCCGCCGTTCCCGGCGTTTCCGCCGGTGCCGGCGCCACCGGTACCATTGCCGCCCGCGACATCGCCACCGAAGACGTCGCCGGGATTCGCTTCTCCGCCGGTGCCACCCGTTCCCCCGGTGCCCGCACCGCCGTCGCCGCCGTTCCCTCCGAGAACGATGGCGCTGGCTGCAACCGAGATCGTCACATCGCCAGTGTGATCTTTGACCATGACGGAGATAGCGGTAGCATCGCCGCCAGCGCCACCGGCTCCTCCCTTTCCGGTTCCTCCGGTCCCACCGGCGCCGCCAGTCGCATTCCCGCCAATGGTCGTGCCGCCGGTCGCATTGCCACCGATGCCGTCGCCGCCAGTGCCAGCGCCGCCTATCGAGTCACCACCGGCGCCACTCCCGCCAGCGCCGTTTCCACCCGTGTTGCCGCCGCCGGTCGTCATGCTCAGGCCATCGCCAGCGGTTGCACCCGTGCCGCTGACACCGCCGCCGGTCGCCGTGCCGCCGGTCGTATTGCCAGAAGCGGAACCCCCCAGGCCATTGCCACCAATGCCATCGCCACCGTTGCGAGCGACCCCGCCCCGGCCGGTGCCACCGGTTCCGTTTCCACCAATCACCGGACCGCCGAGGGTGCGGCCGCTGTTGGCAGCGCCGCCGGTGCCGCCAACACCACCTGTGCCATCCCCGCCGGTGCCGCCATCACCAGCCAGCAGGATGAGGCCGCTGTCAACGGAGAGCGCCAGCGAGCCGTTCTGTCCGGCAATGCCAGTTTGGGCAACGACCACCTTGCCGCCCTTGCCGCCGGCTCCGCCGGTGCCGGTCCCGCCAGTGCCGCCCGCGCCACCCCAGCCGTTGCCGCCGGTCACCGTGCCGCCGGTCGCGTTGCCGCCGATGCCGTCGCCGCCGGTGCCCGCTCCGCCAATCGAGTCACCGCCCGCGGCGGATCCCCCGGTCCCGTCGCCACCCGTGTTGCCGCCGCCGCGTGTGATCGACGTAGCATTGCCGCCAGCGGCCCCGTCTCCTGTTCCAGCGCCCCCGGTCGCGCCAATGCCCCGTGTGCTGCCGGTCGCGATGGCGCCAGTGCCGTTGCCGCCGATGGCGGTGCCACCAGTGTCCGCCGAGCCGCCGGTGCCGTTGCCGCCGGTGCCATTGCCGCCTCTGGTCAGCCCGCCTGATGTGGTGCCTCCGGTTGCGGAGAAGCCTGCGTACCCAGCACCGCCGACCACTGATTGCCCACCAGCGCCGTCGCCACCATTTTGTCCGTTCTGGCCCTTCTGGCCGGTCACGCTTTGGCCCTGCCCGGCTGCTCGCGCCAGGGTATCGCCACCCGTGACGGCGCCGCCGATGGCCAGACCGCCGATCGCGGGACCGCCGGTGCCCGCTCCGCCAATCGAGTCACCGCCCGCAGCGGACCCCCCGGTCCCGTCGCCACCCGTGTTGCCGCCGCCAATGACTGTTTCGGTGGCGTCGCCGCCTTGGATTGGACCTGAAATCTCATCGCCTGGGGTGTCGTCCTGGTAGGTAACGAAGCGAGTCCTAATCTGGGCACCACTACCGCCGGCTGCGGCAACTGGTGCGGTGAGAAAGACGCTCACGAAGGCGAGCCCCGCTGCGAGCGCCACGAGCGGTTTCCTGTGCGTCCGCTTCACCGGCTTCCCCTCCCCTGAGTGCCGACTCGCCCTCGTAAGCGAGGACGTGCGCTCGCCGGGCTGCGTTAGCCCAGATCAATATCCCGATTGGAAGCATCTTAGCCCCCAAGCCGTGCCAGGGCAAGCGTTTCTGCCCCGGACTTCCGGGGGAATTTTCGGATCCACGCTGGCCATGGGGAGGCTGGCTCGCGTCCGGATGCGAATTCCCGGGCATTGCGTCCGTGGAGCGAGCGGCCTTCATCAACGCGACGCCGGAGACGCGGCCGGCGATGGGGTGGCCTCAGGTGCCGGCGATGTTGAAAGCCAAGCGCCCCTGAGCACGCGCACTTCACTGGGCTTGCCGTTGGGCGGCTCATGGATGTACGCCACCCAGAGACGGCCGGAGCGATCAATGGCGACTATCGGGATGCCTTGCTGCCCCTCCTCGCCAGCGGTGAGGACCTCCTCGGCGCCAACGCGATCTGCGCCAGGCGCGAGGGCAACCGCGCCCACCTTCACACCGCTCCCGGTGCCTACGTGATAGGCAAGATACAGGGTGCCATTCGGCGCGATCGCGATGCGCGGATAGCTGCCCCGATTGCCTCGCACAAGCGGCAGCGGCTCGTCCCAGGTGGCGCTGCCACTTTGCAACCGCTGAAGGTAGAGGGACGTTACCGCACGATCGTTCTCAGTTGTGCGACGGCCATAAACCAGCGAGACGCCGCCTGGATCGGCTGCGAGATCAAGTAACCTCCCGCCGATTTGCGAATTTTTCCGCTCGAAAACCGGACGGGGCGTGGTCCAGCCCATGGGATTTGCCAGGGGACGGGTACTCCATTCGACCCGCTGTGCAGTTGCGAGATCCTCCGGCGAGGTGCCAACGTAGATGGACCAGATACTCACTAGCCGGTCACCATCAACGGCAAGCTGAGGACGGCTGGCGTTGGTGCGCGCGTCAGGTCGCTGATTGACTTGCACGGGCGCGGACCAGCTCCCACCAGGGAGCAGATCGCTGACGAAGACATCAGCATTGGCGGCTATCGCCCGCGCGGCGTCGTCCATGTTGCGTTGATCTTGCCAAATTACGTGCAGCCCGCCGTAACGGTCGAGCACGAGGTCGGCGCCGAGCTGGTGACCGGCTTGTGGATTCGGCGCGACGGGCAGGGGATCGGTCCAGCCGCCTTGAGGCGTGCTCTTGACGTAGACAAGCGTGCCATAGGCTTGGTCTGAGGCCCGGTCGGTGTACACCAGGTGCACCGTGCCATAGGAGTCCACCACGGCCGAAGCGCCAAACTGAATCGGGCCGCCTTTCATGGCTTGCGCTGGCTGCCACGTGGTGGTGACCGGGTCGAAATATGCGGCATAGAGCTTTTGCGTCCCAAGAACATAGGTTGACGGATCGTCTGCCGTCGGTTGACGGGGGACTTTGACCTGAGCGCTAAAGAAGAGCCACGCGCCGCCGTCTGGCATTGGGAGAAGAAACGGAGACCAGTCGAGCCAAACCTGATACGGAAGTGCGGTCCCCTGGTGGTCGATTCTGATGGTGTCGTATCCGGGTTGGGGGGTGGCGCCGGAGGTTCCATTAGCCAGCCAGGTCATCGCCAGCACGATCAATCCAGCGACGACGCGCGTTCCTTGCTGTGTCATTCCCATCCCTTACCCGTGAGACACGGCAAAACACCTAGCGAATCGCCAGCCATTGTGATGATGCTAGGCGAGAGTCCCAGAAATGGCAGCATCACTGGATGCTACCACGACCGTCCGCTGAAGCCGGTGGCTGCGCATCTGGATCATGCTACGAACAGCCCGGCATCATCTCGCCCTGCTCAACGTTATCTGTGCGACCTTGAGCCGCCACGCTGGTCGATCCTGTTAATGTTGTCGTAGAAGACGACACAAGCGTGCTGGGCTCACGAGAGCCAGGCGTGTGAGCCGGGGTGCACGAAGCCGCGTCTGGCACCACGAGGGGAAACTCGACGCGACCTCCGGTCAGCCCTTCGCGATGGATGGGGATGATCAGACGTGCGGGTATTGCGCTGGTGGGCACGAGAAACGAAAGTGACAAGGCAATTGCGTGCGAGGGAGGAAGAGGGATCGTCCCCGGTGCCGGCGTACCAATGGATAACGCTGGCGTGTAGTGGTGACCGGCGCAATCGACCAAAGCGATCTCGCTGAGCCGGATTTCGGCTGCCAACGTGCCAAGGTGCTGAAGCTCCAGATCGGCGCGCACAACCTGCCCCTCTGTAGCTGGTTGTGGAGTGCCACGCTCAGCAAGCGGTTCAACGTCCAGGCGCAGCAACGCGACGCGCACATCGTTCGCGGTCGCCGCTCCCCACGATGATACGGGCCGGCCGCACGAGATGGGGCTCGCCGCTGGCGTTCCCTGCGATGGCGAGCCAAGGGCTTGCAAGACACTGAGCGCCGCCAGCGACGCCAACCCAAAAAGACCGAAGGGCCAGTACAGCCGGAACGTCATGAGCAATGCTCCTTGCGCAGTGCGCACAGCAAACTCAGTGCGGCCGCGCTTGAGCAGGGCCGGACGATTCAGTCTACGTCTGCCCTGGCAACCCGGTTCTGATCGCGCGCCAAGACAGCCTCTCGCAGGGCTCGCGCGGAGCAGCGCCGGAGAGGCACCACGCGCGAGCCCGATAATACGTGGCCAAGATCGGCCTAGACCGGATCGAGCGACCAGCAGATCGCTGAGCGTCTTATTGCTTCTCCAAGAAGTCTTCGGCCACATAGCCAGTGAGGGTCGGGTCACCGACATCCTGGACTGGCCACCACGTGTAATCGCCTCCGGTCTCGGCCGGTCCGGTGATCGTAAGGGTTTGACCAGCGGCCAGAACGGTCACCACATCGGCCTCGGTGGACGGGGCGCTGCGCAGGTTGACACCATCTTCGGTGACAACGACCGTGTCGCCAACCTGGAATTTGCCAGCTTGCTGCGCCGGCGTCGGCTCGGCTGCCTCGGTGGCTGCCGGCGCTGTCGTCGGAGTGGGCTCGGGCGCCGACGGCGTGCTGACCGCAATCTCGCCAATGCCGGTCGCCGCGGGCGTCGGGGTTGGCTCGCCCGCACCTGGGGCAATGGTCAGGCGCAATACCACAATCTCGCCGTCGCGCTCAGAGCGCGGAGCCTCTTTCATGCCCAAAGGGAAGAAGGCGGCATCGCCTTCCTGCAAGCTAAAGGCTGTGCCAGGCGTTGCCTCTGGCTGTGGACCGGGATTCGCCGCGCGAGAGACCTGCACCCGCCCGTCAACGACGGTGAAATCGAGTACACCGCGCGAGACGGAGATCAGCACTGGCCCGTTGTAGGCAGGGATCGCCTGGCCGGGACCGAGCTTCATGCGCTCAACCGTCAGAAGAGCCGGACCGGTCGGGAGCGTCGTGGCGATGCCGTCTCCGAGAATCTCGGGCGTGACGCCTTTGAAGGCATCGGCGGTCGGCTGGCCGCCAATGTAAGTAATTCCTGGGGGATGCTGGTGCCCGGCTGGCAACACGACAACGGTCAGAATTTTCGTGGGCCGGGTGCCAGGGTTGTGGAACGTCATCTGCGTCTCGGGCAGGTACAGCAAGGTATCCCCACGGCGCATCCGGAACTCTTCATTCACCGGAGCCTCGGTCATTGGGGTGGGAGTGCCTTCCGTTGTAGCACGCCACAACAATGCCTTGCCATTAACGCGGACGGCGAGCGTGCCAGATTCAACCCGGGCAATCTCCGGGCCGGGATGGGTATGGAGCGGGCTGCCTGCTCCAGGCTCCAGGTTGATACGCAAAAGCCGCACGAATGCCGGGGCGATCGGCAACACGCCTTTATCGAGGGGAACTTGCAGAACAACCTCTGCCTCGGGAGCAGGGGTGTCTTGGAGGCGAGCCGAGCTCAGATCTGGAGCACCCAGAAAAAGGAGCGCCGTGGCCAGCGCGGCAACAAGCGCGAAGCGAGCGGACAGCGGTCGTTTCATGCATCCCCCTCATCCGACAGTACCGGCGAAACGCGCCACCCAGCGCAAGCAGCGGCCGGGCTGGCTCCCAAGCCCGGCCTGGGACTGGAGCCGGCCGGAGCGGATATGTCCGCGACTCCCCTCCCAGCAGCTAGGTCTAACGATGCGCGCATCCGGACCGGGCCTTCAAGCGCAAGGGGTACTGTACCGAGGTCGATGGGCTTGGGTAAAGGTGGGCTCGTCCCGTGGGAGGGAGGCAGAGCGCAAAACGGTTTGAGCGTAGGCAGGGGGGATATTAGTCCTGGAATGTATTGCCAGGACGGGAATCACCCTGTATGATG
>FWPU01002946.1_pt1 | contig 44906 bp, 40 predicted proteins | sample 2228361 | NCBI WGS metagenome assembly FWPU01 (sample SAMEA103939777, study PRJEB20133) | metagenome
CGGATGTTGGCAAGCGGAAGCAGCACACCACCGTGGGCTGAAGCCGCTGAAGCGGGGGCGTTCATCCCACCGCTCCCCCCCCCTTTCCCCCCCCACTTCGTGGGGGGGGGAAGGGGGGGGTGGGCTTCCCGCCCTGAAGGGTAAACAACCGTGCCTCCGATACCTTAGAGCCTATCCGAACAACCACCCCTTCGATACACCCTGCGCGCTGCTCAGGATGCGGTTGTTCGGTATCCTGCGGTATATTCAGACGGGCACTTATCGCCGTTGCCCATTCGGTTGCGGGCTGACGGCCGGTTCAGAGGATGGCGCATTGAAACGCGGCGGGAGAGGCGGCATATCCTGCTGACAGCCACGCGGCAATGGATCGGGCGGTGTGACACCAAAATACGCCTGCATGATCTGCGTCACTGCCGGCACGGCGATCGTGGCTGAGCCATCATTCATATCGCCTGCTCCCTCAACCAGCACCAGCACTTCGATCTCCGGATCGTCGTAAGGCGCAAAACCAACGAACCAGGCGTGGCTCTGACGCACCTCGCGCGTTCCTCTGCCATCAGGAGCAGGAATGGTGATCAGCGGACCAAATTCAGCGGTGCCGGTCTTACCGGCGATACTCAACCCGGAACACTGGTCGCGCGCAGCGATATTCGGTCCTTCGGTGACCGACAGACGCATCCCTTCGCGCACAACCTGAAGATGCTTCGGATCGACCGGAATACGGCGGATCAGTTCCGGCTGAACCTCGCGGATCACGTTTCCGCCTGCATCGGTGATGGCGCGAACAATTTGCGGACGAAAGAGCAAGCCATCGCTGGCAATCGCAGCCGACGCCATGACCAGTTGCAGCGGGGTCACCTCCAGATTACCCTGCCCAATTGCGGCATTGTACGTATCACCCGTCGTCCATGCCGAACGCAGCACGCGCTGCTTCCAGGCAGGGGTCGGCACACGCCCGGCTTCCTCACCCCGCAGACGCACGCCGGTCAGTTCGCCGAAACCGAACCAGCCAAGACCTTCTGCCAGCGCAGAGATACCCAACCCTTTCTCAATGATCTGATCTTCCGGTTTCAGGTTGATCACATTCTCACGGTTGCCGCCCGCGACCGACATAAAGAAAATGTTCGACGATACCTTCAGCGCCTGGCGCACATCAATTTTGCCATTGTCACGTGACGATGCATTGACATACTGATAGACGACGCCGGGCACATACTGGTCTTCCACCAGCAATCGTCCAGGGTCGCGAATCATCGTATTTTCGGTGATCACACCCTGCTGGAGCGCAATGGCGGCATCGAACGGTTTGAGGGTCGAACCAGGCGGATACTGACCGCTGATCGCGCGGTTCGTTTGCAGCGACAGACGCGCCAGTTCTTTCTGCTTCTCCGGATCGCTGGGGAAGAACAATTCCTGAAGTTCGGCGCTGCGCGCCGGGTCCCAGATGTTATTGTCGTAGGCGGGCCAGTTGACCATTGCCAGGATGCGCCCGGTCTTCACTTCGACGACGATCGCCACACCGCTGCGGATCGGGTCATAATTGCGCTTGTAGGCGAAACGGTCGGGCATCGCCTGACGACGACGCTCACTTTCATCGATCCAGTTGCGCAGGATGATCTCGGTCTGGCGCTGCAATTGCGCATCGATCGTCAGCACCAGGTTATACCCATCGCGTGGCGCCTTGATCGTCTGTGGCGAGCGCACCGGGCGACCGAGCGCATCAACCAGCACTTCCTGCATACCGAGTTGCCCGCGCAACTCTTCTTCATAACTGGCTTCGACCCCAAATTTACCGATGCGATCATCGGGAAGATAGCGCGGCAACCCCAGTTCGTAGGGGTTGATCTGCTTTTGAATGATGCCACACTCAATCGAGTTGCCAATCGATTCGAGCAACCCGCTCATCCACGAGCGCGCCGGGTTCCGACGTACCAGTTCGCACTGATTCACCCGACCGATATACCCCAGAATGTACGATAGCGACGGCGTTTCGGCGCTCAATGGATACCGCCGACGGTAATCCTGTTCAATGACGACCCCTGGCAGAGCGGCGGAGTTTTCGATCAGCGCCAGGGCGACGGTGTGCGGAATGTCCTCGCGAATGGTCAGCGTCTGGTACCCTGGAATGTTCGCGCGTTCGACCATCGCGGCAACCGGGTTTTCCAGCGTCACCACATCGCTATACACTGTTGACAGGCGAAGCGCATTAAGGGTCAGGTATGGAGGAGCTTCGATGCGCAGCCACGAAACCGGCGATCCCAGCGACTCGACCGCCTGATCGCCAACCGCCCTGATGAGGTCTTCACGCAGCGCCAGATTGAACTGCAGCGTCGATGCCGGCGAAATCGTCAGCGTCGCCGTGATCGGCAGGGATGTCGCCGCAGGAGCGCCATCGAGTGTTGCAGACGGCATTGCAACCTGGAGCAGGCGTTCATAGCGGGCGGAGAGTTCGTCAATTGCTGCGCGCTGATCGGGCGTGATCATGAACGATGCCGTCAGCGGCGGCTCGATGCGCTGCGCGCGTGCGACGGCTTCGGCGCCAAGACCCTGGGTCAGATCGCTGCGCAGCACCGGGTCGGTGTCGAGCGCAGCTGCAGGCGAAACGATCAGGGTGCTGGTGATGCCGATCGCCTGACTGAGGTGTGCAAAAACCTGAGCCCGCGACACGGGATCGGAAGGCAGATCGGCGGGGCGGACGGCGACGGTGTAGATCGGTACAGTCTGCGCCAGCAATGTTCTTCCATCGCTGGCGAACACCTCACCACGCAACGGACGCACTGGCAGATAACGCATAACGCGCACCGCCGTCGTATAACGGAACTGATCCGCCTGCGCCTCGACCAGCTGCAAATGATACAAGCGTCCAATAAGGACGGAGAAGATCAACAGGATTGTGATTTGCAAGCCAAATATGCGACGCATAGCACTACGTGGAACGTGGAACGTTGAACGTTGAACGTTCCACGTTCGACTCTACAACACATCCACCGGCACACGCTGCCGCACCCGGTCGTCATACCAGCGAAAGACCAGGTAGACTGGCAGGGAGGGAATGGCGGCTACGAGGGTATCGGGCAGGAGCACATACAGCACATACTCCTGAACATCGACCGGCGCGACCAGCAGCGTGGAGAGGAACGCATACACCACGTGATAAACCAGGCTCCCCAGCGCCACCCCTGCGACAGGGACAAGCCAGTTATCACGGCTGAGACGAAGCAGCGCCTGGGTTGCCACGATCACGGCTGCAAGCAACGCAAGCGCGTGCAGACCCAGGAGCGTCATGGCGCACAGGTCAAGCGCCAGACCCCCATAGAACGCCCAGCGTGCGGCAGAGGTCGTTCCGGCGATCAGCCCATGGCAGATCGTCAGCAGCAGCAGCAGATTGAACGGCATATCGAAGGGGCGCGGCAGCAGCGTCGTTTGCACCAGCGCCACGGTCAGCAACGCAGCAAGCAGCAGCGCCTCGTGCGCAATTACTTCTTCGACTCGTCGCTGGCGAGAATAACCCATGCGTAGCGCACCCGATCCGGATCGACAAACGGACGCACGCCGGCGATCCGCTCACGCCCGTTCTCCTGTAACGTTTCGATAATCCCGATCGGCACATTTGGCGGCACAGCAGCACGCGGCAGATCGATGTCCAGTTCCGCGGAGAGGCCGGCTGTCACCACGGTATTGCCGGCGACCAGCGGCGCATCACGCGCAACCGAATGCAACAACAGGCGCGATCCACGTTGCCACTGCCCCTGCACCACTCCGCGAACCACGTCGTTTTCATGATACACCTGTGCACTCAGCGCACTGCTGTAGTCCGTCATCAGCAAAACAGTCGCAGTCCGGGGACCAACCGCTTCGACGACGCCAATCAGGGCAGGCGGATTGCTCCCTTCACGTGCAATCACGGCCATACCTGGCTGCACTCCCTGCTCGGCGCCGGCAGCAATCAGCACCAGGCGGCGTCCAGAGTCGGGAGTGAGCGCAAGCACATCCGCTCCCAGCAACTGCCAGGGATACGCCTGTTCGATGCGCACCTGCTCACGCAGCCGCGCATTCTCGAACTTCAAAGCCTCCGCCTCGATCAGACGCGCCTTCAGATCGGCGTTTTCGGCACGCAGCGCCTCGATTTCCGCTCGAAGCGCCGGATCATCGTTCGCCTGCGGAATGATGGCGTCGACCCAATTGCCAACACCCTGCAACCGTCCAAGCACCGGGCTGATGAGCGTATGCGCGTGGGTGCGCAGCGGACTCAGCAATCCTGCCTGATCGGCGGACAGGATTGCCGCTGCCGCCAGCACGAGCAGAATAACCAGCAATGGTGAGCGTCGCGCCGGTTGAGACAGGCGATACGAGCGATCACGAAGCATTGGCTGAACTCATCAATAACGGACGCGCCGGGTGCGTTGCGTACTGGTCAGGATGTCACGATACACCGGATTTTCGAACTCCTCGACCATTTTCCCTGCGCCACGCGCCACGCACGAGAGCGGGTCCTCCGCGATATGAACCGGCATCTTCGTTTCAGCAGCGATCCGCCGGTCGAGGCCATGCAGCAGAGCGCCGCCGCCGGCAAGCACAATGCCATGCTCCATAATATCCGCCACCAGTTCGGGGGGAGTTTCTTCCAGCGCGGCGCGCACCTCAGCGACGATCGCATTGACCGGCCCGGCGATGCCTTCACGCAGCTCGACGCTGGAGATTTCCACCGCTTTGGGTAAACCGGTCAGCAGATCGCGCCCTCGCAGCACGACCCGAATTTCCTCATCAAGCGGGTACGCGCTTCCGGCGGCGATTTTGACCTTTTCCGCCATACGCTCGCCGATCAGCAGATTGTATTCACGGCGGGCGAACTGGATGATCGCCTCGTCGATTTCATCGCCTGCCGTGCGGATCGAGTGATTGATGACGATCCCGCCGAGCGAAATCACGGCGACTTCCGTCGTCCCGCCGCCAATATCGACAATCATCGAACCGACCGGCTCATCCACCGGCAGACCAGCGCCGATTGCCGCTGCCATCGGCTCTTCCACGACATACGCCTCGCGCGCGTTGGCATTGAGCGCTGCATCGCGCGCCGCGCGCATCTCAACCTGCGTTACCCCTGACGGCACACCGACAACCACACGCGGGCGCGGCGACACAATGCCAAGCGAACGGTCGTGGGCTTTGCTGATGAAGTACTTCAGCATCTTTTCGACGACCTCGAAATCGGCGATGACCCCATCCTTCAGCGGGCGCACTGCGATGATATTGGCGGGCGTTTTGCCGACCATCGCCTTGGCTTCTGCCCCAACCGCTTTGACTTCTTTCGTTTTCTTGTCGATTGCAACAACTGACGGTTCGCTGATGACGATCCCCTTGCCACGCACATGAACCAGTGTGTTGGCGGTGCCAAGATCGATGCCAAGATCGCGGCTGAGCGCGCCGAAGAATGAATTGAGCGGGTTGAACCCCACGCGACCCTCTTCCTGAATTTCTACCGGCTTGAGGCCGGATCGGCTATGTTATGTCCATCGCTCTGCTGGCGCGCATTATACCACACTGCGTTGTTACAAGGTTGCATCGATATTGCAATCATCAACACCTGCCGATCGCGTGTCCAGGCTGGTATACTTATTGCAGAGTCGTCGCCGGCGCGCCAGGCGACAGGCCATGTCTGCAGGGCGCCTGCACGCTATTGTGGTATCGCGCTCTCTTCGCGTTCCACCCGCACAGGTATGATCGAAGCACGCAATCTGCACAAGGTCTTTGGCGCATTTCACGCTGTGCGCGATGTGTCGCTCTGCGTTGATCCAGGCGAAGTCGTTGCGCTGCTGGGACCAAATGGCGCCGGCAAAACGACGACGGTTCGTATGCTGGGTGCAATCCTTCGACCGTCGGACGGATATGCGCGCGTGGCAGGGTACGACGTTGTGGAACAGGCGCGCGAGGTGCGCCGCGTCGTCGGGTTGCTCACCGAGTTTCCTGGTCTCTATTTGCGCATGCGCCCACAGGAATACCTCTGTTTCTTCGGCGCACTGCAGGGCATGTCCGCCAGCGACAGCGCGCGCCGCGCCGAACAGTTGCTGCGCCAGTTCGGGCTGTGGGAGGCGCGCGACAAGCGCCTCGACAGTTTTTCGAAGGGCATGAAGCAGAAGGTCGCCCTGATTCGGGCGCTCATCCACGATCCGCCAGTGCTCTATCTGGACGAGCCGACGACGGCAATGGACCCGCACAGCGCCCGCCAGGTGCGAGATGCGATGCTGGAACTGCGCGCCGCACGACGCACCATCCTGCTCACAACACACAACCTGACGGAAGCGGAGGAACTCGCCGACCGGATTGTGATTATCCGCAACGGCACGATTGTTGCCGAGGGCACATTCGAGCAGTTGACGCACCGGTTTCTGGGCGCGCCGCGGTGGGAACTCCGCCTGGGCATACCTGCGCAGCGCGCCGCAGCCGTGCTCGATGGACTGGCGCCGATCGAACGCATCGATGGCGAAAGCGTGTACTACCACACCAACGAGGCCCGGCTCGTGAATCCACAGATTGTCGCACGACTGGCAGATGCCGGGATTCCGATCGTTGCCCTCAATGAACTGCCGCGCCGTCTGGAAGATGTCTATCTCGAAATTGTCGCGGGCAACGGGCGCTCCGACGCTGCTACTGGCGCTGAGTCACTCGCCCAACGCGACGAAGCGCCGAAGGCAGGGCAGGTGGTACAGGCTGAAGGTTGATGAGCGGTTGCTGGAAGATCGACCACTCGTTGCATAATAATCCGGTCTACGCCGGTGCCGTGGGGCTGGAGCTGGCATAGCCGATAGCCGATAACCGATAGCCGATAGCCGATAGCCGATAGCCAATAGCCGATAGCCGATAACCGATAGCCGATAGCCGATAGCCGATAGCCGATAGCGGTGCTGGCGGGGATTGTGTGCTGAAACACCATTATGCATGCTGGCAACTGCTCAGACGTACATACCGTTGCAGCGCGAAGAGCGCTCTTCACCTGTACGCTGACGCCATGGATAAACAGAGGTGCCGCCTATGTCCGGCGCGAGTGCCATTCGAATCATCGTCCGTCGTGAGGTCAACGATACATTGACGGACTGGCGCATTCTTGTGCCGATTTTTATTCTCACGTTTGTGCTGCCGCAGTTATTGATTGCTGCATCGAGCGTGGCGATCGACTTTGTTGGTGATCGTGGGTCAGTCATTCGCCTCATCCCTTTCGCGATGCTGTTGGTTGGCTTCATTCCCGCATCGTTTTCGCTGATCACAGCGCTCGAGTCGTTCGTCGGCGAGCGGGAGCGCAATAGCCTGGAAGCGCTCCTGGCAATGCCCCTCTCCGATAATGCGCTCTACCTGGGAAAACTCCTCTCTGCGCTCATTCCACCGCTGATGTCGTCGCTGCTGGCCATGACGATTTTTGGCGTCTCACTGCGCATTCGCGAACCAGACCTCTTCTTTCAGGGGCTGACCTTTGAATACCTGGTAGTGGTGCTGCTGTTGATCCTGATGAAATCGGTCGTGATGGTGGCTGGGGCTGTGATCATCTCCAGCCATACGACCAGCATTCGCGCCGCCAACCTGCTGGCAAGCTTCGTGCTGTTGCCGACGGCGGCAGCCATTCAGCTCGAGGCGCTCCTGATTATCGCGCGCCGCTGGGATGTGCTCTGGATAGCGGTCGTGCTCCTGCTTGTGATCGCCGCAGTGCTGACGCGCACCGGCATGGGAGCGTTCAACCGTGAAGAGATACTCTCGCGCGAGCACGAGCAGCTGAACCTGCGCCACATTGGACGGACATTCATGACATTTGTGCGCGAGTATCACCCGGCAGGGACGCCACCTGAGGCGTATACCGGGGCGTCTTTCTCATTACGACGATTCTACATGCACGACCTGCCTGCGCTGCTGCGCGACTATCGGTTGCCATTGCTGGTGGCATTGCTGGCGGCAGTCGCCGGGGCGCTGTGCGGTCCGTTCCTCGGCGGTTTCTTTGATCGGATCGGGCAGTCGCCAGGGCGCATCGGCATCACACCCGAACCGAACCTGGCGCTCGGCATCTTCACCGGCATCGCCAACAGCGCGCGTCTGCTGATCACGGCGCTGCTGGCGACCTTCACATTTGGCATCTTCTCGCTTATGGTGCCGTTCTTCGCCTTCGGCGGCATCGGGTACATCGCCGGGGCGCTGATGGCAGACGGCGGCAGCTGGCTGACGCTGGGAACCAACAGCCCGCTTCAGTTTGTGATCGGCTATGTACTGCCGCATGGCATCATCGAACTGCCGGCCGCAATCCTCGGTGCAGCGCTCGGCATCCGCATCGGCGCCGCCGTGATGGCGCCGCCGAAAGGCTTTACCGTGGGGCAGAATATCCTCTGGTCGCTGGCGCAATTCGGCAAAGTGTGGCTCTGCGTGCTTCTGCCCATGTTTCTGCTGGCAGGGATTGTGCAGCAACTGATCACCACACGCATCCTGGCGGCGCTGTACGGATGATTTGACGCAGCAGCGGATTCTGGCTACAATGTGAAACTTAGAGCGGTGAAGCGCCGCTTTTTTGCGTGAAGTGCGAGTGGCGCCATGTTCGAGAGTCTCTCCGACCGTCTGCAGGCGGTCTTCCAGAAACTCGGCGGCAAAGGCAAACTGACCGAAGACGACGTGCGCGAGGCGATGAAGCAGGTGCGCATCGCGCTGCTCGAAGCCGACGTCAATCTCAAGGTGGTGCGCGAATTCGTTGCGCGCGTGACCGAGAAGGCGATTGGCGAAGAAGTCGCCAAAAGCCTGACGCCGGCACAGCAGGTGATCAAAATCGTGCACCAGGAACTGATCGACCTGCTCGGTCAGGCGAATGTGCCGCTTGCTGAGGCGCGTCCGGGACCAACGACGATCATGTTGATCGGCTTGCAGGGTTCCGGTAAAACGACGACTGCCGCCAAACTGGCGCTCTGGCTGCGCAAGAAGGGCAAGCGTCCGCTGCTGGTGGCCGCCGACATTTATCGTCCGGCAGCCATTACCCAGCTCGAGTCGCTGGGGCGGCAACTCGGCATCCCGGTGCATTCGGAGGGAACTCAGGTTCGTCCGCCGGAGATTGCGCGCAATGCCCTGCGCCGCGCACGCGACGAGAGCATCACGCACGTCATCATCGACACCGCCGGTCGGCTCCAGATCGACGAGCCGCTCATGGAGGAACTCGAGCAGATCACTGCAGCGGTCGAACCGGTGGAGCGTCTGCTGGTCGTCGATGCGATGATCGGACAGGAAGCGGTGCGGGTTGCCGAGGAATTCAACCGGCGCGTCGGGCTGACCGGCGTCATCTTCACCAAGATCGACGGTGATGCGCGTGGCGGCGCTGCTCTGTCGGTGCGCGCAGTCACTGGCGTGCCGATCAAGTTTCTGGGGTCGGGCGAGAAAGTCGAAGCCAGCACCATCGAACCGTTCCATCCTGATCGACTGGCGTCGCGCATCCTGGGGATGGGCGATGTGCTGTCGCTGATCGAGCGCGCTGAAGCCATCTACGATGAAGAGCAGGCGCGCAAGATGCAGAAGAAACTGGTCAAGGGGTCGTTCGACTTCGAGGACTTCCTGGTTTCGATGCAGCAGATGCGCAAACTCGGCCCGCTCCAGCAGATTCTTGGCATGATACCAGGGCTCGATAAACTGGCGCGCGAAGAGATTATTACCGAAAAGGACCTGAAGAAGATCGAGGCGATCATCTTCTCGATGACGAAGGAAGAACGCCGCAACCCGGACCTGATCAAGGGGCGGCGCAAAGAACGGATCGCGCGTGGCAGCGGCACACAGGTGCAGGAAGTCACACAACTGGTCAATCAGTTCCGCCAGATGCAGCGGATGATGAAACGTATGGGCGGCAAGGGCGGCATCGACCCGCGCGAGTTGATGCGCCGACTGCGATAGTCAACAGGAGTGGAGGAAGAATCAGCGCAATGGTTACCATTCGTCTTCGTCGCATGGGCAAAACCAAGAAGCCGAGTTATCGTCTGGTCGTCGCCGATTCGCGCGCACCGCGCGACGGCAGATTCATCGAAATTGTCGGGCACTACAATCCGGTGCGCCAGCCAAAGGAACTGAATGTCAAAGCGGATCGCGTGCGGTACTGGCTTGGAGTCGGCGCTCAGCCGTCGGAAACTGTCGTCCGTCTGCTGAAACAGGTCGGCGTTCTCGATGCCGACGGCAAACCTGCGCCGGTCACACCAGTTGAGGGGTGAGTCCGTATGAAGGCGTTGCTGGAATACCTGGCGACCAGTCTCGTCGATCACCCGGAAGCGGTGACGATCAAGGAACGCACCGGTCGCTACACGGTCACCTATCATCTGACCGTTGCGCCAGACGAAACGGGTAAAGTTATCGGGCGCAGCGGGCGGGTTGCGAAAGCCATCCGCGACTTGATGAGCGTGGCGGCGGCGCGGCGGCATAAGCGCGTCCACGTCGATATCGAATAAGGCAATGGAAGATCGTCCGTCCGCTGATGACGTGTTGCTGATTGGCACCGTGGTCGATGCGTTTGGGTTGCGCGGCGAGATCAAGGTGCGATCAGTGACGGATCGCGTCGATCACCTCCGTCATAACGTTCAGACTGTTTTCCTCGGCGAAGAGCGCCGTCCGTACACATTACAGCGCGTTCACGAGCCGAAGACGGGCGTGCTGATTCTGACGCTTGCTGGTGTGACCGACCGGACGGCCGCCGAGGCGCTGCGCGGCGCCGAGGTGGCTATCCGCGAACGTGACGCTGCGCCGCTCGATGTCGATGAGTACTTCATTCACCAGCTGTATGGTTTGCGGGTTGTCGAGAGCAATGGCGCAGAGATCGGCATCGTGCGCGAGGTGCTTCAAACCGGCGCCAACGATGTGATCGTCGTCGAACGGCATGGGCGTTCCGACACGTTGCTGCCGATGATCCACGAGGTGGTCGAACGCCTCGATGTGGCTGCCGGGCAGATTGTGGTGCGTCTGTTGCCGGGCCTGATCGATGATAACGGTTGACCCCCTGTTCGTTCCGTTATACAGACCCGGAGGGTCTCGCCGCTATGGGCGATAATGACCGTGCGCCAGACGCTATACCGCGCATCCCCGGTTTTGAACCGGCGGCGACGCCGATTGTCAGCCTGGGGCTTGGTCTTGCAGGCATTTTGCTGCGCGTTCGCCCGCGCCTTGCGCCATTGCCGCTGGCGCTCACCGCAGTTGCGGCGCTCCTCTGCCGCGATCCGGAGCGCGCAGCACCCGACGATGCCGACGCGCTCTTCGCCCCTGCCGATGGCGTTGCACACGGCACGAACGAACTCTATGAGCACCGCTTCCTGCATACCGACGCCGTTCAACTGACGATTAACGTCTCGCCGTTTGATGTGGCGGTGCAGCGTAGCCCGGCATCCGGCACGATTGACTACCTGGAGCATCACCCTGCCGACCTGCTCCCGCTCCGCACGCCACACGACGCCGTCCGGCACGCCGAGCGGCTCTTTCTTGGCATCTCGACGGCGTGGGGACCATTGCTGCTTATCATTGCTGCACGCCTCCCCGGGCAACACATCACGCCGCTGGTTCGCCTGGGCGATCGCGTGCACGCCGGTCAGCGGCTGACCCGCGTGCGCTTTGGCAGCCGCGTCGAACTGCTGGCGCCGCGCGACCTGATCGAATGGCAGCCTGCACCCGGTGCACGGCTACGCGCCGGTGTATCGCTCATCGGTCATGTCGTGCTGCTGTAGCGCGGCGCCACGCCGGTATCGTGCAACGTCTCTGCGCAACGATACCGAGCGCAGGCGTTGCAAAACACCAACCGGGTAGCCGACCATCTTGGCTGCATCCCCAACCAGACGGATCACCGGGATCAGGAGCGCAGCACGCAGTGCGCTGGCAGCATCCAGCGCCGGCGCGCGCCGGTGCAAACGCCACAATGGATCGCGCACATATGCAACTACCCCTGCTGCGATCAACACCAGCGTCCACGGCTGCCGCCAGCGCGTCAGCAGCAGCGTGACTGCGGCGCTATACGTCGCGTAACGAATGACGTGGCGCAGCGTCCAGAGACCGGCGACGCCGTCGCCACGCGCATACAGATAGTACTGTCGTGCAAATGCGCCGAGCGACGAACGCGGGCGAAAGAAGACCAGTGCATCGGGAGCGAAGGCAAAGCGAAAGCCAAGGCGTTTGAGCGTGAGGGCAAACAGCACGTCCTCGCAGTGATACGCCCACTCGGGATAGCCGCCTGCCCGTTCCCATGCCGCGCGGCGAAAAGCGCACGATTTTCCGAAGGGCAAAAAGCGCTCCGGATCGATCTCTTCCGGCTCGCGATAATTGGTGGCGCCGAGCGTGAGCTCGAAGAGACTGCGTGGTGCGGGACGAAAGAACCCACCGACCACATCGGCGGCGCCCTGCCGGATAGGCGCCGTGATGCGTGCCAGCCAGTGCGGATCGAGGCGCAACCCGGCATCGGTGCAGGCGATAATCGCACCACGCGCATGACGAATAGCATTGTTGCGCCCTGAGGGAATATTGTGCCCGCCGCGCACCAGGCGGATAGGCGCTCCTGCCGCGATGTATCGCGCAATGATCTGTGGCGTTGCATCCTGGCTCTGGCAGTCGTTGATCACGATTTCATCCGGCGCCAGTGATTGCGTCAGCATCGAATCGATCAGTTCTGCGATGTTATCCGCCTCATCACGGACAGTGCAGATCAGAGAAATGGAGCAAGCATCCATGCCTGATAGCGTTCCGTTTATAATGCAGAGATGCACCTGACACTCTGTTCCTAAACCGGGCGGAAGGAATATCATCAATGATCCAGAGACATGTTATCCTGCTCCTGATCATCGCGCCTGTGATCGCTGCGTGCAGCGGAACCCCATCTGCCGCACCCATGCCAGAACAACCGACAGGGATCGTTTCCACTGCTCCAGATGCTGCGCCAGCCAGCGCCACGATGACTCCGGCGCTCACCGCGCCAGTAACGACTGAAGCAGTGCTGGAGCGGGGGCGCACAGCAGAAGGATACCACTATTTGGGGAATGCCGATGCGCCGGTGACCATACTGGAGTTCTCGGACTTTTTCTGCACTGCCTGTGCGTTTCACGTCGAAGAGACCGAACCAGCCATCATCGAGGCATACGTTGCAACCGGAAAGGCGCGTATTGTCTACCGGCATCTCCTGCAGCTCGGCGAAGAGTCGCTGCGCGCGGCAGAGGCAGCCGAATGCGCCGGCGACCAGGGCAAATTCTGGGAAATGCGTGACGCCATCTATCGCAACCAGACATCACTCTACACAACCAGCGATGTTGGCGCAGCACTGGCATACCTGGCGCAAACAGTCGATCTGAACCTCGACGAGTATAATGCCTGTGTGCAATCACGCCGACACCGCGCACGCATCGAAGCCGATTTTCGCGCCGCACAGGATGCCGGCGTGCGTTCGCGCCCGGTGTTTGATATCGCCGGAACACGATTGATTGGCGCTCGACCATTCGAGGAGTTTCAGGCAATTATCGAAAAGCAGTAAGACGATGCCTGCATGGTACAGAGGGCGGGTATCGACCCGCCCCCTGGGATCATGGATTACTCCGCTCGCTGACAGGACTGACACAACCCATACACTTCGAGCCAGTGTCCTTCGATCGTGAAGTTCAGCTGGCGCGCCACTCCTTCGAGAAGCGTGACAATATCGCATCCCTCGAACGACATGACCTTTCCGCACGCGCGACACACCAGGTGGTGCTGGTGACCCTGTTCAACCGGCACATACGCATGCTCACTCGCGACGTGCGTTTCTTTCGAGGCGCTCCAGTGCACGCGCGAGAGCCACCCATCCTCAACCAACAAATCAACGGTACGATAGATAGTCGCGCGCCCGATTGGACCGGACTCGCCGCCAAGATCGCGGAACAACTGCTCGGCGCTGAATGGCTGTGAGTACTGCATGATCCGTTCAAGGATGGCGCGACGCGGGGCGGTCACTCGATGTCCGTGCGCACTCAGGTCTTTGAGTACGTTCTCAGCCCACGACATAGCCGTGTCCTCCTGTCTGAGACCGGTTTCCTCAAGGACGCCGATGGCAGTTGCCGACTCACGGCATTCCATGGGGAAATGGTGTAAGATATATCCTTGATCGAACATTATATCACTGTTATGAACTGAGCGATAGTATGAATAATCGAACAAGTCGCCCATCAGCATTATCTTTTGTGATCAGTGCAGCGATGATGACTCTGGGCATAATGATGGCATTGATGGTTCTGACCGGTGCACCGCCGGATACAACTGCCCAGTCTGGATACCCTGCACCTGCAACAACCCCCGCCTATCCGCCGCCAGCAGCGCCAACCGCAACCAGTCCCCCTGCCACGACACCGCCAGCAACACCCGCCAGTCCGACCGTCGCTGTAATAGCAACCGCAACGCCAGCGACCCCAACGAACTCGCCGATTGTCCGTCCAACCCTGACCGGTGCTCCTTCGCCGACACGCAGCCCGCAGGCCACGCCGCAATCCGCCCAGATCGCCGAAGTTCCGCCAACGACCCAACCAGACATCGTGGAGTGCGTTCCCGGTCAAACGATCATGATCAGCGGGGTCGCGCCACCGCACGCACCATTGCTGATCTATTTCGGCACACGGATTGTGGGCGGAGGAAGCGCGAGCGCGTCCGGCGACTTTGCGATGCCCCTGATGATGGGAAGAGAACGGGCAGGTGAGTACCGGGTGACGGTGCAGGTACGGGGCGCGGGACAGATCGTTCGCTCGCTGACATGCCGGGTGCCGCCAACGACCCCAACACCAGTGCCACGCCGGTTACGGTAGCCATGTATGATAGGTCGTAGCAGCACGTGAGGCGCATATTTGCATCTTGACATGGTTCGTGCTATGTTCTATCGTACAGCAGACGCAGGAGGAGCAGTGCAGGCGGTGGACATCACATACGACGACGCACCCTGGGCAGGATGGGAACACCTTCTTCGAAGGGCGCTCGTTGCCACCGTTTCCCTGCCGGACGATCAGTTATTGCTCATACGCGACCTGCAGGGTCGTTCTTTCCGACCGCGCGAACCAGCGCCAGGAATCGTTCCGCGCATTGGCGCCGTCCTGATCGCCCTGTATCCCGACGACGCCGATTTGCGACTGCTGTTGACGGTGCGCAGCAACCATGTCGCCAGTCATCGGGGCGAGGTGTCGCTACCGGGCGGCGCCACCGACCCGGAGGATGATGGACCGGCAGCGACGGCATTGCGCGAATGCGCGGAAGAATTGGGGATTGCGCCTGAGACGATAAGCATACTTGGAACACTGACGCCGATCTACATTCCGCCGAGCAACTTTCGCATTACACCGGTCGTGGGATTATTACGCGCATTGCCGCATCTCACGATCAATCATCACGAGGTCGAGCGTGTGATCACAGTCACGTTGCGTGAACTGCTCGATCCCGCCATTGTGGTCACCGAACGCTGGACATTGCACGGTCACGAGGTTCTTGTGCCATACTTTGCGATTGCTGGCTACAAGGTATGGGGCGCTACCGCGCTCATTCTCAGCGAACTCGCAGCCCGGATCCGAATCGCCAGAATCGCGTATAATGCAGAAGCGTCTTGAGACAGGAGGAACATCCTATGACTCTGGATGAAGCCATTGCTGATCTGTCGCAGCGAATCAAAAACGTCAGCCCCGATGCCGTTCTCAAGGTGCAACGTCGCTCGGCTGAAGAGGCTGCAATACGCGCGTATGCGCCAGCGGAGCACGAAGAGGCAATCAGATCGGCAACACAGGAAAGAACGCTCGAACTACTCACCAAAGACGGTCTGGACGTGCAGGTGCTGGTGTACGACATTGCCACATCGTTGCCCAGGGAACAGCAGTAGGAAGAGTTGAGCGCTTCTGGAATAATGAGAAACGGGTGTTGGTATGATCTCGCTTGGTCAATTGGGAAAAACCGCTGGCATCATTATCGGAACAGCGGCAGGGCTTGCAGGTGTCGGAGCGATTGCCGTACTACGCCGACCGCTCCCGCGTACATCCGGCACCCTGCCCCTGCCGGGGTTGCAGGCGCCGGTGAAGGTTATTCGCGATCGCTGGGGTGTTCCGCATATCTACGCTTCCACCAGTGAAGACCTGTTTATGGCGCAGGGGTATGTGCACGCCCAGGATCGACTCTGGCAGATGGAGTTCCAGCGTCGCGCCGCCTCCGGTCAACTGGCTGAGTTGTTCGGCGCCGTCGCGCTTGACTCCGACCGATTTGTGCGTGTTCTGGGCTTCAGGCGGGTGGCAGAACGCGAAGTAGAAACGCTGGATGATGAGACACGCCGGCTGGCTGAAGCGTATGTTCGGGGAGTGAATGCGTTCATCCAGCAGCACGCCGGCAATCTGCCGATTGAGTTTACTGTGCTGCGTCTGCGCCCCCACCCCTGGACGGTCGCTGATGTGCTGGTGTGGGGCAGGATGATGGCGTTGCAACTATCACGCAACTGGCGCGAAGAACTGGTGCGCGCGCGCCTGATTGCAACTGTTGGCGCCGAGCGCCCGGCAATGCTCGAACCCCACTACCGCGATGACCATCCCATCATCGTGCCTCCTGGCGTTCAGTACACGCCAACCATCGGGCAATCCGCCACGGAACGAGCGAACGCCACTGCCCGATTCTTCCCCGATGGCGGAGGACAGGGCAGCAACTCGTGGGCGGTTGCTGCACATCGTACTGCCGGCGGGAGCCCGCTGCTTGCCAGCGATCCGCACCTGGCGATCACCATGCCGTCACTCTGGTATGAGAATCATCTGAGTGGCGGCGATTTTCATGTGACTGGCGCCAGCATTCCCGGCACGCCTGGCATTGTGATCGGGCACAATGAACATATCGCCTGGGGGGTGACGAACAGCGGCAATGATGTTCAGGACCTGTACCTGGAGAAGTTCGACCCTTCCGATCCGACGGGGCTGCGGTATGAGTACCAGGGTCAGTGGGAAACTGCCGAACTGGTGCGCGAAGAGATCGTCGTGCGCGGTCAGCGTGAAGTGGTGATCGAAGAGGTGCGTATTACCCGCCACGGTCCCATCATTAATGCGCTGACTCCCGAACACACGCAGAGCGGATCGAATGGCGAGGCGGCACGCGTGGAGCAACCGCTGGCGATGCGCTGGACGGCGCTGGCGCCATCTCGCCTGATGCGGTCGGTGTTCCGTTTGAATCGCGCGCGCGACTGGGAGAGTTTCCGGGAAGCGCTGGCCGACTGGACCGTCCCGCCACAAAATTTCACCTACGCCGATGTCGAAGGGAATATTGGTTACGCTCTCGGCGGCGACATTCCACTGCGCGCCAAAGGTGACGGTCGTCTGCCGGTTCCAGGATGGACGGGTGAGTACGAGTGGGTGGGCATCATCCCCCACACCGAACTGCCACATGTTCTGAACCCGCCGGAGGGGTTTGTGATCACCGCCAACAATCGAATCGTTGGCGATTCCTACCCCTATCCGTTCCCGGCGGAATGGCTCAATGGCTATCGCGCCGAACGCATTCGGCAATTGATTGAACAAACGCCTCGCCACGACGCCGAGTCGTTTGCGCGCATCCACGCCGACGTCCGCAGTCTGCCCGGTCTGGAACTGGCAACACTTGCCGGGCGCCTGCCTGCCGATGAACTGCTGGCGCAGCAGGCGCGTGATGCGCTCGCAACCTGGAATGGGGAATTGAGCGCCGACAGCGTCGGCGGCACGATCTATGCACGTCTGCGCGAACGCCTGTTGAGCACTCTCTACGCTGATGCCGCCGAAGCATTCAACAGTGCAGTCGGGTTGGGCGCGTTCGCAACGCTGCCCGGTCGCGACATGGCGCATCGGACGTTTCCACGCCTGCTCCGCAGCCTGATCGAGCGGGATAACCGTTGCTTCGGCGAACGCACCGCCGACGAAATCCTCACCGTTGCCTGGAACGCGACGCTTGCAGAACTGCGCGCCGAACTTGGCGATGATGTGACAACCTGGCGCTATGGGCGCATCCACACTCTGACTATTCGCCATCCGCTCGGCTCGCTGCCTGCACTGGCGACGATCTTCAACCGGGGACCATTCCCGACCGGCGGCGATCTCGATACGGTGAACATGGGATACCTGCCGCGTGAATTTGCCGGGCCGCCGTTCTATATTGCGCCATCATACCGGCAGATCTGCGACACGTCCGACTGGGATCGCAGTCAGAGCATTCAGCCGACCGGTCAATCGGGGCATCCGGGCAGCCGTCACTATAGCGACTTCGTACAGCCCTGGCTCAACGTCCAGTACCATCCGATGCCCTGGAGTCGCTCGCGGGTCGAGGAGGTTGCAGCCACTCGAATGACACTGCAACCGGCAGAGGAACAGACCACAGACACCGCCATCCCGGCAAGGAGCGCGGTATGAGACCGACACGTCGCATTCCTCCGGGTCCGGGGCAGGAGTCAGTCTGGGACTACCCGCGTCCGCCGCGCATCGAACCAACATCGCGCCGGGTACGGGTAGTCTTTGGCGGCGTAACAATTGCCGACACCCGTCGCACACTACGGGTGCTGGAGACGAGTCATCCACCAACGTACTATATTCCACCGGAAGATATTCGGATGGAATATCTGACGCCAACCGATAAGCGGTCATTTTGCGAATTCAAAGGCATGGCCGGGTATTTCACCGTTCAGGTTGGCGAACAGCGCGCCGGGAATGCCGCATGGTCCTACGCCCAACCTTCGCCCGGATACGAGGCGCTTGCCGGGTATGTTGCATTCTATCCGAGCCGCATGGACGCCTGTTACATCGATGATGAACAGGTCGTCGCGCAGGAGGGTGATTTCTACGGCGGCTGGATCACGTCAGACATTGTCGGACCGTTCAAGGGCGGTCCGGGGACATGGGGATGGTAGCGGCGCGATCAAGGTGAGCGAGCATGCTGCGGATCAACGCAGCAATCTTTGGTCGCGCCGCATCGCCGGCATCAAGCACTTCCTGATGATTGGCAGGCGGGCCGTCTGGCAACGCCAGGTTGGTAACCAGCGAAAGCCCCATGCAGCGCATTCCCATATGCCGCGCCACGATCACCTCTGGAACGGTGGACATCCCAACCACATCAGCGCCGAGCAGACGACACATCCGTAATTCGGCGCCGCTCTCGAAGGCAGGACCCGACAGCATCAGGTAGACCCCCTCGCGCAACAGGATGCCCAGACGATCTGCGACATCACGCGCCAGCGCCAGCAACCCACGGTCGTAGGCGCCAACCATCGCCGGAAACCGCGGACCCAGACGATCATCGTTTGGACCACGCAACGGATGATGGCCTGCCAGACCCGGCAGAAAGATATGGTCGGTGATGAGCATCAAATCGCCGACGTGCCAGTCGGCGTGCAACCCGCCGGCGGCATTGGTCGCCAGGAGCGTCGTGCAACCGAGCGCATGCAGCACCCGCACCGGAAACGTCACCTGTTGCATCGAGTGACCTTCGTAAAAGTGGAACCGTCCCCGCATCACAGCAACCGGTTGACCTTCCAGCATGCCGATGACCAGCTCACCGCGATGACCGGCAACCGTGGTTGGAAGAAAGCCGGGGATGGCGGCATAGGGAATAACCGCAGGATCATCGAGATAGTCTGCCAGCGCACTCAACCCCGATCCAAGAATGATCGCAATACGTGGCACGATACTCGTATGCGCAGCGATGGTTGAACGCGCATGTTCAATCTGGGTCAAAAGGTCGTTCACTGTGCCTTCCCTGCGTCATTCGACATGTCCGAATGGCGCGACTACAAGCGACTGAGCAATTCCCGTTTTCTTGCCTCGAACTCTTCCCGCGAGATCAGCCCGCGCTTGCGCATATCCACCAGGTGTTGCAGCGCATGCGAGACGCGATCAACATCGACTTCATCGAGCAGTGCGTCCTCCAGGTCGAGGTAGGCATCGATATCGTGCGACTCGATATACGCATAGTTCCGTTCGATATGATAGCGCGCATCATCCAGAGCGCGCTTGAACCCCTGCGGATCGGCCAGACTGCGGCATTGACTGACACCGGACTCAGAGGCGGTAATAATCACGATATCGCCAAAATTCAAAAGACGTCCTATCCAGCTCTGGTGCAGTTCCACTTCGTTGATTTTCTCGACCGGGATGTCGATCGCTTTGATGTTAAACATGCCGCGCAGCAGAATAACGCGCATGTCAGTCACCACGCACCGTTCCTTCGACCAGCGCAGATAATCGAGAAAAGCGCTGCCGAGGACGAGGATGCTGATAATCACACAGACCATCAACACCAGAACGCCGACTTCCATTCCAGCGAGTACTTTGTCGGGAAACGCCACCTGTGAGACGACGCCAGCGGCGATCAACACGCCGATCAGCAGCAATTCGGTCAGCACATTCCCGATCAACACAAAGACATGTTGCCGACCGATGTAGCGCACACGTTCACCGCGCCCCAGGAGGGTATCAATCGTGTTCATCGTCATCTCCTTGAGCCCCGGTTGGTCCAACAGACATGGAGGATTCAGGGTGCTGTCGCACATCGTTGAGGAATGTCAGCGAACGCGGGTCGCGTTCCAGAATATGGCGCAGGCAGGCGCGCAGCAACGCCTCGGCCTCGGAGCGTGTGGCGACTGATAAACGCAGCTCCCCTGCAATCTCTGGCGGCTGTGCCTGCAGATAGCGCAGCAACTTGAAGACTGGCAGGCTCATCGGCAGCGCCTGGCGATCGGCGCTGGCGCACCGTGGGCAGAGCGCACCACCCGCAGCCGGACTGAACCGATCCGTCGCTTCGGTCAGCGTCGCCCCACACGCGGCGCATTCGTGCAACTGTGGACGGTATCCCAGCGCGTCCAGCAGATGCAACTCGTAGGCGCGCAGAGTCGGATCGATGGCAGCGCCGGCATCGAGCGCGCGCAAGGCGCCAAGCAGCAGATCAAAAGCGCGCCTGTTCTCACTCTCTTCTTCGATCAGGCGATCCATCAATTCGGCGGCGTAATACGCAGCGCCGATGCGTTCCAGGTTGGTGCGCAGACGCTCAAAGCGGTCCAGCGGACTGCTCTGCGTGACAATGTGCAGATTGCGCCCAATCGCCAGCATCAGGATAGTATGGGTAAACAGTTCGATATGCCCTGCCAGGCGACTATGAATCTTGCGCGCACCCTTTGCGATTACACGCTGTCTGCCAGACGGCGTCAGAATCGTCAGCACCCGATCCGCTTCACCAATATCGGATCGTCGAATAATAATCGCTTCACGACGATACACACGATCCCGCAACGTTGCCCCCGCCTGCGCTCCTTGCTGCAGTGCCAGACCCTCGGCATCAGTATGTCATTATAGACCCCGTAACAGGTCTGGTCAATGTTCACTCTCCAAGCCATTCAGCGCGTAGTTGAGCGAAGCGCCCCTCGCGAATGCTCTGGCGAATGTCGCGCATCAACTTCAGCAGAAAGGCAACATTGTGCAGGCTGACGAGCCGAATGCCAAGCAATTCCTGAGCGCGAAACAGATGGTGAATGTAGGCGCGCGAATAGCGCCGACACGTATAACAATCACACCACGAGTCAAGCGGTTCCTGGTCATCGCGGAAGGCCGCATTGGCAACATTCAGCCTCCAGCGCCGCTCCGCAGGGGGCGCGGCTGTATCGCGCACAAGCGCCGTCCCGTGCCGACCGAGGCGCGTCGGACTGACGCAATCGAACATGTCGATGCCGCGCGCCACGCATTCGATCAGATCATCGACATCCCCAATGCCGAGCAAGTGACGCGGCAGATGGTCGGGCAGATGCGGCACGGTCATATCCACAACTGCACGCATTTGTTCCTTGTCGCCGCCGAGCGAGCCACCGATGCACAACCCATCGAACGAGAGTTCACGGAGATACTCGGCGCTTGCTCGCCGGAGATCGGGAAAGACGCCTCCATGAACGATGCCGAACAGCGCCTGATCAGGATTCGGCGGCACAAACGGCAGCCCGCCCATGCGTGTTTCCTGATGGAATATCAGACAGCGTCGTTCCCAGACATGGGTGCGTTCCAGCGAACGAGCGGTGTAGTCGTACCCGGCGTGAAACGGCGGCAATTCATCGAAGCAGAGGATAATATCGGCGCCAATACCCTTCTGGATTTCGATGCTGCGTTCAGGGGTAAAGATGTGGGTCGAACCATCGATGTACGATTTGAAAATCACTGCATCATCAGTGACCCTGACCATGCCGGGCTGCACCTGTTGGGTAGGGCGTCGTCCCTTGATCTCATCGGCAATACCGCCGTATACCAGGCTGAACACCTGAAACCCGCCGCTATCGGTCAGAATGGGTCCTTCCCATCCCATGAAACGATGCAACCCTCCCATGCGCGCAATCAACTCGTGACCGGGCTGCAGATAGAGGTGATAGGTATTCCCAAGAATGATCTGTGCGCCGTGGTCACGCACCTCATCAGGGGTCAGCGATTTGATCGAGCCACGTGTCCCGACCGGCATGAACACCGGCGTTTCGATGACTCCGTGGGCGGTTGTAATCCGTCCGGCGCGGGCGCGACTATGCGGGTCGCGCGCCTCGATTTCGAATGTCAGCGTCATAAACGTACAGAAGAAGCATCGTGAGTATGAGAACGAGGTTCCATTATACAGGGTTCCGCACTACCCGGAGATAATGGGGGCAACAGGCGCTTTACGGCGCCGCTGAATTGGAGTCGAGCGCGTGGTCGTCGCCGCTGCCAGACGCACCTGGCGTCAGGGTTGGAGTGCTGGATGCTTCGGCGAGGTCGGGCGGCGTGTCTGGCTGATCCGTCGGTGACGGGGTTGGCGTCTCGGTCGGCGTGGCCGTCGGCGGCGGAGTTGGCGTCTCGGTCGGCGTGGCCGTCGGCGGCGGGGTTGGCGTCTCGGTCGGCGTGGCCGTCGGCGGCGGGGTTGGCGTCTCGGTCGGCGTGGCCGTCGGCGACGGGGTTGGCGTCAACGTCGGGCGCGGCGTCGCTGTCGGGCGCGGTGGGCGAGCCGTTGGCGGCGGTTGCGGCGTTGAACTCGCCAGTGGCGGCTCAGTAGGAGGAATACGGGTTGCCGTTGGCGGCGGCGTCAGCGTTGGCGACGGGGTCGACGTGGGCAACGGCGTATTTGTAGGCGGAACCTCTGTCGGTTCGACCGTCAATGTTGCGGTTGGAGAGGGTGACGGCGTAGACGTGGGAGGCCCGGGCACAGGCGTGCGCGTCGGCAATGGTGTACTGGTAGGAATTGGCGCACTCTGCGCCGGGGTCGGCGACGGGCGCGGCGGGCGAGCCGTTGGCGGCGGGGTCGCGATAGCCTGAGTAGTGTCTCCTCCAGAGACGGGATTCACCTCTACTTCAGGAACAATCTCAATCGGATCTGTAACCGGTGCATCAGCGGATGCCGGCGTCGGAGCATCGACGGACACCGGTGTTTGCGTTGCTGATGCCGGCGTAGGCGACGACAACGGGATCGCGTTTGGGGGCGGCAGCGCTGCCGGCTCTCTCGCAGAGTCGATCTGTCCCTGCACAGCGCCAATCAGTGGATTCGCGTCTGGAACCTTTGAGGCAAGCCGGGACAGCGTCGCCTGCACCTCGTCGATCAGCACAGTCACATCATCTGAAACATCTACGATGCCGATCTGACGGCTTTCCACCACCGCGCCACGAACGTGAACAGACAGAATGACAAGCGGTTCTTCGAGCACCTGCAGATCAACCGTATCGTTGCTGGCGAGCAGCATCTCAATTTCCTGCATACGGCGGCGAGCATAGTCGATGTGCAATTTGCTGCGCTGCACCGGATCAGAGGTGATGGAGAGGGTCAGATCCTCGCGCGTCACTTTCCAGGCATACAACGGATCGCCAGGCAGACTCTGCGCAGATGCCGTATCGACCGACGCCAGCAGCACCGTTATCGCCAGAGCGCCCGCCAGCACGCGCTGAACCGCAGCCTTGCGGAGAGGACGCAGCAGATGCCGGGTTCTATGCCGCCGTGCGAGCATCGGACCGGCAATGGCAGCAAACTCCTGAGCGCCGGTTGGCAGCCAGCGTTCCAGTTCGGGCGGCAGGGGCAGCGCAGATTCAGCGCGCACCATTCCTGCCACCTGCAGCAATGGTTCGAGATCTGCGGCGAGTTGCGGATAGCGCGCCAGGCATTCATCGATGTGCGCGCCGCTCAACAAACGATCAAGCGCCTCATCGAACGCATCTTGAACCGCAAGTTGTTGACTGCGACGAACCATCATTCACCATAACCGCGACGTATGCGGATAGTCATCAGGATGCATCTGCACCACCAACCGCGCGAACCATTAACGACTCAGCAGATGCAGATTCCTGGTTGAGAATCTGCTGTAACGCCTGAATAGCACGATGCTGCAACGCCTTGACTGCGCCCTCGGTTTTGCCGATGGTTGCTGCAATTTCCTGGTTGGTCATATCGCCAAAAAACTTCAACATCAACACGTGCTGCTGTTCGGCGGTGAGTTGTGCAATGGCATGTTGCAGCGAGAGGCGCTCGAACAACGATGATACCGCTTCCTGCCCGCGCGGGTCGGTCATATCTGCCGTATTATCGAGCGAGGACGTAAATATCTGCCGCCGCCGCGACTGACCGATCAGAACATTCCCTGCAATGGTGTACAGCCAGCCAAGGAACATTTTCTCGCCACGATATTGCATCCCGCCAATGCCTTTGATGACGCGAATGAACACTTCCTGCGTCAGATCCTGCGCCAGTTCCGGTTCGCGCGTCCGCACATACATGTAGCGCAAGATATACCTGGCATACCTGGCGTACAACTCGCCGAACGCCGCCTCATCGCCCGCCTGAGCGCGGGCAATGATCGATGGAAGTTCGACGTTTGCATCAGCAACCATATTCTTCGACCACCCGGTAGACGCTGACGCTTCTGCCGTCGCTGGTAAGAACAGGTTGCCTATTCAATACCAACGCGACGAGGCTGTTCGAAGTTACGCACCCTTCGTGCCAGAACATAACAGAAACTTCACCTTTGTAGTAGCCTCTGCCGCCAGTCGCCGCTCTTCACCATTATAGCCGAACCGCAGGCGAGGTGAAAGTAGCGCGGAGTTAAGCTTTGGTCAAAATCACGACAGTACGCGGCAGGGATTACTACGCTGCGTCCAACGACGCTTGCCGCAACCGGACAGGTATACTATACTGATACACATATCAGAGCAACACAACTATGGCACTTTCATGAAAATTGCAATTATTGGACTTGCCAACAGCGGCAAAACCACGGTCTTCAACGCACTGACCGGCGGCACGGCGGAAACGACTGCGTATAGTTCCGGGCAGCTGACCCCCAACCTGGCGACGGTCAGGGTGCCCGATCCACGCCTTGAGGCGCTGGCGCGGATGTTCAACCCCAGGAAAGTCACCTGCGCCGATGTGCAGTATATCGATATTGGCGGGTTGAGCAGCGGCGCCCGCGAGAGCGGCGGTCTGCCACCCATTGTGCTCAACTACATCAGTGGCGCTGACGCGCTGCTCCATGTGGTACGCGCATTCGAGAACGAAACGGTGCCGCATCCTGACGGCAGCATCGATGTGGTCCGCGACATCGAGGCAGTCGATCTGGAACTCGCCTTTTCCGATCTTGCAATTATCGAACGGCGTCTGGCGCGTCTGAACGCCGAGATCGGCAAGATGCCGGCAAAGGAACGCGAGACGCGGATTGTTGAACGTGATGCGCTGGTGCGCATTCAGGCAGCACTGGAGAGCGGCACACCCATTCGCGACCTCGATCTGACCGCCGAAGAGGAGCGCCTGCTCCGCGGGTATCAGTTCCTCACCGCCAAGCCGTTGCTGCTGGCAATCAATATTGGTGAGGAACACCTCCAGCATCCGCCGGCGATCCGCTACGAGCATCGACGGAGCGGCGTGGCGACGCTCTGCGGCAAAATCGAGGCTGAACTTGCTCAGCTCGATGAAGAGGAGGCGCGCGCATTCATGGATGATCTCGGCATCGACGAACCGGCGCGCAACCGGGTGATTGCGCTCTCCTATGAACTGCTGGGGCTCATCAGTTTTCTTACCGCCGGTCCCGATGAGGTGCGCGCCTGGACGATCCGCCGCGGTACGCCGGCCGTCGAAGCTGCCGGCGTCATTCACTCCGATATTCAACGCGGCTTCATCCGCGCCGAAGTCGTTGCTTTCGACGATCTGGCGCGCGCCGGCAGCATGGCTGAAGCGCGCAAACACGGCCACGTGCGGATGGAAGGAAAGCAGTATATCGTGCAGGATGGCGATGTGTGCCATTTTCTGTTCAATATCTGACCATGTTCCGACGTCCGTGGCGACTGCGCAGCGCCGAACTGCGGCTTTTGCTGATTGCGCTGATCTTCTTTGCGGCTGGTTACACGCTGGTGGCGCTGGCAGCCGGCGCCGGTGATCCAGCCTCAGCAACCACGCTCCAGGGGATTGCGCGTATTCTGTGGCCCTCAGTGCTGCCGTTCCTCCTCTTCCTGGCAATGTCGCTCGGACTGAGCTGGCGACTGCCCGATGCCGATCAGATGGTGCTCCCCCTGGTGGCGTTGCTCACCGGGCTGGGATTGATGCTGATCGCCCGCCTTGAACCTGATCTGCTCTCCGTCAGGTGTCAGCAGCGCGATGGGACGCTGGCGCCCTGTTTCGCCGGCATCGACGATCGGCAGGCGCTCTGGGTGTTGCTGGGGATCGTCATCTGCTCGATTGTGCTGTTCGTCCCGTGGGATGACCTGTTGCGACGGTATCAGCGCACCTCGTTGATGGACTGGCTCGATCACCATCGCTACGCCTGGTTGACGGCCGGGGTGGCGCTGATTCTGGCGACCTTCCTCTTTGGCGTCGATCCCAACAACAGCGGTGTGCGCGCCTGGTTCAACTTTGGCTTCTTCCTGTTTCAACCTTCTGAACTGCTCAAGATCGTGCTGGTCATCTTCCTGGCGTCCTATCTGAACGAACATCGTGAGGTGGTGGCCGCCGGCTACCGCATTGGTCCGCTGCCGTTGCCGCCGCTGCCGTACCTCGCGCCGCTGATCGGCATGTGGGGGCTGGCGATGGGGCTGATTATCGCGCAGCGCGACCTGGGCGCAGCATTGCTCCTGTTCAGTGTGTTTCTGGCGATGCTGTATGTCGCTACCGGACGCGGATGGTATGTGGTTGCCGGATTGTGCGCTTTTGGCGCTGGTTCGTATGTGCTGTACAACATTGTGGCGGTGGTGAAAACAAGGGTGAGCATCTGGCTCGACCCGTGGGCAACAGCGCAGGGCAGCGGGTATCAGATCGTTCAGGCCATCTATGCCCTTGCATCGGGAGGCGTGCTCGGCGCGGGGCTTGGTCAGGGACTGCCGACGGTCATCCCGGCGGTGCACACCGATTTTGTCTTTACCGCACTGGCAGAGGAAATGGGACTCGCCGGAAGTCTGGCTGTCCTGGTGGCATATCTGATGCTCATCTTCCGCGGCTACCACATTGCCATGCGCATCCCTGGGCGCTTTCGCGGGTTCGAGCAACTCCTTGCCGTCGGGCTGACGACAATTATTGCCACACAAACCTTCATCATCATCGGCGGGAATCTGCGCGTTATTCCGTTGACCGGCATTACGCTGCCATTCATTTCGTATGGCGGTTCGTCGGTGATTATGAACTTTCTGATCATCGGATTGCTGTTGCGCATTTCCGCTAGCGCACCTGCTCCCGCGGCAGTACGACCGTAAACGTGCTGCCAGCGTTGACGACGCTGCGCACCGTCAGTTGCCCGCCATGCGCCTCGACCACATGTCTGGCGATTGCCAGTCCAAGCCCGACGCCCGTGTACGGTCGCGCCAGGGTGTCGTCGATCTGGTAGAAGGGAAGAAAAATCTTTTCCTGTGCTTCAGCCGGAATACCGATCCCCGTGTCTTCCACGCGCACCAGCACACGCGACGGTTCGTCGATCAGGGTCACTTCAACACGCCCGGAAGCGGGCGTAAACTTGATAGCGTTGTCGATCAGGGCGCGCAACGCCTGACCGATGCCAATCGGGTCGCCTTTGTACACTGCAGTCGGTTGAAGGGAAGCAGACAGTGTCACATTCGCGGCACGCGCCAGCGGCTGCATTTCTGTAATGACTTCCTGCAACACCTCGTGGATCACGACCGGTACGCGCCGGATCTCCGTCGAGCGCACCTCTTGCAGATAGAGCAGGTTGTTGAGGATGCGCGAGAGAATCCGTGCATTGCGCGCGATCACGTTAATGGCCTGCCCCTGTACATCGTTCAACGATCCAAGGGTGCGCCGTTCGAACAGTTCCAGGTAGCCCAGGATCGCCGTCAGAGGCGTGCGCAACTCGTGCGAGAGGGTGGCGAGGAAGGTGTTCTTCAGGCGATCAAGTTCTTGCAATTCGGCATTACGGGCGCTCAGTTCACGCACCTGCTGCTCGAGCCGTTCGACGAGCCTGGCATTATACTCACGCAGCATGGGCGTTTCCAGATTCGTGGGAAGCAGTTCACGCTTCCCGCCCAGAAACTCGGCAATCTGATCGGGGAGTAGGCGCGGATCGATCGGCTTGGTGATGAATCCATCGCACCCCGCAGTCAATGCACGTTCACGAGTCCCGGGGCGGGCATCGGCGGTAATGGCGATAATCGGCGTCGATTGTAAATGGGGCAGCGTGCGCAGGCGCGTCGTCGTCTCGTAGCCGTCCATTCCCGAGATATTGATATCGACCAGAATGAGCGCCGGCTGGCTCTCACGCGCCAGCGCGATGCCGGAGGGACCATCTTCACAGACCTGAAGCGTATACCCGCGCGCCTCCAGAATACGGCGCACCAGCAACTGATTATCGTGGTTGTCTTCAATGTACAGAATGATCACAACTCTGGTCACCGATCAATGGAAATGGTTTGCATTTCGGCGTGCTGGAAAGATGATGCATCGCCGGCCTCAGAGAGGATCTCGGCATGGTTGCTGCGTGAGACAACGGCACACGGAAGAGTGAACGTGAAGATGCTCCCCTTGCCAGGTTCGCTTTCCGCCCAGATGCGCCCGCCATGCGCCTCGATCAAACGCCGGCAGATCGCCAGACCCAACCCGCTGCCACGCAGCCGGTCGGCCGAACGCACCTGGTGAAACGCCTCGAAGATGCGCGTCAGGTCTTCGCGCGTCATGCCAATGCCGGTGTCGCGAACGCTGACGGCAATGTAGGGATGCAGGCGCTGCCCATTGCGAACAATCATAGCGTGAGAACCTGCCGGCTCCGAATGACTGGCGGGCATCGCCACACAGCGAGCGCTGACCGTCACACTTCCCTGCCGTGTAAATTTGACGGCATTCGACAACAGGTTCAGGAGCACCTGACGGACCCTGGCGGCATCGGCGTAGGCATACGGCAGGCGTTCGGGCAACGACAGATTGAGCGCGATCTGCCGGTTGTGCAGCAACCCCTGCACAGTTTCGCACACCTCACCGATCAGCGCGCGCACATCGAGCGGCGCGCGTTCCAGATCGATTTTCCCGGCTTCGATACGCGCCAGATCGAGCAATTCGTCGATCAGGTGCAGCAGAAAGCGACCATTCCGATTGATGATCTTCAGGTCCTCACGCTGCAACGGCGTAACCGGACCATCGATCTCATCGAGCATGACGGTCGAGAAGCCGATGATGGCGTTGAGCGGGGTACGAAGTTCGTGCGACACTGCGGCCAGGAATTGACCTTTCAGGCGATCCGCCTCCTGCGCGCGCGCCAGAGCGGTGCGCAATTCTGCTGTGCGTTGCGCCACCTGCCGTTCGAGATCGGCGTAGAGCATCGTATTTTCGAGCGCCAGACCAGACATGCCGGCATAGGTCATCAACTGTGCAGCGTCACGTGGCGTGGGGGCGCGCCCGGGTGCATCGAAGGAGGCGACAAGCAGACCAATAACCCGTTTCTCACGCCCAAACAACGGCGCCTGCACTGCGCTCCCCAATTGCGATTGACCAGACGCATCGCTGATAATGACCGCCTGTCCGCTCCGCACCACATCTGCCGCCATCGTCTCGCTCGCAAGCGGAATTGGCGCGGCATCCGCCAGCATCTGAGCGATCTCATCCGCATCCCCCGTGTTCGCCCAGGCGCTTACAGGGCGCAGGTGCTGCTGCTCGATCAAATAGAGTACGGCGCGTTCAAATCCCAGGCACTCGCACACCCCCTTTGGAATGGCGTCGAGTTGTTCACGCACCGAGCCGATGGTGCGAAACTGGTTCGACACGTCGTTCAATGCCGCCAGTTGACGCAGATTCACTTCCAGCTCGTTGATCTTCTCACGAAGCGCATCGGTCATGGTGTTGAATGAACGCCCGACATTCGCAATTTCATAATCGCCCGATTCGGGCGCGCGGCAGGTCAGATCGCCGTCGGCGACGCGCTGCGCCGCTGTCTGCAATGCGCGCAAGGGGCGCGTCAGGATCAGCGCGGCGGGCATGCTCAGGGCAGCGACAATGATGACACTCAGCACGATCACGAGGACAATCTGCCCACTGAGCACATTCTGGCGAAGGGTGATAACCTCACTGACCTGCTGCGCCAGTCCGGTGACTTTGGCGACGGGAATGACGATGCCGACGCTCCAGCCTGCGCTGGGGATCGGAGCAAACGCCAGATACACGTCTTCGCCCTGAATCGTCAGGCGCTCGACCCCCTGCTCTGCACGGGTCATACGCCCGGCAATCACGCGCAACTGCGGATTGGCGTCGTTCAAGAGATTATCGGTCGCGATCGGCTGATCCCAACGCCCCTGGCGATCCAGCAGCGTATTGTGCAACAGCACGTCACCGCGCTGATTGATCAGGAATGCCGAACCGCCGGGGGGAATGTCGATAGACAGGATATCCTGCTGGATCGTCTCTAACAAGACATCGAACCCCACGACGCCGATGAACGCGCCGTTCTGGTCATAGAGCGGCGCGGCGCAGGTGGTGGTCAGTTTCTTGGTATTGGCATCGACATAGGTATCGACCCATACCGGCCTGCCCGCCTCGCGCGCCGCGATGTACCAGCTGCGCTGGCGCGGATCGAAGGGCTTGATAGCATCCAGCACATCGATGATGTCCTGGTCAAACGCGATCACCCCGCCGTCTTCGAGGGCTACATATCCCAGGCTCACCATGTCTTCCTGATCAACCGATGCGCGCAGGAGCGGGATGTACTGGCGGGCAAGCGCAACGGCGCTCGCATGGGTGCGCAAGGCATTGGGAGTCGGACCATCCGGCGCAACCCAGAGACGATCCGACACCGTGTTGACAACCCCCAACTCAACCGGCTGGTACCTGACGATTGTCTTAACCTGATGGTAGATGCTTTCCAGTTTGGCGTCGTAGAGGTTGGCTTTATCGGTCACCCAGCGCACGAGGTCATCTTCGGTTTGCTCGCGCAGGGCGTCTGACGCGGTTTGCACTGCAATCCCGCGGGCGCGATCAAGCGCTGAGAGGCTGAGGGCGCTCACGAAGATCAGCGGCGCCAGCGCCAGCGTCAGCGCCACCAGCATTATTTTGGAGCGTATCGTCAAACGGAATGACCGGCGAGTCAGCATAAGACGTGAAGCGATCGCGCTGTGCAACTGTTATCCGAACTACCGTGCGCCAAAGCGACCCTCTGCGGAGCGAGGCGCCTGTTTTCTTTCTCGCGCGGTGATGCTGTCTTTTCAATGTGCGGACACGTCCTCACCACACAGTGCCGGAAACGATTGTTTTACTTTTCCTCTATCGTACCATATATTGTCACAGACACTCAAGCGGCGCAGATGAATAATATCTTACAGGAATCATTTGCATTAGGAAGAGGTTCCCGGTATACTGCCGCTGGTTCGATATCACACTGAGGGCGGTATGGAGTACGCACTTGATCGTTTCGTGCGCGAAGCGCACACGGTGATTGCCGGAACCGGTCTGGTTGCCGGGCATCTGATCGAACTTGTGACACCCAAGCCGAATATTCCGGCTGATCTGGCATTTCCGACATTTCGCGCGGCAAAGGAAGCGGGCATCGCACCGCCGCAACTGGCGCAGCGCATCGTTGAAAAGGCGCATGCGCCGCCTGGATCGCTGATCGGATCGACTGCTGCGACCGGACCGTTTGTCAACTTCAGCCTCGACGCCACACGCCTGGCGGCTGCGGTTCTCGAAGAGATCGAACGACTTGGCGCACGCTACGGCAGCGACGATCAGGGCGCCGGAAAGACAATCGTTATCGATTATTCGTCGCCGAATGTAGCAAAAACCATGCATGTCGGGCATATTCGTTCGACGATCATCGGGCAATCGCTGTATCACATCTTTGACTTCCTCGGCTATCGGGTGATCGGCGACAACCATCTCGGGGATTGGGGCAAACAGTTTGGCATGAACATTGCCGCCATCGTGCGCTGGGGGAAGCCGGAAGGCGACGATGAAGACGCCATCGCCGCACTTGATAAACTGTATGCGCAATACAGCGCGCTCGTCAGGGAAGATGTGGCGCTGCGCGAAGAAGCCGCCAGATGGACGAAGCGCCTCGAACAGAACGATCCGGAGGCGCTGGCGCGGCGCGAGTGGATCGCCGAATTGCAGGCGCGCGCGGCGCAACCCAACCACGACGATGAAGCGCGCGCCTGGTCGCTCAAACTCGAACAGGGCGATCCGCTGGCGCGCGAACTGTGGCAGTGGATGGTCGATCTGACGCTCAAAGCCAATCAGCGCAATTACGACCGCCTTGGCGTGCGGTTCGATTATACGCTCGGCGAAAGTTTCTACTCACCGATGCTGGAAGGTTTGATCCAGGAAGCAATTGAGAAAGGTGTTGCGTACCGCGATGAAGATGGAGCAGTCGTAGTCGACGAACTGCAGCCAGGACTGCCGACATTCCTGCTCCAGCGCAGCGACAGCGGCACACTCTACCACACCCGCGACCTGGCGTGCATCGTGTACCGTGAGCAAGAGTTTCACCCGGCAAAAATCATCTATGTGGTCGATTCCCGTCAGGAACTGCACTTCCGACAGTTGTTCGCACTGGCGCGCGCAATGGGGTATGCACAGCATTGTGAACTGATCCACGTCAGATTTGGGACGATTTTCGATCAGCAGGGGCGTCCCCTCTCGACCCGCGCCGGCAACATGATCTACCTGGCGGATCTCCTCGACGAAGCGCATGCCCGCGCCCGCGCCGTCGTTGATCAGGCGAGCCCGGACCTGTCGGAAGCGGAAAAAGAAGCAATTGCCGAAGCGGTTGGCGTCGGCGCGGTGATGTACAACGACCTGTATCAAGACCCTCGACGCGACATCCGGCTCGACTGGGATCGCATGCTGGCAATCGAGGGCAATAGCGCGCCCTACATTCAGTATATGCACGCGCGTTGCTGTTCTATTCTCCGCAAAGCTGCAGAAGAGGGCGTCAGCGGCGAAGGTGGCGACGCTACACTGCTCACCCATCCTTCAGAGACAGAACTGATCAAGCAACTGGCAAAACTGCCTGGCGCAGTGCGTGAAGCCGGAGAACGGTATGCACCGTTCGTCATCGCCGAATGGTGCTATGAGACGGCCCGGGCGCTGTCGGCATTCTATCGCGATTGTTCGGTTCTCAAGGCAGAAACGCCCGCCCTGCGCATGGCGCGTTTGCGCCTGACAGCAGCGACAGCGCAGGCGCTGCGGAACGGACTGACGCTGCTCGGCATTAAAGCCCCTGAACGGATGTGATAAACCATATGACGTCTGGACTGAACCATTTCACCGCCGTCCTCTTCGATATGGACGGCGTCCTGTACCGCGGCTCGCAGGCGCTGCCAGGGGTCGGCGAGTTGCTCGCATTCCTCGATACGCGCGGCGTCGCCTATGCCTGCTGCACGAACAACGCGACCATGACTCCTGCACAGTACGAGGCCAAACTTGCACGGATGGGCATTCATATGCCGGCATCACGCATCGTTACATCATCAGTAGCGACGCGACGCTGGCTCGAAACACAGGCGCCACGCGGCACGGGCATTTTTGCGATTGGCATGGACGGGCTGCGCAGCGCGCTCTTCGACGACGGGTACTTCGTCGAAGATGAAGAGCATCCGGCATTCGTCGTCGTCGGGATGGACTTCGAGGCGACCTACCGGCGACTGCGCAAGGCATGCCTGCTGATCCGCGCCGGCGCACGTTTCGTCGGCACCAACCCTGATACCACCTTCCCCGCAGAAGACGGCATCGTACCAGGGTGTGGCGCGCTCCTGGCGCTGCTGCGCGTCAGCGCCGAAACCGAACCGTTCGTCATCGGCAAACCAGGACCGACCATGTTTCGCGCTGCAATTGAGCTCCTGGGGGTGGACGCAACGCGCACGCTGACAATCGGCGACCGTCTTGACACCGACATCGCCGGGGCGCGCGCTGCGGGTCTTGCCAGCGCGCTTGTGCTGACCGGCGTCACGACACTGGACATGCTGGAACAGAGCGCCATCCAGCCCGACTTTGTCTTCCGCGATCTGGTGGAACTGCGCGCGTCGTGGGCATCTGCGTGAGGGCGTCTGCGCCGTGCAGGTGCATGCCATACCACGGGCGCCCACGCTGTACCTGATGCGGGCAGGATGTCCCCATTCCCGGCACGCACAGTGAGTGGCCCGGCGCCTCGCGGTAAGGCGCGAAACGGCAATCCTGGCAATCAGAATGGTTCGATCCCTGCTTCTGAAAGTTCATCGGCAAACCGCTCGACATCGCGGTTGTTCTTCAGCGTGTCAATCTTCCGCAACAGCGCCTCACGATCGACCCCTTCGGCGATCACAGCGCGCGTGACGTACTGACGCAGATACGAGCGCAGCAAACGCAGGTCCTCTGGCGATAGCCGTTGACCACTGAAATACCGTTCGACCGACTCAGACAGTTTGCCGGTCTGCTCGGTCATCCAGAAGTGTGGCGGCTGCGGAACCGGGAACGGATAAGGATATTCGGGATTGGGCGCATAGATCAGATCATCAATCTGCTCCGGAACATTGGTCATAGCATACGCTCCTGAACATCTCAATCTCGCATTGCAGGATAGCGGGCTTTGGGGTATGATACCAGTTAAAGCGGAAGGGCAGCAAATCGGAGAGGAGGTGGACACACATCCGTGGCGCGGTCGAAGACATGGAGAAAAAAAGACGACCGTCGTTACTGAAGCCTTCATGTTCAATCTGGCATCTGTCGGCGCACATTGGTCGTGTTAGCGCAGAGACAGGCAATCAAAAACAGAGTACATATCATCTCTTGGAGTATTCTTTATGTCGCAAAACGGGAATGGTTCGTCTGGGGGAATGCGGTGGTTTCGAGCAGATTTACACATTCACACTCCCGCCTCAGAAGATTATGCGGAACCAGAAGTCGCTTTTCTTGACATTCTGCAGGAGGCCGAGCGACGGGGTCTCGACATCATCGCATTTACCGATCACAACACAGTTCATGGATACGAATTGATGCGTCAGGAGATCGAGTTTCTCCAGACGCTCGAACGCCAGCAACGCATGACCGAGGAGGAACAGCATCGGCTCAACGAGTACCGCCGTTTGCTGGCGCATATCACGGTTCTGCCCGGGTTTGAGTTTACATCACATTATGGCGCGCATATTCTGGGGATTTTCGCTCCTGATCGTCCGATCAGCCTGATCGAGGCGACCTTGCTGCAACTTGGCGTTCCTCCCGATCTCCTCAAGAAAGGCGCGTGTTCGATTGCCGATACACGTCACGTCACGGACGCCTACGAGATCATCAATCGCGCCGGCGGCATTGTCATCGCGCCCCATGCCAACGGACCGAATGGCGTCATCACAGAGACGTTGCGTATGGGCACCAGCGGTCAGGCGCGGGTCGCCGCCACTCAGCATCCATCGCTGCATGCGCTCGAATTCATCAACTTCTACACCGATCACGAGAAGTTTACGTCACCAACGTTCTACAACGGGAAAACCGAACACTACGAGCGCCGCATGTTCTGCATCCAGGGGTCTGATGCCCATCGGTTGCGACGGGTGAATGCCGGCGAAGGGAATGGCTGGCATCGCCACGGCATCGGCGACCGTTATGTCGAGTTTTTCCTGCCAGCGCCGACGTTTGCCGCGCTCAAAGAACTGTTTGCATCGAACGATTTCGACCGGGTGCGCGTTCCCAAGCGCGACCAGAAGCAGTGGGAGATCGACACGCTTCGGTTCGGCGCGCAGAACGACCGTCAGGCATTGCGCCCGGAGTCTGCCGCTGATACGCTCTGGCAGGATGTGGCGGCGCTGGCGAATGTCGGCGGCGGAACCCTGATTATCAGCGGCGCCGGCGCTCAACTGACCGGCGTTGAACATCCAGAGCATCTGAGCGAGACGCTGCGGCGCAGCGTGCAGGAACGTCTGAACCCGCAACCCTATCTGACCTTCGAGTTGATCACATATGAAGGCCACGACCTGCTGCGCGTCGAAGTGCGCGTCACCGAGTCGCCGCCGTATGTCGGAAGCGATGGTGTTATTTACACGCGGCATGGAGGTGAGACGGTCGTTGCCGACCGCGCCGAAATCATTCAACTGTGTCGGCGCGCGCTGGCGGAAGGCGCCGCCACGCCGCTCGACAACGGACAGGAACTGGACCTGCCGCGCAGCGGCGTCGAAATAGTCGAAGCGCAAAAGCGCGCCGGCGTCTGGTTGTACGAGGTGCGCGACCTGCGCACCACATCAGGGGTGACGCGCGATCAGGCGCAGGGGTTGTGGGCATATGCCATCAACCGGTATGAGGATGTGCGCGAAGGACGGCTCGATCTCCAGAGTCAGGTAAAATGGAAGGGTCGTCTCGGTTTGTGGCGCGCCTACCGACAGGGCAATCGCACCAAGTACGATCTGGTGCATCGGGATGCTAACGGCGTGATCGACCATATCTTCTTCGGCGTTTCCGATTGGGGGTTGAGCCCTGCCTGGCAATCGCTCATCAATGATCGCGCCGGTGACGCGATCGAACACGAGCCGCGCGCATTCGGCGACGATGCGCCAGGGGACCCAGACGTGTTCGAGGAGCCGGGCAACGGCGTGGCGCCGTGGGGCGACCGACGCCCGCGCTGGCGCGGACGCGGCGGCATCTGGCGCATCGGGAGCGATGCTCAGGGGAAGGTATTCTTCGATCTGATGATGCGCAACAAGGAAGGGAACGAGATCAAGGAGTATCCCGGCGTGTCGCGCGAGAAACTGACCGAGGCGTGGATGAACCTGATTCGCGTGCCGCGTCCGCGCACCGGCATCGAGGTCGTTGAAATACTGGTCGATGAGTCTGGTGAGCGCCGGTTCGTCTTCCGCAACCTGCGCACCGGCGAACTGAGCAATGCGCCCTGGCGTCTGCAGGATATCGAGGACGGAACCGTTCGCCAGTACGCTGCGCGCATGGCGCTCCAGGATATGCCGCTCGATGAGAGCAAAGTGCGCTGGTGGGGCAACCTGGGCTACATGCGCCCGATGCGCAAGCAGGTCGATCTCGTGTACCGCGATGAGAATGGCATCGACCATATCTACTATGCAGCGCGTCGTGATGAACTGTCGGGCGAGTGGCGCGAACTGCTCGATGAATATGGTGAACTGTAGGCTCTGGCAGGAAAACGTCGACATCAACCAGGTATGATCCAATGAAACGAATAGTTCTGACGCTTGCTGCGCTGTTGATGGCAATCGCTACGCTTCCACCCGGCAGCGCAGCGGCGCAATCTTCCATCCTGTCGGCAACTGTGCACCCGCCAGCGGGAGAAGCAGGCGCCCGCTTCGACTTCTTTGCCAGCGGGTTCCAGAGCGGCGAACGGATCGACATCTGGGCAAATACCCCCGATGGACGCGCCATACCTGTCCGCCCCGACAGTGACCTGCAACGGCGTATCGCTCGCGACGGACGAGCTGCCTGGAGCTGGACCGCGCCGCGAGACGCACAACCGGGAACCTGGTCGCTGGTGGCGCGGGGGCAACGCAGCGGAACAGTGTGCGTTGGGGTTTTTACCATTCTACCGCCGCCAGCGCCTGCGACACCGGCAGTCAATGTCCATCCCGCCACCGGGCGACCCGGCGCCCGATTCGTCTTCTTTGCCACAGGGTTCGCTCCCGATGATCCCATCGGTTTCTTTCTGACGACGCCTGAGGGAGAAGAAACACCGGTGACCGTCGAGCAGCCGCGTATCTTCAATGGACGGGTCGACTGGGCATGGACGACGTCGGACGATGCTGCTCCCGGTGTCTGGCGCTTTCGGGTTGTGGGAGGAAACAGTCGGTTCGAGCAGATCATTACCTGGACAATTGAGCGACCGGCGCCCTCAACCGGCGTCGTGCCGGGAAATGGTCGGGCAGGAACCCTCTTCCGCTTCTTTGCCGAAGGGCTGCAGGGCAGCGAAGGGGTCATATTCTGGGTCAACCGTCCTGATGGACGCGCCGAGGCTGTGACTGCCGAGCGAGTCGGGGTCAACAATGGGCGGGTTGACTGGTCGTGGATGGCGCCACGCGACGCACCTCCCGGTCAGTGGTCAATCGTTGTGCGTGGCGTCAGCAGTGGCATCGAGCGCGTCGTTTTGTTCGAGATACGCTGATATGAGCGATATTGAACTGGCGCAATGGCTCTACGAAGGAGCGCTGGCGGTGAGCGAGGGGCGGCGCGAGGAAGCGCGTCGCCTGCTGATGCAGGTTATTGAGCGCGATGAACAGAACGAGCAGGCGTGGCTCTGGTTGAGCGGCGCCGTTGAAGACCCGGCGGATCAGCAGATTGCGCTGGAGAATGTGCTGGCGATCAACCCCAACAATGCCGCAGCTCAGGCAGGATTGAAATGGTTGCACGAGCATGGGCAGAGCGTCGCCGCTGACTCATCGGCGCTTCCCGACGCTCCATCACTGCAAGACCGGTCGGGTCCGTGGGTTCCGCCGCCGCCATACGACGAGAATGAAGTGGTCGAAATCATGTGCTGGCAATGCCAGGCGACGCTCTACAGCGTTGCACCGTTCTGCTGGCAGTGCAACGCGCCGGTGCACTCGTGCAACAACTGCGCCTTCCGCGATGACCCGCGCTGCAAGCAACTGCAGGGGCTGACCAGCCCGCTAGCCTGGTCAGCCGTCAATGAGTGCCCGTGGTGGCGACCTGTGCCGCTGCGTTGATTGCTGCTGTATCTTCCCAGCCAACCCAGAAATTGTTGCGCTGCACATAGCTGGCGACCCGCACCCGAATATCGGGGAGAGCGACGCGATCCGCCTCGTTGACCAGCACAACATTCGGGCGCGTCTTGAAGTGACGCATATATGCCGTGATTGCCTCGTCGATCTTCCGCTCGACTGGTTTCCTGGTGTTGTCGTCGAACCACATCATGTACATAGAGCGCCTCCATCGTCTGCGCGGGTGTCTGTTCAACCTCTATCAGTGTACCAGAACATGTGTTCTGCGTCAAGAACTGAACCTGCGCGCTTGACAAATCGACGCGCTTCTCATATCATTTACCCATATAGTGTCAATATAACAATAATACCCGGGGATACTGCAATGAGCATCTTCGACAACCGTCGTCTGACGAATGAGACGTTCAAACTCGATGCCGAGCGCATGCGCACCGGATGGTACTCCGACAAGTACTTCGAGAACATTGTCGGTATGCTCAGTGCGCTGGCAAAGCGCGGCTACCGCTTCGGCGGCGTCTCGCCCCGGCTGGCGCACATTCCGCTCAATGACGTTGACATCGGCAATATCGAAGTCGAGATGCAGTGGTTCACCCGCCGCCGTCCCTTCTCAGTGGTTGCCGGCGTGGATAAGGCGCTGGCAATGCTGCAACTCTGCACCGGTTACTTCGACGACCATGGCAACTTTGTCAACACCTACGACCAGCTCGAGGTCGATGCGGTTCACGATGGGGTCATTGTGCGTTACGACGGCGACCCGCTGCATGTGCAGCCGGTGCTGCGGGTGCGGGGTCGGTATCGCGACTTCGCGCTGCTGGAGACCCCGACGCTTGGCACACTGACCCGCGCCACCCGGATCGCCACAAATGTCTACAATGTCCTGGTTGCTGCACGCGGCAAACCGGTGCTCTTCTTTCCGGCGCGTTTCGATGCCCACGAAGTACAGGCCGCCGACGGCTACGCGTACAACATTGCGGTGCAGCGCTTCAACCTCGACTACGGCAAAACCCTCGGCGCATTCATCTCCACCGACGCACAGGGCGACTGGTGGGGCGGATTCGGCGGCGGCACCATTGCGCATGCTGCGATTGCCGCATTCCTTGGCGATACTGTTGAGTGTATGCTGGCATTTGCCGAAACGCGCCCTGTTGAGATACCACGCATTGCACTGATCGATTTCGAAAACGACTGCGTCGGCACGGCGCTGGCGGTGATGGACGCGATGTTCCAGCGGTACCGCGAATTGATGGACAGCGGGCAGACGACCGAAGCGCGGCGCTACAAACTGTTCGGCGTGCGCCCCGACACGAGCGACAAACTCCGTGATGTCAGCGTGCCGCCGCTTGGCAACCGTAAACTGGATATGGGGGTTAACCCGCGTCTGGTATTCTACCTGCGTCAGGCAATCGACGACGCCTGGAAACGCTGGACTCTGCCGCCAGAGTGGATCGAACCGGCGCAACAGTGGTGCCGCGAGGTGAAGATCGTCGCAACCGGCGGGTTTGGTCCGAAGAAGATCCGACGCTTCGAGGAACTCGGGGTGCCGGTGGACATTTATGGCGTTGGATCGTCACTCTTCTCCAACAGCGATGAGGAGGGCACCAACAACGACTTCACCGCCGATGTGGTGCGAGTCAACGTCGGTGGGGAGTGGTACGATATGGCAAAGGTGGGTCGGCGCGCCTGCGACAACCCGGACCTGCAGCGCATTCAAACGCCGCGCCGTTGAACGTCTGCTGTCGGATGCCCATCCATCACTGGTTCGTGGATGGTGTTCGCCGGTTGTGCGCCTGCCATCAGCAGCCCTAATTCCTCGCGCGTGGCGCCAGCAGCGGGGAGAGTCGCCACGATCCACCCATGATACATCACGGCGATTCGGTCGGAGAGGGCCATGATCTCATCGAGTTCCGCCGACACGAGCAATACCGCAGCGCCGCGGTCGCGTTCGGCAACGATCTGCTGGTGAATGAACTCAATCGAACCAACATCGATGCCACGGGTTGGCTGGGCGGCAATGAGCAGGCGCCCTTCGCGCGAGAGCTCGCGGGCAATGATTACTTTTTGTTTATTTCCGCCAGAAAGCGCCGAGACAAGGGTGAGCGCGCTCGGGGTGCGCACGTCGTAGCGCTCGATCAGGCGGTTCGCGTGGTCGAGGATCGCGCGATCGTCCCGTACCACGCCGCGAGCGAATGGCGGCGCATAGTAGGTGTTGAGCACCAGATTATCGGCGACACTGTAGGTCAGCACCAGGCCATCTTCCTGGCGATCTTCGGGGACGTGCGCACAGCCGGTTGTGCTGATACGACGCGGCGAGGCATTGGTCACATCATGTCCGTTGATCCGCACCCGCCCTGAATGCACCGGGCGCAAACCGGTGATCGCCTCGACCAGTTCAGTCTGACCATTTCCCTGCACGCCGGCAATACCCAGGATTTCACCGGCGCGCACCTCGAACGACACACCGTTGACGACCTGCTGACCGCGATCGTCCATTACCGTTACATTGTCGAGGACCAGCACCGGTTCACCAGGATGTGCTTCACCCTTTTCGACTTCCAGCATGACGCTACGTCCGACCATCATCTCCGCCAGGCTGCGTTCTGTCGCCTCACGCGGCGTTGTTTCGCCAACCACGCGTCCGCGCCGGAGCACCATAATCCGGTCGGCAATCGCCAGCACCTCTTTCAGTTTGTGCGAAATGAAGATGATCGATGCGCCTCGTTCGGTCAGTGAACGAATAATGGCGAACAACTCTTCGGTTTCCTGTGGGGTCAGCACGGCAGTTGGCTCATCGAGGATCAGAATATCGGCTTTGCGATAGAGCGCCTTGATAATCTCAACCCGTTGTTGCTGCCCAACTGAAAGATCTTTGACATATGCGTCGGGATCGACATCGAGATTGTACTGCTGCGACAGTTCGTGGATGCGCTGGCGTGCGACCTTGAGATCGAGGAACGGACCATTACCGGTCTCGTCGCCGAGGATGATATTCTCGGCGACGGTGAACACCGGCACGAGCATGAAGTGCTGATGGACCATGCCAATCCCGCGTTTGATCGAGTCGCTTGGTCCGCTGATACGCACCGGCTCGCCACGGATCAACACGTCACCCGAGTCCTGATGATACAAACCATACAGAATATTCATCAGCGTCGTTTTGCCGGCGCCATTTTCGCCGAGCAGCGCCAGCACCTCGCCACGACGCAGCGTCAGGCTGACATTCTCATTGGCAACAACCCCAGGGAACCGTTTGGTAATATTGCGCGCTTCGAGAACGATCTCAGGCTCAGCGGTCATTGTCATTCCTTTTCGTACACTTTCCCAATCGCGGCAGGCGGGCGGGCGCGCCCGACGAAGCCGGCCAGAACGGCGATCGTCAACACATACGGCAACATCCCGATGAACTGTGGCGGCAGATCGCCGATCCACGCCAGCCAGGGCGGGAGTTGACTTTTGAGGAACTGGATCTGCGATTGGAGGGCATTGGCAAACCCGAACAGCAGCGACCCGCCCCAGGCGCCGAATGGCGTCCATTTGCCGAAAATCATCACCGCCAGCGACACGAAGCCGCGCCCATTCGTCATATTTCGTTCGAACGAACCGACCGATTCGAGCGTCAGAAACGCGCCTGCCAGCCCGGCGAGCATGCCGCCGATGATGACATTGATGTAGCGCACGCGATTGACTGCGATGCCGACCGTATCGGCGGCGGCGGGATGTTCGCCGACGGCGCGTGTGCGCAGTCCCCAGGCGGTGCGAAACAAAAGGATATGAATCACCACAATCAAGATCAGCGAGGCATATGTGATTGGTGGATTACTGAAGAACACCGGGCCAATGATCGGAATATCCGCCAGTACCGGGATGCTCACCGGCGCCAGTTTCCCGCGCGTCGTCAACCCTTGCTGGTAGAAATAACCGGTCAGCCCCACTGCGAGAATATTGATGACCGTACCGGAAATAATCTGATCGACTTTGAGCGTAATCGACATCAGCGCGTGGAAAGCGCCGACCGCCGCGCCGACCAGCAGCGCCCCTGCTGTCGCCAGGAGGAGATCACCCGTCCACACATTGAAAAGAAAACCAAGGAAGGCAGTGATCAGCATCATTCCTTCGATGCCGATGTTGATCACCCCTGATCGCTCACACATAATGCCTGCCAGCGCACCGAGGATGATCGGTGTGGACTGGCGAATAGTCGAGGTCAGTACCGCTGTCGTCGCCAGTGGTGAGCGCATATAGGCAATAAGAACCAGAATTGCCAGCCCTCCCCACACCGCAATGGTCATCCAGGGAATGCGTGCTGCCGATGGTCGCGCAATACTGCCGGTTATCTGCATACCTGTTCTTCCTTTACGATCCCCAGCCGCTGCTCAGAGTCACCCGTTCACCCTCTTCAGCGCGGAGGCGCAGCACCCAGCGAATGATGCTGTCGGCGGCGACGAAGAACAGGATGATCGCCTGAATGACATCGACAATTTCGGATGCCACGCCCGAACTGAACTGCATCCGGCTCGCGCCCGCCTGCATGACCCCGATCAACAACGACGCTGGAATGACGGCAATCGGATTGGTGCGCGCCAGCAGCGCAATCGTGATTGCTTGAAAGCCAAGACCAACATTGAACCCCGGCTGAAAGCGACCAACCACGCCGAGCGTTTCAACGGCGCCGCCAAGCCCTGCCAGGAAGCCGCTGACGACCATTGCCAGCACAGTCATACGACGCACCGAGATGCCCGCATACTTTGCCGCACTGGCATTCTGCCCGACAGTGCGCAATTCAAAACCGATTGTGGTGCGCCAGATCAGCCACCAGACCACAACTGCCGCCAGCACAGCCAGGATGATGCCCATCGGAACGCCGGCGACGTCCGGCAGGCGCGCTTCAGGAGCAACAGGGGGAGTCCGCGCCACAATATTTCCCGGAGAACGATCCTTCCAGGGCCCGTTTGCCAGCCAGTCGGTCAGGTTGAAAGCCACGAAATTCAACATGATGGTAGTAATCACCTCGTGCGCTCCGGTAAACGCCTTGAGCGCTCCGGCGATTGCCGCCCACACCGCCCCCATGAGCGCACCTGCCAGCAATGCCAGCGGGACATGCACAGCGGCGGGAAGACCCTGGAGACTGAAGCCGATGAACGCTGCAAATACCGCTCCGAGCAGCAACTGCCCCTGGGCGCCGATATTGAACAACCCGCACTTGAATGCCAGCGACACCGCAAGACCGCCAAAGATCAACGGCGTCGCCTTTTCGAGCGTGCGCCCAATTGCCCGTCCACTCCCCAGCCCGCCCTCGAACAACGCGCCGTAGGCCACCAGCGGACTGGCGCCGGAGACGGCAATGATCACGGCGCCGATCACCAGCGCGACAATAACCGACGTGACCGGCACAACCATGGCGCGCAGCAAACTGCGCGCCGACGCGAGACGATTCGCCTGTGGCGGAGATTGCAACCCAGCGCGTTCCATACGACGTATGCTCCTGATGGGGTGCGCCAGATAGAGGTATGCCGCGCAGCGCACCATTCACGGTTGTTTACCCTTCAGGGCGGGAAGCCCCCCCCTTCCCCCCCACTTCGTGGGGGGGGGGAAAGGGGGGGGAGCCCACGGTGGTGTGCTGCTTCCGCCTGTCAGCCGGCAGGCAGGCTTGCCAACATCCGCCATGGGTGGCACACTTGTTCGTGTGCAAGACACTCCGCCCCCCCACCCCACCACTCCGTGGGGGGAGCGGAGCAACGGTTCGCACCGTATCACCTCAAGGTTGGCGGTTGTGGCAAGAACGTTCCGTTGCCACGTAAAACCTTGACGGGTTGTACCAATCTGGCAGCCTGTCAGCCTGCCGCC